>Ga0209614_1000042_pt1 | contig 104520 bp, 89 predicted proteins | sample BlaSprsedimmetaG_FD_185484 | JGI IMG/M metagenome (GOLD analysis project Ga0209614, IMG submission 185484) | Hot spring sediment bacterial and archeal communities from California, USA to study Microbial Dark Matter (Phase II) - Blank Spring... ... | reverse complement strand
TCGAAGGTGATGAAGATCGTGGAACGGAGTGGACGTGAGTACTTCGCACAGATACCCAAGCGGGCACGACAGATGTGCTCGCTCTTCCCTGAGGCGCTACCTATGGGTTAATTTGCGGAGTTTGGGTAAATAACTGTTGTGACCGCGGGGGCACAGCACGCGCACCAACAAGAGCGCGAAACACGGCGTGAGCGAACCTGTGTTATCTGCTCTTCAGGAGGAGATACCAGAAGCCCAGCCGCTCAATGAGGTCTGCCACCGGTTGCCTGAATGGACTGCGGGTCCACCGCTCAACAATTCCCTGGATCGCCCGGTAATCCGTATCAGCACGGCGCAGGTGCTCGAACTGCTTCAACGAGATGATACTGGCGAAGAGGCAGAGCCGAAGCACGTGGTCCCGGGGGTCTTTGGATGTGCTCAGTTCGTAGAGGATGGGGATGAGTTGATCAGATTCCGCGAAGAGCGGCCCTATGGTGGCACGGACACGGTCAGGGTAAATGTCCAGCGCGCCTTTGCCGCGAATGAAGTCCGCCGCGGTCTTTCCCGCGCGATCGCCGCAGATGATCGTGGGTATGATCCCCTCGACAAACGGCTTGAAGTTCTGGTTTGCCACATCACCCACCAGTAACACGTTATCGTAGACCCAGTGCTCCGTGAAAGAGCGTATCGGCGCCCACCCACTCTTGTCCTGTACGAGTGTGCCCGTACCCACCTGCGCGCGCACCGGCGGCAACTCCATGAACGCGTCATAGCACTCCCGCAGCTTCCGGTCGAACACGATCGTGCCCACACCGACGTTCGCGGTCGTTCTGGACTTGGGGAGTATATAGGCATAGACGCCGGGCGCGAAATCGCCCAGGAATACCTGAAAACTCCGCGGGCTACGCAACTGCAGATGTGCCATCTCGTAGCTCAGCACTTTCCCGCAGGTCGTTTGCTTATCCGGTTTGAAGCCCAGGAGTTTCAGGACAGTTGCATCAACGCCATCGGCGGCTATCACCACCCGCGGCGCGATCTCCCGTATACCCGCAGGGGTCTTTACCGTTGCGCTCGTCACCGTGTACCCTGTTTTTACGGTCAGAGCGATAAGCTCCGTTTCTCTGAGTACCTCTGCTCCTTTTTCTTCCGCACGCCGGGCTAACCATGCATCGAACGCTGCGCGATTCAGCAGATGGGTCGTCCAGAGCTTGCCGGTGCGCGCGGTGCTCAGCTCTTCAGCCCAGAAGGTGAGCTCGTTCAGCGTCCAGATGAGCTGCTCGGGCGGGATCGGAAAGGGGAGGAACGGCAGGAGATACGCGCCGATGCCTTCGCCGCACTGTACCGGGACGCCGACCCTGCTCTTTCTCTCGATCATGATCGTGTGAGCACCGGCTTCTGCCGCAGCAGCGGCCGCGCTGCTCCCTCCCGGCCCTGCACCGACCACCAAGACATCACACGTGAGCGTCATGTCCTCGTCATCCCTCATGCCGCTACCGCAGGAGTGAAATCGCACTTTTCGGGTATCCCCTTCTGTTTATTCTCTCCCGCAGTCGTGATAGCGATTCAACGGCAAGCCATAAAAAAGGAGAGCCAACAGTACGGTGCGAATTGAATCTCATACGCTGCGCACAGTATGAACTGGGGTTAACGATAAACGGTGCACCAGCACCTGCGACACGACAGGTATGCCCCCGAAGGGAAAGTAACGTTTGTTGTGGGTCGTCATTTATCATCAACCGCCACCAACGTGACAGTTCCAAGGACGGGATAGAAAAATATTTAAGTCCATACAGACAAAGATGCAACGGAAACATGGAACGAATAAAGACCTACATTGATCGGCTGGATGAGCAATTAGAGGGTGGCATTCCGAAAGGGACCATTTCCTTGATCTGTGGTACCCCGGGCTGCATGAAAAGTTCTGTGGCGTACAGCATTCTGTATAACAATGCAGTGAACGAGAACTTGCACGGGCTCTATGTCACTTTTGAGCAGGAGATTGTGAGCTTAAAACAGCAGATGGAGCGGCTGGGAATGACTGAAGCGACCGACAACCTGACGATCGTCGATCACGCCATGATCGATCAGACCGTGGGGGTGGATGTGCGATTTGAGCTCAATTCGATCAAGAAGGCGAAGATGTATCTCATGGATCTCGTGGATCACGAAGATTATGATCTCGTGGTGATCGATCCACTCAATGCGCTCTACACCCTCACCACCATCAAGAATCCGCGCAAGGAGATCTACCGCTTTTTCACCGAGCTGAGACAGCTGAAGTTGACGAGTCTCATCATCTCAGAGATCCATCAAGGAGATAACCGCTTCGGGAAATACGGGGTCGAGGATTTCCTCTCCGATGCGATCATCCATCTGGATTTCCGGCGCGAGAAGGATATCCTTGAGCGCTACATCGGGATCGTTAAGATGCGCTATACCAACCACAACCTCCAATATTACCCGCTCTTCTACAACCGAACGGGCTTCACCATCTACACAAAGGAAGAGATGGAGTTGTGAACCGGCGGCATAGCACGTTTACCGCTGCGTGCGCAGATCCTGCTGTGAGTAGCTCAGCTGCTGGTTCTTCCTGCGTAGCCTGTACGCACCAATTGATCGTGCAGAGTAGCTCTCTGCTGGGTAACCCAAACCCCGCGGTTCAAGCGGCGTTAATACCACCGGGGGAAAATTTATATTGCGGCTGTGAAGAAGAGATTAGTGAGAGAACTATGAACTGTGAGTGGAAACGCATCGCCGAGAAATCCACAGTCACGTGTATCATGCTCAAGACGTTATTGGAGAAATTGGTATGTGCGGTTCCGGGCATAGCGAAAGGTCGTAAGGATGCCCCGTGGACGCGGTGCTGGCAGTGGCGAATGGATATATCGGGAAACCGCTGCTATCTGAGGCCGAACGTGAGCAGCGCATTGGTGGCGCGCTGGAACGATCGTAACAGAAGTGAAGACCATGAGTAAAAACGAGCTGAAGATCTTGATCGTGGAAGATCAGGAAGAGCACGTGCTCATCATAAAGAACGCCTTGGAGAAGAGCGAGCGGGCACAGCGTATCTGGGTCTGTAGAGACGGAGAAGAGGCGCTCGATTTCCTTTATAACCGTGCTGCGTTCGCCTCGAAGCGGGCATATCCGAAGCCGGATGTCCTACTGCTGGATCTCCGCCTGCCCAAGATTGACGGGCTCGAGGTGCTCAAGCGGATAAAGGCTGATGAGCACTTGAAGGATATTGCCGTTATCGTGCTCACCGCATCTGAGCGGGGCGAGGACATCATCGAGGCTTACAAGGACGACGTGCAGAGCTATATCCTGAAGTCCACGTTTATCGTCTCGAAGACGGGGAAGATGGAAGGGCTTCTGGACGCGATCCGCGCCATCCCGTGATCGACTCACGCACGCATGCTCACGTTAGATATGCGCTGAGCATGCCTCTGTGAGTAGCGGTTTGCGTGCCGAACGAGAGCGGTGCGCACGGTATGCTCGATGACGGGTCGGTAGTTATTACACTTCTTCCTTTGTCTTTGGTCGCCTGACGAGCCAGATAAGCAAGCCGACAACGCTGAGCACGAGCACAATGGCCACCCAGAGCACGCCGTTCTCACCGCGGTCGGTCGCTTCCCGGTAGACCCATATCGCGATGATAACAGCCATAACGAACCAGAGGATAATGAGGATGATCCCGAGCGAGAGAAAACCAACGCCTGCAACGGAGGACTCCATCGCAGGCGGTTCAGATGGCGTTACGGAGGGTGGTATCGTCGGTGTGGGCGTCGGGGTTACCGCCGCGACGCTCTCGTTCACGTCCGCGCCCCCAGAAGCGGGAGAAGGTCGTGCCACGCTCACGTTCACGGCGGGCTCTTCCGCCTGCAGGATGGTAAGGGTAGTCGAGTCGGTGCGCCCACCGCCGTCGTCCACGGTCACGATATACGAACCGATATTCGCCGATTCGGTAGCAAAGGTGGCTTCAAAGCTATTGTAATAGGTCGTATAGTCCGTTTTGACCTTTGCGATCTGCGGCTTCAAGCTCGGCGTGCGCTCGTCCGCGCCCTCAACGGTAACAATGATCGCGGTATCCACCTGCCGGTTGGTCGTGCCCGTCACCGTGATCTCGCGCCCAAGCGAGACGTCCGCCACCGGATCTACCGAGACGAAGCCCGGTTCGACCTTGATCGTCGTGAGCCCGAACAGATCGTCAGTCCCCGGTGCCTCGATCGTCCTGTCCTTCACGATCGCCAGGATTTGATCGGTTGTTCTGACGCGGAGTGGCGTTGCGCTGATAACTGCGAGAAGGTTACTACTTTGACTCTTACCCCAGACCCCGTCGCGGCCATAGTTCAACGCAAGGATCAGGTACGTGCCGGTATCAACGTCCTTGCTCACCTTAATCTTCTCGGTTTCGAATTTGCCATCAGTATTCACACCATAAGCACCGTAGGTTAGACCGGGAGCATCTAATAAGCCCCCTTTCTCGGCTAAAAACCCCGCTCCACCACCGCCCTCTGGTGCTATCGTAAAAATGTCCACCCTGTCCCTCCCAGGGACAATTCCCTCAATGGTGAACCCATCACCGAGGGCGACGAATGGCGCGCTGGGTTCTGCGAAGAGGCCTCCGCGAATTAGAACGACAGAAATTGACGCGTCAGGAGGATCCTGAGCAGGATCGGAGAGCGGTAAGATCCATATCGCAATTCTATAGGAACCGGGGGCTTTATCTTTGGTCGGCCAGGTAAAATCAAAGCCTTTTATATCGCGATTCGTTGCCACCTGTTCATCTTCGATTTTAAGCGTTATGTTATTCCCCGTGTTTGCTTTACCCGTAATCTCAACGTTCTCGCCGATGTGGTAAATGGGTGGATCTTTGTTGACCTTTAATTCCGCTTTAAATGGCACAATTGTCACGTATCTACTGTCCGTGCTATTTTCGCGAGTGCTGGGCTTCACCCCCCCACTACATCCGTATTCGGTTGCGGTGATTTTATAGGTTCCTGAAACGGCAAAATATGCTACTGCCTTAAACTCACCATTTCTATCTGAAGTGCCAAAAGCAGTCGGGCCCCCCTGTAAAACATCTCCCCTACCCACAATAAACTCTACATTTATGTCAACCCCCCAGGTAATCTCAAGGGAGACATTGGTATGCGGCGTGGTCGACAGGGTGAATACCAATTCCTCATATGTTGCTTGCCCTTCTGGCACCACTTGTATTATCGTAACACCCTTACTTTTAACCTCAAAAGATATTTCTGGGCCTTCGGTATCGAGCCCGTTATTTGTCTCAGGATCGGTCTCAATGCGTAGTTTGTATATACCTGTGTCCAAACCGGCAGTATTTATGGTGATAGAATTTTTACCTTTGTAATCAAATCCCACATCAATATCCCTGAGAGAGACACCATTAATATCATATACTTGCAATCCTGAAGGCTTTAAGAGCTTATAGGTAATGTTGTTTGGTAAGGGACCTTCTAAAATCGAAAAGTCCTTGCTAAAATTGCTTATAAACCATAAGTTAGTATCTGCTTCAAAAGTTATATTATCTCCTTTTTTAACCCAAAAAAATTCTTCGCTACATACTTTTGTTTTGACCCTTAACTCAGGGGCGAAGAAATAAACGGTGATACGCCCATTAGGCCCGGTAACTTCGTATTCATCTGTTTTACTCAGATCCTCTTTATACGCGCTAGAGTCAAATGGTCCATTAAAAGTTATTGGTGGTACAACGATATCTGGATTTGTGTTCCTTATTGTGCCATAAGGTATTGTCTCTCCGGCGTCGTTTAAAAAGTTTACATTTATCTCGCCGATTATTGCAATCCCCCTATTACCAACATACTTCCCTTCCTCAGGGCTCACGCCCGCATGCACCGGTGCCGCGAAGATGCTAAATGCGAGCACTGATAGAAGCACAACGATCGTGCCCCGCGCGACACTTCTTTTATGGATAACCATCTTTCTTCTTTCTCCTTACCGCCGCTCTTATCTTCTATCGCACCCTCATGTTATTTATAATAGTGGGGTACTAACGATTGGTAAGTACATATAGTTAGGACGATAAAAGGATATGGGCGCGATGTCAAGAACAAGGAACAGGGGGATTCTTGCGGTATCTGCGCTGACCGTAGTGATCCTTCTGCTGGCACTGGTTCTGTGCACCACCGGGGCGACGGAACTCAGGATCGCGAGTCTCAACGGTAACTACGTGGGGCGAGCGGTGACGGTCTCGGGCGTTGTTATGGAGATTGCCAATAACGTTGAGCCGTCACCGGACCTGGACAAAGGGATCCAGACCTTCGAGCCGGGAGGCACGGGGGTGCTCACCCTGGCGGACGATTTTGAGCTGAAGGATCAGGTCTTCGTCAGTTGTGACCCGCGACTGCTCAGTGCGTATTACAAGGGGCAGCGCGTGATGGTCACGGGCATCTATGCCGGTAAGGTCGGCGACCGCGGGCTCATCTATGCGGATCGTGTTATCGAGGATGTTTCACTTATTTACCCGCGGGTGACGGTAAAGGAGCTCAAAGAGTTCCCGGGATATTACCATGATCAATCGGTCAGCCTGGAAGGTGCGGTTACCCGCATTGTGCTCACCGCAGGTGCGACGGAGCTGGAGATAGACGACGGCACGGGCAAGCTGGCGGTCGCTTATAGCGATGTGTTCCGGAACGTCTCGATCGGTGACGATGTGCTCGTAGAGGGTAAATTCGCCCATACGAAGCTCTTCGCCTTTACGGTCACGCTGCTGAACCCCGAGCCGGTGGTGACGCCAACGCCTGCACCCACGCCAACACCCGCACCCACGCCAACGCCTGTACCGACGCCGGCACTGACTGCTGAACAAACCGTCGCGGCTGAGGCGGGCGGGCGAGGGCTTCCGTGGCTGCTCACCTGGCTCATTGCCGGTGTCGTGGCGGTGATCGTTGTGATTCTCGTCATCAAAGTGAGAGAGATGCTCCTGCTCAGACGCTATAGCAAGTAATAAAAACACCTGCAAGAACATGAGGCTTACAGCGGCAAAGGGAACTCAGCACGCTAAGGGAGAAGTACGTACCGGCGGAGCAGTGGCGAAGAAGCAGCTGTTGCACGCTTTGAGCGAATCGAAAAGGATCGAGGAAGCGGAAAAGCTGCAGGAACGGTTGCTTACCCGGATACAAACCCAGCTCAACAAGACGGAGGCAAAGGCCGAGGCTGATGAGCGTGCGAAATTACAGGCGGAAGAGCAGGAAGCAGTAGCCACGTTGGAGCGTATCCGGGCGAAAAAGAGCGCGGCTGAGGTCGCGCTGCGGGCTGCAATCGCGGCATTAAAGGGTGAGACCGTGGAGCCAAATCCGGGTGAGACCCCGGTGCCCGATCCGGTTACCGTGGCGCCCGGTGATGGTGTGGCTGGAGGTGCGAGCCCGTTTGCTTCATATCTTGCCGCAGGTGGAGCGCGCGAAAACGCAGAGGCGATGGGCGATCTTGAGACCTATCCGGTGAATGAGCCCTGGGCGTACGTGCACATAACCGCGACCACGCCCCCCATTTACGCGGTTCACGAGGTGGAACTCTCCGAAGGCGAGCGAGAGCTGCTCAAAGAGATCAAGACGTACCTCTATGAGACCCTGGACGTGAGCCTTACTACGCTCCAGGAACCGGTGGTTTTTCTCCGGGAACGCGTAGATCGTGTGCTGCAGGAGTTTGGCGTAAATGGGAGCATCACCCAGGACAATATGGATAAGCTCATGTACTATGTCACGCGGGACTTCATCGGCTACGGGAAGTTAGATCCACTCATCCGTGACAAGATGGCGGAGGATATCTCAGCCGACGGGCCGGAGATACCACTCTTTGTCTTCCACCGGAACTACGGCTCCATCGAGACGAACATCATTTTTAATCGCGAGGATCTGGACGCTCTGATCTACCGGTTATCACAGCGATCGGGGCGGCACATCTCCCTGGCCCGACCGCTTCTGGACGCCTCTCTGCCCACCAAGGACCGATTGCAATTGAGTATCGGGAGTGAGGTCACGACGCGGGGCTCAACCTTCACGATCCGTAAGTTCCGGGAGACGCCCTTTACACCGATCAACCTCGTGGAGTATGGCACGTTCTCTATGGAGATGATGGCATACTTCTGGTTGGCGGTGGAGAACGGAGCGAACATCCTCATTGCCGGCGGCACCGCCTCGGGTAAGACCACGGTGCTCAACGCGATCGCGATGTTCATACCACCTGAGAGCAAGATCGTCTCGATCGAGGATACCCGAGAGATCAACTTGTTGCACCAGAATTGGATCCCGGCGGTGACGCGGCAGGTGGAAGAGGGCGGTTACGCGATCGAGATGTACGATCTGCTCCGAACTGCGCTCCGGCAGCGGCCGGAATACGTGCTTGTGGGTGAGGTGCGGGGCGTAGAGGCGCATACGCTCTTTCAAGCCATGGCTACCGGGCACATTACCCTCTCCACGATACACGCGGAATCCGCGACTACGGTGGTGAAACGATTGACGAAGCACCCCATTGACGTCCCGCTCATGCTCCTTGACAGCCTGGATATCATCGCGATACAGCGCCAGGTAAAGGTGGGTGAGCGGCACGTGCGACGCTGCACCAAGATCATCGAGGTCACGGGGATCGATTTCGAGGAAGAGATGCTGAAGACGAACGAGCTCTTCACCTGGCGGCCCGATGAGTTCGAGTTCACCGGCGAATCGCGGGTATTCGTTAAGATAATGGAGAAGCTGAACCTGTCCGAGGAGCAACTGGTTGAGGAGTTCTCACGCAGGAAACGGATTTTGGATGCGATGAGTGCGCGGGGGATGGACGACTTCCAATCGCTCAACCGGGTGTTACTCGATTACTGTATAGATCCAGCAGGTACGGAGCAGCGGGTGGTACCGGAGGAGCGCGAGCGCGAAGTGCAATGAGTGTGGAGAGCGAGGGAGCACGAACGTGGGGCACCGCCACGGGATTATTTCGCGGCTACTTCATAAAGCGTCGCGAAAAGTACGAGAAGCTCCGCGATAAGCTGCTGAGCGCGCATATTTTCGTGCCGGTCGAGCGCTGGCTCTCGCAGGCGGTCTTCTATTCGTTCATTGCGGCTGGCGTTGCTGTTTCGGTCTACATTCTTCTCCGCTACCTGATCCTTTCGTTGCTTGCCGAGTTCACCCTGAGCGAGTTTGACCTCGCGGTCAGCCTCATGCTCGCGCTGCTCGCGTTCCTGGGGACCTACGCAGGCTTTCTGTACTATCCGAGCATCAGGGCGTGGGAGCGCAAGGGCAAGATCGATGAGAATCTCCCGTACGCGATCAGTTATATCTCGGCGATGGCTTCGATCGGGGTGTATCCGTTCTCGATCTTCAAGAAGCTCGCAGGTGCAGAGGAGACGTATGGCGAGGTGAGCAAGGAGTTGAAGCTGCTGGTGCGTGACGTGGAGCTGCTCGGCTTCGATTTCATCACCGCACTCAAGAAGCTGGTGGCCACGACGCCATCCTTAAACATGCGTGCATTCTTGCAGGGTGCGGTAACCACCACGCTCTCGGGCGGTGATATGGGTGCATATTTCGTGAAAACGGCACAGGAATATATGGCAGAGCGGCGGAAGCGGTATCAGGATTTTATCCAGACACTCGAGCTGTTTGCGGAATTCTATGTCATCGGGGTGGTCGCGTCCCCGCTCTTGCTCGTGGTGGTGCTCTCGATCCTGACCTTTCTCGGTGGTGCGTCGATCGAGGGCCTGGCCGCGATCATTTACCTTGTCATACCACTGGCCTCCGCGGCCTTTATCTTCCTCGTCGGTACGGTATCAGTTGAGTGAGGAGAAACCATGGTAGAAGATCGGCTGCTCACAGCACTGGAACGGCGGCGTCAGGAGGCGCGAATATTGCGGATACTCCGGGATCCGGTCGGGGTATTTCGTGAGAATCCCTTGCGGTTGGGCTATATCTCCGGCGCCATTGGCGGCTGTCTCATGTTCCTCGCGTATCTCTACAGCTGGGAATTTGTGGCACCCACCGATGCGTACATCCTTGCTGCACTGGTCGCCGCTATGCCGCCGACCGCGTACCTGTACGTGGTGCAGAAGCGTGAGCGGAAGGCGGATGATGAATTCCCCGGCTTGCTGCGCGATCTCGCGCAGGCGAAACGCGCAGGACTCACCTTGATCGATGCCTTCTCGCTTACCGCAGAAGGGAACTACGGCGTGCTCACCGACGGGCTCAGAACGCTGGTCTGCCATCTCACCTGGGGTGTTTCGTTCGAAGATGCATTACGCATGTTCGCCAGACGCTATCCCACGCGGATCATTAAGCGTTCAGTAGCGATCATCATCGAGGGCTACCAGGTGGGGGGCGATGTGGGCGAGATCCTGAAGGTGGCGGCAGATGACGTTATGGAATTGCGAACCCTGGAGAAAGAACGCATCTCGGATATGAGCGTCTATGTGATCATCTGTTACACCATCTTCTTCGTCTTTCTTGGCGTCTTGCTCGTGCTCTACCACTCGTTCATACCGATGATGGTGGAGGCAGCAGCGCGCGTAGAGGAGGTAGGGATTTATAGCATGTTTACAGCTACCGGGCAGGTTGAGCGGATGAAGATGCTCTTCTTCCATTGCGGGATCATCCAGGGCGTCTGCACGGGTCTGGTAGCCGGAAAGATGGGCGAGGGAAAAGTGGTTGCCGGGCTGAAGCACGCGACCATCCTTGCACTGGCGACCTTCATCTTCTTCGCGCTCCTCAAGATCATTCCGCCAATGACCGCGCCGCTATAGGTAAGGTTCGGGTCGCGGCCTCGCAGTTACTCCGGAATACCACGCATGCACGCATGCATGCATGCATCATGCGGTGAGCTCAGCACACGAGTGGCCGTGCGTTACGAACCGGTGAGTTCAGCTCAACTCAGCTCAGCTCAGGGAAGTGAATCTCGATTTCGCGCTTCGCCGCGGCTTCAGAATCGGCCGCATGCACGACATTGTGCCGCGTATCGGTCCCGAAATCGGCGCGAATCGTGCCGAACTCAGCCTCGCGGGGGTCTGTTTTGCCCGCGGTCTCACGTGCGACGTTGATGGCATCGTCGCCTTCGAGCACCACCGCGATCGTGGGCCCTGAGATCATGTAGGTGATCAAACCCTCGTAATAATACTCACCCTCATGCTCCGCATACTGCGTCTCTGCTACCTGCCTCGTGAGCTGAACCAGCTTCACGGCCGCGATGGTCAAGCCCGCACGCTCGAATCGCTCAATGACCGCGCCGATAAGGCCGCGCTCAACGCACCCGGGTTTGATCATCACGAATGTCCGCTCCTTCTTCGGTGCCGCAACTTCCCGATCGCTCAGGCCTTCGCCGATCACTACCTCACTCATCTCTCGCCGGGCAACCCGCGGTGCGGGTGTTCGCTTGTGCTAGAGCATAGCGCGGGCATCCATAAAATAGTGAAGGCCGCGGGATTACCGGACGTGTCCGGGCCGAGCCGAGCCGAGCCGAGCCGACACGCGTACCCATGCTCACGGTAATCAGCTTTAGCGAGTCAATCCACGCAACGTTCACCAGTAGCTGCGTACCAGCTCGACGTTTCGCTTGAGTTCTTCGTAATCCATCTCTTCTCGCTTACGGCTCTTCCAGAAGGTCTCGATCAGCAGATAGTTGCAGGAGGTCGATTTCAGGAGCGTAAATACCCGCTCAAGATCCAGCACACCCCGGCCGAGGGAGAGATGATCCTGGAGCACCGAATCGACACAGGCGCAGTCATGCACATGCGCTACCAGCATCTTCTGGCCGCAGTGATCCACCCATTGCGTGAGATAATCCATGAAGTGCTCACCGTTCTCCTGCTCCTTCTTTTTGGTGTGGTATACTTCGGCCTTTATCGCGTGCCCGATGTCCAGGGTGAACTGTAACCGCGGATAGAAGCGTGCGAGCGCTTCGTGCAGGAGATCGGAGCGCTCGCAGGTCGTTAATTCGTTCTCGGCACAACCGGTCAAGCGAAACGCCGCAGCCGTTTGCATCACCATTGCACAACGCGCAAGCATCTTTTGCTCTATCTGCGGTCGAACGTCCTCGAGCTTGTAAGTGGGGATTTTTACGGGCAGGTGGAAATTATAGTAGAGCGTGCGGGGGTGGAAGGACGCTGAAAAGGCCATGCAGCTCCGCACTATCCGCAGACCGGCCTCCGCAAGATCGTCGCGTGGATGCGCAACGGGTGTATCGAGCGGAGAATGGAAGCCGATGCGCATACCATATTCATCCAGCACTCGCAGCAGCTCTTCTCGCTCCTTATCCGCCATGGAATCGGGCAGCGGGAAATCCAGGGAGAACTCGATGTAGTCCAGGTCGAGCCGATGGAGCTTCCGCAAGGTCTCGGTAAAGGGTCGGTTACCATACCAGACCGGCGCGCCGAGTACGATCTGCATCGGTCAGTCCTCTTTCCGTTTCACGAGCAGGGTCAAGCCATCGCGATCCACGATCGCCACCTTTACGCCCTCAGGGATCGTTTCCCCTGCTGCGGCACGCGCGTTCCAGATCTCACCGCGTAGTTTGACGGTGCCCTTATCCTCAGTGATCGTGGACTCAGCCTTCGTTACGCGTCCGATGAGCTCCTCGGCACCCACCTGAGCTCGCCGTTTCCTGCTCTTGAGGACCGCACCGACGGCGAAGAAGAAAAAGAGCGCAGAGGCGATAGCGACCCCGAGGACGGTGAGCACGAAGCCTTCGAACCAGCCCGATTCAGGACTGACGAGGAACGGCTCTTTCGGGAGTATCAGCGCGCCGATGATCAAGCAGACCGCACCGCCGGTCGTGAGTATGCCGAAGGTCGGGGTCAATGCCTCCGCGATGAAGAGGAGAACCGCAACGATAATGAGGAGCACGCCGAAGACGTTCACCTCAAAGAGTCCGATACCGTAGAGCGCTAATATGAGGCAGATCGCGCCGATCATCTCCGGTACGTACGTGCCGGGCGACATGAACCCGAAGATGAGCCCGTAGATGCCCACTAGCAGCAGAATGACCGCGATCTGGGGATCGCTCAGTGTTTCGAGGAGCGTTGAACGGATCGTTCTCTCTTTACGGTGAATGATGGCGTCCTTCGTCGCTAACGTCTGGTTTTCACCTGCTATCGTGACATTCATACCGTCAAGCTTCGCTAAGAGGTCAGTTTCGTCGTTGGCAATGAGCTCGATGATCCCGCGTTCCAGCGCGAGGTTCTCGTTGAGCGCGTCATTATCGGTGACGAAGCGTTTGGCCTGCGTCGCGTTACGGCCCCGTGAGGCCGCGATACTCTCGATATGCCCGGCGAAGAAGTTGATGGTCTTGTTGTCCGCGGCCTGGCGGCCTTCTATGCCAATCTCGACGGGCATTGCCGCGCCTGTGGTCGTGCCTGGCGCCATGGCCGCGATATTCCCGGAGACGAGTATAAAGGCACCTGCGGACGCGGCGATCGCGCCCCTCGGCGCGACATAGGTGATCACCGGCACGTCTAAATTCAGGATCGCCTCGGTGATCTTCAGTGTGGAGCTGACGAGCCCGCCGGGCGTATCGAGCTCGATCAGGACAGCTTCGGCACCCAGCTGCTCAGCTTCTTGCAAGCCTTCAATGATGTCCAAGACCGTGCCCTCGGAGATCGTGCCTTCGATACGGATTACGTAGATAACGTGATCGTCGCTGGCTGCTCCTGCGCAAGGAACAAGAGCGCCTACAATGGCGAGGCTAATAATGAAGACCAAAAGATACACGTGACGTTGTTTCGTGGCCATTGCTCTGTAGTTGTAGGCAAATAGATAGCTACTTCGATGTAAGCCCCCGGAACAATTAAATCTTCGCTTTGCGGAGTTAGAAGATCGTGATGGCAGCGGCGATTTTTCTTCATAGGTGTCACAGGCCAAAGCGGGGCTGTAAAGTTAATGGGTGCTGCAGCAAACGCACCAAAAAAATTATACTATATGGGAAAAAATACCACTTGTGGTGGATGGATTTGATCACCAACCCCAACAAGTTGACAGCCGCGAGATCCGGTGCAGTGGTGTCCGGAGAGTAAGATCACAATGCATCACGAGAAGATCAAGCGGAAACGGGGCCGGGGTTGGGATGGTTGCTACGACAAACCTTTTAGAAGAAGGTTTAATCCAGAACGAAATTCTCTTTTGGCTGGGATAGATGATACGGGGTCGGGCGCTCATTTTTCTTTTGGTAAAGCTTTTCTTTAAAAGAAAAGGTTTTACATGAAATCACTCAGCGCTTTTTGCTGTTCCAGTGCAACGGGGAAGAGCGCCTGGATATCCTTATCGAGCAGCTCCAGCCGCTGCTTCGTGTAGCGCGAAACGTGATATTCCTCGGCGATCCGTAACGAAACCTCGAGATATTTCCGGACGCTCGCCGCGTGCACGGTGGGCACGATCTTACCGCCGCAGCGTTTGCAGATTCCGTTCAACGGTATCCGCCGGTATTTCGCGTTGCATTTGTTACAGCGCATCGTCTGCGAGCCGAACGCTCTGAGATTGCCCTTGATATCGCGCAGGAAATGGTTCGCGATGACCGTCTCCGCGACCTCCGTCTCGTTTACCGCACGGATCATCCGAGCCAGGCGCAGTTGCGCCTCCATCTTCTCGATCATGCTGTCGAGCTGTTTGTAGAGTGAATTTATCGGCCCTGCCGCGATATCGGTGGTACCATGCGTGTACCCGAACCCGTAGGTATCCCGCGGCTGCTCGATCTTGCTCGCGGCCGTTTCGATCTCGACCTCTTTGGGCATCTTGCCCGCACATGCCGCCTCGTAGAGCGCGAGCGGGTATTCGGACGCCGTGGAGACGTTATGCGCCTCCTTATCCACCTCTTTCGGGTTGAGGAACGGGATGAGCACGAGCGGCGCGTCCATCTTCCCACCGCGCTTCTCTGGCAGAAAGAAGAGCGAGAAATTGAGCAGCGCATCGAGCAGGAGCAGAACGGAGTCTTCATCGCCATCACAATTTGAGCTGAGCACAAAATTGTTGATTAAGAAATTGTGATGATCTGCAACTTCGAGATCGTATAAGAACTCGAATGCTGAAGGGATTGCTTTGAGCTCCTTTACCGCATCCAGGATACAATCGCCAAAAGACGTAACGCGGGGACTCTCCTCGCCTGTAAGGGCTGGCAGTAACAGCTTATCGTCTTCCGTGAGTTCCAGCAGCTTCTTAGCCTTTACTGTACCGTTCGACCATACCACCATTCGGTGCTCAGGGGAAGACACCCATGTCCTGCCCGTGTTCGTCCGTACTGCAAAGAGATACGCGGGTGCCGGTGTTTTGAGCACCGCTTTGATCTCCTTCAGCTCAAACTGACCCGTTTCTGGATTGAGTGCGTACGTCTTCATTCCAGCCACCGCCTTTCGTGTGGTGCCGAAATCATCAACGACTTCTTCGTTCGCATCAGCAGCACGATAGAGCAACTCTAATTCCGTGGTTCCCACTCCACGGGAATCCACCAGTATCGTTTCAGTCGTTGGTGCCAGACAATTTCTCCGTTTCGCCGCGTGGAAGAATGGATGCGCGTAACAGGCCGACGCGGATGTGAACCCGATTATCCGGCTCAAGATGCCGGCTGAGGTGTGGGGCGCCAGGCCAAGCACGAGGTGACCGATAAGATCCTCTTTGCGTGTGGCGTGGTAGAAGGGCGCCAGGCCGTAGAACTGCGTGAGCAGCGCATCCACGAATTGGGAGACACGTACTAAATATGATGCGGCATCGAGCGAGATAACGAGGTCCTGTTGCTTGAGCTCGAGCATTTGCAGCTCATTCGTGAGCTCGACACCCAGAATGTCACGGGTATAACCCAGCTCGCGCGCCGTCTCCACACTCAGCCTGATCTCTTTGGGATAGAAATGGGTGAGTGGCAGATTGGTGAAGTCGTAGCGGATCGTGCCATCCTTGAAGACCACCACATCATGCTTCGCCCGCAGTATCCCTTTGCCGAGGTGCTCAGCCACTTTGTGCTTTGTGATTAGCCCCCGCACGCATTTGACCTCCAGGTTGGTCGTGCTCATGGGCTCACCGAGCCCCTTCATGGTGTTCTCGTAATAGCTCTGCAGGTCGATGCTGCGCTTCTTCGGCTCCCAGCTCTTAGTCCTGGCTCGCGTGGTGAGCTGGTCAGCGCGGCCCAACGCTTGTATCTCCAGCTCGATCACCGGCCGCTCCGCGGTCACTCGTAAAGCTTCCTTCAATAATCTGCTCTTGCCGCCATATTCGCCCACCGGGAAGAGCGAGTGCGGCGCGGGCTTCATGCGCCGCTCCTTCGACTTCTCCGGCCTGCCCATCCGCATGCCGATCCGCGTTGGGCCCTTGCTCCTTACCGTTACGCGCACGGACTCGTCCGGCTGCAGCTTGTCATCCAGTCCAAGGCTGCGGAGCAACGCACGGGGCTCGGAGATCACCAGAGATCCCGGCTGCTCTGTCATTCGATGGGGCACGAGCAAGTCCTCGAGCATGCGCTTCGTTCTTCCGGTCTCGTCGTCACGCAGCAGCAGTGTGCTCGCGTCGAGCACCCCGTTAGCGGATATATAGGCCGCGAGCTCGGCCCTGTCTTCTCCGGTCAGATCTTCCCAGAGATAGGTATACGCCGGATGGAGTGGCACCTGATACGTGGCTGCGATCTCGAGCGCTTCTGATTGGCTCGGTGTCTTTGAGTGCCATTTCGCGGCCTCGATCTCCGATTTCGTTGCCAGCTCCTGCACCCACCATTCATGCGCATATGCAGCGGGCATAAGGCGGTGCCCAGTCTCCAGGAAATCGCCATAATCGATGAGGATCTCGCCAAGGTCAACGATCTCAGCAATGGTATCTTCCAGCGCAGCAAGAGTGTCCGCATCGTCTAATCGCACCAGTGAGCCGTCCTCCAATTTGACCGTGGGGCCTTCGATTGAGTCCACGGGTACAACGCAGCCCGCTTTACCCGGCAGTTCGGGTTTTATCTGCGTGCCCGCCGCAGTGAACTTCAGCAAGGACATGGTCACGGGGTTCAAGCCGACCGTTTCGAGTCCGGTATTGCGTGCACGCCCGTATCGCAGCCGAAATGCGCCCTTTGCGGCTGGACGCCCGAATACCGGTCGGCCCGCAATCAAATCTGCCAAAAAATCGCGCTGCGGTTTCTCGCCCTTCGCCTTGACCAGGCTGGTGACCCAGTCCCAGCCCGCGAGCCCCAGGCGATCCACGTGCCGTTTGATCTTCGGCGCCTTCATCGCGACTCCTTCAGTAAGCACGAGCACCATCCCGCCGCGCACGCGGTCGGTCGCCACTCGCTGGAGGCCCATATAGCCGCCTACTTCACGCTCTTCAGTCGGGTCTCCGTCGATACAGATCGGGCAGCTCTTCACGATCTCCCTGATCTCCTCATCGCTCGGCTTGTACTGCAGTCCCGCGATCCGCTCGTAGACGGAAACTTCCAGTACGTATCGCCCGATCTCATCGTCCCGTGGCTGATACGCGGCGAAGCCCATCTGCCGTCGAATGTAATCCGCAGCCAGAACAGAGAGCGCCTGAGCCGTTCCCCCGGCACTGCGTATCGGCCCCGAGTAGAAGACCTTGATATACTCCGTCCCGTTATCGTTTCGGTCTGATTCGACGCGTGCAATGCCTTCGATCGGCGCCGCCACCACACCCTCCGTAAGGATCGCGACCGCGGTACGCACCGCATGCTCGATGGTCGCAACACGGTCAAACTGACCGAATCTCCGCTCGACGAAGTCCTGACCTATACGTAACGCGATCTCCTCGCGACCGAGGCCGTCCTTCTCCAGCTCGTGTATCCGGGTGCTCAGCCCTTTGACGCCGATCAGCGCCTCCACGCGCTCCGCAAGGTCCTTCGTGATATGGATCTCAGGCTTCGCCGCGGGATCCAGCCCCAGCTTGCGCGCCGCTTTCGCGATCTTTAACGCTTCCTCGAGCCCTTCTTTTAACGTGCGCTGATACGCAGAAGTCGAAGCCATCGTCGTTTAGGTAAGTAAAGGTGAGCGGGGTTATAAGTCTTGCTCGCAACGACTTTTGAATCGTGAATAAGGCAAAAGAGCGTCTCTCTGCCGTTGGTTCGCGCTGATGCTCGCAGGCTTCAAACGGATAAGAGCTTCGCGTTGATGGGCACTATCTACAGCGGTCCAGCTCAGAGCGGCACTTCTCATACGTTCCGGCAGCTGCGTTTGCGTTCCTGGTAGGTCCCGGTAAGCATGGCCGGTAGCTCGCGACCCGAAGCGTGTCCCGAGTGGTTATCGTAGCAGGAGAGCTGCGCCGCTGGGTGATGAGGCGGCCGAAACCATTATTAGCACTGAAGCGAATGGTGCAGTGAGGGGACCGGGAATGGTTGAAATCACCGTGTATGGCGGAGCGGGTGAAATCGGTGGCAATAAGATCCTGGTGGAAGACCAGGGAACCCGCCTCATGCTGGACTTCGGAACCCGAATGGGTTTTGCCTCGGCCTTCTTTTCGGAGTTTCTCGGTGTTCGATCGAACACGGCATTGAAGGATAAACTCACCATAGGGGCCCTTCCGGTTATACCGGGTGTATACCGACGCGATTTGATCAGTCCAGAAGGCGTAGAGGAGCTGACAACCAACATATATAGCAGGATACTCTCACCGGATTCGGAGCTGTTCAGGGTGCCCGGACTCATTACCTACGAGGACTACTACAGAGAGCATGGACGGGGTTATATCGATGGGATATTACTTACCCACGCTCATATGGATCATACGGGTGATATCGGTTTTCTTCACCCTACCATTCCACTTTACTGCTCAAAGAATACCCAGACACTGGTCGATGCAATTGACGATGTGACGAATTTCACGTCAGAGGCAGTACGGTCGAAGAGATCCTGTGTTGCGTTCACGAAGCGAGGAGCCGTGCCGGAAAGCCCGAGAATAGATCATAAGGAAGAGCTGGTTCGCGATTGCAGGACCCTGGAGGACGGTGAAGTGCTGACCATAGGTTCCTTTCGTGTTGCTCTGATAGCGGTTGATCATTCCGTTCCCGGGGCTGCAAGCTACGTCCTGACGTGTGATGGTGCGGGTAAGCCATTGCGTATCCTTTACACCGGTGACATACGGTTTCACGGTACTAAAGGCACTACAATTGACGATTATGTCAGTGCGATAGGTAGCGGTGTAGACATTATGATCTGCGAGGGTACCCGGATAGATTCGGACTCTCAGCTTACCGAAGAGCGGGTCTGCTCTAAGATCACGGAAGAGATTGCCGGTACAGACGGCCTGGTGTTTGTTGAGTTCAGCTGGAAAGATACCACGCGCTATGAAACGATCAGTAAGGCGGCGGTGTCTTGCGGGCGGACATTCGTTATAAACGCTCGGCTTGCTTACGTCTTGAACAAACTTGAGCTAACACCATTGCCCGAACACGTGTCGGTATTTCTCAAACGCAAAGGGAGCTGTTTTTACTCGCCCAATGACTACTCGACCTATAAGCACGAATATGGTTATTCCGTTGATAAAGAAACGTGGACCGCGGATGCCAGTCATTACAACAACGGTTTGGTGGCTGAAGAGATCAAGTCCAACCCGCGCAAGTACGTCGTGATGCTCTCTTATTATGATTTAGGGCAGCTGTTTGACTTAGCCGATGCTGCGGGAAAAATACCGGGATCGCGCTACATACGAGCACAATGCGAGCCGTTCTCAGACGAGATGGAGCTGGACGAGGAACGATTGATCAATTGGTTAGATGCCTTTGGGATCGGGTATCGTTTGGGTGCGACGCCGCTCCCGGTGGGTTGTACTAATCCTAGCTGTTCCAAGCTGAGAAAACGGATAGAGCGGTCACATGTTTCCGGTCACGCATCACGACCAGAGCTGCAGGAACTCATCAGCAAGGTCAATCCGCGAATTGTGATTCCGGTTCATACTGAACGACCAGAAGCATTCAAAGACCTTGTTACTGCGCTGCGTAAAGAAATATGGGTGATCATTCCGGAATTGGGCGAGACGTACCGGTTCTAACTGCGGCTATACCGTGAACCATGGCATTTCCAAAGGTCATGGAAGATGGTTTCCGCCGAGCCCGTTCACCTGGTCAAAGAAGCTGAGAGCGGGGATCGCTCTTCTGCGCATTGCTAACAGCTAGCGAGCGAGCGAGCGGTAAAGAAGAACCGAAAAAATAAAGAAAAAGTGAGGTGAAAAAAGAAATCACCTCACGTACAGTGTGCCTTTTGCCTTCCGCTCACCCATGGCGAAATCGCCGAGATACTTCTTATACTCAGCGCCATCCACCGGGGTGGTCTCGAGGAACTTGAACGACGGCATCATCTCGGTCGCGCCCTTCACCAGGATCTCACCACCGGTCATGTCGGCGCCTGGCCACTTTGCATCGCCCTCAATGATGATCTTGCCGCCTTTCATGTTCAGGCCAGCGAGCATCTTCGCGTTACCCTTGATCAGGATCTCGCCACCGGCCATGTACTGGCCCGTGAGCTCTCCGACATTACCGAAGACCGTGACCTTGCCACCGGTCATGCCCGTCATCTCACCGCGGTACATCGCACAGAGGTTGTCCTCCGCGTCACCTTCGATGACCAGCTCGCCACCGCGCATCTCACGGCCGGCCCAGCAGTCTGCGCTGCCCTTAACCACGAGCTTGCCGCCTTCCATCATCGCACCGCAGTGCATATCGACGTCACCACGTGCCTCGATCTCGCCGGTTTTCATGCCCTCGCCGATGCGCTTCACACGCCTCAAATCACCTTCAAAGACGAGCTTCACGTCATCTGCGCTTGCCGCGTCGCCCGCGAGGCTCACCTCGAAGAGATCGCCGGTCTGCTCCTGGCGATTCCCCCACCAGACCTTTACCGCTTTGATCCCCGCTTCGTTCTTGCCGAAGAGCTGATCAGGCGTTAACGCGTCCACCTCAACGGGAACCTTTGCGACACCGCTCACGACCGCGTCCTTTAATTTTAAGGTTATCGTCTGCATTTTTCTTCCTCCTTTTCTCGCTCCGTTAGTTAGCTCCGCCATGGTGCCTTGATCTCGAATGGATGCGGCAGATAATGGCTCTGTACCGGGTAGTTGTTGAAGGTCACGGAGTAGTACTTATCGAACCGGTCCTTCAGGGTCACGAGCATCTCTTCGTTCAACTTCTCGTCGCATTCGGGCGTCACGTAGATAGTTCGCCCTTCTGGTGCCGCGACAACTTCGCCGTCTTTCACCACGATCTCGCCGGCCTTGATGGTGTACTTCGTGTTCAGGAACGCCTTCTGGATCTTGCCCGCGTCGCGCTCCTCCGGCGTCATATCGTAGATCGCAATGTCCGCGTCCGCGCCGACACCGAGGTGTCCTTTGCCGTGCTCGCTCAGTCCGAGCGTCCTTGCGGTCATGCCGCGAGTGATGATCGCGATCTCGTTCAGATCGTATTCGCGATCGATTGACGGCAACTCAGATCGGTCATAGATGGCCTTATGCACTTCCGCAGCCAGTTCATCCCGGCGTTTCTTGCTCATGAGCATCGAGATGATGATCGGATAGCCGATGAACGGACCGGCGTTCGGATGGTCGGTGGTCAAGGCAACCTTCCAGGGATCTTTGATCAGCAGCGCGAGCTCCTGCCCAATCGCCCACTGGATGGTGTTCACGGGTGATTTACCGGAATAGAGAAACGGCGTAATGCCCGAGCCCGTTTCGAGCTCCACATCGCAATTAGTCCATTTGCGGCCGGTGATTTGATATAAATCGTACTCCATCGGGCCGTCCGCGGTCATCGTGGTGGTGTCGCCCAATATAATCGAGCCGATATCAATACTCATATGCTTAGTGGCATTGACATACTCGGCAATCGCCTTCGCCTTCGACTCGAAATCGCCCCAGGTAGAGCCCCCATACGAGTGGAACTGCGTGTGCGTTGCGTGCATCGTCGGCCGGTCTCTATAGGGTCGTATGCCTTTTACCAGGTCATAGGTAGCCGTAGTAACTTCGAAGTTCCCGGGATGGCCAAGCATATTGGGGTGTACGTGAACGCTGTGTGGCATCTCGTACTTCTCCATTGCCTCTGCCAGCCCCTTCACAATCTCCGCGGGCGTAACGTCGAAGGTCGGTACCGGGTCATGGAGACTGCAGTTCTTTGCCCATGCCCATGCTTCGGTTCCTCCCGGGTTGACGACTTTGACGCCATAGCCCTTGGTCGCCTTGATCATCCAGGCGATATACGCAGCCAGGAGATCGATATCGCCGCTCTTGATGTATTCCAGGGTCATCCAGTTGTTGTCAATGAGTGGCATTGCCGCGTTGTCCAGGATCGGGATGTCGATCATCTCCTCATGCGTGTGCCGTGCTGCCAGCGGTGGCATTGCGGCTTCCATCACAAAGGTGTACCCCATCATGGCATACCGGTAGCCGGTCGCAAAGGTGTTGGGCACTGAATAGCCCGATTGCGCCCTGCAGACCTTTGTCTTTGGCACCAGCCCCTTCCGGCCGTCTTCTGGTCGCATCAGCCGGCCTGAGTTGACCTTCCCGCCAGCAATGTGCGCATGGATATCCACACCGCCCGGCATGACCACGCGCCCTTCTGCATCGATCACTTTCGGGTTCGATACCGAGTCCACGATCTTCCCGCCACGGATGCAAATATCTTTCTGCTCGCCCTTCACGCCGTTGATGGGATCGAAAACCACGCCGTTCTTGATGATCAGCTCACTTTCTGCCGCCATCTTACTGCACCTCCTTTGCTCGTAACGCTCTGATCTCTGTCAGCATCCGCTCAAGGATCTCCTCATCGGTTGGGACGTCCGAATCGATGATCTTGCGCAGTCGAATGGGTATATTGTCCATACGATAGACGCTGCCCTCTGCATCGATCCCGCTCACTGCCGTTGGGATGATGATGTCCGCGAATTCCGTTGTCGGGTTCGCGAACGGATCTATCTGAATAACCGGTATTTTTGCCATATGTCTCAGTGACGGTCCCGGGAAGTGCGCACCGGGATCAGAAGCGATGATCAGTGCGGAATCGCAGTCCCCTCGCCAGAGACAATCGGTCGCCGAATCCTCGCCGGGGTTATACCACGGATACCCCCGGGCCATATCAATCGCGAACGGGAAGCCGGTCTCCCAGGTAAGTACCTGGTTGATGCCCGCCACGTTGTAATGGCCGCGGAGCGGCATGATGCTCGCTTTGGTATGTGTGTGCGCCGCGCGCGTGAATTGGATCGCGTTCACAATATTGTTGTGCCGCGCGCCCGTGTGTGTCACGCCCATACCGAAGAAGGTCATCACGAATTTTGCACCCTTAACCATCTCAGCGATTTCCATCAGCTGCGCCTTCGAGACACCGCCGACCTCATCGGGCACGATGTCCGCATGGCCTCGCAGGATCGCACGGAGCGCAGAGAAGACCGGATAATCGTAGCCCTGTTTGATCTGGACGAAGACATCCGCCATCTTCGTGGTCATCGTCTTCCGCGGATCAACGATTACCAGTTTCTTGTCCTTCTTGCCCTCCTGAGTCCAGAAGCCCTTTGAGACGTACGAGTAACGCTTCATGTGGTTTGCATGCGCATAGGCCGGATTCGCCCCCCAGTAGATGATGAGATCCGCCCGGTTCTTCACCTCGCCGAGCGTGCACGAGGGCAGCCCCACATCCTGGATCGCCAGTACGGAAGGCCCGTGACAGACCGAGGCTGTGTTATCGATCACCGCACCGAGTTCCTCGGCTAGCAGCACACCCACCTTATCCGCTTCGCAGACCGTAGAACTCCAGCCGTACATAAGCGGACGACGCGAGTTGTACAGTATCTCCGCCGATTTCTTGATCGCTTCATCGTACGAGACCTCTTTCAGCTGACCGTTCTCCCTGATCATCGGATGAGGGATCCGGTGATGCCCGAGCAACTTGGCCTTGCCCACCGAGCACGCGCCACGCTTCACCTTAACGACTTCGTTATTCTCCACATCCAGCACTATATCATCGCATACGCACCCACAGAGTGAGCATACTACATCAGTTATTTCCGCCATTTTTTTACGTCCTCCTTTAGGCCATATACGTCCGCATCAGCTCAGCTATCGACAATATCGGTTCTGTTGTCTTCTCCACCGTTGCGTCGATCCCCTTGAACGAGGGCATGCCGTTTCCGTTCGTGTCACCATCAACCACCGCGTTACACCAGGGTCCCATGGGAATGAAGGCCATACCCGCGAGAACCCCGTCGTCCTGATCCACTCGGACGACCACCTGCCCGTAGGCAGTGGTGACTTTCACGTGGTCATCTTTGGCAACCCCGAGTTGCTCCATGTCCGCACCGTTCAGATCGCAGCGAGCCACTTCTGCAAAGTATTCGTCCGTAAGTTTGCTGTCCAGGTTCTGGCCCTGCACGGCCGTTCTCCCACTTATCAGGTTAACACTAATTCCCTCCATTTTTCCTCCTGCTTTGTACTTTGACCACAACTACTTAAATTTTTTGCTTTTTACGCGTACCGTGCTATGCTCTATATGGTAAGATGGTGAAACAGGTCTACGGCATCCTGGGCGACCCCGTCGCGCACAGTCTCTCTCCCGTGATGCAGAACGCGGCCTTTAAGCAGCTCGGCATGGACGCGGTTTATCTTGCGTTCCGCGTCCCCCGCGAGGAGCTCGAGGGTGCGATACGGGGCGCGAAGAGTCTCGGTATCGCGGGGCTCAACGTAACGATACCGTTGAAGGAAGATGCGCTTCTGTTCGTAGAACCTGACGAGTTCGCACGCCAAATCGGCGCGATCAACACTATTGATTTCAGCACCGGAACGCCGATGGGCTACAACACCGATGGGCCTGGCGTGATACGTGCCTTACAAGAGCGGGTGGGTGATTTAGCGGGTAAAAGAGTGCTCATTATCGGTGCAGGCGGCGCAGCAAGGGCGATTGCATTTGCTCTTGACCGTGAAGGCGCGTTCGTAACACTTGCAAATCGCACGGTGGCGCGCGCTGCTCAGTTAGCGGCCCGGCTCACGAACGCGCACGCCATTGGCCTGGGCGCTGAGCTCAAGGCGCAGCTCAAGGCTACCGATATCATGATCAATGCCACATCGATCGGCATGCATCCGCGTGTGGAGGAAACTCCCGTAACGGCGGACATGCTCACGCCCGAGCTCGTGGTCTTCGATATCGTTTACAATCCGATCGAGACGAAACTGCTCGCGGATGCGCGCCGCGCGGGTGTTCATACGCTTATCACTGGTGTGAAGATGCTGGTCTATCAGGGTGCGGCGGCCTTCCGGATATGGACAAAACGCGAGCCCCCACTCGACGTGATGGAGCAGGCGGTGCTCGACGCGCTCCAGCATGGTCTCTGGACGTCGCGCGAGGGCGCCAGCGATCCGTGAATTGGCGGGTGGTCATCAGCCTCTTTTTCTGGCACGTCTGCGTGAAAGCGCCAGGAATAGCGCGATAGCTGCGATCCACGGGCCTTCGGACACGCACAGCGCTTGCTCTTCTGCTGCGCGCTCTTCCGTGATACGTGCATCTTCAGCTACGGTCTCCGCTGCTTCCGGTACGGGTTGCAGTTCCTGTGCCGGTGGTGGCAGCGCCTCAACGCTGCTCACGTTCTCACGACGCTCCTCGAGCTGAATTTCGATCTCGTCAGATACCCTCCCGCCGATGTCGACGCGCACAATATAGGTGGCCGGCGGGAGCTCGGTACAGTTAATACACGCCTGCACGGTGCCGTTTGTTACTCGCGTTGCGCTCTCGATGATGATATCGGAGCCTGAGGAGAGCGAGATGAACGCTCGTTCACCGTCTCTGACGTTCGTCTCCGCCGTTACCGTGAGCGCTTCTTCGCGTGCTATCACTGCGGGCATGGTCAACGAGACCTGCGGATTGGAGACCGTGAGGGCGGCAACGGCGAAAATGTCGTCACTGCCTGCTGCGGTTAGTTCATGCTCGAGTATGGCGAGCCGTTGCGGCGCGGTCTTACTGGGCCCGCCTGCGAGCCACACGCCATCCTCAATCGCTTCTGTGATCCCGTCTTTGCCCCGGTGCAGTCCGAGCAGATAATAGCGCCCGCTCCTGAGATCGTGAATTGGTTGCTCCCAGGTTCCTCCGATTACCGGGGTTGCTTGTGCGCGGCCACCCGGCGGGAACACGACCTCGCCCTCGGCAGTGATCACCATGAGGTATACGTGGTCAGTGCCGGTCGCAGAACCGTAAACGACCAGGTCGTCACCTTCCGCAAGGGATTCCGGTACGTGCATACTGAATGCAGGGTTGTGGAGGAATATGCTCACCGTGGCATCCACGCCGCTCTTTTCTCGCCACGTCGCTGGCACGTCATCACCGATCTCGAACGCCGCTCTCTCATCGAGAATGAACACCTCGATCTCCAGACAGCCGATGGGCGCTCCATGGGTGTCCCATTCCCATTCGAATAGCTCATCGCGGATACGTGCTTCGCCCGCATAGCGCCCATCGATCACGAAGACAGCATTGCCGCCAGAGGTCGCATCGCCCACAACCGGAACGAGATCGCCGACCATAGCATGCTCGGGCACGTGCACACCCACCGCCGCGCGCGTTATCGTTACGTATGTCGTGGCTTGCAGTTCCTCAACCTCAGCCGTGATGCGATGTGTCCCGTAGTCCAATTCAGAGGTCAGGATCTTCAGCTTCTTCTTGCCCTCGTTGTCCAGCGTCACGGTGAATACCGCACTCACGTCGTGTGCGCCGCCGAGGGTCACTGTTGCCACGTCACGATAGAACGAACTTGTCAGTATCACGACGATCTCGCGACCCATTACCACTTCGTCGGCGCATGCCACCGTCAGATACCGCTCCTCCACCGCTATCCTTTCTGTGCTCGCCGCTTCCGTGGCGTAGTCTTCTAAAGCGATAAGATACATTCCCGCATCCATCGTCAGAGTCGTGGTGTCGAACTCGAGCTCCTGCTGCTCAGTCACACGGATGCCCTCGACCGGGACGTTGCGGAACCCGACAAAGCCCGTTGTATCATACGTGACGAGAATTTCGTAGATGTCCGTTCCGTGAGCATTTGTTAGTGAATAACCATCATCATCCCTTATCGTGAGCTTCAGCACGCCCGCCTCCTTCTCATTTCCCTGGAGGCAGAGCCGAAAACTCGTGCCCTCTCGTACCCGCTCCCGGTTCTCTGCCAGCTCCACGGTGAACGAGTGCTTGATCATTTCAAACCAGCCACCTTCGCCATTCGCGTCCTCGACGTTAAAATAACCTTCTCGCGACTTTCCCGCCGAGTCCCACACCGCACCGGAACCGAGCGTCTCCTTCTTGAAGGGCATTCCCGAATATTTCTCGCCCGCCTTGGTGTACGGCCCGGTAACGACCACGGGGAGGGAACCGTTCGTATACTGCTGGAACGCGACCTTTTCACCGCTATAGACCGTTAGGATATCCGTAGCAGATTCCTTCTTCGGCTCGTCGCCAAACAGGCCCGCGTAGGTAATGAGGCCACCGGTAGCCGTAAAGGTTCGATCGACGAGCGATCCCGTCACTAGGGAGGCGCCGGCGATGAGCATGACTGCGATAAGTAGGGCGAAGCAGATGGTTATCGAGCTGTTTCTCCTTCGTTCCATTCGCTTCTCACTAGAGCATATATACTGCGTTCAGGTATATATTATGCTTACTATTATGACCATTTCCATACTGTGGTGCCCTTGGTCTGATGAGCGGCCATAAAGAACAGTATAAACCAACAGCCCTGTACCGTTGAAGCAAGCCCAGCAGCTGCGTATTCGGACCACCGGCGAGACGACCGGTTGTGTTTTCGGTATTCGTCGTTAGCTAGCTAAACGCTCTCCGCAGCGAGGCAGATAGAAGCGAGTAACGCATCCAGTTGAATCCGCTCGTTTGCGCCCTCGGTGATCCGGAAGTCCGCTTCGCCGATGCGATCCATCAATTCCACCTTCTTCCGCGCGGGGATCTCCATGGCGATCACGAGCCGGTGCATCTGCGCCAGGATCTCGTCACCGGAAATCCCTTTGCCCATAAGAGAATCCAGCGCCTCGAGCGCCTCAAAGAATTGCCCGGCAAGTGCCTGCATAATCAACGCCCGTATCTGCTCGGGCCGCGCCATCGCGGTGATCTCGTAAATCATTTCCGGCCTGAGCTCGTCACCGAGCACGGCCGCGCTTTGCACGGCGTTCACCGCGCGGCGCATATCACCCATTGCGACGTAATTAATCGCGCGAATAACCTCTTCAGATATGGTCAGGCCTTCCTGGTCCGCGATATACCGTATGCGTGCAGCGATGGCGTCGTATGCAAGCGGTTTGAACCGGTAGACCGAGCATCGGGATTGTATAGGCTCGATGATCTTCGAGGAGTAGTTACAACTGAGGATGAACCGGCATGTGCCGGAATAGCGCTCCATCGTGCGCCGTAATGCGGACTGCGCGGCGTCTGTGAGCGCGTCCGCCTCGTCGAGGAAGATGATCTTGAAGGCCGCGTTACCGATGGGCATGGTTCGTGCGAAGTTCTTGATGTTGTTCCTGACGACCTCGATCCCGCGCTCGTCGCTCGCATTGAGTTCGGTGAAGTTCTCAGACCAGGTCTCGCCGAAGAGTTCGCGGGCGAGCGCAACAGCTGCGGCCGTCTTCCCGACACCTGCGGGTCCGGAGAAGATGAGATGTGGTAAGTTCCTGGCCTTCACGTATGAGCTGAGGTTCCTGATGATCGCGTCTTGCCCGGCCACCTCGCTCAATCTTTTCGGGCGATATTTCTCAGTCCAGATCTCGTCTCGCTGCATCGGCGCTCGCTCACATACTTTTTTACGCCCTTATCGATCATAAAGATAGTATGGCCTTGAGTCTGGAGCTGGGGCTGCTATTGGTGAACTCGTTTATTATCCTCGTTGTGGTCATGGATCCGCCGGGCAGTATCCCGATCTTCATCGCGGTAACGAGGCGGATGAGCACGGACGAACGGCGCCGGGAACTCAATCACGCGGTCATTGTGGCGACCATTCTTTTGCTGCTCTTCGCGTTCCTCGGGAAGCTTATCCTGGACCTTCTGGGCATCAGTCTGAACAGCTTCATGATCGCGGGCGGTATTCTCCTGCTGCTGGTCTCCTTTGATCTGTTGAAGGGCGAGCGCAAATGTGGTGTCGTGAGCGAAGCGGGCACGGGATTAGGTGTTGGCGCCGTGCCAATCGGAACGCCGATGCTCGCGGGACCCGGTGCTATTACCGCGGTGATGGTGATCATCCAGTCGTCCGGCGTTGTTGTCGTGCTGTTCGCGATCATCGCCGCGATCATTGCCACACGATTACTCTTGGGGCAGTCGTATCGGCTCTACGAGTTCATGGGTGAGGTCGGCACCGAGGTGTTAAGCAGGGTGATCGGCATCATCGTCGCGGCGATCGCGATCGAGTTCATCGGCACCGGGATCCTGGGCATGTACCGGCTCAGCATGCTCTGAGTGAGTTCGTGAAACTAGCGCTGCGTGCGTGGGAAAGGATTTATTTACGGAGCGCAGAAAGTAAAATCAGTAGCAGGAAAGAAAGGAAGCCTCGGTAGCTTAGCCCGGTTGAGCGATTGACTTGTAATCAATAGGTCGAGGGTTCAAATCCCTCCCGGGGCTTACTGCAAACTGTTTAAAGCTTCCCCCGGCACAGACGAAGTGGCTGCGTGCGCTAGTTGGCATACAATCGAAGCTCTCCATGCTCAGCATAAACCGTAACTAGCATCAATTCTCTTATGAAGAACGAACTACTGGTTAGGTATGGCTGAGGTTTATCGGCTCGCGGCACTGCACACCCCCGCCAGCGTGCGTAAGTTGCTCCAGTCCGTCGCGGACATAGAGCGTGATGCCCTGGTCGCGGTGAAGCTCCATATGGGCGAACTGATCAATTACCGCTTCATCCGCCCGCCATTCGTGCGCGAACTCGTCATGGCGGTCAAAGAAGCAGGCGGCAAACCGTTCCTCACCGATACCACTACCCTGATTCACCGTGCGCGGCACAATGCGGTCGAGTATTTGGAAACCGCGCGACGAAACGGGTTCAATTTCGCCACAGTTGGCGCGCCTGTGCTTATCGCTGATGGCTTGAAGGGCGAGAGTGGTGTGATGGTCGAGACCGGCGGCACGCTCGTCACCGAGGTCGAGCTGGGCCAGGCGATCTACGAAGCCGACTACCTGATCGTGGTATCCCACTGCACCGGGCATATCAGCGTTGGTTACGCCGGCGCACTGAAGGATCTCGGCATGGGCTGCTGCTCGACGAATGGCAAACGGGCGGTTTACCGCTTCGCGATTCCTCATATTGACGGCGATACGTGCGAGCGCTGCGAGAGCTGCGTAGCTGCCTGTCCGTACGCGGCCATCCAGCTGAACGGCGTTCCGGTCATTGACACTCAAAAGTGCATCGGCTGCGCGCGCTGTGTCTCTGCCTGCCCGACCGGGGCGCTACACTACCCCGAGGGGTGGGATGAGCAGTACTTTACTGCTCTGGTCGAAGTTGCAAACGCGGTGCTCAGGAAGTTCGGCACTCAGCGCTGCTTCATCAATTTCCTCACGGACGTTACCGCGATGTGTGACTGCACCTTCCAGGAAGAGCCCCTGCTGCCGGATCTTGGCGCACTTGCCTCACGTGATCTCCTGAGTATCGAGCAGGCCTCCTATGATCTCATACGGGCGGTCGCAGGCCGGGATCTCTTCCATGAGCTCTTCGGCATTGCGGTCGAGCGTCAGTTCAGCCGCGCCGAATTGCTCGGCATGGGTGAACGGACCTATAAGGTGACTGCGGTGTGCTGACCCTGCCAACCATTTTGGCGTGCCCCGGGGCGGGTTTGAGTGAAGTTGCGGTTTGCGGTCATCCCCTCTATCTCCACCGGTAAGAGTTCGCACAGTGGCCGTGAGAGCATAGCTCACGCAGTGCTTGTGAACCCGTAAATAAACATAACCTTCTTGTGTACTGTCAGCCCGGGGAGTGCCTTGTTTGCAGTAGGGCCGGCCGTACCAATGGGCTTCTGCTAATACTGTGCTGTTCTTCTACGTGAAGAAGCACAGATGAGCTTCCGGAGTAGATGGAACGCGATTCAGGCAGGATCAGCGCGCAAGTTATATAATGAGCTCCGCCGGATACGTGAGGGTCCAGGTGCCGCGGGTAAGAAAGCAGCGGCACTTTCTTCATCCTCGTCCAACTCGGTCTGGTTCGACGAGTTCAGTGCTTTACAAACTCACGGAGCACCACGGTGGCGTAGGATCCTCGCGGCAGGAAGAATTCCAATCGCACCTGCCACCGATCGGGATTGAGCTCGTCCACGCTTACCTCAGGTACGCTCAGTGCCACGGGTACCAGCAGCGGTCGTCTCGACCCTTTCGAGCTCAGTTCAGGAAGTGCTTCGAGCTCGAACTGCTCGGGTGCAACCTGCTCGTTGCTGAGCACCGCGCGCTCAAGCTCGCCCACCGCACCCGCATCGAACTCCGTTGCGGAACCCACGAGCGGCGCGGTAACGAACGCCCTGCCGTGTCTGATCAACCGGTTGATCCCGTCTAATTTCTCCACAGTGACTTTTTCTACGCGCTCGGGATCCGGTATGCCACGCTCGTCATGATAGCAGACAACGTCGCCGAGCACCGCCTCGTTGAACGGCAGGCCACGCTCCAGACGCAGGCTGACCATGAGATTGAAGAGGTATGCCTGGTAAGCGTGCACGAACAGTTTCTGTAAGTTTTTGGGGAGTACGGAAAATGCCGTACGGAACTGCGCTTCTCCGCGCGCTCCTGCTGTGCTCTTGACCAGCTCGTTCAGCATCGCGCGCTCGTAGCTCAGGGAGACCGGCATCTGCTTCAAGCAGGCTTTGAGCTCGCCCTGGTTGCATAGTGCGCGCGCAGTTTTTGCCTCCGCGCCCTCCTCGGGGAAGATCTCGCCGATATAGGACATGACCGCCCCTTTTAGATCGTTGGAGATGAGCTGCTTGCCCACGCGGTGCGTGATCGGGCGGGTGGTGCCGAACCGCTGGACACCAAAGTAGTTCGGGACGCCCCCCCCGACTTTGAGCTCTGTGGTTATCGCATCGATCTTCGCCTGAATCGCTGCTGGGTCGCCTTGAACATTCCGGATAACGATGATGAACTCGTTTCCGTACAGGTCGCCTAACGAGATCGGCCTGTTTGAGCGCCCGATCGGGCGCAGCGAGACGTCCGTGATCCGCACACGCTCCAGCTCGGGTTCGGCGGTATCCCAGAGGCTGATCTTCTGCGTGGTGACCGCGAACTTATCCTTCGTGCCCGCGAACCCGATCCGGTTCCGGCTGACGCGCAATCGGCGCGCGATCTCCCGCGCGATGGTGTGGGTGTCCCAGTTGGTCTTGGTCAGCTCGGCGATCAGATACTTTCCCTCAGTCCCTTCAGTCCGGTTCGTCACTTCACGCACGACGAAGTCCGCGGGTTGCGCTTTAATCGTGCCGCCGATCCCCGCAGTCGTTGTCGCGTAATACCTGATCCCGATACGTCGCTCGGCTTCCGGGCTCGCCTCTAAAACCATGCTCATGAACCTGCGCACTAAACCAGCTCGATGATCTCGTCCCTCACGTACTGGATGAACTCGTCCTTCGTGGCCTTGCTGAAGATCGTGACGACGCCGTTTCGCGTGACGCCGACGACGAGTCCATGCCGTTTCGACTTCAGGACGATGTACCAGATCTTCCCGTGCTTCAGGTTATCGAGGTACGCCGTGGTCGTGCCGAGCGTGGATCCGTAGAGCGAGAGCTTCTTGATGTTGGGGAAGTCGACATCGTCGAAGAAGATCACCTTGGTGTCCTCGAAGTTCTGCTCGTGGAATTGCTGGAATCGTGAGTGCTCGATCCGCGCCTCGACGATCTTGCCCGTGACGATGAACAGGATCTTACTCAGCTGGTTCGCGATATTATTCGCCCGCGCCTTCTTCTCCATCACGGTCAGCACCGTGCCGTGTGCACCGGTCACGTCTTTCTGCTGCGCGCGATCGACGAAGAAGAAGGGCGCTTCGGAGGTGGTCGGCACACGCACGCGCTCGCCACGGTGATAGACGTCCAGTAACTGATCCTGAATGAAGGTGCCGTAGAGCGAGTCACCAAGGAGGCGCAGGTCGGTAATCTCAGTGACCAGGCTGATATCCTCGTCTGGCACGCGTTCTTCAGCTTTGTAGCCTTTCAGCTTGGCTGCGATCCCCTGCAAATCGATCGCCGCATCAACCAGAAACACTTTCCCCGCAAGGGCCATGCTCTATACTGGTGCGCACAGGTACTAATAACCTGCGGCAAAAGCGAGAGTTATTATTATCGTGGCCGAAATTCGAGGAACCTGATGATATAACAAGAGTAAGTCCGCGACAAAGGTCAGCATAAAATCGCGCGCTCATCAGCTCTTTGAAGCTCTGTACACTTAATTCAGCATCTCATAGAATCGTTCTGAGAATCGGGATGGAGGATCTTTTTTACATGATAAGAACTAGGCACCCGCATCCCGCAAATAGTTACGCTATGGGACGCTAAACAGAGTACTTATTCACTTGAGGAACCCTCACCGGGTGCGATTAACCGTTACTTAGCATTGACGGCTTTGTATCCGCGTAGCTACGATCCCTTGGAGGTCGATCGTTGTGTCAGCCAGCAAAACGTTACCCGCCAGGGCCTGCCAGGCTTTATACCCTGTTGCGCGGTAATAGCCTAACGATACAACGAAGGGTTTTTTAATCTCGGTACATGTATGTACGTAAATGTAACAAGTGGTGTTAACGGTATGGGGAGGGTAGCAATCTGCCAAGGCGCGGTATAAACGACGTACGTTTTGGGCAACATGCTAACCAGGGAGGATATACAACGGTACCAACTGATGTGCTGGCGTAATTGAGAAATCATCGTTAAAGATTCTGAGGGATAAATGGTAGAAGAATATTCTGATACAGAACTGGAAGCAATTTGCGCTAGAGTTCATGAATGGGACGTTGAGTTTTCTAAGAGTTGGCGCTATGAAGCGTTGACTGATGAGCAAAAGAAAGAGTCAGAGTCTGTGATTATGTATTTCACTGAGTATATGTACTCTTATCATGGATTATCGCCTGAAGAGTGGGATGAGGAAGAACTTGAAGAATGTTGTCTGGACACCATGCCAAGAAAAGTGTCCGCAGATGAGTCTTACTTCAAGTCGATTGCTCCAGTATTATCGGCATTTTTTGCATTTGTAGAAGAGACGGGCGTGCTAAGAAACGGATCAAATCTCGCGGAACGGGTAATAGAGCTCGAAGGACAAATCACAGAGAACGCGTCTGACCCCGAGAGATGGGGCCCCGCGAAATCATTTGTCATGACAGCAAAAGCGGCAGGTGTGGACATAACAAATGAGACGGAGATGCGGAATTTCCTGCCGATTTATAACCTTACTCGACTCGCCGTGAGGGAAGGGATTGACCTAACGGACGAGAAGGCGTTTGAAAAATTCCTTATGGGAAAGATGCGGAACGCCGGGCTCGATTCGAGTAGTGCTCAACAATCAAAACGCAAAAAGATAGGCAGAAATGACCCCTGTCCTTGCGGCAGCGGTAAGAAGTACAAGAAATGCTGTGGCCGCTGAACGATTTATATGTGTGGATCAAATGCTATGGCAGATCAGATACCAGCGCGTATCCGCCCCGCGCGCCCTCGGTATACCACCTAAATTTTTCTATGGTAACTTCTTTCATAACAAAACGGTATTTATACGGTAACCTCGCATGTACTCTATAATACCGGAAGATGAGTGTAGTAACCGGAGGATGGGTGGATAAACATGAGCGATAAAGCACTCATTGAAGATCGGAAGCAAAAACTGAGTGAGCTGACAGCGGGATTTTGCGATTCCCATCTGGATGAGGAATACAAGCAGTTGTGCGAGAAGCTCATCCAAAAAATGGCACGCAAACGAACGGTACCGTTCCGTTCTGGAAGGCTTGAGATTTGGGCCGCGGCGATAATCTATGCCCTTGGCCAGATCAACTTCCTGTTCGACCACAGTTTCGAGCCCTATGCGAGCGCTGACGACATCTGTAACTACTTCGGCACGTCCAAGAGCACAACGTCACAGAAGGCTAAGCTCATACGTGACCTGTTCAGAATGACCTATTTTGATGATACGTTCTCGACCGCCCACATGCGAGAGAACGATCCGTTCTCTGATCTGGTGATGAAGGACGGGATCATTATGTTTGCCGATACCGCGTCGCAGTCGTCGGAACCACGGGCCGTCCTGCATGAAGAAGAGCCTGTAAAGGCCCAAAGAGGACTGGAGTATGTGGACAAAGGCCATGCGGTAATGGGTGCGTATTATGACTTATATGATGCGGTATTCGCGAAACACAGTAGTCGCAGCACCAACATACTAAAACGACAGTTGAAACAGTTAATAGAGCGCGATCCCGATTACTTGGATCCCTATTTGCTCCTTTGTGACCTATTCCGCGATGAAGACAATCTGCTGGAGGCTGAGCGGACATTAAACGCGGCTTATGAACGCGCGCTGAATCTTATAACTGATACAAACGGCAACTGGCCTGATGTGTTAGAATGGGTTTGGCTTGAGAATCGGCATATTATAAGAACCATATTGCGCAAAGCGGTGGCTTTGTGGATAAGCGAAAAAACGGGCAGCGCGTTAGATCTATTGAGACAACTGCTGAAGACCAATCCAGGCGACAATGTGGGTGCACGCAATTACATATTAGCGATCAGAATGGGTATGCGTTTTGATGAGTTTGAGACGCGTTTCAACAAAGGTGGTTATTATGATTCTGATATGGTAAACTGGTTTGAAGCGAATTATAAGAAATTCCCTGACGAGTTTGAGTGGTGGGACAAAGAGACGGAGCAGTACACGTAAGGCCGTTCCCTATTCAGCAGCGCGTTTTGTTGTCGCTGCCGCGTCAGCTTTATGATGCAGCATCAGCGAAGAAGCAAATACACACGTAGTAAAACTTTTTTGCCATAGGTGTTCAACGGCAGGGCAAACGCGCACTACAGATCGGGCTATTTAACCTTTAACTTGCCCTATTTCAACTAGAAACCAATAGACCGCTGGCAGTGTACCATGTCGCAATTCACACCATCAGAACCCGGAACAAGCATCTGGCTGAAGGAGATCATATTAGAGAACTTCATGTCCTACGAGTACGCGCGCATCCCGCTCAAGCCCGGGCTCAATTTGATTTCCGGCCCTAATGGCGCGGGCAAATCCTCTATTCTGCTCGCTATCTCCGTCGCGCTGGGTCAGATCTATACCGAACGGGGCAAGCGATTGCGGGATTTGATACGCCGGGGGAATGATATCGCACGTATCACGCTCGCCTTTGATAATACCGAGACGAACGGTAAACGGCCGATCAGCTTCTCCGAGTCCGAGACCTTTACACTTTCGCGATACCTGCGGCACGACGGGCATTACTGGTGGGAGGCAGACTACCGGCAGATAAGCTATGAGGAGGTCACGCGGCTGTTCCGCAGCTTCGGGATCGATCCAAACAATATCCTGATCATCATGCACCAGGGCACAATGGAGCAGTTCAGCATGACCACGCCGCAGGAGAAATTGAAGTTGCTGGAGGCGGCTGTTGGCTTCGCGGGGTATAGAGAGAAGGTGCTCGAAGCGCGGCACCGGCTCGAATCGATCATCAGCGAGGACGAGTCTATCTCGGAATTACTGGGCCGTGCGGAGGAGAGCCTCGGGTACTGGAAGGCGATGCACGAGAAGTACCAGCAGCGTGCGCACTTGCAGGAGCAGCGGGACTGGCTGAAACGCGAACTGATCTGGGCTCGGATCATCAGGCATGAGCGCGCGCTACAGGCGCTCGAAACGCAGCTCGAGACGAAGCGGCACGCACTCGAGAGGAACGCAGCAGAGGCGGAAGATACGCGGCAGCAGATAGAGGGCTGGCGTGCGAAGCTCGATGCCTGGCAGCTCGAATCACGGGAAGCATTTTACGAGCTGCTGCACCTGGAGAAGGAGTGTGCTCGGGTTGAGGCCCTGACCGAGTATCAGCACGAGACCGAGGAGCGGCTGAAGACGCTCGGCGAATCAATAACAAAAGCTCAGAGCAGGCTCGGCACGCTCGAGCGCAGCCTGGAACCCACGATTAACGCGTACATCTCGTTTCGCGTCAAGCATGAGGTGTTGCAATTCAAACACGACCAGCTCGAGGCCGATATCAAGGTAATCATGGCTGAACGAGAGCAGGTGACCCAGAAACTGCTGGAAGTACAGCCGCAGCAGCGCAAAGCGGGCAAACGAATTGAGACCGAACGGAAACAGAGCGAGATTGAGAACGAGATCGGCCTGGTGGTCGCGAAGATCGAGGCGCTCGGCGAGATCCCGGAAGAGACGGAGGAGATTTACGCGAACTATTCGAAAGTCTTCGCGGAACTGCAGGAGAAGGCGAAGATCGTCGCGGCGAACAAACGCGCGGGTCTGAAGGAGCTCGATGAGCGTCGTAAGATCTGGAAGAAGACGATCACGGAGCTCCTGGACGCGAGCACCGATAATTTCCAGCGGATACTGGCGAGCATCGGTGCTACTGGTTTGGCGCGGCTCGTGAACGTCGAGGATGGCGACATCGAGCATGCGGGCCTGGAATTGTACGTGGGCTTTCGTGGCTCGCAGCCGGTGCTCTTCGATTATTATACGCAGAGCGGCGGCGAACGGTCAGCCTCGATCATGGCCTTCCTGCTCTCGATCCAGCAGATGCTGAAGTCGCCCTTCCGCGCGGTCGATGAGTTTGATCTACACATGGACCCGCGGAACCGTGAGGAGATCTACAAGATGATGCTCTCAGTAATGCGGGGCTCTGAGTGTCTGCTGATCACTCCGAGTCAGATTACCGTGACCGATCCGAGCGTCCATGTCATCGTGGTGCAGAAGGCCTACGGGAAGTCGAGTGTCCGCGAAGTGAAATAACGGGCAAAACTACCTGCACTGTATCGCCAAATCCAGGCGGTCAACCGGTAGGTAGGTAGGTAAGTAAGCAAGCAAGTGATTTGGGGGTGAGTGATTCGAGCCAGGCGCACGAATAACACATCACTACCGCGGTTATCGTACAACTGAGCCGTGCCATCCTGAGTGAGTGAGCGGTCTCTACTCAGTAAGCACCACCGATTCTGTTCCGGCGTCGAAGTACCCCTCGAACTGATGAGTGAGCAAGTACACCGCTTCCTTCAAGGTCAACGCGCGGTAGGGTATCTTCATATCCTCGGCGCTATCCCGCTGTGCGTGAGACGTCATTCCTTGTGCAGCACCACTGCTTCGAGTGGAGCCATACCATCCTATAGGGCGGAACAGGGCATATAAGGCTTGGGGGTGCATTTCCACTGGAGCTCTGCGTATCTCCGGCGAGCAGGACCGTGCTGGTTGGCGTGTGAATTGGTGTTGCTAGCGCGCCTGCAGGGCTTATCCAAGTGAAGTTTATGTTGAACGGTGAATGCCGTATAGTTCATGACCGTAACTGATCCGAGAGGGTATGTTCGTGCGGTTGGATGTAGTCGTTTTTCTGCCACTTTTCATCGCACTGCGCAGAGTGTACACTATTTTAACACTATATCTCCGTTTCGCAACAGCGGTCTCGGTGTGCTTTCCAGCACCTATCTCCCGCGTCGTGCCCTTCTCCTTAGTGTACTGATCGCCACGAGCGCGAGGACGCCCGCAAGGAGCCATAAGCTGTAACTGCTCATCGCGGGAACCTGCATGGGGTAGCGGACGGTGAGCTTCGCGGAATCGCTTGCACCCGGATATTCATTCCCCTCTTCGTCCTCATATTTCTCCACCGTGGCGTTATTGACCAGCACGGTTCTCAGTGGCGCATCAAGCGAGACATTGCAGGTGTACCGTACCCAGACCGTCTCACTCGCATTGATTCGTGGAATCAGATCAATCCATGTCAGCTTGGTGGTACCGTTAGCACCCGGCACAATGCTGTTCGGGTCCGGCCCGGAAGCGCCATTCATCACGGTGGTACCCGCAATGTAGCTCACATTCTGCGGCAACGTGTCGGAGAGTGTCACATTGAACGCGGGCGCAAATCCGGTATTCTTGATAAAGACGGTGTAATTCACGAGCCCGCCGGGTGGAACCCAGTTTGGCTCCACGATCTTCCGCACGCTATCACTCGTGTTCAGCCGCGGTAGCCGAATGACCGTGACATTGCCAGAGCTGGCCGAGTCGTTATGCACCGTTCCCTCATTGTCCTGCCACCGCACCGTCGCGTAATTGGGACCGATGATGGTGCCATTCTGGTTCTGAAGAATATCCGCGACGCGCGCGTTGAACGAGATATTGAGCACGTGCCCATCCTGGATCGTGCCGAAGACGAAGCTGAGATTGACCGGTTGCGTGCCATCGTTCGGTGCGGAAACGTTGAGGGTGTAGTTATGCGGAGGCGCGACGACAACGCTCGTAGTTCTGAAGATCAACCCTGCGGGGACAGTATCATTCACCGTAAGATTGATGATACGTGCGTGCGGCAGGATAATAGAGAGCTGGTACCAGACAGTGTCATTGATCCAGTGGGTTCGATCATACTCCGGCAGCTTGATGAGTTCCGCAGCGGTTATGGTGACATTTTGTGTGGCTGTGGTGTTGTAGTCGTTCAGCTCTGTCCCTTCACCGAACCGCTCCTCACTCTCGTTGCCTATCGATTCGTTCACGCTCGTCCATACCAGGGTGGCGTTATTCTTCAGGATATCGAGCGGGCTGACACTCTCGTTTACCCGGACGGTATAGGTAAGATTCACCGTCTGACCGAGCGGGAGGTATGCGTAGAACCAGCTGAGGTTACGATTATCAAGCTGCGTGAAATTGTCCTCCACGGGCGATGAGGAGTAGTTAATGAACTCAGTCCTGAGGGGAATGGTGTCATTGAGCCAGAGGTCGTAAGCGTCCGCAGAGCTGTTCGCCGCGTGCTCGATGATGATTGTGAAGGGGAGAAGATCGCCCGCTTGCACCGAACTCACGTTGCTCGTCTTCGTGATCTCCAACTTCGGCTCGACCACAGTTATAAGCACCTCTGTCTCTGCACGGTGATCCGCACCACCGGCATCCGTCCATGAGACATTGAGCGTATTCTTCAAGACCGTGCCGTTCTGGTTGCTCGGGTGGTTCGCGACGAACGCGGTGATGTTAAAGCTTAAATCGTTTCCGGCCGAGTTGTTGAACGCGGCATAGGAGAAGGTGAGGGTTACCGGCTGGGTGCCGTTGTTCGGTGTGGAGATGGTGGGGGAATCGGGCTCAGAAGCGGTATGACTGAGATAGATCAGCCCCTGCTGGAGCGTATCCACCACGGTCAGGTTCAGGAGATGTGCCCGCGGTAGATCAATGATGAGCGTATAGTTTAGATATTCTCCGATCGCTGCAGTCGCTTTATTGACCTCCTTTGAGATCGTTACCGTATCATTTACCCGTACCGGTGCCTCATCTGTCCGGTTATAATCGTCGAGATCCGTCCAGTTCCCGAACCGCTCGTTTGGGTTCGTGCCGTTCGTCGAGGTCCAGGTGAGCGTCGCATTATTCAGCAGCGTCTCGTTGATCACAACGGTATCTGTAACCAGCACGGTATAGTTGATCACGACCTCGGTGCCCAGGGGGATGTGGTTATAGAACCAGCCAATCGCGTTTCCGGCCTCGAAAGTCGCATTTGCAGGTGGGGCAGAGGTATTCGCCACGATTGCGAGTGCATCGGGCAGGGTATCGTTGATCCAGACGTCATAGGCGTCCCAGGCGCTCGCCGCGGTATGCTGCACCCTGATCGTGTAGTTAAAGGTCTGGCCAGCTTCGACGAGCGTCTCCGTCGCCGCCTTCAGCACCTCGAGATCCGGCTCTAAGATCTTGATCGTCCCTGATTGGTCTGATTGCGTGATCCACCTGTTATTCACGTCACGTAAAGTGACATAAACGAGATTTGCCACAAGTTCCGTTCCGTTCTGGTTCGCCGGGACGTCCGCGACGATTGCGGAGAAATTGATGGTGATATCTGTATCGTCCGAATTGTTCACGGTGCCGAGCGACCAGTTGACGTAGACCTCTGTTGTGCCGTTGTTCGGTGAGCTGACCGATTCGGAGAAGGAGTCGTTATTCGCCGTGAGGAAGAAGCTGGCAGGATCGTAGATCAAGCCCTGTGGCAGCGTATCGGTAACCGTGACGTTATGTGCCGTGGCTCGCGGCAGATCGATGACGATGGTGTAATTCACCGAGCTGCCGATGGTCGCATTCCGGTCATAATCGGGCGTCTTCGCAATGGTAACGGTATCATTCACCCGTACCGGTGCCTCATCGGTCCGGTTATAATCGTCGAGATCCGTCCAGTTCCCGAACCGCTCGTTCGGGTTCGTGCCGTTCGTCGAGGTCCAGGTCAGGTTCACGAGGTTGAGCAGTGTCTCGTTGATCACAACGGTATCTGTAACCAGCACGGTATAATTGATCACGACCTCAGTGGCCTGGGGGATGTGGTTATAGAACCAGCCAATCGCGTTTCCGGACTCGAACGTTGCGTTCGCCAGTGGTGTGGAGCTGTTCGCCACGATAGCGAGTGCATCGGGCAGGGTATCGTTGATCCAGACGTCATAGGCGTCCCAGGCGCTCGCCGCGGTATGCTGCACCCTGATCGTGTAGTTAAAGGTCTGGCCAGCTTCGACGAGTGTCTCATTCGCCTGCTTCGCCAGTTCGAGATCAGGCTCTAAGATCTTTATCGTCCCTGATTGGTCTGATTGCGTGTGCAGCGTGTTATTCGCATCACGCCAGAAGACCGAGACGTTGTTCGCCGCAAGCACGGTTCCGTTCTGGTTAGCCGAGACATCCGCAACGATCGCGGAGAAAGTGATGGTGATATCTGTATCGTCCGAATTGTTCACGGTGCCGAGCGACCAGGTAATATAAACCGGTGCGGTGCCGTCATTCGGTGAGCTGACCGATTCGGAGAAGGAGTCGTTATTCGCCGTGAGGAAGAAGCTGGAAGGATCGTAGATCAAGCCCTGCGGCAGCGTGTCATTAACCGTCACGTTATGTGCCGTGGCCCGCGGCAGATCGATGACGATGGTGTAATTCATCGAGCTGCCGATGGTCGCATTCCGGTCATAATCGGGCGTCTTCGCAATGGTAACGGTATCATTCACCCGTACCGGTGCCTCATCGGTCCGGTTATAATCGTCGAGATCCGTCCAGTTCCCGAACCGCTCGTTCGGATTCGTGCCATTCGTCGAGGTCCAGGTCAGGTTCACTCGATTCAACAGCGACTGATTCATCTGCACGTTACTGGCTACGTGCACGGTGTAATTGATCAGCACGGAAGCTCCCAGCGGTATCTCCTGATAGTACCACGCGACCCGTTGCCCATCCCGGTTGAACGTATCCGCGGACGGTACCGAGTAATTGCTGAGATACGTCAGTCCATTCGGAATGGTCTCGTTGATCCACACGTCGTACGCCGGCCAGTGGCTGCTTGCCGTGTGATTAACTACTATGGTATACGTGATGTTATCACAATACTCGACCGTGTCGGTGATATTATGCACCTTTTTAATCTGGAGATCAGGCTCTTTAATCGTAATGAGACCAGAAGAATCACCAATTTCCGGCTGAGTAACGTTCGTGTAATTGCTGTATCTGAACCATACCCAATTAGTAAAGTTGTCGCCATCCTGGGTTTCTATATGATTGGTAACGGTTAAATTAAAAGTAATAGTGATATCCTTATTATCAGAGTTATTCACGTCACCAAGATTCCAGGTTACCTGATCCACGGTACTGTTAATTTTTGTCACTAAGTAATTGAAACTTGCGTTGTTCGCAATGAGCTGGAAACTGCTGTGGTTGTACGTGAGATTGCTGAGATAGTGGTCCCGGATCGAGACATTCCGATAGACTGCCCGGTCAAGATCCACGAAGATGGTAAAGTTGATCTCTTCGCCAATTGTGTAGTTCCTGGGATAATCCGGCCATTTACTGATCGCCGTTCTGTTGCTCACGGTAAGTGGCGCGGTGATGGTGCGGTTATAATCGTCGAGATCCGTCCAGTTCCCGAACCGCTCATAGGGATTCGTGCCGTTCGTGCTCGTCCAGGAGAGATTGGCTCTATTAACCAAGGGCTGCGTGGCCACGACGTCAGCATCCACCTGCACCGTGTAATTGATTACGACCGTGGCTCCTCGCGCGATCGTCTGATAGAACCATGAAACCTGCTGCCCCGTGTGCTGCGCTATATTCGCAGGTGGTGCCGACGTATTGGAGACGTAACTTAACCCGGAGGGGATCGTGTCGTTGATCCAGACGTCGTACGCGTCCACCGCACTGGCTGCGGTATGGTTCACGGTGATCGTGTAGTTAACGTAATCGCCCGCTTGAACGGGCGCGGTTACGTTCGTCACCTTAGCGATCTGCAAATCCGGCTCGACCACCAGGATCCACGCGCTGTCGCTCGTCTCGAAGAGTGAGCCATTCTCATTCTGATGGACCGATTGTGCCCAATTCCAGATCAGCGTGCCGTTCTGGTTACCAAGATAATCTGCCACGATCGTGGTCAGAGTGATGGTGAAGACCTTCGGGCCCGTGAAGTTGCCGAGGTACCAGACAAGGCCTGTGATCCCGGTCTGATTATCGAATGAGAGGTTCGCATTATAAGAGTTCTTGCCCTCATCGGTGATGTTCGAGCTGATATACGTGAGATTGATAGGCAGCGAATCACGTATGGTGACATTCTTGTACTCTTCAGGGCCCCAGTATTCCGCGGTGATCGTGAAGTTCGCGTATTCGCCGATCGTGAGCGTGTCGTCCGGCTTCTTGGTGAAGTTGAGCCGGGAGGCGTACACCGCTCGACTGGTCGTGCTGTAGATACAGCCGCAGAGGCAGTGTCCGTCAACCGTGACGTTATTCGCCAGCGTTCCCGTTGGCGCAACGGTTGCTCTGAGTCGTCTCACCCACGTATCCGTTCCTTCGGGAACGGTTTGCCCCGTCCACGTAACAGTCTTATTCGTCTCATCGATCCCGGCAGTAGTATCTCCAGTACCGTTCTGATAGTACGCCTGAATATTCATAAATGCGGTGCCGAGTATATCTGTGACCGTCACATTTTCCGCTTTACCGTTGGTGCTGCTGATATTGATCCACCAGGTGGCATTACCTACTGTCTGCGTTTCCGGTTCCTTGGTGACATTCAGGGTGATGATGATTGGGTTGACCGCCCAGGTTTCATTCATGCCGAGCGGAATAGTGCAGGAATCGGTATAGTTGACGATAAACGTTTCGGTGGTTGGTGATATGGGTCTGCAATAAAGATATTCACAGAGTTCGTTCTCCACTTTGAAGAAGATGGTGATCGTTTCGCTGGGATAGATGAAGTCGATGTTCGTGCTATTCCAGATGAGATACGTGGCGTTGACGAACGGCTCAGCATTGGTGAATGCGCGGCTGACATTGCTGCTCGTGATGGTTGCGGTATTGTTAAGGTACCGATAGCCTGCGGGAAGGTGCTCGGTGATATTCGTGATAGTTGCGGTCGAGCCCTCGTTCCTGATCGTGAGCGTAATGTTACCGCCGCAGGTCCCAAGCTGTTTGCTCCAGTCTAAGCTCAAGACGGGCTGTGTTCGTACCGCTGCGGAAGCCGAAACGTTCTTCTTCGGTACGCAGCAGCCCCAGTACACGGTCGCGGTGTTCTCGGTATCATCCGCGCAGCCCGTTACCTGTGCAGAAACGTTGATCACGGTTGAGCTCCCGGTGGATAGATTCGCCAGTGTCCAGATAAGCGGACTGCTTGGTGACCCATTGCCGGTATTCACCGCCGGGCTCGCGGAGACAAAGACGGTATTACTCGGCAGCACATCCTCGAGCGTGATATTCTTTGCCTCGTAATTGCCCGTGCTCGTAACCGTAATGGTCCAGTTGACGTAGCTGCTGTTCCCCGCGATGGTGAACGCGGGCGTCTTCGTGATGCTCAGCTGCGGTTCCGCTTTCACGGGCTCGAAGGGCTTCACATCCTCCTGGCCAAAATCGCCACACGGTATCGTATAGTTGATCTTCGCGACCGCCACGCCAAAGCTCTCATTGCAGACGCAGCTCTGGTTGATCACCGCCTTAAAATCAAACCTGATCGTCGTCCCGGGCGCCAATTCGTTGTAATACCAGCCGAGCGTCTTGTTTACCACATCATAGGCAAACGAGGTCGCATTCGGTGATGAGGTATTGGTATCGAGCACGAACTCGAGGCAATTTGGAAGCGTTTCGAGAAGCATTACGTCGTACACGTACGACTCGCCAACGTTTCGGGCAATGATGGTGAAATTCGCCTCACCGCCACACTCATCGATCAGCTCCGCATCGTGCCGTACAAAGACCGCATTGCCCTCGAGGATCTCCACGCGTGAATAATCGGCGACTGCCTGACAGGACTCGTTGCAGCAGCCCCAGCTTGCATTGACGGTATTGTTCAACCATTCACAGCCCGCAAAGGTCGCATTCAATCCGATGGTCACTTTGATGTTGGGATCAACATCGCCCAGGTCCCATGTTATCGTCGTGTTGTTAGTCGTGACCAGCGGCGTTGCTGGCGTTCCGCCGATGCTCGAACTCACATACCGGAGGTCAGGATCAAGCACATCCACGACCGTGACATTCTTCGCCGTTCCGTTACCCTTATTCGTGACGTAAATATTCCAGGAGACGTTCTTTGTCTTCGCGAAGACCACCTTCGGCGTCTTCAAGATGATGATGTCGCCCTTCGTGATGATAAGCGGAGCGTCTCTGTCATCCGCGTGCCGCACGTCCCCTAAGCTGAGATCGCAGTTATCCTGATAATCTAACCACGCCATCGCGGTGGATGCCAGGCTGCAATTTTTCAACGCTCTGAACTGGATCGTGCCGCCCGCGGATAGATTGCCCAGGTACCAGCTCAGGATGACACCATTCCGCATCGGCTCGAATGAGTTGATACTCACGTTCTGTTCATTCGTGAACCCGCTCATGATCGTCGTGTTCTCAATATAGCGGTACAGCGAATCGTTGTAGTAGATAGTGACGTTGTACACGGGGTACACGCCAGATTTCGTGGCGGTTATCGTCACATTGTACTCCTCACAGACAGTGATCCAGTCGGCGATGTCAACTGCGATGGACAGAGCAGGCCGGTCGACGGAGACAAACACCGCCTCGCGATAAATGCCGGGATCAGGGCAATCGGTGTTAGGATAGCCTGAAATGTTAAGATACGACCAGTCAGGGAAGGTCCCGTCATCATTCTGCTTCAAGGTGTACTTTACTTCAAGGGTCGTACCGGGAGAGATGCTGTTAGAGCAGTTACTCAAAAAGCTCAGGTTCTGCCACTGGCCCAACGTGATGGTTTGTGATTCGTTGCAGGTGCTATTCACCACAAAGTAGGCAGTACCACTGAAGGTACCATCGGGGAACGTCTGACTATTGTTTCCCGCTTCCATGAACCTGAGATCACTCCAGTTGAGCTGGTGCGCGAAGACGTAGGTGGTAGTGTAGGTAATGTTGCGGCACACCTCCTGCGGTGACGGGGTTGCGGTTTTACTGCTCGTGAAGAGCGTTGCATTATAACATTCCACAATCACAGAATCAGCGGCACTCGCATTGAGCGGGCAGTTGCAGCAATCCGTGCCCGCAATGACGTCCAGCGAGTTGGCCAGCGTTTGACCGCAACCACAGCTAACGTTCGCGCTGAACCGCAGGGTGGTGAACCAGGGAACGCTGTCATTCAGCTGGACATTGAGCCACGTGATCGTATGGTTGGTTGCATCGACCGTGCCATTCCCAGCATCAACGATTGCCAACTTCTCGTGGTAGCGATCGGTGATATTCACCAGGATAGAATTCTCGGGACAACCACCGCGGGCATACGTGGCGCTCACCGTAAAGTTTACCTCCTCGCCGAAGTAGAGCGCGGCTCGGTCCGCGATCTTCGTCGCGGTTAAGATCGGTCTCGAGCTCGCATTGAACGCGTAGCGGAAGAGATTGACCGGTGGCGCCCAGAAGTTCCCACACTCATCATAGTACGTGGGGAAGATGGCGACCGTTCCGCTCCCGGGATCGGTGCACTCACCGTAACGCATACCGAAATCGAAGGTGAGGTTAAAGCTGCTATTGGGCGGGAGATCACCGATGTAAAAGGTGTTATTGCTCGTATAAAAGGTCGCGTTCGGGTTCGAAACGTATTGACTCGGGAGTCCGACCATCCGCAAATAAAGATCGTACGCGCCGCTATCACCTTCATTGCTCAGATTCACCTGCACAGTCGTATTCTGACAGTACGCAACGAGTACATTTTGGGGTATGATCTTCACGAAAGGTATCCGCGGAATGAACCGGATGCTGCCTTTGGCAAAGCTCGACTGACACACCACACCCAGGCAACTCCTCGACATGTTCACGTTCATGAATTGGTTGTCGCAGGCCGCCACGGTAACGTTAACCGTCTCGGTCCTCGTCTCGCTTACATTGAGCAGGGCATAGGACCAGCTGGTACTATTCGTGCTGATATTAACGAGTGTAAGATTGGTGAGCGTGAGGTTGAGCGAGACATTGTAGGCGGGGCTGAACCCGGTATTTTTTACGATGATCTCATACGTAATAGTGTCATTGAGATGAGCATCTGCGACTTCAGGATTAATCGTTATGGTAACAAACGGTTCGTTCACCAATATCGAGGCTGAATTTACACTATCTGTTTTGCTATTATTATAATAAACTAAAGCGCGGAGCCGCCTTCCACTCTCCGCGCCACAGCCGGGTGTGAGATTGAAGCTTACGTGCGTAACGTTAACGCCACTGGCTAGATTAGAAAAGTCCCATGTCAAATTTGTACCGTTTGCGGTTTGCGTGGGCTCTATATTCTGCATGCTCCCGGAGAAATTAACCTGTGAGGAATTAGCGTTGTAAATAAAACCGTTTGGAATAGTGACCGTCAGGTTCAGCGGGTATTTAGCCTCGGCGGTTATAGTGACATTATAAGGATAAGGCTCACACTGGTTGACCTCGGTCGGAACCCCTATGGTTATCAAGCTCGTTTCTTGTGGCTGAACGAGTGAAACCATAACAAGAAGAAGACACAGCACACCAACCATCCCCATAAGTACCCGCTTATTGGTTATCATGCTGGAAGGAAGGGTAACGTAAGTATTTAAAACTATCTCTATCATGAAGCTGTCAACAAGTTGGAGGTTGAGGATCTAAATCAACCACAACAAACGGTATTTTGCACTCTGCGGCATAATCTTCGAGTCGAATTTGCTGTAGCACCCATTAACCTTATAACCCCCTCTATCGTCAGTGATTCCGAGCGGCCCCACTTCCGCAAGCTATTTATAGGGTGAATGACCCCTCCACCACATTATGAAAGAATATACCGTTTTTTTCCCCCACAATTAGCTCACCATCGTTACCATGAAAGATCTTCTAAATAGTTACCCGGTGTCGTTCAGAACTCCCGGTTTTCGGAAGTACTGCCCATGCGTACGGATCTAGTTGCTCCTCGAATAACCCGTAGTATGGCGCTTGAGGATTACTTAACGTGTGAAGTCAAACGTAATAAAAAAGAGGAAATGAGCACACCAATGCAGCAGCAGGGCCAGGGCAAGCAGATGAAGTTCGACGAACTCTTCCGGCTGCTCCAGTTCTGCCAGACGGTGGAGGCTGAGGGGACTGATCCGTTTGATGTAGACGTTAAGCGGTTCCTGCGCACGCTGAAGCAGTACCAGAAGAAGTGGCGGTCGCTGGACGAGCTGCTGCTGGACGCCGGAGCCCTTGCCGAGCTGGCGAAGATCATTGCGTTGCAGGAGCAATGGATCAAGGATCGGTCGTCGTCCTTTTACGTTGATCCTGCGCTACTGGACCTGAAATTGCGACTGCTGGAGCCGCAGCAGTTGGCCACCGCGTTCCTTGCTGCCTGGCGGCCCATCATCGCACAGGATCGCCTGACGCCCCAGCGGCTGCAGGAAGGGCTGGACTACTGGCATACGCTCCTGCCCTTTGACGAGCGTGCCGAGGACTTCCCGTTCCCCTCGGTGAGCGAGGCACCCCTCGAGCTGGAAGATCTCATCAAATCACGCCTCTTCTCAAAACAGGAGTTTGATGCGGGGCTCCGGGAGCTATCGATCGAGCTTGAGGCGCGCGGGAGAATGGACTATCGCGCGTTCATCTATACGGACTCATTTGAGACGAGCGTGCAGAAGGCGTACCTGACGAGCTATCTGGTGAGCGAAGGGAGAGCGGACCTTGAGCTCAACCCTCTGGAAGAGGAGGTTATTATCTCACCGCGTGCAGTGAACGAGCGTATCGAGGCCGATTTCGGGCGGACTCGGTCGATCCCCGTCTCGGTGAGCTATGAGGATTGGCGGACATGGAAGAAGCAGCAGCAAGAGAAGAGGAATCCCGGGCACGAGCAGAGCGGAAGCTGAAGAAGGCCGCTCAATTACTGCTCTTCCGTCAGCATCGATTACCGGGCGTAAAGGGCTGGGAGCTGAAGCGTGCGCTGGGCGATGAGTATCTGGAGGTGCTTGCGGTGCTCAACGCCGCGCTCGATAATCTGGGCATGGAGGTCAAGCGGATCAGCGAGGAGGGGGCTGAGGGCGCGGAACACGAAGAAAAGGCGGAACGTGATCGGTTCGTGGTGGTGCTCAAGAGCCCGGCGGTTGAGAAGGCCTCGGGCGAGCGGATCGATACGATCGCCATACTCTCGGCCACCCTTGCGTACCTCATCTCGAAGCAGGGCAAGGCGTCGCGAAAGGCTGTTGAGGAGTTTCTGAGCGCAAAATTCCCGAAGCAGCGGATCTTCTTCGCGCTCGAGCGGTTCATCAAGCAGGGTTATCTCGGCGAGGATAACAACGTGCTGTATATCGGCTGGCGGACGCGTGCGGAAGTGGACCGGAAGACCTTGCTGGATTTGATTCTCGCGACATAATAATAAGCTAAACGTGTAGCGAGCAGGAGAGAGCAAATGGAGCGTAATAAAGCGTTTCTGGACGTGACGGTCAGTCTCTGCCCCTATTGTGGCGCGCCCTACGCGGATGCGAGCTGGTACGTCATGGTGCTGGGCAGCGACGTCGAGTGCTGCTCGTGCGGGCGGACGTGGAACCCGAAATCGTACAAGCGTGATCGCATTCTGGTTGCCTTTGAATTGGACGAGTCCGGGATTGTGATGAGGGTGAATAAGGAGCGGCAGCTCGTGGATTGCGTGCCGTAACTCAGAGCAGATGTGCCCCGGCGTGAGACAGTCGGCTCGTTTTTACTGTGCCGAACTCATGTAATGCGTCGCTCTCACCGATCACGAACACCGTCTCGCCCAGCATTGCGACGCTCGCGACCTTTCCTTCCGCAGCCACAGCCTCGATCGCGTCCCTGCAGGTAGTGCTGATCAGCTCGATTTGTAGTGCGAATTCGCGCGAGGCGTGCATGAGCGTCTCCAGCGTTGGCTTGTGGAGCACAGCCTGTAAGGCTACCTTACCCGCATCGTTGATCCGCCGTTTTGTATCCTCGCCGCCTTCGGCCAGTATCGATCTCGTCAGTTTCTCGCCGAAGGTCACCGAGTTCACCTGCTCGCTCCGGTGCGGTATCCGATCGATCACGCCGATACCCGGCGCTCCGGGCTTTTTCCTGATAACGACACCGCCGCAGGTTTCAGCAATAACATCACCGAGGCCCGTGTTGTTCGCCACTTCCGCGCAGTGTGCGATCTGTGCAAGTCCGTTGAGCGTCATGTTCAGCGCGAGCAGCTCGTTCAGCGCGAGCGCGGTGCTGAGCGCGCCGGCGGCACTCGCGCCAAAGCCGCAGCCGATGGGTACCTCAAAGCTCGTGCTGACCTTCACGGGCGCGGCGGCTGCCATGCGGTCGAGCACGTAGCGCGTGGTCAAGGCCTCTTCTGCACGGCCATTGATCAGTAGCTGCGATTTTGCATCTCGGGTAGGGCAGTGGGCAACCTCAGTCACGCACCCGGACTCGAGGACGAGCCCACAACCGAACGAGCCCTTCTGCAACGGATCGCGATGCTCATGAATCGTGAAGAAGCCGGTGATACTCGCGGGCGCAAAGGCCCTGGCGGATCGCCTTCTTGTAGGAGCTTCGTCAGTTATCACAGTCCGTTCCCCCGTTTGTTGCTCGTGCACGTGCAGTAGGCCCGCCATTCGCGGTTTTATAAGGTGAGCGTCGCAAAATTAGGTTTGAGGGCGCAAAAATAAAAATGCTGCGAGCAATAAAAGGGCGGTGCGAGAACTGCGAGCCGGTGGTGCTCGAAACCGTGCTCGAGATCGCGCTTACACTGGCGCGACGCGGGAGCGAGGGCAAGAGCATCGGTGCGCTCTTCGTCATTGGCGATGCTGAAGCGGTCTTGCGGCGCTCAAAGCCACTGATCCTCGACCCGCTCGAGGGCTACCCCCCTGAGCAGAAGGACATACGCAATGGGAATGTGCAGGGCACGATCAAAGAGCTGGCGAAGATGGACGGCGCGTTCATTGTCAGTGGCGACGGCTACGTGCTCTCCGCAACCCGGTACATCGAGACGATCGCCCGGTACGTGGATCTGCCACTGGGCTTCGGCAGCCGGCACATGGCCGCGGCATCGATCTCAAAAGAAACGGACGCTGTTGCGGTTGTGGTCTCGGAGAGCGAGGGGATCGTGCGGCTCTTCGACGACGGCGAGCTGGTAGCCGAGTTCATACCCTGGGTGAGCAATCTGGAGCTGGTAAAGCCGCGGATAAGAGGCGAAATCGAGAAGATCATCGATACAACAAAGAACGTCACCGTAATGTTCAGGAAAAGCGAATCCTGAGCTTACCGTGCGGTTCACGACGCTTTCATTACCCCGCTGCAGTGTATGAACACGAGGAAGCACGGCAACGTCCGCTCCTTGGTGTCGAGCTTTATTTACCACGCTCTTCAACCTCTTTTCATGGACAATTCCGCGTCCAGGAGCGCAACGAAGTTCATTGTGCATCCCTTTATCAGGGCAAACACCGTAGAGCGCAGAGAATACCAGGTCAGCATCGCGGATACGGCGAAACAGCAGTCGTTGATGGTGGTTTTACCAACCGGTCTCGGGAAGACGACCATCGCGCTCCTCGTCCTAGCCGACCGTATCAGGCGGGGTAAGGTTCTGTTCCTGGCGCCGACACGACCGCTGGTGGAGCAGCATACTGCGTTCCTCAAAGCGGTTCTCGAAATTGACGAAGCACAGATCCAGATGTTTACCGGCTCGATCCTCGCAGAGAAGCGGGGGACGCTCTGGGAGTCTGCGCGCATCATCGTCTCCACGCCGCAGATCATCGAGAACGATCTGTTAAGTAACCGCGGCTCGCTCCGCGATGTCGCGCTCGTGATCTTCGACGAATGCCATCGCGCAGTGGGTAACTACTCGTACGTGTATATTGCGGAGAAGTACCGGGAGCAGGCGGTGGAGCCGCTGATCCTCGGCATGACCGCGTCACCGGGCAGTGATCGCGAGAAGATCCAGGAGATCTGCAGCGCGCTGGGCGTGACAAAGGTCGAGAGCCGGACTGAGTATGATCATGATGTCGCGCCGTATATCTTCAAGAAGGGCTTTGAGTGGCGTGGTATTGACGTTCCAGTCGAGCTCAAGAAGCAGAAACGCGTTCTGGATGGTGTGCTTGCCGAGCGGCTCGAAGCTCTGCGGAAACTCGGGTTCATCCGGAAGAAACAAACCAGGGAACTCTCCAAATCAGAAATACTGGCGTTACGGTCCGCGATCTCGGTCCAATTGCAGACACAGAAGCACGCGGATCTGTATCAAGCGCTCTCAGTGCTGGCTGAGATCATGAAGATCAAGCACGCGATCGATCTGATCGAGACGCAGGGTATTTTCGCGGTGAGACGCTATTTTGAGCGTTTGCGGAGCGAAGCGAGCTCAAAGGAGGGCAGCAAGGCCGCAAAGCGCTTGATGCAGGATAAACAATTTGTAGCGGCGATGAACGCGCTCGCTGCGTACGAGGGTGAGCATCCCAAGCTAGACGCGCTGATCAGCATTCTGCGGGAGGAGATCCAGAGCAATCCGGGGACGCGTATCATTGTCTTCACCAACTACCGGGATACAGCGGAGATGATCGTGAGCGCGTTACACGATCGGCATGCGGAAAAGGAAGGCATACGTGCCGTGAAGTTCATCGGGCAGGCCACGAAGGAGGAGGATAAAGGCCTGAAGCAGAAGGAGCAGGTGGAGATCATCCAGCAGTTCAAAGAGGGCGTTTACAACGTCCTCGTTGCGACTTCGGTGGCGGAGGAGGGGCTCGATATTCCCGCGACCGACCTTGTGCTTTTCTATGAGCCAATACCGTCAGCGATCCGGAGCATCCAGCGGAAGGGCAGGACAGCGCGGAAGAAAGTGGGAAAGGTGATTGTCCTGATTGCGAAGGGCACGAAAGATGAGGGGTATTACTGGCTCAGTCGGACGAAGGAACGTCAGATGCGGCGGCGGATCAGCGAGCTGGGTATGTTATCAAATGATCCGGAGCTGGAGTCGGGAGAGGGGCCGATCTCATACTATGAGAGCCCGGCGAAAGGGGCGGTGGAGCAGCAGCAAAAGCAGCGGGAGGATCAGAAGCAGATAACCGATTTCGAGCCTGAAGAAGTGCGCCTGACTATCTTCGTGGATCCGCGGGAGACGAAGTCGGGTGTGGCGCGGTTCCTGGAGAAAGCGGGTGTGGAGTTGCGGTTGCGGAATCTGGGTGTGGGCGACTATATTGTCTCCGATCGGGTCTGCATCGAGCGGAAGAGTACGACCGATTTTTTGGATTCCCTGATCAACAAGCGCAGGAATTTGCTGGCACAGATCTTGAGGATGCTGAAGGAGTACGAGAAACCGGTGCTCGTGCTCGAGGGCGAAGCGCTGTACGGGCAGCGAAACGTGCATCCGAACGTTGTACGGGCGGTCATCGCCGCTATCTCCCTTGATCTCTGTGTACCCATCATCCAGACGAAGGACGAGGCGGATACCGCGTCCTTGCTCTACGTGATCGCGAAGCGCGAGCAGCAGCGGTCGAGCAAGAAGGAGATCTGCCCGCATGGTAAGAAGCCTGCAGCATCGCTGAAAGAGCAGCAGGAATACTTCATCTCCGCGATCTCGAATATCGGGCTCGTGACCTCGCGCAATTTGCTGCGGCACTTCAAAACGGTCGAGAACGTGGTAACAGCGTCGAAGGAGGAGCTGATGGCGGTCGAGAAGGTGGGTGAGAAGACGGCCAAGCATATTCGCACGGTGGTGAGTGCGGAATACGACGGTTCTGAGGGTGAAGCGGGGTGATAACGCCACGGGCAGCGTTGTCTGGGCTGCGGACTCGTGAGCACAGGGGGGAAACCGTTGAGCGGGGGAACGGGGCGGGTCCTCAATTTCAGTGTGAATTTAAACCCCTATGGGCCGCCTGGTTTTGTTCTGGACGAGATCCGGGCCGCGACCGCAGAGATCGACCGCTATCCCGATACCGGTTGCGCGGCAATGCGCGAGCAGCTTGCCCACAAGAATGGCTGTGCGGCGAACGAGCTTTTAGTGGGCGCAGGTGTTTCGGAACTCATCCAACTCGTCGCGCTCAGCTTTGTCAAGGACCGTGTGCTCATTCCGGTGCACACCTATGGCGAATATGCGCCTGCGGCGCGGATCATTGGGGCTCAGCTCATGCCTGTCGCGATGCCCGGGCTGCGGATTGTGCCCGAGCTGATCATGGATGCTTTACAACCAGATGACGTGGTCTTTCTCTGCAACCCGAAGAATCCAACCGGTCAGTATCTTGGTGAGGAAGCGTTAAACGGGCTCGTGGAGGCTGCAGAGCGGGTCAATGCGCTCGTGGTGCTGGACGAGGCCTACGTTGATTTTGTCACGGATGCGTTCCCGGCGCAGAGGCTGGCCCGGCAGAATCTCATCATTGTGCGCTCATTAACGAAATCGTTCGCGATTCCGGGAATCCGAATCGGTTATGCGATCTCCTCGAACGAGCTTGTTACCGCGATGGAACGCGTGAAGGCACCCTAGAGCGTGAGCGTGATCGCGCAGAAGGTCGGTGCGGCGGTGCTTGGTGCTGAGGGTGATGCGTTCCTGGCAGACTCGCGAGCGCGCATCGCGCGGAGTAAAGAGCGTATAGCAGCCGTGCTGGCGGTTCATTCGGATGCCAATTACTATCTCCTGGAGGTTGCGACCGCAGTGGTGGCGAAGCAGCGCTCCTGGAAGATGGGTTCTTGATCAGGAATTGCACCTCCTTTGGGCTACCCCGCCATATCCGGTTCTCCGTAAAGAAGGAAGGAGAGAACGAGCTGCTGCTCCATGCGGTGATGGCGATGCTCGGTGCTCGTGAGTTTTTTGCGCGCTGAAGCGCAGCGCGTGAGCGCGTTATTTATGCGCGACAATCTATTCCTACACTTATGAGCACTGGTGGTCGTGAAGGGTTGGAGGTCTGGGTCGAGCAGAACGTAGCAACAATGAGGCAAGAGCGAGAGAAGCTCGAGAGACGGCTGCATGCGCTGACCACGGAGATCAAGAAGCTCGAAGCTCAGAAAGAGCAGATGGTCATCTCACGGGAGGAGCAGAGAGATCCTGAATTGAATCCCGAGTATGAGCTGATGATGGAACGCGGCATCGCGCGGGTGACCAACAAACGGGCGGAGTTGAAGCAGCGGCAGAGCGAAATGACCAAGCGGCTCAACGCGCTCGAGTATGAAGAGCGGCAACTGATGACGGTGCTGAGGCACGAGCGATTCGGGGAATGGGTGGAATTGAAGAAGCGACGTGACGAAACGGCTGCAGAGCTGGAGCGCCTCGAAACGGAATTGCGACAGCTACTGGGATCGATGACGAGTGACCTTCAGGCGGAATAATGGCTCAACGCTGGTTCGTTTATAAGCTCTATCCGTGCGGGAGAGGGGCACAGATTAGCTACGAGGAGCTCAATGCTGCTCGTCTGAAGGTGGAAGCGGAGCTGAAGCAGCTCGCTGAACCATATCACTGGTTCACGGTACTCGTGCGGTCCGAGAGCGTGATGTTCGGCGTCAAGGCCGAGCTCGGGCGAGTGATCGAGGCGCAGGTCGAAGCGGCGTTGAAGGACGAGTATCCGGAGCTGGTGATTGGGCTCGGCCGCGAAGATCAAGACAATTGTGAGATCATTGCGATCGCGACTCACTGCCGACTGAGCCTGGAGGAGAAGATACCACTCTCGACCTGGAATACCGGGCAGATCGGGTTCATGGTGCACTGTATGCTCAACCCATACGGCTTTGATAACGAGGCCTGGACCTACTGGACCTCGCTCTGCTGCATTGATGAGGATCTTGACATCTCGGATCTGGATACGCGCGATGTTATCACGCTCGTTCGGTCATTCTTAGAATATAAGAAAGGCATGGAGATTGAGGACGATTACGAGAAGGTAGAGCTGCTTAAGGAAGAGCTGGAAGCGTTCAAGAACTATCTGGAGCAGAAAATCGCCTAGCCACACTTAGACGAGCTTCGAGGCTCACCGCGGCATAGCAGAACAAACAGGCCGAATCGTCACACGCGTCTCTCAGTTACTTCACGCCAGAAGCGAGATCGATCAAGACCGCTTGTGGATCCTGCGCTTTCACCACGCCGGAGGCCAGGAGGACGCCGTCAGCGCCCAAATCGATCGCTGCGCGCACGTCCTCGCCGTTGGTCACGCCGGCACCGCAGAGCACCACACAACGCTCATCAATTCGCTTGACCGCCTTCACGGTGTCCTCGACGATCGCCGGATCTACCTTCGAGACCGATCGCCCGGTGCCGATCAGCTCCGGCGGCTCAACAGCGACTGCGTACGGCTTCAGTTCCGCAATCGCTGCGCTCACCGCGATAGTGTTCGTGCAGACGATAGTCAGGAGGTCGAGGCTCGCCGCTTTGGAGACGATAAACGCGATGTCCGCGATCGTGAGCCGATGCTCAGAATGGTTCACCAGTGTGCCTGCCGCGCCGGCCTGCTTCACGGATTCCGGCGTGACGAATCCCGTATGGCTGCCAGGCTCCACAGCGTCCACATGTTGCGCGAAACAGGGGATGCTCACCGCTGCGACTATCTTGGCAAGTTCCACCTGCTGTGGACAGATCACAATGCTGACTTCCTGCTCGGCAGCGACGCGCGCGCATATCTGCGCGAGCCGCAGGCCCTGCGCACCTGCAGATTCGTTATAGGCCTTCTCGTTGAGGACAATGACCGGTGTTTCCACTTTTAGCATTTCACTTCACCCCTACAGGTATCAAGAAGGCGCTTTATTAATATCTACCTACCTGCGGTGCCTCACGAGATCGATAGCGCTCACAGCACCTTACGCAACTCCCCGATATTGTTCACCACCGCTGTCGGCTCTGATTCGCATTGCTTGCGCTTTTCATCATCGTCGTGTGTGATGAGCACGGAATCGATGCCGGCACGCTTGGCCGCAAGCACCCCAACCGGACTGTCATCCGCCAGTATCGCAGCCTCTTGCGGGATTGCCAATTTCTGCAGCACTCGATTGATATAGTACGGATTCGGCTTGCGAATGTCCAGATCACCCAGTGAACTCTTACGACCAAACCAGACCGTGAAGTATGATTTCAAATTGAAGTATTCGAGTGTGAAGTCCACACTTGCCTGTTGTGCGTCACTCACCACGGCGAGCGAGTATCGCTCACTCAGGTACCGGATGATCTCTTCGGCGCTCGCACAGAGCATGATCTTCCCGTTTCGGATCGCATCGATCTTTGCCTCGATCACGTCAGTCTCACGGCGTGCCCAGAACTCATCACAGACGAGTCTGAACCGCGCGCAGAACGCACGGACACCGTCCGCACCCTCGGCACGGAGCGGCTGAAGGAACTGGGCATTGATCTCAGGGATCGATAGCGCGAGCCCGAAATGGCCCAGGCTCTTCTTGAACGCTTCATACGCCCATTCGTTCGGTATTCGCCCCTTCCCATGCGAGTCGAGGAACGTTCCGTCCATGTCAAGCAGGACGAGTTGATAGGTCGTTGCCATGGTCGAGCCCTAAACGCACCACCTATATTATAGAACGAGAACGTATAAAGAATCAGCCTCTTTTTTCTGGCTATTTCAAGCTTAGAGGCGTGAAAAATGAGTGTAGTGACGAAGGAGCTGACGTTTGAGACCCGCGGCGAGGTGGAGCTGGTCGATCTCACCGCGCAGATTAACGACGCACTCCGGGCGACCGTGCTCCGTGCGGGCATCGTGACGATCTTCGTGCCGGGTGCGACTGGAGCGGTGACGACGATCGAGTACGAGCCGGGCTTAATTCAGGATTTGCCGGACGCTCTGGAGCGCTTATTCCCCCGTGCGATCGAGTATCAGCATGAGCTGCGCTGGCATGATGGTAACGGGCATTCGCATATTCGCGCGGCGTTTCTGGGCCCCTCGCTGACCGTGCCGTTCAAAGACCAGCGCATGCTGTTAGGGATCTGGCAGCAGGTGATCTTTGTTGAGCTCGATGTCCGGAGACGGTCGCGGCGGGTGATTCTGCAGATCATAGGGGAATAGGTAAGGATCAAGCCACGGCCAGGAGGACGAACAACCTGGAGGGCAGGTTACTCGATCCTGGTACAGATGGTCGCTCTACCCTCGATGACCGCGATGACGCGTTCGGGATGGCGGCCATTGACGATCACGCAGCTCATGCCGTGCTCCAGCAGGAACCGTGGAAGCTGCGCGTCTATACAGCCGGTATGCTCGATCCCCAGCAGCTCCTGTGCCTGCAGGTGGTCGATTAGTGCACCGTTCTCGTCCAGGAGCCCGTCAACATCAGTTAATTTGATGAGGGTGTTCTCACCGAGCTTATGCGCGATGAAGGCGGCGATCGTGTCTGACGTGACATGCCACGTGTGCGGTAATGCATCGTCGGCTCGCAGAACGCGGTAGGGGAGGAGGATGCAGAGGCCGGTTCTCGTGGCGCGTACGTCTTCGAGCCGCTCGAGCACCGGTGTCTCGGGTGCGCCACTGGCGAGAAAGAGCCCGTACTGGTGCATGGTGAGCACGGCCATCCAGTGCGCGGTATCGTCCGAGATTTCCAGGCGTCTCTGCAATGCTCTGACGGACTCCGCAAAGGGACCGCCGCCCGGTACGATCACCATCTGGCGTGTAGTACGCTTCACGAACGCGTACTCGCTGAGGAACTGCATGAGATCGCGCCCGGTAGTCAGTAAGCTGCCACCGAGTTTGAGGATTAGTGTCTGAGTCATTGAAACCCCTGGTAAAATGCCGTTATACCCTCAGCCGTATTTTTTAAGAGCGTATATGCGAGCTTCTGCGTGGGGAAGGCCCCGAGGCCGCAATCCGGGCCAACATAGATGATACGATCCCCGAAACGCGCGTACGCTTTCTCCAATCGTTTCGTTACGAGTTCAGGGCGGTTATACTCAGCAACGACAGCCTCAAGCACGCCCACTTCTTTAAATGCGTTCGTGTGGTGCCGCTCATCGTACTCTGCGGCCATGCTGAAGATGTCAGTGCGCGTGAGCCCGATACGGAGGAATTTGTCGTGCTCGTCAAGTAACTGTTTATCCACGATCTCGAGGAGCGATGGCTGCGACGCGGATTCCATGCCGATGACGTTCAAGCCCGGCACCTGACAGACGGTCTCGTAAAAGATAGGTGAGTGGAGGTGTATCTGCGTGTCGATCCCAGCGCGATGTGCAAAGCCCGAAGCGAGTTCAAGCGCTTCGATCACGCCTTCTGACTCGATCCTGGGGTCCAGGCCCATGCTCGGCTCGTCCAGCGATGCGCAGACCACGTCGAAATTCCTGGACTCGTCGACTGCATGTTTAATGAACCGTCCGACCGAGGTTGCGATATTCGATAGGAGGTCTAGATACACCGGTGGCGGAAAGAGTTTGTAATAGAGCTCGATGGGCCCGGTGACGCAGATGCGGAGCTTCATTCGCCGCCCGTGCTGCGCTTCAAACGCAGCAGCCACCGCTTCCAGAGCGGCAAGCTCGTAGATCCTCGCCGCTTCCTCCTTGATCAACAACGGCTCTTCCGTTCGCGCAGCATCCATGATCGGCTCGGTGAACTGCGTGATCATATCCTGGAACTGCGGATACGTTGGTAGTTCGACGCCCGCGTCGAGCTTCTGGCGCAACGCATCGCGTAAGATCTCGTATAGCGTATCCTGGTGTGATTCATGGTCGGCGAAGGCCGCTTTTATCGCTGCTTTCGTCACGCCCACGGGCAAGGGATAGCTGCCAATGTCGTCGTAGAGGAAGTGTGGTGGGGTCATGGCTCTTAGTTTGTAGTTTTGCAAGCGGTTATTTATTCCTTTTTGTTGGCCGGTGATTTGAGACGAAATAACGATCACCGCCTGCTGTTCTACCTTCACTAATCACCATACGTGACGCGTTACGGTTCTCGCCTGTCTGTAAAGCGTACCCTTTACGTACTTCACACCACCGTAAGTCACCGATACTACCTGCGGCTTTTTTATCTTTCGCACGTTGTTTGGTTACATCGGGATTACCGATGCAGCTGACGGTTCTCGTGGACAACAATACCCTGATCGATCGCTATTTCTTAGGTGAGCCTGCCGTCTCCTATTTCATCGACGACGCGGGCACGCGAATCTTATTCGACGTTGGGTATTCTGATGCGTTTCTCATAAACGCGCAGAAGATGGCGATAGATCTCTGCACGGTCGATTTCGTGGTGCTTTCGCACGGCCATCTTGACCATACGTGGGGCCTGGATCCGCTTATCAGGTTGTACCTCGAGTCGAAGTTCGAGCGATTCGAGTCGAAGAAGCCCACGCTGGTCGCGCATCCTTCGGCCTTCCAGACGAAGCTGCTCGAAGGGGTCGGGCAGATCGGATCGCTCGTAACGGAGAGACGAGCGGCGAACTACTTCACGCTACACCAGAGCAGGGAGCCCGTGTGGCTCACCGAGCGGCTGGTATACCTCGGCGAGATCCCGCGTCGGAACGAATTTGAAGCGCAAACCCCTATCGGTACGGTCGTGACCGCAGAGAAGGAAGCGGAGGCCGATTATTCGCTGGATGATTCCGCCCTGGCCTATCAGTCATCACAGGGCCTGGTGGTCATCACCGCCTGCGCGCACGCGGGCATCTGCAATACGATCGAGTATGCACGTGAGGTTTGCGGTGAGGATCGAGTTGCCGACGTCATTGGCGGTTTTCACCTGCTCAATCCTCCAGAACGGCAGTTGAAGCGCACGCTCGCCTACTTCGCATCACGGCAACCTGCGGCGGTCCACGCCTGCCACTGCACGGATCTGCACTCGAAGCTTGCGCTGGCACAGGTCGCCATGCTCCAGGAGGTTGGTGTGGGCTTGCGGTTGTGCTACGAGTGAGTAGCATTTGGCAGTCACCTGCAGTGGGTCTAAGGGCCGCCCTTTATATACTTGGTTATTTATATCTAACATATTGTTAGAAATAGTTACTTATGGGCGAAGAAAACGGAGCTGAAAAGAGGCGATGCCACAAGACAAACGTATACTATGGCTGATGGTGCGACTGGCACTGCTGGCGGTTATCGTGCTCGCCGCGGTCTGGCGCGGTGTGAATTCGATCAGCGCGTCCATGGTGATCACCATGATCATCGCCGTGCTCGTCGCATGGTTTGTGCGGTGGAGGCGAATGGGCGAGCTGCCGGATCGCGACGAGCGGACGAAGAAACTGGGCGCGTATGCGGCGACCTATTCGTGGCTACTGACGCTCGTGCTCATTGCGGCACTCTTCTGGGTTGACTACCTCGCGGTGGTCAAACTGACCGTGATGCAGGTGCTGGGCGTGACGTTAATCGTGATGGTGCTCTCGCAGAACCTCTTCCGCTGGCACTTTCTCAGGCGGGGCGATGTGGAATAGAAAAGGTGGTGGATGAGATGAACCGAAAGCAATTCAGGCTGTGCATGATGTTTGTAAGCATGGGTATGGGGGTTTTGATTGGCTGGTCAGCAGCTGTGGGTCAGTTCCTCGTGCCGATAGCTGTCGTGGCTATCGGATTGGTCCTGATGCAGCTCTGCAAGAGCAGGGTTACCGAAGTGATGGAGGATGAGTTGGTCCATCGGCTCAGTGAAAAGGCGTCCTATATGACCTTGCGGGTCTCGCTCTTGCCAATGGCAGTACTTGGTGCCGTGTTCATGGCGCTGAGTATAAGAGGATCGCCGGTGTTACGAGAGATCGGCCTTACACTGGCGTTCGCGGTCTGCGTGCTGCTCCTCTTGCATATCGGGTTCTACACGTATTACAGCCGAAAAGGCGTGCAGTGAGCTTAGCGGGAATGGGGAATGAGAACGAGGATCAAGGAGTTCCGGGCACGGTACGATCTGACGCAGGACGAGCTCGCGAAGCTGGTCGGCGTCCGGCGGGAGACGATCGTCTTCCTGGAGAAGGGTAAATACAACCCTTCGCTCAAGCTCGCGCACAACATCGCGAAGGTGCTGCAGACGACGATCGATGAGCTCTTCCTCTTCGAAGATGAAGAATGACGAATGAATGCGCCTCACGCACGTCACCTTTTCCCGCGCCTGCGAAAGACGTTCCAGAGCGGTATCCGCTGGCGATATGCTCTGTACGCGTCGCCGAACTTGCGGATGTTGTACTCGTCCTCAGTGCGTGCGGCCATCCAGAAGCAGCCGAAGGCAAGGGCACCCATCAGGAGTGCGATCACCGATTGAAAGGCGAGCACGAGCGCAACCGACCAGATGGCCATACCCAGCGTCATGGGCTCGCGAATGACGCCATAGAGCCCGGTGTCAATCAGTGCGGTGGTCGCGGTGAAGTCGCCCGTCTTCACGTCCGGCCGGCCTTTACGCTTCAACTCGAGCACGGAGCCGAAGACGAGCATGCCTGCGGGAAGGTAGAGCAGCAGACCGAGGACTTCGAGCCACCAGAGTCCATAATGCGGCCACGCGCCAGCGAGCACGAGCGCCAGTTCGAGCGTGAGCAGCGTGAAGAAGAGCCCGAGCCCGGTATGCATGTAGATCTCGCTGATGACGCGTTCACGCGCATCGTGGAGCAGCCAGCGTCCGTTGTCGAACCAGATAATCGCGCAAAGGCCGATGACGATCAGGTACCGGTACAGTTCCAGCGCCATTTTTTTATCACCTATTGCCCTCGTTCGAGCGATCGAAGCCCGTGCCGTTTCAGGTGCTTCATGCGAAGACGCGCACGAGTAGGATCACCACCATGAGCGCGGGCAATAAATTGATTACTTTGAGCTTTTTCAGCTCGAGCAGCTGTATGCCGAGGCCGATGAGAATGACGCCGCCGACCGCGCTCAGCTCGGTAACGAGCGGCTCGGTGAAGAACGCCTGTGATGACGCGGCGAGGAGCGTGATTCCGCCCTGGAAGACGAAAAGCGGAAGAGCAGAGAAGAGCACACCGATCCCGAAGGTTGACGCGAGTGCAATGGATGCGCAGCCGTCCAGCAACGACTTGGCGAACAAGATCGACGGATCACCGTTGAGGCCGTCCTCAATGGCGCCGATGATGGTCAGCGCGCCCATGCAGTAGATGAGGAACGCGGTGACCAGGCCTTCCGAGAATTGATCTTTGGCTGAGCCGCCGATGCGCGTCTTCAAGAACGCGCCAAGACGATCGATATGTTGGTCAAGATGCAGTGCTTCGCCGACGAGCGCGCCAAGCAGCATACTGAAGATAAGGACAATGAACCGCTCGGTCTTGAGCGCCATGCTGATGCCGAGCACGAGCACGCAGAGCCCGATCGCCTGGAACCCGATCTTCTTGAGGTTTTCAGGAAACCGCTGGTGGAGCGCTATGCCGATAAGGCTCCCGACGATGACCGCAGCGGTGTTGACATACGTGCCGAGCATACAGAGTACTATCAGCAGCGGCATAAAAAGCCGTGATTGCTCTTTCTACCATAAATCACCGCCAGAAATGCACGTGCGTTTTGCCATCCTCGCCCTTTGTTACCAGACCTTCAGGACGTATCTCTACCAGCTCCTCCTCTGCTAAGATCGCCGCTATCTGCGCTCGTAACGCGTCGTCGGCAGACGCCAAAAGCGCTTTCAGTTCTTGCTCTCGCGCCAGCTTCTTCTGCTGATCACTCTTATGAGCTTGCTGCTTCGCCCGTTTCGCTCTGTTCCTGCTCATCTCATCGAGCACTCGCCCCATTCAGAGTGAAGAAGGTCAGCGTTCTCTCTTCATCCTGTACTATGCGGCGTATGATAATTAGCCTCGGCCGCGCGCATACTCCGCTGCTTCCCGCATCAGTTTGATCGCTCCTTCTATCCGGTCGAGCTCTTCGAACCCGTAAGACAGTCGCAACTGCCGCTTGCCCACCGCAACGAGATCGCCACAGGGATGCACGCAGTGCTCGCCCGGAACGTAGATTACCCGCGGCTTCTTATCGGCTGCAGGGCCATCGATCCCGATGTCTCCGGTGGTTCGTGCAAGGTACGTGAAGAATGCGGACGTCTCGGTGGTCTGGATGCCCTTCATGGTCAGATAGTAATAGAAGCTGGCTTTACCGCCGCTACAGTTCTCTACGAGATCGCCGAGCTGTTCGTTGAGCCAGCCCCCGACCGCGCGCGCTTTCTTACGGTAGCCCGCTTGAACCGCTTCGATCTGCTGCTGCCCGTGGTGATCGAGGAGATAGCTTGCGATCTCCTGGTTGATGAGCGGCGCGCTGAATCCGACATCGCTTGTCTTCTGGATCATTGCGCTCATGAACCGCCCTGGGGGGCCCATCATATAGCCGATCCGTAACGCGGGCGCGAGGATCTTCGAGAGCGTGCCGACCTCGTAAACCAGGCCCGCTGAATCGTACAGTAAGCCTGAATCGAGCAGTGGAACGGTTGGATCGTGCACCAAAAGCTCGTAAGCCGTATCGAAGAAGAGCGGGATCTTCCTGCCGAACTGATGCGAGAGGTCAGTAACAATTTGCACCAGCTCTGCTCGTCGCTCGTTCGAGAGGATGGTGCTCGTGGGATTGTTAATGGTAACGATATAAAAGAACGCGATCTCGCCTTTGCGGTCGCCCAGGTGGTCGAGTTTCGCGCGGAGGAGATCGGTTCGTATACCGTAATCGTCTTCGGGCACCGTGAGTACCTCGAACCCCTGCCGTTCGAGATAGTTACAGTAGATATAGTACATCGGGTCTGAGGTGATGACCATGCCGGGTGCAACGACGTGCGCAATACCTTCGAGCAGGCTTGTCGCGCCGTTCGGACCTATAATAACCTCTGTGCGATCGACGATCTCCTGCGTGAGCCCCCCGAGGCCGTGCTCGATCTGGAACTGCTTAAGTGACTCGATCAGGTTCTGCGAGCCCTGAGAACCACCGTAATTGAACGGCACCTTATACTTCTCCGGCTCGGTGAGCACCGCCTGCATTGCCTCCACCATGAGCTCGTGCGGGATCGTCCGTTCGTTGACGTAGCCAACGCCCAGGTTAACGTCTTTGGCTGGCCGGAAATCCGCGGCAAATGCCGCCATCATGCGATTGACCGGTGACGGTGCACAGGATGCAGTTCCATATCCCGATATCCGGAAATCCGCGAGTTCCATACCAACCGATCAGATGTCGCGGCTTAAAAAGGTGCGGCCCCTCACCGTGATAAACGGGCACGAGAATCGCGTGTTCCAAATTCCGAGCAGAATAACGTGCCGAACCGATGCGTACACGATACGGTTTATATAATTGCGTGGGGAGGTCTTGCTGCGTGCCGCCGTCTCTGTGAGTCGAGCGTTACATGGAGATCAAGAAGTAGAGCGCTAACCAGAGCGCCAACAATCCCACGCCACCCAGTATGATCTGTCCTGTCTCACTCATGGCTCAAGGTAATCAAGCCCTTCGGTTATTTAAAGTTTTTTCTTTTGCCTTTTGCCAGTAGCTCCGAAATGGGGTGAGTTCCGAACACCGCGAATGAGAAACGAGATTGAGGTCGAGTTCTTACCGGGCAGGAACCACGAAAACAGGCAAAACCCGTTCACCAACCTTAACCACGCCTGACCCAGATCAACCACGATGGCTCTGGGCAAGGGGGATCAGATCACCCATGCTCCCTTCAGAGGGGTAGCTTTTTACGAAGGGCTCATAATGGAAAAATATTGAATGCGCCGACCGGGATTTGGACCCGGGTTATAGGCTTGGCAAGCCTATGTGATACCAAGCTACACTACCGGCGCTCGTTCCTTTTCACGTTACTATTCTGTACCTCACTCAATGATAAATTCTTCTCCGTTCTGCGGTGAGATCGCCTCGCAGTTGTAGTTCTCGCGTGCCCACGCCGCGAACTCATTGGTCTGCTCACCGTGTACCGTGAAGACCACTTCCGTGCCGTTCCTGCAGAAGCGTGAGACCAACTTCTTCAGATCAGTATCGCCGGCATGTGCGGAGAAATCGTACTGCTCGACCCCCGCGGTCACCTTGACCAGCTCGCCATCAGCCTCGACGCAGCCTTCATCCAGCAAGCGCCGCCCGTTGGTGCCCTCGATCTGATAGCCGGTGAGCAGCACCTTGCTCCGGGGATCATCGTGGATCTTCTTCAGATAGTAGAGCACGGGTCCGCCGTTGAGCATGCCCGCCGTCGTCACGATGATCGAGGGCTCGGCGAGCACTTTCTTACGCCTGCGCGTGTTCACGAACTCCGCATCGGCAAACGCGTTATTCAGCGCGTCCGGGTCCTTCACGAACGACGGATGGTTCTTGAAGAGCTTGAAGACGCTCAGACCCATCCCATCAATATAGGGCGTCAGGCCGTAGGAATGCAGGATCATCACGATCTCCTGGGTACGGCCGACCGCGAAGCAGGGCACTATCGCGTTACCACCTGCGTTCAACGTATCACGGATCGAATCGATGAATGCACGCTCGAGTTCCTGACGGTCACGATGATCACGGTCGTAATAGGTGCTCTCGATCAGCAGGATATCAGCACGCGGGAAGGTCGCGGGATACGCGCACTCCATCAACCGGCTGGGCCCCGTTTTTATATCACCCGTGTAAAAGAGGCTGATGTCCTCGCTCTCTTTCTGCAGGTACACGGCCGAGCTCCCGGGTATGTGCCCGGCATTGTACAGCTCAAACGCATAATCAGAGCCGTTTAACGGACGACGCGCGCCATAGGCCACGATATGCGTGTGCTCGTCCAGCTGCTGGATATCCGCTTCACCGAAGAAGACAAAGCCCTGCTCCTTTCCCACCTTTATGGTATCCCGAGCCATGAGCTGGGTCAGATCACGGGTTACGGGCGTCATGTAGACCTCAGGGCGCCGCCCGCGGTTCATCAAGCTGGCCACCATACCCGAATGGTCGAGATGCGCATGAGAGAGAAGGACCGTACGGGGTGTGATAGCGCTGCTCAAGAGCGGTATCTCCGGCGGGTCTGAGGGCCGCAACCCGTAATCTATCAGGATCTTGTCATCCACCAGGATGGCAGATCGTCCGATCTCGTTACACCCGCCGAGGAATTTCAGCTTCATTGTACGCCTACGACTCTGTGGCGCGAAGCGGAGCTAGTTCCCTCTCGGTCTTTGTTATCTCTACCCGTCGCACGGGATAGATCTTCTTGGCCACTTTATAGATGTCCGAGGAGAGTTTCCCCAGAATGATCTCCTGCAGATACTTGTTGAGCTCCAAACTCGCCGCTCTGTTCTTGATCACGTCCTCCATGATCTTCCGGATCTCCTTCGTCTGCGCTTCACTCGCCTTCTTCAAGGTGAAGCAGGAGGACTTGACCCGCAGGTTCTCACCATCCTTGGTCACCACCTCGATGTTCGAATCGATCTTTGAGCTGCGCTTACGCGCTAAACTGCGGAGATAATCATTATCGATTTGATGACCGATGAACCGCGTATACGCGTTAGAATGATCTACCTCATCGACCTCGAGCTGTAATTTCAAGTTAGAGTTCTTTATCAGCCGCCCCGTGAGCTCGTCGACCGTCATCTCGATCCGGCGGCCGATCAGCTTCGTCGGCTCGTCCGCGATCGTATCCCCTGCCTTAACGTCGCCGAACATCTTCGGTGCGAGCACCGAGTACCACTCCTTCGCTTTCCACTTATCTTTAACTCTTTTCTTCGCCAGTTCTGCTCACGCTCCTTACCTGTATCGTCGCTTATAGTAGTAGTTACAAAAATAAAAACCTCCCCCTTATCATCACGCTAACTAACCACTATCTGCTCCGGAGGTATTGCAAGACCGAAGCAAAGAGCTGCTGACCGTCGCCGTAGGCCTGCGCCGCGCCTTCCGCGATCCCGAGGGTAGTTCGTGCCTGCGCGGCGGCGCGCGGCCATTCCGAATCCATAAAGGGATGAAAGACCCGTTCAGGATGTGGCATCAAGCCCATGATCGTGCCTGACGGGTTACAGATTCCCGCGATATTCGCGAGCGAGCCGTTCGGGTTCCAGGGATAGCCCGCGTAGTCTCCCGCTGGATCCACATAACGGAAGACTATCTGGTCGTTCTCTTCCAGACGTTGCAGATAGTCCGCACGCCGGTGCTCATCAATGAAGAATTTGCCCTCCGCATGCGCGCTCGGGATCTTCAGGATACTGCCCCGTTCTATGCCCTGCGTGAAGACGCAGCTACCACGGTTCTCATGCTTGATCAGGGTCGGCCGGCACTCGAACCGTCCGGAATCGTTGGTCGTCAGTGCGGCCTGCTGCACCGCCACTCCTCCGGGCGCGCCGAACCCCGGCAGCAGCCCCAGCTCCACCAGCACCTGGAAACCGTTACAGATGCCCAGAATCGGCTTTCCCGCTCCGATGAACTCCTGGATCTCCGCGCCTAACGCGCCCTGTATGCGCGCCGCTAGGATCGCACCCGCACGGATGTAATCGCCGGACGAGAACCCACCGGGAATTACCAACGCACCATAATCAGATAACTGACGCTGGTCACCCGGCTGCACCGCGCCGATCAGCTGCTTCAGATGCACGATCTCCGCGGCCGCGCCGAGTCGAGTAAACGCGAGATACGTCTCATACTCACAGTTCGTGCCTTCTATGCGCAAAACGCAGATCTTCGGGGTCATGTCGCCAACAGTACACCTATTATCGTCTTGCTATCCATGATCGCGCCCGTTCGGATCCGCTCCCGCACCTCGTTCACTGTCAGGAACCGTACCGGGAATTCGGGCGCGAGCTCACGCACGTTCCGCAAGCCGCTCGCCCGGAAGAGGTGAATGACCTCGGTCGTGTAGCCCACCGAGGGGTAGTACGCAGTCACGTGCGACCAGGACTCAGCCTGAAAGCCGGTCTCCTCAAGAAGCTCACGCTGAGCGCAATCCTCCGGCGATTCGCCCGGCTCAAGCGTGCCCGCGGGTATCTCCAGCGTCTTCCGGCCGACAGCCGCCCGGTACTGCTCTATCAGCATGATCCGGTCATCCATCAGGGGGACCACTGCTGCGGCACCGGGATGCACGAGTATCTCGCGCGTCCTCCGGCGTCCGTCCGGTAACAGGACGGTCGTCAGCTGCAAGTGTACCACCTTGCCCCGGTACAACTCTCTACGTTCGACTGGTACCTCTTCGCTCATCACACGCACACCTTTTAGCTCGAAGTCCCTGAATACCAGGGATCAAAGCACCATTCTCAATATCGGTGCGCTCTTAAGTAAGTATCCTTCCGTATCCGTCAGGCTGCAGCGCGCGAGCGCAAACCACCTGCATGCGGAATACGAGAAGCGCAGACCGCACGGTCAACCACGCTCCAGGACCTCTTTCACCTTCGCCGTCAACAGCCTGTTCAGCGTCCGGCCGTCCACCTTGCCCCTGAGCTCCTGCATCACCACACCCATCAGCGGCCCGACCGCTCGCTCGCCCTTCTCCAAGATGAACGCCCGCTTCTCGGTCACGATCACCCCGATCACCTGTTCGACCTCCGCGGTGCTGGTGCTCAGTCCAAGCGCTTCGATCGCCTGCTCAATACCCACACCCGGCTCGCCCGCGATGAATTTCACCAGCTCGGGCACCGCCTCCTTTGCAAATGCGTCCTCAGACAGCGATTTGAAGATAGCCATGAACTGCTGATCAGCCAGCGACGACACGTCCACACCCGCCTGCGTCAGCTCGATAAGGGTATCCGTAAGCGTTCTCACCACGAGGGTCACGGGCACCTGCGGGTATGCGTTCATGATCTGCTCGAAGAGCTGGAACTGCATGCTCCGGGCGATCTTATCGGCGAGCTCATCGTTCAAGCCAAAGGTCGCCATATAGCGGGCCGTGCGATGCTCAAAGGTCTCAGGCAGATGCGCGGCGATGAAGCGCAGCCGCTCAGGAGCGAGCAGAACCGGCGGCACGTCCGTCTCCGGGTACATACGCGCCGCGCCCGGAAGCGGTCGCATATACGCGCTGGTACCGTTCGGCAGTGCCCGCCTCGTCTCCAGCGGTATCGCCCGCAGCGCGACCTCGGCCCGCTGCAACACCGCCTGCAACGCCTGTTCCGCACGCGTCTCAGGCGCCGCAACGAGCACAACACAGTCCGCATCGGCCGCGTCGAACACCTGCCGCAGTGCCGCTACTTCCGCGTCAGTAATACCATACGCGGGCAGCTCATCGGTATGCATCAGGCCCGCGCCATACTTCCGCGCGAAATCCGCCAGTTCCGTGCCAAACCGCCGACCCGGTTGGAGCTCCGTGCCCAGCACGCCCGCAAAGCCGCGCAGACAGACGCCAAAGACCTGTCCGCCTGCGGTCCTGATCACCCGCGACTCCGTGTCCGTGAATATGCCGGATAGATCAAGAACACGGTGCTCGATCCGGGCACCACGCCGTTTCAACTCCTCGCGTAGCTCGAGCAGCTTCTGCTGCCGTTGTATTTCATGACGCACGATCTCGCCGATCAAGCGCAACTCCTGCACGCCCTTGATCTCCACGCGCGCGCCCGCTGCGATGGAGATATTGATATCCTGACGGATCGTCCCCAAACCGCGTTTCACCTTGCCCGTGGACCGGAGGATCATGCCCAGTTGCTCAGCAACGTGCACCGCCTGCTCCGGCGTCTTGATGTCCGGCGCGGTGCCGATCTCGACGAGCGGAATGCCCAGGCGGTCGAGAGAATAGCTTACCGCGGTGCCCTCGGTCTCGATCTTCTGAGCCGCATCCTCCTCCAGACAGAGCGAATCCACCCGCACCGTCCCTTCCGCGGTCTCAAGCCAGCCATCGGTCGCGATTAACGCGGTGCGCTGGAAGCCACAGGTGTTCGAGCCATCGATCACGATCTTCCGCATCGTGTGGATCTCATCTACCAGCGCCATGTTCAGGAGCAGCGCGACCTCTAACGAGATATCAACCGCCTCCTGATTCAATTCACGCGGCGGCTCCTCGTCGTTCTCCACCAGGCAGGTGCTGTCATACCCTTTGTAAATGAACGCACGGCTGATGCTCGCCTCTTCACGTGCCGCTGCGTCCACCTCGCCCATCTCGCTCTTCGAGGCACGGAGGTACCGCAGAAAGGTGAGCGTCGCGTCCTTCTTCTCCCGCAGCTGCGTGGGGCAGTTGCAGAAGAGCTTTGTCCCCGTATCCAGCTGCTGGTGGATCTCCAAGCCCGCTTTAAGGCCCACGTTCGCGTACTCGATCTCTTCGTCCATGGCCCATCCTGCACGGTGATAACAATAAAGGTGACGCCCTTATACTTTTAGTAGGTAGGTGCACGAACAGCTACAGCCACGTCTGGGTTTCATCGCATCTGAACGAAAGATCAATGACCGAGTATGAGAGGAATCCCGTGAGATCGCGCTGGCGGTCTTTTTGCCCCAAATGCGGTATCGAGACCGATACCTTCTTCGAGAATCTCTGTGAGGCCTGCTTCCGCGCCGGACTCACGCTTCTGGCGCCAGATCGTATCGCGGAAGAGGTGCGTGCGAGCGTGATCGTGTGCCCGCACTGTGGCGGCTTCTTCAAGGGCAATGAGCGCACCGACCTCGAAGCTGTGGTCGAGGATGCTGTACGGAGAGCGATCAGCAAGACCCATGGTCCCGAATGCCCGGTCGAATTCCGGGAAGCAGAAATAGCGTATGACGAAGCCGCGCGAAGCGCACACGTGTGTCTGCGGGTGCAGGCACGAATAAAGGATCTGGACGTGGTGGAGCGCGCCGAATTCACCGTGCCGGTGCGGCGCGCGATCTGCGCGCAGTGTAGCCGGATCGCGGGCGGCTATTACGCCGCGATCGTGCAGATACGCGCAGATTGGCGAACACCGACCGAAGAGGAACTGGAAGCGGCAGTAGAGCTCGCATATGCAGTATTGAGCACGGAGGAGTTCGTCACGAAGCAGCAGCTCTTGAAGGAGGGGCTTGACCTCTACGTGAGCAGCGCTGAATGCGGCCGCAGGATGGCGAAGGCGATCGTGAAGCACCGGGGCGGGAACTACTTTGAGAGCCGGAAGCTCTACGGCCGCAGAGGTGGCCGGGAAGTCTACCGGGTGACCTTTCTCGTCCGTCTGCCGGGGTACACCGTGGGCGACGTTATCGAGCTTGCGGGCAAACGAATAGCGGTGGATAAGATCGTGCCGGGCGAGGGGCTCGAGGGCGTGGAGCTACAAACCGGCGAGCGGTACTTCGTGCCGCTGCGCGATCAAAAACGGGCGAAGCGCGAGTGAGACTGCCACTGAAGCGGTCGTAGAGTACGTTTTGGATCAGCTACGCGGTCCCAGCGTCGTTCCAGATGCTCAAAGAGCGTACGTTGAAAAGGTTATGGATAAAATATTTTCGAAAGTTTTATATATCCTTACCCCACAAAGATGTACACCGAAGCAACATTTCTTGGTTCGGAAGAACTTAGGAGGTGAAAAGAAGAAGATATGAAGGCGAATATTCTCATAATCGTCGTCCTATCAGCGATATTCCTGCTCGGGGCAGTACCGGGATGTTTAGCGATAGACCGGTATGTCAACCCAGACGGCATCTGCGATGGTAATACCCCCTGCTATACCACCATTCAGGCGGCGGTCGATAACGCGAGCGCAGGCGAAACCATCTACGTGGCCGCCGGTACCTATACGGAGCGGGTTAAAATCCCTGTAGGCAAAGATTATTTGAAATTGGTAGGGCACGGCAGTTCTGATACCATTGTCCAGTGGGGTTCACAACAAGTCATACAAGCAAAATCACCGGTCATCATCCAAGGATTCCACATCACAACAACTGCTGGTACGACCGGCATTCAGATCCGTGCCAATGGCACTGAGAACGATCCGGGAATAATCCAGAATAACAAAATAGATTATTTAGGTGTTGGCATTGGCTTCGTCGACGGGTACGAACATTGGGAGATCAAAAATAACGAAATAACTGATTGTAAGAGTGGTATTTATTTTGAAAGCGCCAGCCATATCCTGGTACGAGAGAATATCTTCCGTGACTGCGAAGCAGCCTGTGGTGGTATAGCGGGCGATGATGTCCGGATAGTCTGGAATAACTTCGCGGGCAGCACGTGGTGTGGAGCTCCTAGCCACGCCATTGGTTTCTGCGCTGGAGTACCCACAAATCTGCTCATTTCGCACAACGAAATAACAGGGCATACATACGGTATATGGGTGCAGAACTGTGTTCGAGCGGAAGGTGTCCTCCAGGGAACCGTAGTGGATGAGAGCGTTCTGGTCACGTGCAATAACATTGAAGGCAACAGCGAATATGGCATACTAAACAGCGACACATGTTATGTACTCAAAGCAGAGAATAACTGGTGGGGCGATCCCAGCGGACCATCCCATTCCCCGGGATCGGGTGACAAAGTAAGTGCCAATGTAGACTTTGAACCATGGTTGCTCTTCCCCTTTGAGCAATGCCCGGAGTGCGGTGGCATACAGGTGCCAGCGTTCAGTACACTCGGTGTGTTCTCCTTGATCGGGCTGTTAAGCGTTGTCCTCGCGGTAGCAATTTGGAGAAAAAGGGAATAAAATTTTAGCTCCCTCTCTCTTTTTTTTTTGTTCCGCTTTTGCACATTCTGGCAGCAGTGCACAGGCTCTTGTTCTCGCTACCCGGTGTGCACTGCACAACCGACCGCATAAACAATCCTCTTCTCATCCACTCGTCAGAAAGCGGACAAAGGAGAAGAAGTGTTGTTTCTGCCGCTTCTATCTTGTTTTTCGGGTGCGTAAGGTCAGGAATCGTAAAACAATTTCGCCATTGCGGTATTGAGGGGGACGTGTTGAGGGGGAAGCGAAAGGCTTTTATAGTACGTCCCCGTTTTCTCATTCATTATTAAACTAGGAGGTGAAAGATTGATGAGTGAAACTGGAAGAAAAACGACAGTAGTGCGCACAGTAGCCTTACCTGCGATTCTGCTGATTTTTACCCTGCTCCTCTTCTCCGGGGTCGCGTCCGCCGCGACGCTCGTGGTGAACCAATCAGCTCCGCCCTGCACCACCGGCGAAGCTTACTATTTGACCATTCAAGATGCGATAGACAATGCGTCTGCAGGCGATACCCTTATCGTCTGCCCGGGCACCTACAACGAGAACATCCTGATAAACAAGTCCCGATTGACCATCCAATCAGATGCAGGCCCTGCTCAGACCATCATAAAGTCCGCCAGCGTGAATCTGGACGTCGTCACCATAAAAGACGCAACGGAGGTTACGCTCGAGGGGTTCACAATACGGGACGCATGGGGTGGTACTGCAGATGTGGCCGGGATCTTTATGGATAATGTTAGCACGTCCACCATTGCGAACAACGTGGTAATGAATATCACAGACCGAATTGACGCCTATGGTATTGCGGTGAACAACTCACATAATAACTCGTTCATTACCAATTTGGTTACCAATATCTCGGGATACGAAGGTGCCGCGGGTATCGTGACGGGTGCATCAATGAACAACTCATTCAGCGCCACGTCCGTGATGAACGTTTCTGCAGAGGGCATGGCGTTCGGCATCGTGCTGGCAGTATCGGACAACAATACCTTTGATACAAAGACTGAGGTCTCCTACATTTACTCCTCCGGATTGGTTGGTGTGGCAAGCGGCGCGTTTTTTGGCGATGGTATTACGTCCGAGTTAACGACCGAGTTAGAGTTGGATGACGTATCACTGGATGGCGCGATGGCCTGCGGTATCTTCCTGGCAGATTCAAACTTCAACTTGTTCAATGACCACACGAAGGTCTCGTACGTGATGGCCGAGTGCGGCGAAGCTGCAGGAATACTTCTGCTACTATCGTTCTTCAATACCTTCAACGATGACACTGACGTTTCCTATATCCTCGCCAACGGGCTTTGTGAAACTCCTCTGACAGCTCAAAACTTCTTCGACGCAGAAACTGCGACCCTGGAGGAATTCGAGCAAGCTCTGGACGGGAGCATCGCGGTCGGTATCAAGCTCGCTATTGCCATGAACAACACCTTCAACGATAGGGTCAACGTCGCGCATATTAACGGCTCAGATGCCGCCTGCGGCGTGGTGCTGTTTATCCTCGCGGACTACAATGAGTTCTACCGGTGTACGATCTCAGACCTCTACTCCGGTAGTCCTGAGACCACATTTGGTGTGCTCCTGCTCCTGAGTGGCGATAACCTCTTTGACGGGCTGATGATCTCTGCGGGCAACGGGCCACCGATCGATCTCGGCGTGCTCCTGGTCTGGTCCTGGGACAATACGTTCCAGAACAGTGACATTACGGACTGCATGATCGGTTTCCTTCTCACCGCTATTGGCGTATCACCCTATGATTTTGCGCCGCCGCAGTGCTATAACACCATCGCTGGCAACATGATTCACGATAACTTGCTCGCGATTTTGCTGCTTGACGAGTGGGACAACGAGATCGTGGATAACTACATCGAGGATAACCTGGCGGGTATCGTATTGCTCGGCTCCTGGAACAACGTGATCGAGCGGAACATGATCAGGAACAACACGGGCGGAGCTAGATGCGGGGTGTACATCAATTCGAGTTCCGATGAGAACGAGATCCACGGCAACTGCTTCTTCTACAACGGGCCGCCTCAGGCCATTGATGACCACTGCGGTAAGAGCAACAACTGGGATGGGAATTACTGGGAGCCTGCACCCGGACTACCGGAGGATCCGTACCTGATACCGGGAACAGCAGGGCAAAGAGACAACGCTCCGTTGAGACAGTGCCCGCTCTGTGCGGTCCAGGCGCCCGTAATAACGCCATTCGGACTCGCGGCACTCGTGGGACTGCTGAGCATTGTCGCTACGTATACAGTGGTAAGAAAGAAGAGGTAATTTTTTCCCTCTTCTCTTTTTCTATTTTTATCACGCTACGCTCATCAGGCTAAGTGCGGAATTTCACGGTCCAAGCTCTACCTAGATTACCCCGGTTCAGGGACCCTCGCAGCCAGTTTGTTTATTTCCGACAGGATATCTTTCGCTTGCAGGTGGACGAGCGTCTCCGTGAGATTTTTCCGCTTGAGCATGCGGTTGGTCACCGGGATCGAGAACCCGTCAATGGTTTCCGGGTCACTGACGTGAATAGATCCAAGTGGCACCCGGCAGAGCTTCCCGGGTGGTGTCTGTGAGGGATCGATGTTCAGTCGGTTCTCCTTCTTCTCGTGGCCGCCTGCAACCTCACAGTCCACGTTCTTAGTGAGCTGCTTCGCCCAGCGGCCGGTGAACGAGCCCTCAGGGTCGCTGGTACTGTATTTGAATTTCTTATCATAGAAGCTGTGGGGCTGTGCGTCTTTGAGGCGCAGTATGACATGGAACGAGTTACCCGTCCAATAGGTGAACGGCCATTTCCCACCCGTTAAATCCATGAGTTCATCGTCACTTCGAATCAGCTCCAGTAACATGACGGTGGCCGCTTGAGCTTGCGCTGCGGTAACGCCCTGTCCGCGGTCGAGATCAAGAAAGACCCGGTCTATATCACCTGAAGGGTCTTCCGTATTGGTCGCGTAGAAGAAATTGACCAGCTTGCGGGGAACGAAATAATGCCACACCTTACGCTGAACCGGTGTTAACTCCTCTTCGGCCCGGGAAAGCTTTTTCTCTTCCTCTCGGAGCTTCAGGAACTCAGGGGTTACCGCATCCGCCAGTTCATTAACATAGAGCGGCTCGTCCTTGGAGCCGCGTTTTATGATGTACGGCCGGCCTCCGCCTTTACCCGGAAGCCAGATCCTGCTCGCGATCTCCCGCCCTGCGAGGTAAGGGCCGATTTTTTCCGCTACTATGGCGTACAGCAGGAGGACGTCGATCTGACCATATGGCTTGAGAATATCATCCCGCTGACGTGCGAAACGGACGAGGGACATTACACTATGTACCCTCCTCCTCCTGTATCTCCTTCAGCGTCCTTCCGGTTAACACGGACCGGGGCCGCGTACTGGTCGGGTTGCTACGGGCGTCGGCCGCATCGTCCCTGGTCTTGACCAGGATCCACCAGTTCTTTTCACTGTTCGTTTCCGTAAGCGCGTAGCCACCCTTCAGTTTCTCACCCTTCAGGTTGATTTTGATGTGACCGTTCTCGAGTCCTTCGGCAACACGCTCGTCTTCATTAAGGTTCTCGTACGTTCCCCGGTCCCAGACCATGACGGTGCCAGCCCCGTACTCGCCTTCAGGAATGACGCCCTCGAACTCGGCGTAGCTCAGGGGATGGTCCTCAGTCCTTATCGCAAGCCGTTTCTCGCGCGGATCCGTTGACGGGCCCTTGGGTACCGCCCAGGACACCAGTACGCCGTCCACGCTGATTCTGAAGTCATAGTGCAGGTTGCGAGCGTCGTGTTTCTGGATGACAAAGAGCTCCGCTCTCCCGCCTTCTTCCGCTCCCGACGGCTCCTTCGTTTTACGAAAATCTCGCCGCGCTTTGAATTCCGTGAGGCTCATGGTAACGCTTCCATACGGTTCTTCGCGCTTCTTGCCGCTGTCGCGTTCGCGTCCGTGTTGAATGCTGTAAACGTAAACCATAGTCTGCCTTAAGTTCTTTATACTGCACGCCCATTCCTTTAACGGGTTTCATGAGTGCCGGGTGCCGTAGCCCTCGACGTCTGTGCCCGGAGATATTTACGCACTAGATAATATTTTTTATGTTTATATAGTAGTTTGTTTGAATATTTATATACTCGCCGCACTAAAACCTACTCATGATGAAAATGGACGACACATTAGTGAAAGAAGCGCATGTGCTCTTACATCCCATACGGTACAGGATTGTAGAGCTACTCTCCGAGAACCCGTTGCACATCAACGCGATAAGCAAAGCGATGGGCGCAGAGCGACGGCTCGTCTCCTACCACCTCGATACGCTCGAGGAGCACGAATTCCTGACGAGCAAGTACGAGATCTCTGAGCAGCCGAAGTCGAAGGGAAAAGCGATTCGGATCTACAAGACGACTGACAAGGTCAAGGCGGTTATCGACGAGATTAAGAAGACGCTCTGAATCTGGTCTCTCCGCACGGCGCTCAACGCTGAGCGCAGAGTGGATTGATCCATTACCGATCCTTTTACTTTTTATCCTTTCTTTATTTACGCTCTCTCTCTCTCTCTGAATCTTCTTCGCCGGTCGCGAACCGCTATCCGGATTCATACATAACGCGCTCGGCCGTGGTGAAGCCTGCAAAGGATCACGCGTACCTGACCGGAAGAAGCTGACGTGTGCTACGCGATCGAGCACCGCGAACCGGCTGCGGCGAATCACGACTCGAGCGGCCGGCGTAAGTAGCGACTCCACACGAACAGCCGTTAATCATTTCGAGATAAATCGCCCGATGATAAACGCCGCTACCTTCTCCGCGCTCTCACCAACGCTCATGCGCTCGCAGTCCACGACCACCGCGGGCTGCAGCGGCGCCTCATACGGCACGTTCACGCCAGGCACCGTCGCTGCTTCCGACTCAGCCTTCTGGTAAATACCCGGAGGCGCATGTTCCGCTTTCCTCGCCCGTTCTCGTGCCTTGCAGAGCTCCAGCGGGCAGGTAAGGTACACCTCCGCGAACTTCGGGATGACCGCCCGTGCACGGTCGCGATATCGTCTGCGATTCGCCGTCGCATCAATGATCACCGGCGTGCCCGAGTCCACAAGGAGCTTCGCCATATAGACCAGTGCTGCATAAACGATCTCGCGCTCGTCCTCCGAATACGTCGGTTTCGGCGTGATGAACTTCCTGATCTCGTCGAGCTCGAGCACCTGTACCCTGCTGATGCCGCGCGCCTCCAACAAGCTTCGTGTTCGCTGCGCAACGGCCGTCTTGCCGCTACCAGGAAGGCCCGTTAACCACACAGCCCAGGTCATGTTCTGTCCACTACGATTCCGGCGGCCAGTACTCGTCCATCCACCCGGGTATACGACCACTGTCCCGTGGCCCGACCAGCACGCGCCAGCCAGTAACATCTTCGGTCTCGCCCGAGAGTCGCGCCGCAAGCCCGGGAACCACCAGGGTCCGATGCGTTACCTTCGATTCCGCTTCGCAGAGCTCCAGCGTCTCCCGTATCTTTTCCGCTGTGAGCTGCCCGCCTGCTACTGACGCCTCCACGCCGATACCATCCGTATCCGCAACCATCAAAAATGCATCGATCTTGTTGGACGAGAGATCGCTCTCGACCGTGTAGTAGGTCAGCGCGAAATTCGTCGTGATGAAAAGCGGCGAATCTGGCGTCGGTACACCGATCACGCGCAGACCTGGCTCGACACTTACCGGGCGGCGTGGGTCCGTATAGATGTTTGCCGCGAGCGTGCGCACGGCGATCAACGAATGTGGCTCGATCGAGTGCAATATCATGATATCCGCGTATTTGATGATGCCAATGGTCGCGAGCATAGCCTCCCAGTAGGATGCTGCTAGCGCGTCTTCGTGCTCGTAGATCAGCCAGGCCGTCATTGGCACGGCCAGTAACGGATAAGCAACGCTGTCAGTACCATCCACGATCCCCGCACGTCGAAGTTGCACGAAGCTCGAAAAGCTTGCTGCGAGCCCTTCGCCCGTCGGGAACATGCCGGGATCCAGAACGAGATCCTCGAGACCCGCCGACGCGAACGTCGCTGCGAGACTGGCGAGCTCGTCGAGATTCGTTGAAAAAACCGTCACAGGAACGCTATAGCTCTTCGCCAGGTTCAGAACAGCCTGCCAGTTGGATTTCGTCGCTGCATAGAGCAGTGGAGCACGATCAGCTACCAGTCTCAGACCCGATTCCAGAACGACCGGGTCGAGCGAGCAGAGCACGAGCGGTAAGTCCGTCTCCGCTGCTACCCGCTTCACGCAGGTTGCAAACGCTTGCGCATCACCCGAAACGGCGCGAATCGCGATCGCATCAACCATGAGGAAATCGCCAACGTAAAACTTCTGCCAGGCCGCTATACGGCGTACGCGCTCCCTCACGGCAGCCTCGTCCAGCGTATCCCAGACGTCAAACACCAGCGCGGTTCGATTGAAGAAGGTGAGTTCATGCCGATGCAGCACGTCCTCACCGCCTATCTGCAGCGCTTTCGTGCCTGTGCCGATCGTGACTGCGCGAATCTCCGGTGCTAACAGGTCTGTCAGCTGCTCTGCCTTCTCTGCGTACTGCGCATCTGCAAAGAGTGGTTTACAATCCGCTAAAACCCTGCTGCGCTCCTTCAACAGCGACGCGAACGCCAAGCAGGTCTTCTCGCCACAATCACCACAGTTTGTCCCCGGGAGATACTTCCAGATCTCCATCGGGCTCTTCAGCTTCATCGATTACCCGCACCTCCTGACCACGTGACCCAATCCTCAAGCGAGATCGCCGGTGCAGCTTCTGGCGCTTCCTGCGCTCCGAACAGCAGCTGCGTCATGCTCTTGACTCCCGCTACAGCTTGGGGATGCATCATCATGAACAACTCGCCACCAGCAAGCCCCAGCGTCAAGCCCGTTATGAACTCATATGCCAGACCACGGTACCCTGCCGGGCCCCAGTCTGAATCCGCCTTGATCGGCGATTCTTTCATCCACGCCTCGCGCGCACCCCAGGCGTTCGTGATGCCGCAGGAAATGGGAAAGGCCAGATCGGTATCGCCCTTTAACGCCGCAATTCTGATCCGCTCGATATTGGTGAACGCGTAATCCAGGCCATAGCCGAGCGCTGCCGTCGTGGGATCAATGACGATGTCCTCCCGTGGCACCCCGAGCTTGAAGAGGTACCGGTTCAAGGTCTTCTGCGCGTTAATATCGAGCTGCGTCCACGAGAGCACCGCGTGCCCGTACGTAACGGCCGCCTTTGCTATACGCTCGTAGTCCATATTCAGGTTCGCCGAGGCGATGAGACAGCGCTCACCCGCCGCCGCCGCAGCCGCCGCCTCGAGCACCTCCGGGTCCTTTTCAGGATTGCCCGAGCCACCGATGATCAACGGCACCTTCACCGCCTGTAAAACCTCCTCTACGGTCTTCGCCGCCGCTCGTGCCGGAGTATCGCGAAGCATCGGATCCGTGCTGATCAGATGGATAGTTACCATCTCCGCCCCGAACTCCTGGACATTCTTCCGCGCCCATTCCGCAGGATCTTCCATGACGTCCGCATAAAAAGAGCGCACTGCTTTCGCAAGCGAGACAGGCATATCAAAACAATCGAGAGAGATAACGGGTGCATGCGGCATGGACATGTCGAAAATATAGAACGGTAAGGCTTGCTCGCCGCCGATCGTTATCGTGCTGGCGCGCGTACCACCATCTGCCGCAGTAGCTCCGAGCGTGACTTCCTCTATCTTTCCCGGCCATTCGACTCGCCGTGCTTCGAAGGCCACCGGCCGGTATTCTACCGGTTTGGCCGCCTCCGCCGTAACCGCCGCACCGGGTAGGCCGAGTGCCGCCCGTATCGCCTGATCAAGCACCGGTGGTAAGGTGACGCCCCGTGTACTTTCGAATTCCAGTTCGATATCGCCACGGATCTTGACGTCCTCTAACTCAACAATATCGTACTCGCTCAGCAACCGCACAAAATCCGCCAGCGTTAGCTTCTTCTCCATTTCCGCACGTAAGTCTCTTGGTACTCCTCGTTTATAGCTTTTCTATACGCCCACGTCTCTGTACCGGGTTAATACAGGTGCCAATACCGCGCTGGCCTGCTAACGCTCGCTTCAGATTGCCGGGCGCTCCGCTCATGATCTCACATTCAATACCGCACTTCGCGATCCTGACAAGCTCCTTTACTTTGCTCGCCATGCCGCCGGTTACATCCACAGCATACGAGCCGCTCAGATAGCCCTCGATATCCGCGAGCTGCTCAAGCTCGATTTCCGGTATGATTCGCGCGCTCGTATCTTTGTGCGGATCAGCAGTATAAACACCATTCACCAGGCTAAGGATCAGCACGCGCGCCGGTTGGAGCAGAGCACTTAAGTGCAGGAAGAGCTGCTCCGTGCTTACAATTGCACAACCCCGCGCGGTATCAAAGACGCAATCACCAAAGATGACCGGGACAAGACCATGCTCGAGCGCAGCCTCCAGGGGCTGGGTGAAGAATTCAACGATTGTACCATTCGTGGTGATGCAGCAGGCCGACGGTTGGATGGAGACCGCATTAATCGCGTAATCCGTCATGAGGTCCACAATGAGCCGATTTAAGGTTGACGCGGCATTCTGGCATAACGCGAACCCGCGTACGCTGGTATCCTGGATGAAACCCTCCCCGGTCCTGTAGCTCTGCGCAACGGGATGCGGGAACGAGCCACCGCCGTGCCCGATCAGTACCTGCAACTGAGCATCTGCCTCAAGCGCGTCCTTAAGCTCCTTCACGAGCCGCGTGACCGCCCCGTAGTTGAGGGTGAAGGGTGCGCTCTTTTCCGTAATGAGCGAACCGCCCCACTTGACAAAGAGTAACTCATGCTGGTCAGCGTGAGTCATCATCTGCGCTACCTCCTTCTGGCTTCTGCCACCGCTCGATCAGTTCGTGGGGAATGGCGAATTGGTCAAGGATCTTGGCGATGATATAATCTACCATCTCGAGGATCGTCGCCGGGTGATGATAAAACGCGGTTATGGGTGGAATAATCGTGACGCCCCTCCGCCTCAGCCTGAGCAGATTCTCGAGATGCGTCTCGTGCAGCGGCGTCTCCCGGGGCACGATAACAAGCTTCCGGTTCTCCTTCAGCATCACCTCGCTGCAACGCAGGAGCAGATTATCCGCGATACCGTGCGCCATCTTCGCCACGGTGTTCATCGTGCAGGGAATGATGATCAGCCCGTCGCGAGATTGCGTGCCGCTGGCAATGTCCGCCGCAAAGTCCGCGATATCCCACCGCGTCGTTGCGAGTGCCGCAAAGTCCGCACACGAGAGCCCAAGCTCATAGTCGATCAGGTAGGCCGCCGGCTCGGTAACGATCAAATCGACTTCCACGCCCGTATCGTTCAATACCTCGAGCAGTCTTTTGGCGTAAATGACGCCGCTCGCGCCCGTAACCCCCACCACTAACCGCATCTGTGAAGCACCCCACCTGCAGAGATAGTAGTGTTAATAAGTCCTCACGGCAAAAGTTACTTTGGGTTCTATTTACCGGCACCCGGGAAAAAAACATATGCATGACCTTCAAATAAGACCACCCACCACGACATTCCTGAATGCTCTGTTAGTAATCCCGTCTTCCAATGAAATCCGCAATCGCCACCAGGAACGCCTGCGCCTCGGCCCTGAACCGGGAGCCTGAGATGGTCGCAACGGCCTTTTCGATCAGCTCTCGTACCAGCGCCTTCGAATACTCGAGCGAGCCGGTCGATCTGACGATCGCGCGAACCGCTTCGATCTTACCATCCGTCACCGCATCGTTGCCCAACGCGTTCAAGATGACCGCTTTATCAGCCTCGCTGCACCGCTCCAGCGCGTGCAGGATCAGAAGCGTCTTCTTGCCCTCGCGGATATCAGAGCCCACCGGCTTGCCCGTTTTACCCGCCGAACCGAACAGACCGAGAATATCGTCCTGAATCTGGAACGCCAGGCCCAGCGGGATGCCATAGGTGCTGAGCACAGTCAAATCCGCCTCAGTCGCGCCAGCGAGGAGCGCGCCAATGTGGAGCGGCCCTTCGATGGTGTAGCTCGCGGTCTTCAAATGGTGGATCGTGAGGATCTCATCCTCGCTGAAGCTACCCTTACGTTCTGCCGTGAGATCCAGGATCTGGCCGTAACCGACGTTCTTCACGATTTTCGCGTACGCTGCCAGTGCCTTCTGAACATACTCGCTCTTAAATGACGAGGTGGCTAAGACCTCCGCGCCGTACGATTCCAATAAATCACCACCTACTATTGCGACATTCTCACCGAACTTATGCGCCTTCGTTACCCCAAATTCGCGCTCACAAAGCTCCTTGCAGAGGATATGGAAAGTCCTGTTGCCGCGGCGCAGCTCATCCTCATCCATAATATCATCGTGAATCAGAAGATAGCTCTGCATCAGCTCGAGCGAGATGGCCGCATCGAGTATGGCCTCTTCGTTATCCGCACGCAGGCATTTGTAGCCGTAGATACAGAAGATTGGTCTGAGCCGTTTACCACCGCGCAGCGTGTACTCTTTCGCGCTGGCAACCACGTCGCGCGTGTGCCTCGAAATACCGGACGCTTCCTCGATCTTAGCATCGAAGAACCACGCGAGTCGTGCGTTTATCTGCTCTTGGTACTGTTCTAGGAGATCGGTTATATCAGCTGTAATTGTCCTCACCCCACCTCTGCTATTCACGAGCCTGTTGTATAATAACGTTTGCTATAAATAACTTCCCTGGCTACTTCGCCTCGCGCTTCTTGATGATGATCTTTCCGATCCGGATATCCGCATCTTTGAGGACTATGGTCACCGGCGATGCGCCACCTGCTTGCAGCACCTGCGCGAGCGAAACCGATGAGATCGCTCCTGCTTCCGATAGCGCCCCAGCCGATAGTTCTGCTTCTGGAGCACGCGCAACTCCCGCATCCGCCACGGCCGCAACCGCTGCAGGAGCAGCCCAACCGTCCGTAATTTGCACGCCGTCGGCCGCGCGCACCACACCCGTCATCACCGGGTGCTCAGCAGTCCGTAAGAACTCACGCAGCTCTTCGATGTTCTTTACCTCTTTCTCGGTCGCGATCTTGTCCCACAGCTCCGGGGGTATAGCATCCCGCACGCGCTCCTTGAGATCGGACGCCATCCAGACCACCCGCTGCCAGCCGCCGTCGTACTGGATAAATTTGGGGCTGTAGAAATATTGGATGCCGATGCCGAGGAACCCTTCGACCTGCTTGCCGCCGCCAACTGAGCTCGCAATCGAAGAGAACGGCAGCCCGATCGGCGTATCTGCAACCTGGGAGCCGCGATGCACCCAGCCGATACCATCAACCTCGGGAATATAAAAACCCGCGACCTCAAAGCACCCGCAACTGGTGTGCGGCTGCTCGAGGAACGAATGGAGCTTGATCGCATTGAACTCGCCGCCTGACAACTTCACGGCCGCTTCGTTGACGCCCGTATACTCCCCCCCTATCGGATCGATGCAGTCGCCCTTGGGTATGGGCGCATTCGGGCCTTCAGGATCCACGCGCGCGGCAGCACGCGAGTCAAACCAGTTCATCGCACCGCAGAGCGCGGTTCGATCAGGAGCGACCACGCAGACGTTCGTTGGCGCAAACGACTGGCAGAGCGTGCACTGATAAAATTCGTCCACATCCTCGTCGTGGAGGTCCCGTACCCGGAGATCGCGCGCTTCGTAGATCCTGTTCGCCTCCTCCAGCCGCTTGAGTACCTCGCCCTCATCGGTGATATACGTGGCTTCCATCTTCTCGATGAACGGCAGTTCCGCCTTGAAGAGCATCACACTCGCCCTTGCTATCTGCTTAAGTGATTGCAACCCCTTCTTGACCGCATCCTTGCTGATCCTGACCCATACCTCCGAGCGCTGGTTGAGGTGCATATAACCCTGCAAATAGCCCTGGAACTCGTGGTTCCGACGCTCGATCACCGGTTCAAGATCCTTCTCGATCTGCTCCCCGTAGACCCGGTAAATCATGGCGTACGGGTACTGCCCACCTTCTTCCATATCCCGCAGATCCGGGCCAATGAGCGTCACCTCACCGTCGGTGATCTTATCGGGCTCGGGCTCGAAGAGCACGAGCTCAAAGCTCGGCTTGCTTGGTCCGCCCAGCTCAACGAACATGCCCGCTTTCCGTACCCGCTCGCCCTCATACATCGGATTGATGTCGAACGGGAATCCCTCATCCATCACTGGCTCGGCCATCTTCTATTCCTCTCTCCCGCTGTGTAACTGTAAAGGGCGCGAGCGTTTTAAAAATCTTTCAAGTTCTTCACGGCGTGTACTGACGGGACCACATCATTCATAGCCACCATCACCGGGAGCGCGAGGATTCTGGGGGTCGATAAAGCAAAACAAAGCACACGCACGCGGTTCGTTCAAACCTCCGGTGAAAGGAGAAGTGATAAGAGCGCTTTCTGCGCGTGGAGCCGGTTCTCAGCCTCTTCGAAGATCACCGAGTTCGCAGAATACAGGACGTCCTCGGTCATCTCCTCGCCTATATGGACCGGCATACAGTGCATCACGAGCACATCGGCCTTTGCATGCGCCACTATCCGCTCGTTCACCTGGTAGCGCTTCATATCCCGTAATCGCTGCTCGCGCTCGGCCTCGTCGCCCATAGAGACCCAGACATCGGTATATAACACATCAGCGTCCGTAGCAGCTTCTTCCGGGCTCTGGGTTATCTGTACATCGCAGCCTATGCTCCGTGCTCGTTCCACGAGCGCCGCCGCGGGTTCGTAGCCCGCCGGGCACGCAACACGAACCGCCATGCCCGTCAGTGCCGCACCGCCAATGAGCGAGTTGCAGACGTTGTTCCCGTCGCCGAACCACGCCACGGTCACGCCCTGTAATCGCTGCTTGTACTCCTGAATCGTCATGAGATCCGCGAGAATCTGACAGGGATGCTCGAGATCGGTCAGACCATTGATCACGGGAATAGCAGCATACTGCGCGAACGCTTCTACCGTAGCGTGCTGGTACGCGCGGATCATCACCGCGTCCACGTATGATGAGAACACCTTCGCGGTCTCCTGCACCCGTTCGCCTCGCCCCAACTGGAGCTCGCTCGCCGAGAGCGAGAGCACATGCCCACCCAGCTCGCGCATCGCCACCTCGAACGAGACGCGGGTGCGCGTGGAGGGCTTCTCGAAGATCAGTGCCAGGGTCTTCCCGGTAAGCTCGGTGCTTACCTTCATGCCCGCTCTCCTCGCTCGTTTCAGCACGTGCGCGCGTTCGAGGATCTTTTCGAGCGCGGCAGGCGTTAAGTCAAAGATCGAGATGAGATTCATACGTAGGGATAGGGTGAACCGGGTATAAATAAAAGGCGTTAATTGCGCGCACGACCACGGATACAAAACCAGAGGAAGCTGCGGAGCCCGTGACGATGCACGATTTCTGCTATCTATAACTAACCGACCCGCATTCTCCTACGTAGCAGTGAACATGACAGAATGGTTGGATCGTCTGCACTATGATGACGGCAGCTGGGCGCTTCCCCTGAGAACCGCGGGTGCCCGGCTGGACGTGACCGCGATGATTTCCGCAACCTGGCGCCTGATCTTACGCGACCGTCGTCACATATGATCCTTCGCCGCGCAAGAAACCTACCGGGCGACAGCCGCGGCACGGGCCGCCGGTGAGCTCCTGGGGTTCAGGCCGGACGAGCCGAAGCTACAGGAAGCACTGGAATGGTTTGTGACGAACCAGTGAGAGGGCGGCCTGTGGCACCTGTACTTACTGAAGGCGAAAAGCGATAAGGATCTCAGGTTGTGGCTGGGGTTGGTGATCTGCCGAGTCTTCCAGAGAATGTACGACCATGATCAGTACGGCACATAAGGATACACAGGAGGGGAATTGTGATCATGAAGCAGAGAGAGAGCAAAATCCCGGAAGACTTCAGAAACGACCGGATAGCTGCGCGTTACTACCGGCGAATGACGGCAGAATATCACCGTGGTATCTGGTAAGTATGGATAGAGAGCATATCGAGAGGTTATGGTTCTGACTGAATGAGGAGGTATAAATAAAAAGACGCCCTCATGACAATGGGGAGGGAAAATGCCGATAACGTTCAGAAGTGAGCGCAAAACGGTGGAGGTCCAGGCCGCGGATGGCACCATCACGCACCACGAGCTCGAGTATCGCTGGGATCCGCTGACCGCGCGTCTCTCTGTTCTGTGCCCGCATTTACGGGAAAAATGGACGGAAATATACAGTGTTCGTGATGATGCGTGGTTAGCGGAGCTGATTGCGGCCTCACGGGCGAACTGCCCCTTCTGCCGCCCGCTCATCGATCAGGTAGCTGCGACGTTCTCGCCCGCGCAGCTCGACGAACCGACCATCACGCTTGACGACGTCCGCGTCTTCCCGAACCTGTACCCGCGGACTGATTTCGAGGCCGTGATTACCTCGCCTGAGCTGCACCATCTCCCGCTCAACGCGTGCGAGCCTGCGCTCCTTACCCGGTTCCTCCAGGCCGCGCTCGACTGTATCACGAAAGCCTATCGCAAGAATGAGCAGCTCGTGTACCCCGTGATCGGCGGCAATTACCTGCCACCCGCCGGCGCGAGTTTGATACACTACCACATGCAGCTCTCGATGCAGCAGCATCCGTTCGAAGCGGTCAGAGGGCTCATTCAGGCGTCAGAGCAGTACGAGAAGGAGGAAGCGGGTAATTACTGGCTGGACTTGATGGCTGCGAATAAGGATCGGGAAATAGAGCGGTCGGGCGATGTGTACTGGTATGTGCCGTTCGCGCCTGCTGGCTTCTGTGAGGTGCGCGCGATCGTCAGGAAACCGAGCTTCATGACCTTCACGTCAGAGGACGTACTGAGCCTGGCAAACGGGCTCGCGGCGGTATTGCAGTACTACGGAGATCATGGCTTTGCCGCATTCAATTTCATCCTCTATTCCGGCCGCATGGTGAGCGGAAATACATGCTTTCTCTCCGGGTTGCAGATCCTCGCACGGCCCAATCCGCGGCCAAACTACCTCAATATCGACTCGTGGTACATGCCGCTATTGCTGCGGCAGGCGATTGTTCTGGAACGGCCGGAGGAGCTGGCGCTTGCGCTGAAAGACTATTTCAGGTCGGATTAACGACTGACCGTACAGACCCATGAGCAACAGACGCAGCAGACAGCAGGGGCATACCCCGGGACACCGGTCGGATTTCTCCTACAGGATGATCGAGCTCATGCACGAGAACCGGCTGCTGCACTATTTCCGGGATCCGTACAAGCTCCTGGCGGCCGCGGGACTGACGCGAGGTCAACACGTGCTGGAGGTCGGCTGTGGCCCGGGATATTTCACCATCCCTGCCGCCAAACTCCTGGGGCCGGATGGCGTCGTCTATGCGATTGACGTGCATCCACGCGCGATCGCGCGGGTGAAGGAGAAGATCGCGGCGGACGGTGTGAAGAACGTGACGCCGCTGCTTGCAAATGCCGCTGAGACCGGGCTGCCGGACAGCAGCATCGATCTCGCGTTCCTCTTCGGGCTGCGGTACATCGCCGGTGGGCTGGACGTGCTGCTCACAGAACTCTACCGCGTCCTGAAGCTGGGCGGTAACCTCGCGTTCGAGAAGACCCGCGGGTCTGCGGGGAAGATGATCGCGGAAGTTGAAGCTTCTGGGTTCAGCCATACACACACGAAGGGGCGGATACTGGTCTTTGAACGGGTCATATTAGAGACGGCAACGTGGTGAACAGTACCAAATACTCGCGATGCCACAGCGGCTACTCGAACGAACGGCAAAGGATTTAACCTGCGGCGTGCTATGGTGAACCATGCGCGAGGAGCAACTCAAAGAACTAAAGAAGACACTTATTGCCGTAGTGAAGCAGCATGAGGTGAAGCAAGCTGCCCTTTTCGGCTCGTTCGCACGCGGCGAAGCTACGGCGGATTCTCGCAGGATTGCAACTGGATCTCCGAACGCAGTAAAGCGGCAGGTGGATGTGCTTACGTACCTCAAAGACCGGATTTTGCGTGAACAGGTGATGCTCCTGTGAAGAAAGAAGTGTTGGCGTAAACAGTATAAAGTTGACCACCCATGAAATACTCCCAGGCCCGTTTTGGCCGCGTTTTCGTTATCCGGCTCGAAGACGGCGAGATCGTCCACGAGACCATAGAAGCTTTCGCTGCTGACCATGCAATCACCGCAGCAGCCGTTATCGCGGTTGGCGGCGCCGACGAAGGCAGTAAATTAGTCGTCGGTCCTGAAGAAGGAAGAAGCAAGCCGGTCATCCCGATGGAGCATGTTTTAGAGGACGTCCACGAGATCGCGGGCGTCGGCACGATCTTCCCGGATAAAGACGGTAAGCCCGTACTGCACATGCATATCGCTGGCGGGCGGAACGACCGAGCGGTAACGGGCTGCGTGCGCTGCGGCGTGAAGGTCTGGCACGTGCTGGAGGTTATCCTCTTCGAACTGATAGATACCACTGCTCAACGATTGATGGATAAGGAGACGGGCTTCGAGCTGCTGGAGCCATAGCAGCTAGAGTACACACAAAGTGGGCAGAACAAAATAAAGGTTATACGGAAAAATTATGTTCGAGTTGACTGATAGAACAGCTCAGAGTGTTAATTTTGGCAAAAAGTTTTCAATTCGAGAGAGTATATCTCCCGTGTGATGGAGTAACAAATGCACGTCACCGAGCATATTCATGCACTAAAGATTCCCTTTCAGTTGACCGCTCCCGCAGGCACAAGGATCGAACGATTCGTGTACGTCTATCTTATTTATGGCGACACGATCTGCCTCATTGACAGCGGCGTTGCCGGTTCCGAGCAGGTGATTTTCGATTACCTGAAACAAACGGGTCGAATGCCTGACGAGATCGCCACGCTCGTGCTCACGCATGCCCATCCAGATCACATCGGCGCTGCACGAGCCATACAACAGGTAACCGGTTGTACCGTTGCGGCGCATCGCGCTGATCGGCCGTGGATCGAGAATGTGGAACAGCAATTCCAGGACCGCCCGATCCCCAACTTTCATGTTCTCGTCGGTGGTTCCGTTGCGGTCGACCACGTGCTTGAGGATAACGAGGTGCTAAATCTGGACAAAGAACTTACTTTGGCAGTGCTCCACACGCCGGGCCATTCGAAGGGCTCGATTTCGCTCTGGCTTGACGAGGATCACGCGCTTATCTCCGGCGACGCGGTGCCGCGCCCGGGCGACGTACCTATCTATGATGATGCCGCCGCGTCCGCGCGATCCATACAACGGTTACGAGCCCGTGATGGAATACAGGTTTTGCTCTCCGCATGGGATGAACCTCGAATCGGCGATCAGGCATATCAGGCACTGGATGATGGGTTAAATTACCTGCACCGCATCCACAAGGCGGTTAGTTCGGTCTCCGCAGACAACCCAGACCTGAATGCCCAGGAATTATGCGCGCGGGTTCTTGACGCGTTAGGGCTCCCCGCAACGAGCGCAAACCCACTCGTTGCGAGGACGATCGAAGCACACCGTGCCATGGCGTATGAGCCGATACAAAAGGAAAGCGAACCGCGAAAGAAGACGGATCAGACGCTGGGAACCGAGAGGGGGAAATGAAGCACGATGGCTGCGTCCGCTGTACAGTGCCTAAACCCTTGTCGTCTTAGCCCTCATTGCCCCGGGCAGCACGGGTAACAGGAAAAAGCAAGAGACCACCGCACCCTTCTAAATATGCTATGGTTGACCTTTTACTCGTCATTTCCGGAATTGTTCTGGGTGATAACCGGTTACTCGGATAGCGCTTAATAGGCGCCGGCGTCCTTCTTGCACTACTCGATATATTCAAGAATCTCGAACGGGGATCTTAACGTACGTGACCTTACCATCTTCACCGGTTCCTGTGCCATCGAGCTGATTGGCCGTGTCATCATCAGAAAAGCGTATACCAGACCGCATCGGGCGCGTCATTCCGCGTGTGGGTTAAAAAAACGATCGCATGCAGGATTTTGATGAGCCGGAAGTTTGATTAGCTTAAAATGCCTTATGTATACCCATCCACCTTACGGCAGTGGGTTTGTGAGGACGGAGAGGGATAGAAGGAAGGGGAGTGAAAAAACGTTGTTGAGGAAAACCGTAGCAGTTCTGTTATGGTTGGTAGTCCTGTGTACGATAGCCGCAGAGGCGCAGATGGGCGGTACCATGGGTCCCGGGGGCCCAATGGGGCCTATCGATCCTATGGAACGGTATCAGTACGCTCGGGAAATGCGGCAGGGCAGTGGCATGCACGGTCTTGGCTTTATGCACAGCGCCGGTTTTTTGCTGGGCGAATATGTGAACTTCGAGATAGATTCTGACGGCGCGGTGATCGACTACAGTGTGAGCGGCTTCCCGGTTTTTGATCGGATCTACTTCGAAAACTTCCAGTACGAAGAGAACATAACAACCGGAACGGTAACACGGGTCATTGGAGACGATGCATCAAAGACTATCCTGATCCACGACAATCCAAGCGGTAACATAAACCTGATGGCCAGCACAGCAGCAGAAGCAGTATTCGAGTTATCCGACGGGGTGACGGCAGGTGAAATCGAAGGCGGTATCATGATCGAATCAGAGGAGCTAACCGCGTATATCCTCAGTTCTTACTATCAAGGCACCGCTGTAACCTTCACCATTGAGCAAGACACGGTACGAGCAGATATGCCCGCAGGCGGCATGGTCGTCGTTAGAACAGGAGCGGTCAATCTCCCGATTGGCTCTGGCCCGTACCGTGAGATGTGGCGGTCCGCAAACAGAATAATGGCCCGCGGTGTCGCAACAGGTCGATTCGGCTGCGAGATCGCCATCGGCAATCAGTCCACGTATAGTCCCGTGAACTACCGTACCGGCATCACCTGCTGGGCTGATCACTTTGACCGGAACAGACTGCGGATCCGGGTACAATCCACTGAACCCACCGGCACGCTGGTTGGCATTAACTTCGATAACAGGTCATTTAACGTAGGTGACCCTGACCGGTTGCAGGTTCGGCTCAATGACCGGCTCATGAATCGAACGATGAACCTCGACCGGTTATACAACGAGACTGAGAGTCCGCAGTGCTGGTGGCTCGCACAGGATAATGCATTCCAGATGCTCTGTAACATCCCGAGATTCTCAGAGCAAGTTATTACCATTGAGACTGGCGGTGCACCTGAAGTCACCCCTGCAGTAACGCCTGAAGCGACGCCAACGCCCGTGCCTACACCAGCACCGTCACCAACACCAATTGCATCGCCATCCGGAACAGCAACGCCGACACCGACGCAACCGGGGTTCGGAGTGGCATTAGCAATCGCAGGCTTACTCGCCGTTGCGTATATCATAAAAAGAGGGCTTTAATGAAGCCCGCCTTTCTCCTTTTTTCCCCCACGATTGCGTGACCTGAATTGTGCGTGGTACTCCCGCTAAGGTCGATACCGCTCCAATACGTTGTCACTGAGTAGCGAGCGTATACACAAGAAAATTGGAAATGCGAGAAGAGAAGTGACTTTACGCTCCATTTGAGGGAGCAGTCGGGGTTTGGAGAGCCAAGGCAAGTTTAAATATCGTCGTGACCTACGGGTAAGTATGAGACGGATTATCCAGGTAAAAATTTACAAAGGTGAAAAGTATTACGTTGCTGAATGTCTTGATTTACCCGTCGTAACGCAGGGGAAAACCCTGGATGAAGTAGCAGAGAATGTAAAGGAAGCTATCAGCCTCCACCTCGAAGGGGAAGATATCGCAGAGTGGGATATTCTCCCTAACTATTCGATTTTGGTCAACTTTGAACTCCCAACTGCTGCATATGCCGAAGCTTAAGACGCTCCGCGGTAGGGAGGTTGTGAAGATACTTGCTCAACGCGGGTTTGAGACGGTGTCACAACGCGGGAGCCACGTAAAGTTGGAGCGAATTCTATCGGATGGAACGAAGCAAACCTTAACCATTCCGTTGCATGATGAATTGGATAAAGGGACGCTGAAAGCCATTTTCAGGCAGGTCGTGCGATACATTCCTGAAGAAGAACTTAGGCCGTACTTTTACGGGTAACTTTACAAAAGGCGCTTGAACCGAGGGTAAAGCAGAAGCGAGCAGGTACTCAACGTACTACTCACGTTGTGAACAGCCGGTAGATTCGCGTGATCTTGTTCGGCAGCTTGGCCACTTCATCAATCACGACCCAGCGGCTGCTCGCGTACATTCGCGGCAGATACTCCGCAGCCTCGCGATCAACCGTGATGCAGAACGATTTGATACCGTACCGCCCGGCCTCACGGAGCGCCATCCGCGTATCCTCGATCGCATAATCGCCGTGATATTCGAGGTCGAGCGGCTTGCCGTCACTCAACAGTATTAGCAACCGCGTCTTCTCCTCCCGGCCCCGCAACTTCAGCGTGGTATGCCTGATCGCCGGTGCGATCCTGGTCGAGCGCAGGCTTCGCAGCTGCGAGATCTTGCTCTGGACTCGCTCATCATATGCGTCTTTGAACTCCTTAACGGTGTAAAAGATCGAATTGTCGCGCCCGTAGCCGGAGAAGCAGTAGATCGCGAACGCATCGCCCAATTCCTCCAGCGCCTCTGACATCACGATCAGCGCCTCCTTCTCACACGTCAGGGTCGCCCCGCTGGTGCTCCCGCTTACATCCACAAGAAACGCAACGGCGATATCGCGCGTTCGCTCCTCTGTGCGCACGTAGTTCCGCTCGGACGGCGAGAGCCGCAGCCGCTTATCAATGAAGTACTGCACCGCGGCATCGAGGTCGATATCGTCGCCATCGAATTGCTCCCGCACCTTAATTAAACCTTCCGGCCGGAGCATCTGGAACTCGCGCCGAATGCACTTGATCAGACCCCCATACTTCTGCACGGTCGCGCGGTAAAAATCGGTTGAGCCTCCGGTCAACTGCCGTTCCCGCACCCGAGTCCAGTTTGGCCGGTAATCGCCGATGTCCATACCCCATTCGTGGTACAGGAACGTCCCGTGCTCTTTCTGGAGCGCAGTACCCTCGCGAATGATCGTCTCGAGTTCGCTCAAATACGCGCTCAGACGGTTCAGCTCAAGCGCGTCAATCTCTGATTCGACCGCCCCGGGGGTGATGCCCGTCTCCTTGAAGAGCGAGCGTAAGAGGTGTTTGATACTCTCTTCTGATGCACGCGGCTCTGACCGCTCTGCGGGCGCGTCGTGCAGTTGTCTGGGTGGCTTTTGCACGCTGCTCTGCTGCTCACCGGTGCGCTCCTGCCGCTCAAGTTTCTCGCTTATTTTTCGCGCTGCGCGGTTGAAATTGCCGATCGTCTCCTCGACCTTCGATTGATCGAGCGGTGCTGAAAATGGTAGCACGGATTTATACGGCCCTGGAATCGCCTCATCGATCAGGCCATACAGGTCTGCAGCAACCCGTGCCGTTTCATGAACATCGGCCTCTGGCGAGGTTAACAATTGACTGCGCGATACCGCCTGATCGAGGATCGCCGCGATTGTAACGGGCACCGGCTCTTTTGTCCACCCGGCCGTCAAGGATTGACCCAGGAGCTCGACAGCGCGCTGCTTGTCCGTGCTCAACGCTGCAAGCAACGGTCGTTTCGTCACCAGGTACCCGTTCATTGCCATGATCTGCTCACCGAGCACCGGATATTCGGCCTGCAGACGTGCAGTAATCCGGTAATCCTCGAGAATCGTGGTGAGATCGCGCGCTAACGCCTGATCGGGGAAAAGTGCAAAGAACCGCTCCAGGTCGCTCCGTACGATCCATACGCGCTCACCGTACTTCGCCTTTAATCTCGTCGCGAGGTGACCCACGGCCCTGAACTCGAAATCAAAGCTGCCGTATTCCAGATGCGCCTCTTCATGCGTCGCCAGGACCTTATAGAGCGTAAAATTACGCGCTTCGTCGCTGAATTCCTGCAGATACTCGGGCAGAAAGATCCGCTTACCGTCGGTCGATGCCCCCTGCGCTTCCACGAGCTCGATTCGGTAGCCCAGAAGCGCATTCAGATACGTCGCGAGGATATGCTTGATCTTCCTCAGCTCCAGGCCGCGCGCGATCGTCTCCATGAACTGCGCACTTTCGGTGGATTCGCCCCGGACGAACGAGGTCGCCCGGCCCTCATCGATACCCGTCAGTTCAGCCGCTCTGGTCGCTACTTCTGCAAAGCCTTCGTAACCCACGCGATCCACAAGTGCCGGGCTCTGTTCCAGCAAACTGACCGCGGTACTTCCGCTGTACGCAGCAACCCGGTTACAGAGCGCGTAAACGTCCTTCACGAGTCCTGCATTGCCGTACGAGTGCAAGCGCCTGACGAGCTCAGGCGTTTCCGCGAGTACACGAACAGCGGTACGCCAGTTGACAGTGTCAGATACCTGACAGCACAGCGCATACACGCTCGTCAGTACCACATCATCACCGTAAGCGAGCACCTTCGCGATGAGCTCCGGGCTCTCATCGAGCAGCTTCGCAGCGATAAAGCCGTCGTCCTTGTTCACCTCGGTGGTGAGATACGCAAGCTTCTTCAAGCAGTCGCTGCCGACCCGGTCAATGAGCTCTGGACTCATCTCCAGCAGCCGTGCCGCAACAAAACTATCAGCACGCGCAATCTCACTGCAGAGCAGCGCAAGCTCCTCCAAACCCGCATAACCAGCACGATCAATGAGCTCCGGACCCATACCCAGCAAGGTTACCGCGGTGCGCCAGCTGTACCGAGCTACTTGACGACTGAGTTCCGCGATCGCCTGCAAACCGTCATAACCGATCCGATCAATAAGCGCAGGACTCTGCTCGAGCAACCGTACCGCAATCGAGCGATTAACACGCGCGCTCTCCATACTGAGCGCGACGACATCCTGTAAGCCGCCGTATCCCAGCCGATCGATCAGTTCAGCGCTCATGCCGAGCATTCGAGCCGCTACGAAGCTATTATCACGCGCAACACGGGCAGAGAGATCCGCAACCTTCTCCAGATCCGCATACCCGACCGTCTCGATGAGCTCGGGGCTGAGTTCAAGCAGCCGAACGGCAGTCCCGCCATGGGCCTCCGCGACCTGAAGACAGAGCTTCACGACTCGTTTCGCCAGCTCCAGATCGCCATACCGCAGCACGTGCTCAAGCGTATCCGGAGTCTCCTCGAGCAGCCGAGCAGCCACAAAGGTCGTATCACCTGCAACCTTCCGGGCAAGCTCGTATACGAGCAGCACAAGCTCCACATCGCCACACGTGAGTAACCGTTCGATGATCTCCGGCGCCAGCTCGAGTAACCGAACCGCCTTCTTCTTACTATAACGCGTCAGCTGACTGCTCAGTCCGATAACCTGCTCCAGGCCCTCATCGCCGATGCGGTCACGGAGTGGATAGAGCGTACTCGCGAGTGTATCGAGCTCCTCGCCCTCGTACTGCCCCTTGAGCAGGTGCTTCACGTGCCGCTCGTCACGAGCACGCTTGAGCGTATCCAGGACCATTCGTCCAATCCGCACCTCACGTTCGTTCGTCAGTTACAGCGTGAAGTAATTTTTCAAGATCTCTTCAATGCTGCGCTTGAGATCCGCGTCGTGCGTCAACGGCTCGGTCAACGTCGAGGACAGTGCGTCACGCATCGGTACGCCGTTCTTAAGCAACGTACCGGCATAGACCAGCTCGCGCGTGGACACGCCCTCTTCGAGCCCCTGATGGATGAGATTCCGGATCTTATTCGCCGCTTTCACCAACCGCCGTGTGGTCTCGTCGTCCAGGTCGGTCTCGCGATGCACGATCTCCGTCTCCAGATCCTCTCGCGGCCAGCCGAGATCGATACTGATAAAGCGCTGTCGTGTGCTGGGCTTCAATTCCTTGAGCACACTCTGATAATTCGGATTGTAACTGATCACGAGCATGAACTCCTCAGGCGCATAGAAGATCTTCCCCAGCTTCTCGACCAGCAAGTAGCGGCGATAATCGCTCAACGGGTGAATAACGACCATAGTATCCTTTCGCGCTTCCACCACCTCGTCCAGATAGACGATGCCACCGCTTTTTATTGCCATAAGCAGTGGCCCATCGATCCACTCTACCTCGTCGCCTTTGATGAGGTAGCGACCGGTAAGGTCATTACCACTCAAGCCGTCATGGCAGGCGACTGTAAAGAGTGGCCGGCCCAATTTCCAGGCCATGTACTCCACCAACCGCGTCTTCCCACTCCCCGTCGGCCCTTTGAGCATTACGGGGAGCTTGTTCTTATAAGCGGCCTCGAAAAGCGCGATCTCGTTACCCTGCGGTAAATAGAACGGCTCCTCGTGTATCTCGAAGCTGCTATTCTCAAATATCCGCGAGTTCGGCTCCATCACCATATGCCTGTATGTATAGTAGAATGTCATGCGCCTTTGTATTCTTTTTAACTTCATCGGGCTGCATCTCCGATTGGAGTGCCCGCCATGGTCGGCAACAGAGGTTTTAAAAGCCGCTGACGCTGTGAGTCCGTCAGTCTGCCCGGGGTGGCGATTATATACGAGTTCGCGCTTATGGGTAAGTATCGGAGGAGTGCTAAACGCCGACGGGCGGGAGGACAATGGTAGACCACGTGCTCAAGAACGCCTTCTCAGAGCATCTGTTTGAGTACCGGACGGTAGAACGGAAGAAACTCCTGCTCTCGCTCTCCATTACGGTGGCCGTGATGGTGATAGAAGTGATTGGCGGCATTCTCACCAACAGCATAGCCTTGATCAGCGATGCCGGGCATATGTTCACGCACGCATTTGCGATGGGGATAAGTCTCATCGCCATTAAGATCGCCTGCAAACCGCCCTGCCATCACCGAACCTTTGGCCTCTATCGCGCGGAGATCTTAGCAGCCTTTATCAACGGGCTCTTCCTCATCCTTGTGGTCTCGGTTATCCTCTACAAGGCAACAATTCGCATGCTCAATCCCCGGGACGTGCTCGGGCTCCAGATGCTCATGATCGCACTCCTCGGCCTCGCGGTCAACCTCATCAGCATCGGGATCCTCCGCGGCGCCACGGGCGATCTCAACGTGCGGAGTGTCTTTTATCACCTGCTGGGCGATGCGGCCTCATCCGTGGGGATCGTCATTGCCGCGGCCATCATCTATTTCACCACCTGGAACATCCTTGATCCGCTGGTCAGCATCGGGATCTCCGCACTCATCCTGTACTGGGCGTGGGGGATTCTGACCGAATCGGGCAGGATCTTACTGGAAATCGCACCGGCGGGACTCAATGTGGATCATATTGCGAACGACCTGACGACCCAGTTCCCGGAGATTGCGGAGCTCTTTAACCTGCATCTCTGGGCGATTACGCCCGAAATGCTTGTCTTTTCCGCGCATCTGAGGGTGAAGCCTGCCACGGACCCCGCGGAGCTACCAAACCTCCTCGCGCGTATCAATGCTTATCTCGCCGAGCGGTACCACATCATTGAGTCTACCATTCAGATCGCCCGTGAAAATAATGAGGTCTACACAATCACGCAGCGGTAACCCGAGAAAACGGCCAATAACCTTAAAATAACCGTAATACTCAGGTATTCGTTCAACTCATTTCGTTGCGACGCGATACTGCCGGAAGATCTGCGGGAGCCGTTAAAAAGCGGCGCTATCATCGCAACCTCGATCGCAACCCTTGAGGACGAGCCGGCTTCTTATCAGGCGCTAACTTCATATCGGTTCTCCCGTTTATCTCGGACACCGAAGAGGCGCTGGATACCATAAGCGACGGGCGCGGCAAAGGAATACGGTGCCGACTTCGTCCTCGTTGGCTGCTTGACACTCTTCGGCAACGGGCACCGCGACTCAGCTCGCGAAATGCGCGACCTGGCTGTGCCAGAAGCACGGCGTTCGGAATTCGATTACCGAATCGCCCGGATAAAATGCATCTCTCCGCAAGAGCCGGATAGATGAGGTCGGCTGGCCGCTGAGCCGTAGCCGTGAAGCTGACGCGTCACTCACAAACTGTAAGCATCCCATAGCTTTACTATGCTGCCGTACAACCGTTGATAGAGTGATGTACTGAGCATGAACGGCAGACGAGTACTCATAGCCACGGTAATCGGCCTGCTCTGCGGGCTATTCTGCGCTTACGGTACTGTTATGATGGACGATCCGACGTTTATGGTGACCACAGGCGTTCTGGCAGCGATTGTGTACAATCGCGTGCTCATCGGATTCGTGGTGGGTATCGGGGATGGCCTCAAGCTCCATCCTGTGCTGCGCGGTGCGCTCTTTGGAGCGGTGATAACGATGGCCTTGAGCATTAGTCCGATCGTCGACGGGGCTGCAATCGGTGGATTGACACTCATTGGATTCGGGATCGTCTACGGTATTCTCGCTGATCTCATAGCAACCTGGGCGACAAAAGAGCACCGCTAGCGTCGAACCGTATTACGTAGTACTGACAAAGGAAAATGGGCGTAACATGCTGCTGTGGTGCGCCAAGAGGTACCAGATCATGATGAGCCACTTACGGTGCTGTCGAACAAACCCGTTTCTTGCGGATTCGCGCGATGAATAACCAGGTCTTCGTCGTTCGCTGTCCGGATTACGAGCAGGTTGAGGACCGGATGGCGGACCTGCTGGCGATGATGGGTGGCATGCGCGAGTTTGTGGCCGCGGGCGAGAAGATCGTGCTCAAGCCGAATCTGCTCCTGCCGGCGGAGCCGCAGAAGGCCGTGACCACGCACCCTGCAGTGGTGGCTGCGGTGGCCCAACGGGTTAACCGTGAAGGCGCATATCCGGTGATTGCGGACAGTTCAGGCCCCGGCTACCCGTATACCGCGCGAGTTTTGGGATGGTTTTATCGCGCCTGTGGGCTGGAACGGATCGCGAATACCACTGGATTCGAGCTCAATTACGATACGCAGTATCGCGCGGTTTCGTATCTCCAGGGGACGTTGATCAAGCGGTTTGAGGTGATCACGCCGGTGCTCGACGCAGCTGGGCTGGTGAATCTCTGCAAGTTGAAGACGCACGCCTTTATGCATATGACGGGCGCGGTGAAGAACCTCTTCGGCGTCGTTCCTGGCCTGACCAAGCCGGGCTATCACGCGAAACTGAACGATAAGACCCGTTTTGCCGCGATGCTGCTCGATCTTGCTGAGTACATCGCGCCCAGGCTCTCGATTATGGACGCCGTAGTGGGTCTGGAAGGCGACGGGCCCGGGACACGGGGAAGACCCCGGCACGTTGGCTTACTGATCGGCGCGCGAAATCCGTTAGCTCTTGATGTCGTCGCGAGTGAGATCATCGGGCTCGAACGAACGCATAACCCGGTGGTGATGGAAGCAGAACGCCGCGGGCTCGTTCCCACCCGGCTTGCCGAGGTGGAGCTCATCGGTGCCCAAAAGACAGACTTGCGTGTGCCGGGTTATAAACTACCGGCCACCGTTGCGGAAGGCATGGGTCTCGGTCGGTGGGATGTGTTCAGGCCACTGCTGAGGAGCGGGGCGACGCTGAAGCCGCGTGTGATCAAAGAAAACTGTACTGCCTGCGGTGCGTGTCGCGATTCCTGTCCCGCAGGTGCGATCACGATCACCAGCGATCATGCGCGTATCGACGATGATACGTGCATTCGCTGCTACTGCTGTCACGAGTTGTGTCCTGAAAGCGCGATCACGCTCCATCACCGTCTCCTGTACCGTATGGTGGCGAAATGAGCAGACGCCGTCAATACCGAAGCCGAAGCACGGCGCAGGTGTCTCTTGAACCGATAAGGTACAATAAAGAAGGAAAAAGTACCGCTCGTGCTATAGCCCCAGCAGCCGGGCTATGACGATAACAATAAAGACAATAAGCCCGAGAACAATCACAATTTTGAGTATCTGAATCGATATTTTCACGAGGAACAGTAGCACTGAAAGCACGATAAAAAGAATAAATAAACCGATAAGCCACCCGATGCCCATAAGTATCCCTCTCCTCGCTCGATTAAATGACACGCCGCACATAAAAACCTATCTCCTACCGTACCGCTTCGCGACTGCTACCGTGGTCATGAGCAAATGCTCGCCTACTCACGGTCCTTCTGCATGATCGAACACCCGCAAGCTGCGTTTTGAGCTCGCCCCCACTCGGGTTTGTTAAGCGTGACCCCGTAACACCCTTTTATGTTGTAGCAGGCCCTTTCTTACACGTACGTGAAGACCCGGGAAAGATCGAACATGCTTGAACTCGTGCGAACGCGGCGCAGTGTCCGGCAGTACAGGGACAAGGAAATCGAGCCTGAGCTGATCGAGCTGTTGAAGGAGGCTGCCCTGCGTTCGCCCACGTCCCGTAACTTCAAGCCCTGGCGCTTTCTCTTTGTGACTGACAAAGCCAGACTGAAAGCACTCTCACGGGCCAAGCCGAGCGGCTCGAGCTTTCTGACGGGTGCCGCACTCGGCGTCGTGATCTGCGCCGACGAGACCGAGTCGGACGTCTGGATCGAGGACTGCTCGATCGCTTCGATCATCTTACAGCTCACCGGGCAGAGTCTGGGACTGGGCTCATGCTGGATCCAGATACGAAACCGGATGCATGATGACTCCCTAACTGCGGAAGAGTACGTCAAAGACGTGCTTGAACTACCGGTGAACTTCAGGGTGGAATCGATCATCGCCTTTGGCTACCCGGCAGAGACGAAGCCGCCGATACCAAAATCAGAACTGGAGTATCACAAGATCCTCGACAGAGGATAGACGAAGAGATGGAAAAGATTCCTGAGCAGGGCGTCATACAGATAGCATACGGGTTCATCAATGCCTATCTCGTTATCGGTGAACGTCCGATCCTGGTAGACACAGGCACCCCGGGCACCGGGCAGAAGATACTCAGGACCATCAATGCGCTCGGCATTACGCCGGAAGAGATTGCACTCATCGTTCTCACACACGGCCATACCGATCATTTCGGCAGCGTGGATCGCCTGAAAGCGCTCACCGGTGCGCCTGTTGCGATACACCGACGCGATGTCGAAGCGCTTCAGAACGGTACGATGAAGCTGCTACCGCGAACGATCCTGGGGAGAGTGTTCATCCTCTTCGGACAGGAAGGCGCGATGGTGCCTGAGTTCGTCACCAAAGGTCCGGAGATCCTCATCGATGGTGAACGGTCCTTAACGGACTTTGGCATTGATGGCGCGATCATTCCTACCCCGGGTCACACGGCAGGCTCCCTATCGGTCCTGTTATCAACCGGTGAGGTCATCGCTGGCGATCTGCTCACGGCCATCTTCAATCGTAAAAAGCCCGGCTGGCCCATCTTCGCCGAGGACATGAAGCAGGTGCGCGCAAGCGTCTCCGCGCTGCTGAGCCGCTCGCCGACGCGGATCTATCTCGGGCATGGCGGGCCCTGTACGCCTGAATCGGTCAGAAAACTCCTTAAGCACTGAGAAGGAGAGATATATGGAACATGGAACGCATCTATCTACAGGCCCTGGGCGTATGGGCGCTCTTCCCCATTCTGGCCATCCTGAATGCCGAGGTCCGGAATACCGTCTACGAACTACCGTGACTGCCATTGTGCTGTTCCTCACAACGATGTATGTGTTCTTCTCGCGGACGCACGCGTCACCTTCGAGTTCTGCTTCGGACACTATGTCATGAGGTATCCATGGTCACGGCTGCTCCACGATTACAACCTCCTCGCAGGACATCTCTGGATTCTTGTGCTCGTGGCACTACTGGTAGGTCCGTACGTTATTGACCGACATTTGCTCGCTCAGTGCTCAATGACCCGCCGATCTGAATGAGCGGACACAAAAGGGTGAAGTGAAGAGGGAAAACCTCAAATGCAAATTATCATAAGTACTCGTCAGGAGTAAGTTAACGATAATGTCAACTGAATTGAAGGCGAAAGAAACGGTACCGCGAGCAGAAAAGGCAGTAACTGATAAAGCGGCACTTGCTGAGCTCCTGGCAGGCCTTCTCGCGAAGAAGGGAGAAATCCGGGAGCCCAGTTTCAAAGCGCTGCTCCGCATCAGCGAGACGCGTCCCGAGGTGCTCTTTCCGCATTGGGACTACTTCGCCGGGCTACTCGTCAGTAAGAACACCTACTTGAAATATCAGGCGATTTACCTCATCGCGAGCCTCACTATCGCTGATACCAGCAAGAAGTTCGAGCGGATATTCGATACCTATTACGAGTTGCTCGACGATAAGAGCGTCATTCCCGCAGCACACGCCGCACTGAACTCCGGCAAGATCGCCCGCGCAAAGCCGGAACTGCGAACGCGGATCACCGATCGGCTCTTACGGATCGACGATACGCATCATGAACCGGAGCGTCGGGAATTGATAAAGAGCTACGTGATCGAGGCGTTCGACGAGTACGTCGAGGCGGCAGAGGACGAGGATAAGAAGCTGATCCTGGAGTTCGTTCGCGGGCAAGTAGCGAGCACCAGTCCAAAGACGCGCACGAAAGCGAAGGACTTCCTGAAGAAGTGGGAGCAGACCATAGGCCGCACAGTAGAGGGCGCCTGAGCGGTTAGAGATCCTGAAAGAGAGTAACACGTCGATCGGATAGCGCAAGACAAAGGTCGAGCCAATGCAGGGCATTTTCATAGCAGATCATTGCAACGCTCCTGTCAGAGGGGATTATCGGCGGCGCTCTTTTCTGGAAAGCGAAGGAGAACGAGAGACAACTATTGCTTAAACTGTTCTATGCGCCGGTGACCGAAGAGCTGGCAAAAGTATCGCTGCTTGCACTGCTGCTCATTGGTCAACGGATAAAGAAGGACGTATTTGTTTAGTTCCCCCTTCCTATAAGCTTTCTGGAGCTTTTCGATACCCATAAAATGCCCCCCCCTCTCTTTTCCCACAAAACTGGAGTGGAAAAGAAGCTT
>Ga0209614_1000041_pt1 | contig 104818 bp, 100 predicted proteins | sample BlaSprsedimmetaG_FD_185484 | JGI IMG/M metagenome (GOLD analysis project Ga0209614, IMG submission 185484) | Hot spring sediment bacterial and archeal communities from California, USA to study Microbial Dark Matter (Phase II) - Blank Spring... ... | reverse complement strand
AGAACCTGAAAGCACGCAAGTACTGGTATCAGGTCAAGGAGATCAAGATCAAAATCATTCTCTATAACCTCAGGATGGTGATGAAAAATTATTCTTTGTTGTTCTTGTTGAGGAATTCTACAGAGCCAATTTTTCAGCCTTTTATCCCGCACGTACACCACTTTCACGTGGGATGCCGCATTTCCCCGCTCTTCTACTTCAAAGAGCCCGATTGCACGGAATAGTTCACTGAGTTTCTTGAATCCGTAGTTTCTCGAATCAAATTCAGGGGCCTTATTCTGAATGATCTGGCCCACCGCCGCGAGATTGGCCCACCCATCTTCGCCCGAGGCATCTTCAACCCCGTTGCGCAGGAGATTGACGAGTTTTGTGTTCCCTTTGAGTTCTTGCGCCGATACCCGGGGAACAGGTTCTTCTTTCGGCTCATTCTCTGCGTCCTGTGCACCGGCCCGTAAAATCTCCGTATAAATAAACTTGTCACAGGCTTCGACAAACGCCTCCGGCGTCTTTTGCTCCCCGAATCCGTACACGATCATCCCGGATTCCCGGAGCCGGGACGCAAGCCTGGTGAAATCGCTGTCGCTGGATACGATACAAAATCCATCGAGGTTCCCGGCATACAGGAGATCCATCGCATCGATGATCAGGGCACTGTCCGTTGAGTTTTTATGGTCGGTATAGTTGAATTGCTGAATCGGTTGGATTGAGTTTTTCAGCAGAGAATCCTTCCATCCGGCAAGTTGGGGTGCGGTCCAGTTTCCATATGCCCGCTTCACCGTGGCGGATCCGTACTTGGCAACCTCTTCAAAGAGGTTTCCAATAATGGCGAGTTGGGCGTTGTCAGCGTCGATCAGGACGGCCAGACGCTTTTGCTGGATAAAAGGGCTGCTGGTGAATTCCATAGTCGGTAATTGCACCTACCGACGATATCGTTGCCGATTCGAATTGCTTTGAGCGTGTACCTCTGAGATATTGCGCGGCGGCCGGCCCTGAAGAAGTGAACCACTACGTTCACAAGGAGGCCATCCTGCGCCATGAGAGATGATGTTCACACGGCCGGATGACACGCGTTCTGGCGTCGTTTGTCCGATTGGATATCTCCGATAACGACTACCATCAGGACTGAACCGGCGGATAGGCCCGCTGTATTGTTTCCAGGGCCTCCTTTCCGCCCACGACGGCGAGCAGGGCCCGCGGCCGGGACAGGGCGACGTAGAGTTTTTCCTCGCTCTCGAGGAGGGCATCGGTGACCACGAGGATGACGACGAGGCTTTCGAGGCCCTTGAACCGCCGGACCGAGTCGAGCGTGATCGCGCCGTCACCCGTGGCATCGCAGGGATGAGAGGAAAGGCCGGCGATCGTGCCGCCGGGGAAGAAGGCCGCCCTGTCCGCGGACCGGGGGACCAGCACGGCGATGTCCGAGAGACTGACTCCCTCCTGGTGTACGAGGCGTTCCACGTAGGCATCGACCGCGTCTCGTGCCGCACGGGGGGATGCCGCTTCGATCCACGCGACCTCCTTGCCGTCGGGCCCTATCGCCTCGGTCTCGTGTCCCCGGTAGTACCTGCCCGCGACCTCGTGGATCTTCCTGGTGTTGCGGAGGTTTGCGGTCAGCGGGAACGGCAGTTCGAAAAAGTCCCTGAGATGCTCGTAGGTATTGCGATAGACGTTCTGGTTGTCGTCGTAGAAAAACCGGATGAGATTTTCGCCGCCGTGATCGAGCAGGGAGACCAGTGATGTCACCAGTTCGGGGGGGAAATCCTGGCCCTCGTCGATGATGATCGCATCGAATCTTGGTTCCGGCAGGATCTCCAGCGCTTCAATCAGGGCGTGTGGATACTGCCGGAGGAAGAGCTCGTGAAGCGGGACATCCCGGTCGAGGGATATGCCCGCCTCCCTGAAGAGGGCGTTGCAGAAGCCGTGATAGTGGCCGACGGTGATGCCGCTGTGGTGTTTGAGGGTCTCCCGCATCGAGTGCCCGAGCGCCTTGTTGTAGCAGGTCAGGAGCACCGAGAGGCCGCGGCCGGCGCACCGGACCGCCTCTTCCATCGCAAGCACGGTCTTCCCGGTTCCCGCCGAGCCGGAGATCGCCACCCGTTTTCTGCCCTGCAGCATGCCGAGGATCCGGTACTGCGTGGGCGTGAGGCTGTGAATCCGGGCATCATCGTCCTCGATGAGCCGTCCCAGCGGCACGCTCAGGCAAATGGGCCGGGCCAGGATATCCTCGAGCGCCCGGATCCCGTCATGTCCGAGCGGCTGGATGCGGGCGTCCGGATCCGCACACGCCTCAAACCTCTCGATAACCCAGCTCCGGAGGTCATGCTCGATATGGTCATGGAAGCAGAAGAGATGCAGCGGCATGTCAGCCCCGAGATCTTCTCCGGGATCTGGAATGTCAGGCAATACCACCCCATGGCACGCCCGCAGGTAGCGGGGGCTCCAGCCTTCGGACGCGGTGAGTTTTCTCAGGATCTCGTGCTTCGACCGCTTCGCCTGCTCGACGGGATCCTTGATGGGATGCACATCGCCGTTCCGGTCCATGCTCGTCCATTCGTCGAACTCGGGATCGTATTCGACGCCCCCGCCCTTCACCTCGAGCGCGAGGTAGCCGTACTCGGGGTGGGCGATGACAAAATCGCATTCGCCGTCGACTTCTATCCCGTCCCAGTTCATTCCCAGCCAGGGCCGTGAATAGAATACGACGAAGTCGTCCTCAAGGGCCTCAGAAAGCCTTCCATAAACCTTCCTTTCGGCATTTCGTTCCGCGCGTGAGCGGAATTCCTGCGGAAACTCCCGGGGCCACATTACCGCCATACCAATCCTCGAATCCACTTTGGGGAAATCACAAGTTAAGCGATTCGAAAGTGTCGTTCATCGTGGTGAGAGACCATGTCGAGAGAGAAACAGCGGGGTGACCGGCGTGGTCGCCCCCCATCCGTTTCGGTGCTCGGGGGGCGAACCTGCGATCGGTAAGCAGTCCATGGAGATGCTGAGGCCCGGCACGCCGGCCCCGGACTTCTGCCTGCCTGATGCACCAACCAAGTCCTCCTCTCGGTCGAGGACGAGGAGAAAAAGCGGAAATTTCTGCTCGGCACCTGCGAGCGGTCTGATTTCGTGTATGAGGACTGAAGGACGGCAATTTTTTCGTATTTTCCTCCCTGTACGCCAGGACGGGAGATTTTTTGCCGGGATGCAATGATCCGGCCGGGCCGTTCGTTTCACATCGCGCACTTTTTCCTTAAATACCCTCTCTCCCACCTCTCCCTGTGCGGGGGATCGGCGCCCGGGACGCCGGTCGTCCACGAGACGCGTGAACCCGCACAGGAGCGACGCTATGCAAGAACGAAACGGGAATTTACCCGACCACATGCCCGGCCGCAGTGCACAACCGGCCCGGGCCCGGTGGACACCGGAAGGAAACGCCAGGCTGAACACGAACGATGACGAGGGAGCACAATGCAGGGCGATGGCACGATAGAGGGCAGCCCACGGAATGAAACGTGCGCCAACAGCGATTCATGCGGGACTGCCAACAGCTCTTCTCTTTCAGAGGGGATAAGTCCAGCGGCGGACACCGTGCGCCGCGCCGCCAACCCGGTGCCGCTCTACCTCATCCCGCAGGCCATCGCCGAGGAGATCCACCGGCACGGCGATGCCATCGCCGAGGTGCACGTCGCCCGGACCCGTGGCCACACCTACCGCATCACCGTCAAAACATGGCCCCGGAGGGATGCCCGTGCAGCCTGAAGCCGGCACCATCGCCCCCGGCGAGCGGGAGACGCTCGTCATCACCGTGGAGGGCGAGCAGTACTCCCTCACCGGCGAGGACGTGCGCACGCTCCTCTTCTACGGCAAGGCGGCCCCCGTGTGCCAGGCGCACCGCGCCACCCGGGAGGACGGCACCGGGGCGGTGACCATCTCCATCGAGGGCTACGCGGCGATCACCACGGCCGGCAGGGGAGTGAAGATCGTCACCCGGGCGGGCTGCTACCACCTCCCGCTGGTCAGCTTCCAGCGGGTGGCCCGGGGCGAGGCGGTCTCGGCCCCTCTCTTCCCCCTTCTCCCCGGGTACCCGGGGGTGCCGGGATGAGCGAAGAGATCCGGGCCGCCCTCTCCTCCCTTTTTTGCCCGGGCAGCGTCGTGGAGGTGCGGGCGCTCACCGACTTCGCCACGCACTCCGGCTACTTCGACGACCACGCCAAACTCGCGCACCTGGCGGCGCAGCTCGACTCCATCGCCGGGGTGCAGGGCGTCTACGTCACCCTCAACGAGGTGAACCCGGCCCTGCTCTCCCGGCGGGCCAACCGCATCAAGATGAAGCTGGGCCGGAAAGACGCCACCACCAGCGATGCCGACATCGTCCGCCGCCGGTGGCTGCCGGTCGACCTCGACCCGGTCCGGCCGAGCGGGGTGTCCGCCACCGAAGAGGAGCACCAGGCGGCCCTCGAACGGGCCGACCGGATCTGTGCGTGGCTCGGCGAGCATGGCTTCCCCGATCCCATCAAAGCCGACTCCGGCAACGGTGCGCACCTGCTCTACCCGGCGGACCTGCCCAACGATGATGCGGCCACGGCGCTGGTGAAGGACTGCCTCGCCACCCTGGACGCCCTCTTCTCCGACGAGCGGGTCGCCGTCGATGCGGCGAACTTCAACGCCGCCCGCATCTGGAAGCTCTACGGCACCACCGCACGCAAGGGCGACCACACCCCGGAGCGGCCCCACCGCAGGGCCCGGGTGCTCGCCGTGCCGGAAGAGATCACGACCGTTCCCGAAGATCGCCTCCGCCACCTGGCATCGCTCCTCCCGCGGGACGACCCGGTGCCAGCGAAGAAGCAGAGCGGCTCCGGCCTCGACCTGAGCGCCTGGCTTCTCGAGCACGGCATCGGCGTGCGGTCCGAGCGGCCCTGGCAGGGCGGCACCCTCTTCGTCCTCGATGACTGCCCCTTCTCGTCGGCGCACCGGGACGGGGCCTTCGCCATCCAGTTTGCGAGCGGCGGGATCTTCGCCGGGTGCCACCACGCTTCCTGCGGCGGCGGGGCCCAGCGCTGGCCCGAGTTGCGGGACCGCTACCAGCCGCGGGAGAAGCAGATGCAGAAGAAGAAGGAGGGCAAGGCGCCACCCCCCGCCCCCTCGCCGGCGCCGCCGGACGCCGCGCACCGTGAGCGGGCCGTGGAGATCCTGCAGTATGGCGACCCGCTCGCCTTCATGCTGGACGCCTTCCACCGGGACCACGTGGGCGACCGCATCGTGGCCGAGTGCCTGATCCTGTCGGTCGCCTCGCAGTCGGTGGCGAACACCCGGGGCCTGCACGTGGCCATCTCCGGCACCTCCGGCAAGGGCAAAACCCATGCCTGCAACGCCATGCTCGACCTCCTCCCTGAGCACTCCCGGCTCAAGGGCACCGTCTCCAACAAGGCCCTCTTCTATCACGACTCCCTCCGACCCGGCACGGTGCTGCTCTTCGATGACGTGTCGCTCTCGGACGACATGCAGGAGCTCTTGAAGTCGGCGACCGCCACCTTCCGGGAGCCGATCGAGCACCGCACCCTCACCACCGACCGCCAGCTCCGGGTCTGCACCATCCCTGAGCGTTGCGTCTGGTGGCTGGCCAAGGTTGAGAGCGTGGGGGACGACCAGGTGATGAACCGGATGCTCACCGTCTGGATCGACGACTCGCGGGAGCAGGACCGGGCGGTGCTCGAGCACATGAAGACGGTGGAGGCCCGGGCAACGGCCGAGGAGGACAACGACCCGGACGTGCTGGTCTGCCGGGCGATGTGGGAGCTGCTCAAGGAGCAGCGGCTCCACGTCCGCATCCCGTTCTCGACCCGCATCCACTTCTCCAACTCGGCGAACCGCCGCAACCCGGGGATGCTGTTCGATTTGATCAAGTGCCACGCCCTGCTGCACTTCTGCCAGCGGGAACGGGACGAGCACGGGAGCCTCATCGCTACCCGGCAGGACTTCGCGTACGCCCGGCGGCTCTTCGTCGCCATCAACGGGGATGCCGGAGGGCAGGAGACCAAACAGACCCGCAACGAGGCGGCGGCCCTGGGGACCATCGCGAAGATGGGCCTCGAGGTGTTCACGGTCAAGCAGTTGCAGGACACCCTCGGGCTCTCGTATCACCAGACCTACCGGCTGCTGCACGGCTATACGAATAGCAAGGCGACCTACACCGGCATCCTGGACAAGTGCCCGGCGGTGAGCCTCATCGATGCGACGGTGGCCGAGGAGGTGTACGGCCTCGAGCTGGAGCGCCGGGAGCAGTACTTCTCGTTCGATTACGAGCAGTACCGCCAGTGGTCGGCGAAAGCGGAGGTCTGGCTGGAGGAAGGGGGTGATGAGGACGCCGGGGACCGGGACGATCCCGGCCCCGATGGTTGCACCTTTGCACCCGCTTTGCACCCGAAACATGCAAAAAGTGCAAACGATGGAGACGCTGTTTCTGCTGATGATTCGTGCAATCAAGAAAAGTATGAAGAAAAATGTACAGATAACATGGTACTTTTGCACCCATGTCAGGGAACACAGAACGCACCCGATCATGCGGGTGGTGAGTGTGCGGGTGGCCGTGAATCCGGGCCGGGTGCAAACGTCATCGAAATTCGAGCGCCAGCACCCTTTTTTGCAAATCAAACGCCCGAGAGCAGAGTATCCGGGTGCAAATTTGGGTGCAAAGGTGTGCAAACGGGTGCAAATCTGCAGACGAAAAAGGGGAAGGTCCTGCCCCTGCCCGGCGTGCTCGATCACCGGGACTTTGCCCGGGTGGACACCGGGCTGGGCCGCTGCCGGATCTGCGATGAGGGGAAGGCGGTGTTCCAGGCGAAGGATCTGCAGACCTGCATCTGCGAGGCCTGCTATGCCCGCCTGGTGCGGGAATGGAACGCGAGCGAGGGAGTTCGATGATCGATCTCCCCTTCGTTTGAGATCCGCTGCAGGGATCGCCTACTCAAGGATGGGTGAAAGTATGTGCTTTAAGATGAATGTTTGTTTAGATCTATCTGACAGCTACAATATGATGAATTGAGGATTTCAATAATGACATTTTCGCCCACACCTTTTCCCGATGGCCCCGATCCAGGATTCGAGGGGGCTGCTTTCCTTGGTTGGCTAAAAAAACGCAGCGGAATGCGTGATGTGTCACATTGTGAAGTAAAATGCAAGGAAAATGGGTTTACCGCCAAGGAGTTCATCAATAGAGTTGGAGAGGACTACGTACGACTGGGAAGGAGGCCCGGGGGCGGAAAAGTCATAAAACTGGAAAAAAAAGTTTGGGCAGACCAATGGATGAGTTATTATGATCTGGAAGTCCCCCATCATCGACACTGGAAGAGGCTGTAAAATTTTACATGTCCTAAGAAAAATTTATCAGACTGCCCCACCATACCATTGTGTACTGGAAGTGACGTATGCGAACTGAAAACCTACCAATGATCACTGAAGAAGAGGAGATGTACCTCAATCGCCCCTATGGAGGGTTGTTTGGCAATACGGTGATCGCAAGCGTGGTTGAGGAATTAGTCGCCGATCCTACCATGGATTACCGTCCGAAATATCTTGAAGAAATTACTGGCAAATCACAGAGATCCATCTATACAGCCTTAAAAACATTAACTAAACTTGAACTCATCGAAAACGTTGGCGATGTCCAAGCCCCTATCTACCATGTCAAGGTTGAATCCAAGAAATTCATAGCATTGAGTTTCTTGGCGTATGCCATGCTTGATGACCGTGAAGGGTCGGACTGCATGGATTTGGCAGTCAGAGAATATTACAACGAGGTCCTGAGAGAACGGGATGAGCCGCAGGCGATGGCTACTATGAGCTATTATAAGATTCATGCCTCAACATCAGACAGAGAAATGTTCAAAATGAGTGCAGCGAGTGCGTAATATGGTAAAAAAAACAGAAGATTCGGATAGCGAATCAATGGTAATTGATTTGCGGGATTTGTATAAATATAAACCTGAAGATATAATGCCGGACATCTCTTACAGTACGTATTCAAATCTAGCATATATCCAGGTGACGCACAGAGATGTATATATCGATTTCCTTGAAATGCCAGGAATCAAACGAGAAGATGGAAAAATGCACGTGGATGGAACAAGGGTGTTCATGTCACACGCTGCTGCCCAGAAACTCGCCGAAGCTTTGAATGGAATTCTTGAAAAGGTATATAGTGAAGGCGGGATGGAGAATTATTGTCCAGCCGACAAGGAAAAAAGCGAACTCACTTCTAAAGTGATCCGAAAATCAGCAAACAAATCCACATAATTTTTCTATCCACACACCTCCACCACCTTTTCCGCATCATAGCGCAACACAATCTCCCTCGTCCGGCCCCGTTGTTTCGGCGCATGCAGGTTGATCAGCCGCATCTCGTCAAGCTTCTTCACCCGCTGGAAAAAGGCCGTGTAACTCATCTTCTCCCTGCCCCGGGCCGCCTCGTACAGCTCCCCCGACTGCAGCACCCCGGCCCCGTCCCGGTTCCGCTCGGCGATGCACCGCAGCAGGTCCCGTTCTTTCTCCGAGAGCGCCCGCACCGTCACGGCGAGGGGCAGGTTCTTCGCCACCTCGAAGGCCGCACAGACATCCTCCCGGGTGATCTCCTGCCGGGCATCGCGTTCCGCACCGAGTGCCGACCGCCGCAGCAGGTCGAGGCCCACCCTGAGATCCCCGGACTCCATCGTCCTGTCCACGATGAAATCCAGCATCTCCACCGAGAGCCCCCCGGGGTAGAAGCCCCCCTTCGCCCGCTCCCGCAGGATTGCCCGGATCTCCTCCTCGTCGTAGGGCGGGAAGTAGATCTCCTGCGGGCGGAAGACCGATTGCACCGGAGCATCGAGCATTCCGGTGAGGTCTACATCCACGCTGCTCATGATGGTAAATACTCCCACCCTGGTGCCGGGGTACTCCTCGTGCATCCGGAGCAGGGTGTAGAGCACCTTGTTGAGCGTCCTGTCATGGATCATGTAGTTCGCATCGTCCAGGCACACCAGCAGCACGGCGTTCAGCTCATCCAGTTTCTTCCCGATCGTGTTGGCCACCCGGGTGCGGGCAATCCCCGTCAGCGGCGGCAGATGGCCGATGATATTTTTGTAGATCTTGGAAAAGACCGCAAAGTGCGTTTTGTCGTGCTGGCAGTTGATGTACACCGGGATCAGGCGCCGTGTCGTTTCCTCGATCTCGGCGAAGATCCGGTGCACGCTGGTGGTCTTGCCCGTCCCCGGCACGCCCCTGAGCACGGCATTGACCGGCCGGCTCCCCCGGAGCCCCGGCCTGACCGCAAAGGCGAGGTCTTTCAGCTGGGCGTCACGGAAAGCGAACTGTTCTGGCACATGGTTGAAATCAAAGACCCCTTCATCCTGGAAGAGGGTCTGGTCTGACATCAGCAACCGCTTCTTCATGCACAGCTACTCGGGGGTGGTGGGGATAAAGGTGGAGCGCACGTGCGATCTGAAAGTATTCGATCGATGGCGTGCCCCACGAGCGCGAGTGATCGAGCACGAAAGGTGGGCTGGAGCGAGGCCAGTGAAGAGAACCGGGAATAGGATCGTTTCGGGCCGATAGTGATGGTTTTTGACCGATCGCCCACGCATCGGCCGTATCGTCACGAAGGGAAGGGGAAGCTCTTGCCGGCATACCCGTCCCGCACAGCGGTCACGCAGGTGTGCCGAACAACGGTGGTGCATTGTCCTACCACCCGAACAGCACCCGGGAGAGCACCGCCACCACGCCGCCCATGATCCCCCCGGCACCGGCACCGATCTGCCGGGCCCTCCGCTCCTCGCCGACTTTTCCCTGCTTCCAGCCCTCCAGCCCCCGCAGCCGGCCCTCGAAGTCGGCGTGCCGATCCTCCATCCGCTCGAGGGTGCGGACGATCCACTTGACATCCCGGCTGGTCTCGCAGATCAGCTCGCGGGTGGACTTTTCCTCTCCCATGCGTGCAATCACTCCTGTAACTGGTGGAGCCCGCAGAGGTGATAATTCTGACTGTATCCGATACAGTCACGCTGAAATACGAAAAAACCCCAGAATATGATGTCTACCCTATTACCCGGGGAAACGGTAGGCGGGAGACAGAAACAATGGCTGATTTCATCGAGACCAGCAACACCAAGACCGCTGTCCGTGAACTCTCCGCCCCGATTGCGGATGTCGCCACCTTTGCGGGCGTCATCCAGGATGTGCTCGACACCAACCCCTTCGGGTGTGTCGGCTACATGCAGGGCGGCGTGAACTACGACGGCGTGGTAAAGAACAGGGAAAACTATACCGCGAGGATCAACTACGAGGACTTCGAGGCCAAAACGGTCGGGTCCATCTCGGCCCGGGCGCCCAGCGTGGCGGCCTTCACGGCCGCGGCCGCCGATCTTCTGGCCGACGAGGATCTCGCCACCGCCATGGGCGGCGATCCGGTCCGGGCCTTCGACCGGGAGAGTTATTCCTGCCAGCTGAAGTGCCACGACCCCAACGGCGAGATCTACTACGTCACGTTCGGGCGCGACGCCGTGCGGATCACCTCCTACGAGGACGATGCCATCCGCACCACGGTGGAGACCTGGGCGGACACCGTCCCGGCCCTGGCCTGAGGGGGCACTCCCCCTCTTCTTGTGTGAGGTGAGGTGATGGACAACGAGATCCTCATCGTCGGGATCTCTGTCGGGGCCGGCCTTCTGGGATACGTGGTGGTCCCGGGCCTGCTCGTCATGGAGGATATGGTGCTGGACCATATCGTCCGGCTCTAGGAAGAGTGGGGCGATTTCCCCCTCTTTTCCGCGCTGGAATGCGGGTGATTCGATCGTATTTTCGGAATTTTTCGGCGTCCCCCCTTCACCAGGACCATCCTGCCCTTCGTCACCGGTCCGCACGGGAGGTCGTTGGAGGGAACCGGGGACGCGCGCGTCGGAGAGAAGGCTCCCGGGGAGCGGTGCGGGATGTCCCGGTGCCAGCCGCGGATGGCGCGGCCGGGACAGAACAGGGGGAAAAACAGATGGGGGGCTCAATAATTCTCGCAGAAGATCTCGAAATGGGCCTGCGGATGGTCGCAGACCGGACATTTCTCCGGGGCCTCCCGGTCCTCATGGACATGCCCGCAGTTCCGGCAATACCAGAGTGCCGGGCTGTCGCGGGAAAAGACGGTGCCCTGCACGATGCCGGCCAGCAGCTTGCGGTAGCGCTGCTCGTGATGCGCTTCGACCGTTGCAACATCCCGGAAGAGCTGTGCGATCTCTGAAAATCCCTCTTCTTCTGCTACCTTCGCAAAGTCGGGATAGAGCGTGTCCCACTCGTGCTTCTCGCCATCGGCAGCGGCCAGCAGGTTCTCCCGGGTCGTGCCGATCGTGCCGGCCGGATAGGCCGCCACGACCTCGGCAGTGCCCCCTTTGAGCTGCTTGAAGAAGAGCTTGCCGTGCTCTTTCTCCTCGTCGGCAGTCTTCTGGAAGATTGCCGATATCTGCTCGTAGCCCTCCTTCTTGGCAACGCTTGCAAAGAACGTGTACCGGTTGCGGGCCTGTGCTTCGCCGGCAAATGCGGCGAGGAGACATTGTTCTGTTTTACTGCCTTTGAATTTCATTGAATGCTCCATATTCATATAATATTCATCGTTCATCTCCATATATCCTGTGATAACCGGAGGCCCCCCGGGTTCCTCACGCACCAGCGGAGTTCCATCCCGGCCTCAACCCGGCGGATGCGGGGGATGCGACCAAACAAGCTCCTGATCCCCGGCCAGTGGGCCGTGGGTGCCGTCACCCGGGCGCTCACCAGGACCCGGGAAAGTCCTCTTCCGACCAGACCACCACGCCCCGGGTCACCTTGCACTGCGCCTCTTCACCCCGAACCTGTCCCTTTCTCGGAATCGAATCACCTCTCTCACGGCATACTTTCTCAACCAGGTGTCTTGCACGTCTGCACCGTTTCCCTGCGAAGCAGATTTTCAGGGAATTTCGCCGAGCAGGCACGGAAGACCAGCGAACCGGTGCCGCGGTGAGAAGGGCGGGCCGGCAAAGAGAACGGCTGCTCTGCAGGGTACGCCCGAAAAGACAGGGGGATTTCAACAGGCCGACCGGCGTGGCGCTCCCATTCATTTAAATGCTCAGGGGGAGCATCTGCGATCGGTGAAGAGTCGATGGAGATGCTGAGGCCCGGCACAGCGGCCCCGGACTTCTGCCTGCCGGATGCGGCGGGTGCGGAGCGGTGCCTGCACGAGTTCAGGGGGAGGTGGGTGGTCCTGTACTTCTACCCGCGGGACAACACCCCGGGGTGTACCCTCGAGGCGAAGGGGTTTTCCGAAGCGATCGATGCATTCGGCGACCTCGATGCGACGATTCTCGGGGTGAGCAAAGATTCGCCCACAAGCCATGCGAAATTCATCGAACGCCACGGCCTGAAGGTCCTCCTCCTCGCCGATCCGGCCCGTGAGGTCCTGGAAGCCTACGGGGTGTGGCAGCTGAAAAAACTCTACGGAAAGGAGTCCTATGGAACGGTTCGCTCCACCTACCTCATCGATCCCGACGGCATCGTCCGCGAGGTCTGGCCCAAAGTCACCGTGAAGGGGCACGTGGAGGAGGTCAAGACGAGGCTGCAGGAACTCAAAACGTCAGGGTAAGGGGGAGGGGGACCGTGGAAGACGGGATCGAAGGAACCCCCCCCGGAACATTCCCTTTTCTATCCATATTTTGCCTGTATCGCCTCCATCTCCTGCCGGGTGACGCCCTTGAGGTTCAGCACGTCAACGCCGAAGGACCGCACCCTGATATCATAGAGCTTCGTGAACGGGCCGTCATCGCCCCACAGGTAGGTGTGCTCCACGATCTCGACGTCGGCGAGGACGTTTCCAGCGGAGCGGGTGGTCGAACCGATCTCGACGCATCCGCACGAGAAGATCATGAGCACCGCGAAGAGTGCGAAGAGGGTGAGAATTCTCGGATGCATTACAGGGGGGTCGGAAATGAGAGCACAAATGCTTTCTGATCCGTGATTGCCCCTCGCCCGGGAACCATTGAAGCGCTCAGAGATCCAATATCCCTTCAACCTATGATCACCATCCACTGCGCCGCCTGCGGCCAGAAGCTCTTCCGCTACCAGAAGATCGGGAAGGGGAAGCTGCTGCACTGCTGGCTGGCCCGGATCTCGTCCGACCACTCGGTGCGGGAGGGCCCCGAGGTCTCCTGCCCCTGCGGCCGGCACATCGGGACGGTGGAGGGGCCCTGGATCAACCTGCACGGGGGATCGGTTACCGTGCGGGGATCGGCGCTGAAGAAGTGAGGTGACTTGGCGTTTCCAGGGGAGATGGTAATTTAATAAAATTGAATTGCCATACCACACGTAGGTACATCTCAGAGATCACTTGCCGATAGATGGGAGGAGAGAACATGTCAAGCCTGAATTACCGCATTCTGCTGCGAAAGGAGCCCGAAGGGGGATACACGGTGACCGTGCCCTCCCTCCCGGGCTGTGTCACCTACGGGGAGACCGTCGATGAAGCAATCTCGATGGCGAAAGAGGCGATTGAGCTCTATATCGAGGACCTCCGTGAGAGGGGGGAAGAGATTCCCACCGAAGAAGGGCTGCTGGAATACACGCTCACCGTCGAAGCCCATGCCTAAACTCCCCGCACTGGATGCCCAGAAAGTCATCAAAATTCTGGAGAAAAAGGGGTTTGTGCTGAGTCGGGTGAAAGGAAGTCATCATCTCTTCTACCATCCGGAATTCCATCGGCGAGTTGTCGTTCCGGTCCACGGGCGCGATCTTCCCATCGGCACACTCAGAGAGATCCTGAAGCAGGCCGGCATTGAGCGGGATGAGATTGAAGACCTCTTATGAGGTATGAGTACATTCTGTCGGAATAGTGCTGGAACAGAAACCAGCTCACAAATATATCAGCAATTCAATAAATTCGCTTTTTACTCGTTGTGTTCTGTTTTTTCGGGTTGTCACGCCTCACACCAGACGACCTCCTCCTCGACCCGCGGGCGGAGATAGCGGCTCAGCCCCTGTTCCGTGACCAGGTCCCTCGCGGCCCCGAAGAGATCCTCGAGAAAGTATGCGAGGTCCATGAAGTTTTGGAACGTTGCCTGGCCGGGTGCGAACTCGACCAGCACGTCTACGTCGCCGTCCGTCCGCTCCTCTCCCCGGGCGGTGGACCCGAAGATGCCGATCTTCGCCACGCCGAACCGGCCCCGGAGCTGCGGGATCACTCCTTCGAGTGCGGCAACGAACCTGCTCTTCTCTTCGCCGGGAACCTGGACGGCCACAGGGACTTCCTCCTGATCGAGATGGGGGCGGTGGATTGATTCAGATTGCTCTGCATCTGGCGGGAGATCAGTCGCTCTTGCCCGGACACTGCACGAACATGCCGCAGCACCTGCACATCCTCACGGACCTCCCGCTGGGAAACCATGTATCGGGGCAGTATCGGCCCGCGGGCGTTTCAGGGCCGTCTGGGGAAGGGAACCAGCGCCGGATGCATCCCGCCGTGTCCGTGAGTAGGCGGAGAGGATTGGAAGGATACAAGGGGAAAAATTGGGGTCACACCGGGCCGCCCAGCGTGGGGAGGAACCAGCCGACGATGGAGGTGACGATCCAGATCACGACGGCAATGATCAGGGATTTGATCCAGCCGATGGTGTACAGTCTCTGCAATGCCAGCAGCCACACGATACCGGCGATGAGTGCCGCGAGCAATCCCCCCAGGAAGTAGTAGACGATCGCATAGATGATCGTGCCGGCGAGGGCGGCGAGCACCGCCGTGGTGAACCCTTCCTCTTCGCCGAACAGTTTTACGATGACGTAGATGACGATCGCCGAAATGATCAGCGCAATGACAAACGAGAGTACAACAGCAACAAACGATGCCATAGCGCACCAGTTTTCATACAAATACATAAAACTTGCCCCGGGGCCGGAGGGGGAGGCGGCCCGCCATACCCCTGCTCCATCATCGCCCCTAATCGTCATCACCCCGGTAGCACTCCTCCGGGTGTGCATTTCGTTACGGGAAGACCTGCGGTGCGGAGGCAGTCCCTCCCGTAAACTCCTCCAGGTACCGGGCGCATGTCCGGTAGGCCCCGGCCACCCGCTCCCGCTCGATCGTCGGCACCCCGCAGGCGACGATATGGATGGTCGTCGTGCCGGCGGTGACCTTCGTGGCATCCGCATCGCGGTAGGGGTAGACGGCAACGATCGCCGCCGCATCGGTCACGACGACCTGGTTGTCTCCAAGAAGGATCGGCGCCTGCATCCCGATCCCGAGGAACGCCTCCCCTTCGCGGGCGAACCGGAGCGAGAGATCCCCGTGCAGGCGGTCCGCATCGAACGCCGCGAGGGGAACACCGCTCGCTGCCGACGCCAGGTTGTAGGCGTCCACCGCCGGATTGATCCGGGGGAGCGGTTTGCCGGCGAGGATCCTGCGCACCAGGGCCTCGGAGGCCGGCCGGGTCTTTGTCGGGTCGACGCCGGTGCTCCAGAAGAAATCACGATAGGCCCGGAAGACCGGGTCGTTTCGGACCTGTTCCAGCGTATACCGCGAGAGAAGCTCCCGGGTGACGGCCTCGCGCAGGGCCTCGAGGCCGGGGTGGGTATCAGCGACATGGACGGACCGGACCACCCCTTCCGCGACGCTGATGCCGGGGAAGGCGTCCAGGACTTCGCGGGAGAATTGCATGGAGTGAGTGTTGTCCGGGGATTTCTTAAAAGAATGGGGAACGGGAGCGCCCTCGAGGTTCGCCGGTCAGCGAAGCCTGCGTAGCAGGAACACCCCGACCATCGCGAGCAGGGGCGCCCACAGGAGCGGCGCCTGTGTGGGAGCGGGGGTGGGGATTGCGGTCGAAACGGGTTCGGTGGGTTCTACCCCTACCGTCTCCTCCACGCTCGGCTCTTCGGTGGGAATCGTGGTCGCGTCCTCACTCGCGGCGGGGTGCTCCACCGCGACGATGGCGAACCACGAGAACCCCGGGCTCGTTGCCGTGAAGTATGCCTTGCCGCCCTCTTCGTTCACGAACGTGGTGGGGAGCGCTTCCCATGCACTGTCGTGCCGGCGGTAGAGGACGATGGCGGCCGGATCGAGACCCTCCTCCTCAAACCACGCCAGCGGCACCGTGAACAGGATTTCCGCTTCGGCGATTGCAGCGTCGGTCGTCTTGTAAAGCGTCACCTCGATGACCTGGAAGACCGTCCCGTTGGGCGGGGGAAGCGTGCTCCCCGGCAGCCCGTAATCCCGGGCGGTGACGAGGAGGGCGTCGATCTCCTCGTTCGCCCCCACCACGATCGCGTAAAAGGCGCTTTTTGAGGGATCGAGGGTGAGGGTGACGTTATCGCCCGGGGAGAGATCGGTGGCCGCCGCCACGGCCGTATCGCTCGGCCCCCCGCCGCCCGGGGTGCGGGTGGGGGCGGGGCCCGGGGCCTCACTCACGGTGATGGTTGTTGCGGTTCTGCTGTAGCCCGAGCCGTCGGTGATGTTGAGGGAGACCGTATAGGTGCCGGCGGACGCGAACGTGTGATCCACTGAGGAGAAACTGGTGGTGTCCGTCTCCCCGTCGCCGAAGTCCCAGGTGAGCGAGGTGGGGGTGCCGACGGCGGTGTTCGAGAACCGCACCGTCAGCGGGGCGGTGCCCGAGGTCGGCTCGGCAGTGAAGGCAGCGACCGGCGAGGTGAGCGGATAGGCATCGGTGGCGCCGGTCACCGTATAGGGCGCGTCCCCGAACCCGTCGCCGTCCGCATCGACGCAGGTGTCCGAGAACCCGTCCCCGGCGGGGCTGCCCCAGTAGTTGCCGCCGGTGAAGGGGCCGCCGACGATGTTGGTCGATGCTATGACGGAGGAATTGAGGGTGGCGGTCCCCTCCTCACGGTGGAAATTGTAGGTATTGCGCAGGATGCAGTTGGCGATCGTCACGGTGCCGCGAGAATGCACGCCCCACCCGCCGTACTGGGCGGTGTTGTCGGTGATCGTGGAGCCGGTGAGGGCGAGGGTGCCACCCGCCGCCATCTGGTACACCCCGCCAGCGTAATAGCCTGCGGTGTTCCGATCGATGATGCTGCCGGACACGGTCATCGTCCCGTCATCCTGGCACACCCCGCCGCCGGAGTAGGTTGCGCTGTTGTTCGAGAGGAGAGTATCGGTGAGCACGGCAGTACCGTGTTCCTGATACACCCCGCCGCCGTACATGCCGCTGTTCTGTTCGACAGAGGTGCCCGAGAGGGTGAAGGAATCCACATACTTGCACCGCACCCCGCCCCCGTATCCGCCTGCATAGTTGTTCTCGATGGTACCCCCCAGGATCTCGAGGGTGCCTTCCACCTGGGACACGCCGCCGCCATGGCTGTAATCGACATAATTGTCTGCGATGACGCAATCGGAGATCAGCACCGTTCCATCGGCCGCATGGATCCCACCGCCGTAGTACATGGCAAAATTGCCCCGGAGGGTGGAATCCACCAGCGCAAGGCTGCCGCCCTGCAGGAACATCCCCCCGCCGCCGCCGGTGAACACATCATCAAAGGTATAGGATACCCTGTTCTCCTCGATGGTGCACGCGGTGACCTCTGCGGTCACATCGGCCAGGTGGATGCCGCCCCCGCGGCCCGCGGTGTTGCCGGAAAGGGTACTGTCCGTCATCGTCAGCGTGCCCCCCCGCTGGCTTATCCCCCCGCCCAACCAGGGCCTGTTACCCTCCAGTGCATGGTTGCCACCGATGGTGGTCCCGATGATCGCCACGGTGGCATCGTACACGCCGATACCACCCCTGCCGAGGGCGGCGACGATTGCCTCCCCGCTCCACTCGTTCTCGGCGGTGTTGCCGGAAATGTCGCTCCCGGTGACCGTGAGGCTGCCCTGATCCAGGTATATCCCGCCGCCATGGGCCCCCGCGGTATTGTTGGTGATACAGCAGTCGGCGATCGTGAGGTCGCTCTCTGAGGCGTACACCCCGCCCCCGAGATGCGTTGCGGATCCATGCTGGATCGTCAGGCCCTCAAGAGAGACGATGACATCGTGCGCACGCAGCACCCCGCCGTTGGTGCAGGACGTACCCAGCCCGTCAATAATCGTGGATCCCGCCCCCTCACCGGAGAGGGTGAGGTTTTTGCCGAGGGTAATGCCCCACTCCTCGTAGGCCCCTGCCGCGAGGTGGATCGTATCGCCATCAGCGACACTCGCATTTTCCTCGACCGCATAGGTGATCGTCCGCCACGGGCTGGCAAACGATCCGTTGTTGCCGTCATCACCGGTGGTGCTCACGTACCAGTCGGCCGCCGCTACCGGTGCGGTGGCGATGCTGCAAAGGACCAGCACCACCACGCAACCATACCATCTTCCTGTACTCTTGATGCCCATCCCGCACGCCACCTCTCGCACAGATAAATAGCAGGAGCTTAGGGGTCATGGTGTTAATAGTTGTGAAATCCCGCCAGGGCATCAAAACCGCATGATTCCAGCGATGAAGAGGCTATTTTTGTATTGCGGGGATTTAAGAAATATTACCGTTATGCATCGTCACCGGGAGGAGGCGCTGAAGACGTGAGAATAGCAGACACTGCTCCTGCGGAACAGAGAAGGCCGCGGGCCCGGATATTTTTGCAGGCCCACAGCCGCTCGGTTCCCGATCGTCCGGAACACATCACCGCCGGGTACCGCGCTCCCAGTAGGGCTCGTAGCCGAAGTGGGTGTACATCCCCGTCATCCACTCGCGGTCGGCGGTCGCCGGCCAGTTCTTCTCGTCGAACCCGGGCGCGTTTTCAAGGCGCTCCTTGGGAATGTCGAGGATGAACGTATTGTCGACCGCGTTGTAGCTGAACGCATCCCAGGGAATGGCCAGGTGTTTCTCGCCGAGCCCCAGGAATCCCCCGGACGCGAGGACGGCATACGCAATGCAGCCCCGGTGGATATCGATCACGACATCCTTGATTTTTCCCAGTTCGTCACCCTGGGGATTTTTTACCGCATAATCCGCAATATCATGCGCCCGCATGATATCCCATCTCTCTACCTGTGTGGCAGCTCCTCTCATGTGCATCACTTCTCCAGGGTCTGTTTAAATCGCCGTTTTGACGGCAAAAAGGTCATTATAGGGCAGATGATATTTAATGCTTGTCGTAATATACTGCGAATGCAATAGTTTTCACCGGATCGTCTCCCGGCATTGCCGCCTTCGTCGGCCCGCCCCCACCGGGGACCCGGACCGGGAAACGGTGAACCGGACGGCGAGGACAAGGGTGCGACGGGGTGGGCCGAAGCGGCGGTCTCGATACCGCATGGCCCCCTCTCGCAGATCCGGTGCACCCTGTACGGGGGCGATTTCGGGCCCGTGGGGATCACCCCGGCCGCCTTTTCCACCTGAGGGCGGTACAGGGGAACGGGGCGGTGGAGGGGCCGGCGCCGAAGAAGCGGAGGTACCGGGCGAACGCCGGGAAACTATTTAACCATCCGGCACAGTATGCACCCGCAGGCGTTTCAGGGCCGCCGGGGGCGGGCCTGCGGCGTCGCATGGCATCCTGCCGTTCCCGGGAAAGCGGCGGACAGGATCGGGAGGGGAGAGCCCTGAAGGTTCTGTCCGGAGGAGTGCTGCGTATACCGGGCGAGGATGCAACATCAAGGGGGAAATCAAAGGTATGTTATCAGACAAGAGTGTATGGCCCGTCCTGCCGGTCGCCGACATGAACCGGGCGAAGGACTTCTACACCTCAAAACTCGGCCTCTCGGTGGAGTGGGAGAAAGAATCGGGGACGCTCTTTGCCGCGGGGCAGGGTGCCTACCTCTTCATGTACGAGCACGGGCCCACCAGGGCGGACCACACGGTGGCGGCCTTCAGGGTCCAGGACCTGGAGGCGGAGATGCAGCAGCTGCGCAACCGGGGGATCAGTTTCGAGGAGTACGACCTGCCGGGCCTGAAGACGAAGCAGGGGATCGCCGCCATGAGCCCCGACCGGGCGGCCTGGTTCAAAGACTCCGAGGGCAACATCATCGCCCTGGTCGAGTTCAAAGATTGAGCGCCCGGGAGCGGGAAGGATCGGCGGGGACGGGGGGCCCCGCCGGCGGATCTCCATCCACTGCGGATCGCGGAGGCCTGCCTATGCCGCGCTCCGGTAGCAGTACTTTGGCACCGGCTCGCCCCGGAGGGGGGCGAAATACCCGCAGGGATCCTCCAGGCATTTCACGAAGTTCATGAATTTGGCGTCGGCCTCCGCTTCGGTGAGGCACTCGCAGCCCCGGGGGCAGACCCCCTCGGCGGACGAATGCCGGCAGCCGACCGCGGGATCGCACCAGTCGTCGGTCAGGGGATCGCCGTCATCGCAGTCCAGGGCCACGCCCGAACAGACCCCGCCATCGTAGACGTCGTTGATTGTGCAGGCATTGCCGTCGTCGCAGGGCGTCCCGTCCGCAATCCCGCCGCCGATATCCTCGTGCCGGCACCCGAACGCCGGATCGCACCAGTCCTCGGTCATGGGGTTGCCGTCGTCGCAGTCCAGGGGAATGCCCACGCAGATACCCTCCTCGTAGTGGTCCTCGGCCGTGCAGGCGTTGCCGTCATCGCAGGGCGTGCCATCCGCAATCCCGCCGCCGATCTCTTCGTGCCGGCACCCGAACGCCGGATCGCACCAGTCCCCGGTCGTGGGGTCGCCGTCGAGGATATCCTTGGGAAGGGAAAGGAGAGACCCTGAGGGGATCGAGGCTGAACCGCCTACTCCGGCCTCCGGTTGCCGGAACCAGTACGAAAATCTTCCAGCACGCTCTGTGACTTGTGCCGGTTTTCTCCATCGGCCGCCTCATTCCACAGCGAGCACTTCTCGTTGAAGATGAATATGAACTCCCGGCCCCGCTTCTCCTGGATGAGAAAGCCGAGATCCGCCAGGTGGATCAGGTCGGTCCGGGCCGTCTGGTAGACCACATCGAACATCTGCATGAGCTCCCTGATGGTGAAGAACTCATCGCTGTGCTCCATCATAGAGCGGAGAATCGCCGCCTGGCGGGCGTTGATATCCCTGATCTCTTTGATGATCGCCTTCGTGGCATTCTGTTCCGTCTGTTTTCGTTCCAGGTAGGCGAGCAGGTCGTGGAGTGCCTCGGTGATGCAGGTGATATTGAAGTTGATGAAATAGGTCAGGTCCATGTCGTCGTACTCGGTGTAGAGGTAGGCGAGGGCGTACTTCTTCTTTGACCGGAGGATGATCCTTGAGATGGACATGTACTCGAACAGCCAGTAGCCCCGCGAGAGGACATACCAGTAAAAGATAGTCCGGGCCGTCCTGCCGTTGCCGTCGTTGAAAGGATGAATATCGCCGATCAGGTAGTGGAGAATGATGCCTTTGATAATGGGGTGGACATAGGTGTCTGCCGCCGGCCCCGCCTCTTCATCGTCATTCGCGAAGGTGCACAACTCTTCGATTAGGGCAGCGATCTGCGCATAATCCGGCGGCTGGTGGTAGACCACCCCGGATACAGGATCGCCCACGACGATATCATTGCTCGTCCGGAACCGCCCGACATGCAGGTCATCGATGGTTTCCCTGGTGACGAGGCGGTGGATATCGAGCATGAGTTCCGGTGTCAGGGGTTCATCCTTGTGGGCGAGAATGAACTTCATCGCCTCGTAGTTGTTGATGACCATCTGCTCGCCCTCGGTCTTTGGTTTCTGGCCCCGCCTCAGCATTTTTTTTGCATGGATGCGGGTGGTGGCCGCACCCTCGAGAATACTGGAGGCGATAGCCTCCTCCATGAGGGAATTGATGATATACGATTGTTCAAGGCGAATGGTCTTGTTGTGAATGCGAATGGTCCCCGAGAGATACTGATCGAACTCGTGAAGGCTGCGGATAATGGTCGGGGTGAGAGTATAGACCATGGGAAGCGACCGGTAGGGGACGTGCTCGAACCGCATCATCCTGATGAATTTCATGAGAGCCCACACCATTTTGCGCCGTTCCGTATCCTTTATACGGTATTTCAATTCGTCCCAGTAGAGATAGCGGCGGTTATATTCGGCTGCATCGCTCCGCAGTGTGGCATCATCCAGGGCAGAATGAGTAAATTCCCCAAGGATCTGGTCCAGGTCGAGGGGTGGTTTTTCGGGAAGCGATTTCACGAGGCGGCCAACTTAAATACTAATTTAGTATATTTTAGTATTTATTAGTAGTTCATCTTCGCACGCGGAACGTTTCACCAACTACTAATTTGGTAGATTTTAGTATTTATTAGTAGTTCGCCATCGGCTGGCAGTTCACGATCGTCCCGATACACTTCCTGTGCAACGGAAGCACTGCTCCGGAATGATGCATTGAGAGGCGCGGTACTGCGCATGGAGACAGTTTCAATCCATGCAAAGCAGGCTGCCGGAATGCTCCCGCAAGGGAAACGGCAATCCCGGAAATGTATAGAAAACCCTGATTATGACTATGCACCATGACGATCGAGGTAATACCCACCAGAATCGCAGGGCTTGTGGCAGCAGTGGTATGGTTTGTGGTTGCCGGCACCCTCTACATGAACCCGGTGGTGGCGGGGATCTACCAGCGCCCGGGAACGTCGCCGGCCGTGAAACACTGGCGCGACACCAGGACATGGCTGGCGAACACCTTTCTGTATGCCGTGCTGGTGCGATGCCTGATCTTCGCCTTCGTGTATGCGTTCGTCCGGCCGGCCCTCCCCGGTGACGTGGTGCCTGTAGCGGTATCCTTCGGGCTCATCCTGGTGGTGGTGAAGATCATTCCGCGGTTTCTCGATATGTGGATGCAATCGTCCTATCCCCCAAACTGCTGGGCATCGAGTTCATCAACGGCACCATCGGCAGTTTTCTCATCGCCGTGGTGTTCGCCATGATCCTGTGAATGCCGCAGGCACCAGGTCCCAATGATGTTTCAGGGCGGCATGCGCGCTGCGAGAAACCGGTACGATGGGTGGTGTATTCGGAAAAAATAAAAAAATAAGCCGCTGGAGGGATTCGAACCCCCGGCCTGCTGATTACGAATCAGCCGCTATACCACTAAGCCACAGCGGCACGTGCTTTATTCTATTGGTCGCAGGGGGTCAAAAATGTATCAGTCGGGCTGGTTGGGGCCAGACCAGTCCACCGGGAGCCCGCCGTCCGTCGCCCGGGGCCGTGATGCCCGGCACCGCGTTCAAATACCCATCCGTCGTATCCTCTCCATGCCTCCCCGGGTGATCATTCACAATACAATCAGCCTCGACAATGCGGTCATCGGCTTCGATATCGACATCGGCCTGCACTACGAGATTCTTTTATCCTATAAACCCGACGCGATGCTCATCGGGTCGACCACGGCGAAGACCGGGATCGAGATGTTCCTGGATAGCGAGGAGCCGGAGGTGCCCGCCGACCGGCACCGGCCCCCGCAGGACCCCGCGGACCCGCGGCCCGTCGGGGTGTTCGTGGACAGCCGGGGGGTGCTGCACGGCCTGTTGCACTTCTACCGGCGGCTCGAGCACATCAGGGACGTGGTGGTGCTCGTCTCCAAGACCACCCCGGAGGCCTACCTCGCCTACCTGGAGGAGCGGGAGTACCCGCACATCCGCTGCGGGGAGGAGCGGGTGGATCTCGCGGCGGCGCTGGGGGAGCTCGCGGAGCGGTTCGGCGTCGAAACCGTGGTCACCGACAGCGGCAGCGACCTGAATGCCGCCCTGATGGAGCAGGGAATCGCCGATGAGATCAGCCTCATCGTCACCCCGGCCATCGCAGGACCCGCAACCAAAAAACTCTTCGGCTCGGTGCGGACCCCCCGCACCCTGGAGCTCATCGCCTCTGCGGAGCTCGGGGAGGGGAGGGTGCACCTTCGCTACCGCTTCCCCGGGTAGGCGGTGCCCCGGCGTCCCGCGTGCAGGCGTACAGCAGCAGGCCGATGAGCGCAAGACCCACGGCCACCGGGAGGAGGAGGCCTTCCCGGAGCAGGTACCCGCTCCAGAAGGCGAGGATGAGGAGCAGGCTTGCAGCCACCGCCAGGGGGACGGGCTCGCCCGCCGCGAAGCGGTCCCGGACGGCGGCATGAAAGAGGGCGGCGTAGAGGGCCCCGGTGAGCGCCCAGCCTGCGAAGTTGACCGCGGGAATGCCGTAGTAGAGGCCGGGAGACTCCCAGATCCAGAACCCGGCATGCACCGCCGCCGGGTCGATGACCAGGTCGATGGCCACGGTAAGCAGGGCGGTCGCAGAAACGAACCTGCGCCAGGCCGTGCCCGCCAGCCGGCTGGCCAGGGTCACCGAGCCGAGCAGCAGGGGCAGGTAGGCGAAGGCCACCGTCCAGGGCACCAGCCCGAAGAGGGGCTCGCCCAGGGTGCCGGCGTACTCGAAGCCGCCATAGGGAAACCCGGTGGCCACGGCGAAGCCCTCCACCACCAGGGGGAGGAGGCTGAAGAGAAGGAGGATCAAAAGCCCCCGCTTCGCCCCCAGCCAGCGCACCAGGGCACCATAGGAGGGCAGCGCCATCGCCACCACGAACCCCGCGGAGAGGGCGGGGGAGTCCATCTCCCCGCCGAAGCGGACGAAGACCAGCCCCACCAGGAAGAAGATCAGGGCCGTGAAAAGGACGACCCGGCGGGGGTGCATCAGGAACCCCCCGGCCAGGTGAACTTGAGGAGGAAGAAGACCGTGAAGGTCAGCCCGCCGAGCGCGGTGTTGAGGGCGGGGAGGTATCAGTAGGTCTCCTCGAGGGAGAGCGAGGGGGCCAGGAGCAGGGCCAGGGGGATGGCCGGGTAGCAAAAGACCAGGAAGGCGAGAGGATGGCCCCCGGCAAGATACACCACCAGCAGGGAAAGAAGCGTCCAGAAGCCCAGGCAGAGGAGCAGGGAGGGCTTTCGCCCCAGGAGCACGGCGGTGGTGGTGATGCCCGCCCGGCGGTCGCAGTCGATGTCGGGGATGGCCGAGAAGAGGTGCATGGCGGCGATGTGCAGGTAGCCGGCGATCACCAGCACCAGCGGGGGAAGTGCGCCTGCCGCCAGGGAGAGGCCGAAGATGCCGGGCATGATGTAGAGCATGTTGGAGGAGAAGTCCAAAAACGGGATCTCCTTGAACCGCAGCGGCGGGGCGCTGTAGAAGGAGGCGAGGAAGAGGAAACCCAGAAAGACCAGGCGGCCGACGGTGTCCATGAAGGGGAGCAGGGCCAGGCTGAAGCCGGTGACGGCGAGCAGGAGGGTGCGGAGATCGCGCCGCTCTCCGCCGCCCAGCCGGTGCTCCTTTTCGTTTTTCTTGGGGTTGGTCCGGTCGGTCTCCTCGTCAAAGTAGTCGTTGACGCCGTAGATGATCACGTTCGCCGGGACGAAGAAGTAGAGGAGGAAGAGGATGTATTCGGGGCGGAAGAACGCCAGCCAGGACTCCATCCCCAGGGCGTAGCCCACCACATAGGTCCCCCCGGTGTAGATCCAGAAGCGGGGCCGGGAGACGGCGAGGGCGAGGGGGAGAAGGGACCTCACTCCGGGTCACCCGTGACGGCGGGCGGCAGGTGCACGGCGAGCGCACTGGCGCAGGCCCGGGCCACGATCCGGCGGCGGGAGGGCTTGACCTTGCACCGGTAGACCACGAAAGGATCGCGGCGGATCTCTGCGGCCGTCCAGCGGTACATGTCCGAGGCCGTCTGCACGGCGATGCGCAGGCGGGGGGGGATGAAGGGGAACCCCGCCTCCGCCTCCCGCTGCCATGCCAGGTAGCGGTCGATCTCGAAGGCGATGAAGCGGGCGAAGGCCTGCGGGCGGGCCCGGGCCTCTTCGGGGTCCAGGGTGGCGAGCCCGAAGGAGGCGAGGTCCTCTGCCGGGAAGTAGACCCGCCCCAGCCCCAGGTCCTCGTCGATGTCCCGGATGAAGTTGATGAACTGCATGGCCTTGCCCAGGGCCCGGGCCGCCGGGTAGGATGCGTCGGGGAGACCCATCACCCGGGCCATCATCAGCCCGATCACCTCCGAGGATCCGTAGAGGTAGACGTCGAGCTCGGCCATGGTGGCGTAGGTGGACGTCGAGAGATCGCGTGCCATGGAGAAGAGGAAGGCCTCCACCCAGGCGGGATCGATTTCGGTGCGGTGCACCAGGTCGACGAAGCGGTCGATGACCACGTCCCCGGCCGGCTCGCCGGCGAGCGCCCGGCGGTAGGCGGCGCAGAACGCATGGAACGCCGCCGCCTGCTGGGGGACGGCGTCGACGAAGTTGTCGGCGGTGCGCACGAAACTGTAGAGGACGAAGACGTCCTCCCGCACCGCTTTCGGGAAGAAGAGGGTGCTGGTGAAGTAGGTGGTGCTCCCCCGCCGGAAGATCTCAAGGTGCGTTCTCGTGACCATTGCCTGCCCTCGCTTACCTGGTCTGCGGATAGCGCTCGGCCAGCTCCTTTGCCACCATGGTCGAGGAGATCAGGGTCATGGGCACCCCGATCCCCGGGTGGGTGTAGTGGCCGCTGTAGTAGAGGTTCGCCACCTTTTTGCTCTTGTGCGAGGGGCGCCACAGGGCGGTCTGGAAGAGGGTGTGGGAGAGCCCCAGCGCCGTGCCCATGTAGGCGTTGTAGCGCTCGGCAAAGTCCTCGAGCGCGAAGATCCGCTTCACCTCCACGGCGGAGCGGACGTCCTCGCCCAGTTTCCGCTCGAGATCGTCCATTATTTTGGTGTAGAAGGCCTCCCTGCGCTCCGGGGTGTCCTCCAGCCCCGGGGCCAGCGCCACCAGGATGAAGAGGGTGTCGGAGCCCTCCGGCGCCGCCGTCGGGTCGGTGCGGGAGGGGACGTTGACGTAGTAGGAGGGGCGCTCCGGCCACGCCGCCTTCGCCGGGTCGAAGAGGGTGTCGAACCCCTCCTCCCAGTTCTCGTCCAAAAACAGGGTGTGGTGGGCCAGCCCCTCGAAGCGTTTGTTGACACCCAGGTAGGCGACGAAGGCCGAGGGGGCGAGCACCTTTTTGTCCCAGTACTTCGCGTCGTAGGTGCGGTGGCGCTCGTCGAGCAGGTGCAGCTCGGCAAAGGGGTAGTCGGCGTTCACCAGGATGATATCGGCCTCGTAGCTGCCCTTCGGGGTCTCCACCCCAATGGCGGTGCCGTCTTTTACCAGGATCCGGGTGACCGGCTCGTCGAAGGCAAACGCCGCCCCCTGATCGGCGGCGAGCCGGTGCAGGGCGCCCACCACCGCCCGCATCCCCCCTTCCGGGTAGAAGACGCCCATGGTGAGGTCGATGTGGGACATGATGTGGTAGAAGGAGGGGGTGTTTTTGGGCGATCCCCCCAGGAACCCGATGGAGTACTCCACGATCTTCTTCGCCTCGTCGCTGTCGAAGTGGCGGTTGACGAAGGCGTCCAGGTTTTCGAAGACATGGAGCTTGGCCCCCTCCATGATCAGCCGGCCGTTCAGGAAATCGAAGACGGAACGGTAGTCGCGGTAGAGCAGCTCGTTGATGGAGAGGTCGTACTTCTCCTCGGCGGAGGCGAGATAGCGGCGCAGCACCTCGGGGATCTGCGCCATCACGTTGCCCATCTCGAACTGCCCGATCTCGTGCTCCCGGTAGCCCCGGAGGATGGCGTAGGTGTCGTCCTTGAACGCCTCCTCGTCCTCCTCCCGAAGGTCGATGCCCAGCGCCCGGTAGGCATCGATGACCGTGTCCACGTTGATGTCCACGAACCCGAGGAGGAGCCGGGTAAAGACCTCCCGGCGTTCGGGCCGCAGGATGCCCACCATCCCGCAGTCGATGAAGGCCAGCTCCCCCCGGGGGGGTGACCAGAAGGTTGCCGGTGTGGGGATCGGCGTGGAAGAACCCGTCCTGGAAGATCTGCTGCAGGTAGGCCTTGAGCGTGAGCTCGGTGAGGTCCCGGGGAAAGACGCCGAGCGCCCGGATGCCTTCCAGGTCGTCGATGCGCACCCCGTCCACGAACTGCATGGTGAGCAGGCGGCTCCCCGAATAGCGCCAGTGGATCCGCGGGATGATGATATCGGGAAATGCCGCCATGTTCCGGGCAAGCTCTTCGGCGTTCTTCCCCTCCTGGACGAAATCGAGCTCCCGGCGGATCTGCGAGGCGAATTCCTGCACCAGGCCGGCGGGGTTGTAGACCGCAAATTCCGGGTAACGGCGCTCGATCCGCCGGGCGAGCGACTCCATGATGGCGATATCGTCCTCGATCGTCGCCCCGATGCCCGGCCGCTGTACCTTCACCGCCACTTCGGTCCCGTCCTTCAGCACCGCCCGGTGCACCTGGGCGAGGGAGGCGGCCGCGAAGGGCTCCTCCTCGAACGAGGCGAACACCTCCGGGATGGAGCCGCAGTACTCCTCGATGACCGGCCTCACCGCGGCAAAGGGCAGCGGGGCCACGCGGTCGGTCAGTGCCGTGAGCTCGGCGATCAGCTCGGGCGGGAGGAGATCGCGGCGCAGGCTCATGAGCTGCCCGAACTTGATGAAGGTGGGCCCGAGCTCCTCGAGGGCGAGGCGCACCCTGCTCGCGGTCGTGCGCCCGTCGGCCGTGCCGGAGGGGCGGCGCATGCCGAGCCGGGCGGCGGGAGGGAACGCCCGGTGGATGGCGATGCCGAACCCGTATTTCACCAGCACGCTGCCGATCTGACGATACCGCTTCAGCTGATGGGCCATGAGACACCTGTCTGCACCCGGGGATGCATTCTCTGCATCTAGTTTTTTCCCGAATAATTAAATAGGTGGGTGGCCGCGGCGAAGATGGGGAAAACGAGAGGGAGGGGCTGGTTTTTCAGCTGTAGCCGCGGATGGTGACGTTGGGTTCTTCCTGCTTTTCGGGGGGGATGGCCTTGACCTCGCCGAACTTGGCCTCGTAGTCCCCGATGGTTTTTGCCAGCACCTGGGAGAAGTTCTTGGCGTGCTTGGGGCTGATGGAGACGATGGATTTTGCCCGGGCCTGGTTGGTGCCGGGGATCTCGTGGAGGAAGACGAAGGTGAACTCGTCGTCCTTGTAGGCTACCTGGATCCGGTTGGCATAGACCGGATCGAGATTTTGCGGGATATTGACCGCGATCTCCCGTTTCGTCATGGCATAGTATTTAATGTCTGGAACAATAAGGCTTTTTTAGCAACGGCGGGGGGTGAAAACGCGTGCATACGGTGAGCGTTTCCGGGGCGGTGGCCTGCCATGTCTGCCCGGTCCGCTACTTCATGGAGCAGGAGATCGCGCGGGGAGAGTCGCCCCGCTCCATCGTCGCCAAGCAGATCGCCGCCCATTTTGGGGGAAAACTCGACAGCGGCGCCATCTGGGGTGAGGTGCAGGCGGTGCTGCCGGAGGCGGCGGAGGAGCACCGCACCCTGCTCGAGGAGTGGCTGGCCCGGTGCCGGGCCACCGACTGGCGCAGCGCCACCGAGACCGAGGTGGCCATCGCCTCCGCCCGCCTTGGCATCCACGGGGTTGTCGACCGCATCTTTGCCGACGAGCCATATTTTGCCATCGTCCGGTCGAGCGAGGCCCCGGCGGCGGGCATCTACGGCACCGACCGCATCAGGGTGGCCTGCTATGCCGCCTGCATGGAGGATCTGCTGGGCGTGCCGGTCCGGGCGGGCATGGTGGAGTACGTCCCCTCCGGCGCCGCCCGGCTCTGCGTCCCCCAGCCCCGCGACCGGCGGGCGGCGCTCCGGGCCATCCGCATGGCCACCGAGATCAACGCCGGGGCCATGCCCCGCAAGCCCGTCCGGGCGCCCTGCGAGACCTGCCCGCTGCAGGAACACTGCTCCTTCGGCGGGCGGCGGCTCTCCGACCTCTGGTAGGGCGGCACGTGGCCGGCTACCGGCAAGGCGTACGCGAAAAAAGTGCGGCCTCAGAGGCCTTCCACGGCCTCGAAGACCACGCCCTTGAAGGTCTCGTTTGCCGACAGCAGCTCCTTTTCCACGGCGGCAACCCCGGCAGAGTGCCCGAGTTTCAGGAGCGCGGCCGCCGCCAGGCCACGGGAGCAATCGGTCGCGCCGTTCACCATCACCTCGAGCAGGGGCTCCACCGCACGCGTATCGCCTATCTCGGCGAGGGCCCAGACGGCGGGGTTCCGGACCGGATCGTCCCGGGTGGTCACGACGTCGATCAGGGATTCGACGGCAGGCAGCCCCACCCGGGCAAGCGCAATGGCAATAGTCCACCGGAAACATGTCCCGCGGTCGGTGAGGGCCTGCACCAGCGGTCCGACGGCAGGCGCCCCGATCTCCCCGAGCGCTCTGGCCGCCTGCAGGCGGGTATAGCTGTTTCCGTTCTGCAGGGTTGCCATCAGATCCGCGATATCGTTTCGTTCTCTCCTTCCTTCTGCACCAGGCAATTGTTCCACCTCCTGTTCTCATCGGCCCTGTTGCCCTGGTTTATAATCAAGATTTACGAAACAGAGCAGCTTTACATAGTTTTATTAGCGGGGAGGGGAAGCCAGCTGCTTCTGCAGATCAACAATCTCCTCGAGCAGCATCCGGTACTTCAGGCGCTCCTCGGTGACGTCGTCGCAGGTGATATACCGGGTCCCGTCGCAGAGCTCCACGGGCCGTACAAGGATCGCCTTCTCCTCGCCGCTCCTGCACCGCACCGAAAACGTCCGCGAGCGGGGCGTGCCCCGGCAGGCCTGCTCCATGGCCGCGTTCCTTGCGGCGATCGCCTCCCGGCGGGCGTGGTCGTCGGGAAACGCTTTCTCGAACCACACGCTCGCCGTGGGGATATCCTCGAGCGTGTACCCGAAGGTCTCGACGAACTGCCGGTTGATGAATACCGTGGTGCCCGCGGGATCGATGAGGGCGGCGGCATAGGGGGAGGAATCGATCACCTCACGGAAGCGCTGTTCGCTGCGGCGGAGCCGCTCTTCGGTCTGCCGGCGGGCGATGGCGATGGAGGCCTGGCGGAGAAACGATTCGATGGCATGGCTGTCCTCGAGCACTTCGTCCGGCGAGAGATACAGTGCCACCATGCCGAAGAGCTGATCCTGCCAGACCAGCCCGATGGTGTACTGTTTTCCGATATGAAACCGCCGCAGGATCTCGTCGCAGGCCTCCGGAGAGAACTGGCGCATGCAGGAATCGTAAAAGGAGTGGTGCTCCTCGTCGAAGTGGGGGCGGAACCGGACCTCCCGCAGGCTGCGAAGGGTGGAAGGGGACTCGAAGAACGGCGCGGTGAACACGAACTCCTGGAACGGGAAGACCATGCCGACGACTTCGCGCCCCACGATCGCCTTCAACTCCTCCCGGACCCTTTCGGAGAGCACCGCCCGGCAGATGAATTCCCGCCTGACCTCGTCGTACGACTCCACGATGCACCGCGGGTTGGGCACAAGCCCGGCGATCGTGTCGGCGATATACCGGTAGATATCCGCCTCCGCCGGCATGTCGACGAGCTCCATCGCCGTCCGGGCCAAAAACTCCATGTTCCGGACGTAGCGCCTGCGCTCGGTGATGTCCTCGAGCACCAGGGTGCACCCCGTCTGCCCGTCGTCGAAGGTGGTGGGGATCGCCTGCATCTGGAAGAAGAGATCCCTCCCCTCGCTCCGGTAGCGGAGATCGGTGACCACCTGCTCCCGCTCGAGCCCCTCGATGACGGCGATCGCCTCGGGCGCGGAGACCACCGGGAGGGCCGCTTCCGCAAGGGTCAGCCCGACCAGGTCGTCCTTCGTACGGCAAAGGAGTTTCAGGCACTGGTCGTTGGCCTGCACGATCCGCTGCGAACTGTCCAGGATGAGGATCAGGTTCTTCGTGAAGCAGAGGAAGGCGGAGATCGGCACCCGCTGGGCGAGCGAGTAGAGCTTGGCGTTGCCGACGCTCCGCACGTCGACTTTGCCGGCGATCCGCAGGATCTCCAGGTGCCTGGAGACCGAGTTCCGGGTCGCCCGTATCTGTTTTGCCACCTCGGTGATGGTCATGCCCTTCGGCCGGAACCGGAGCGCACGGAGGATGCGGGCGGGCGTATCGTGCTCCTCCCCCATAACACACCCTCCAACGCCGCACCGGTATATATAGGCTCGTCCGGAAGCCGGGCGGGTGGAGCCCGGCCCGTGCGGCGGGAAGCGCTCAAATACCTGCAGGGCACAGTATCCGCACTATGAAGAGAGAGCGGATCCTCGGCCTGCTGCTCCTGGCCTCCCTGCTCGCCAACGCTGCGCTGCTCGCATTCCCTCCACCGCACGCCGATACGGGGGGCGTGGAGGAGCTGGAATCCCGCATCGACGCCCTGGAGAAGGAAAACGAGGACCTCGCCCGGGTGCGCGGCCTGGAGGAACAGCTGCAGCGGTGCCCGGCAGGAACGAACAGAACGGCGTCGCTCCAGGCGCCGGCGGTGCTGCAGACCGTCCGCCGGGTGCCCGATCCCCCCTTTGTGCGGGAAGAGGTGGTGGAGGAGGGGGCGATGATCAACGTCTCGGTGGAGGTCAGGCCGGGGAGAGGCAGGGTGCTCGTCCAGACCACCCCGCTCATGGGGGTGATGTTCCAGAACGCCGCCACCACCGCGGCGTTCGTGGCGGAGGAGACCCTGGACACGAGCCTCGCGGCGAGCGACGTCATCTTCAGCATCGAGGCCCGCGATGAGGTCCCCGCAGTGGATGGCCCCAGTTCCGGGGCGCTCATGGCCCTGCTGCTGATCGCGGCGCTGGAGGGGGAAGACCTCGACGAGAACCAGACCCTGACCGGCACCATCAATCCTGCGGGGGCAATCGGCGCTGTCGGCGGCATTCTCCTCAAGGCGCAGGCGGCGCACGACGCCGGCAAGACGCGTATCCTCCTGCCGCGGGAGAACAGCCGCATCGTGCGCTCTATGGCGGCGGAGCGCACCATCGGGGGAGTCACCATCATCGAGCGGCGGGCCCGGACCATCGATGCGAAGACCACCATCGAGGAGGAGATCGGCATCGAGGTGGTCTTTGTGGACACGATCGACGATGTGCGCGCCGAGACCGCCCGCGACGGGTAACCTTACGTGCGCACGGCGCGGGTGATACGCTCCCGTATGAAGCCGGCACCAGCACTGGCCCTGCCCGCCCGGGGGAGAGCACCGCTCCCGGTTCAGGGCCCTCGCCCTCGCCGAGGTGCCCGCTCTCCCACCCGGGGCGGACCGCGGGGAGTTCGACCGGCCCGTGGAGGGGCATATCATCGGCCGTGGCGACCTGCGGGCGGGCATGACCGTTCAGGAGCAGCCGTATATCGTGACCAGGCAGAAGAGCGCCGCGGTGATGGCGGCAACGAAAACCACCCCCGCCAGCCCCTTCGCGGTGCCGCACATCTTCTTCGACATGATGCCGGCGCCGGCGGTGATGCCCAGCCCGAGCAGGACAAACCGGGTGCTGGTCAGGGCGAGCATGGCCGGGGAGGGGAAGGCGAGAAATGGATAGGCCATGGTGGCGATGCCGAACCCCAGGCAGAGCCCGGCGGAGCAGACGCGGCGCAGCTGCTCGTAGCCGTTGCGTGCCGAGACGAAGTCACCGTTGGCCGCGCGCGTCATTCCCTGTTCGTGGTGAGGGACGGATCGGAAATCAAACTGCCGGTCCGTGTGCGCGGGTCAGCGCAGGCCCGCCGCGCCAAGCAGGGTGGTGGAGACGATATACTCGCCCTTCGCCTCCCGCGTGGTGCCCACGATCAGCCAGCGCTCGCCACCGTGCTGCTCCAGCACGCCGGCCGCCTCGATCTCCTCGCCGGCACGGGCCTGCCCGCTGTAGGTGTGGGTGAACGAGAGCACCCGGGAGACCTCCTCGTGGTCGATGAAATAGACGGCGGGGCTGTCGAAGGAGAGGGTGGCGTCGGTGACGGTCGCCTCGATGGTGGCCCGGCCGATCACCTCGCCGTGACCGGGAGCGGCCGCAGCAAGGTCGTCGTACGACCGGGTGTAGAGGAGGTCGAAATAGGTCCCCTCGATCTCGCCGCGGTTCCACTTGCGCTGCTCGTGGACCACGAAGACCTCGAACGGGATTTCAGGGACCCGCTTGCCATAAACCCGCTCCCACATCTCGTCGGAGAGCCCGGCAATGCGTCCCTCGGCGATCGCACGGCGGAGGTTCGCCTGGGCGACAAACCAGTCGTCGCCGTAGACCACCATATCGATATCCGAGGCCTCGTTGTCCAGCCCGCAGAGCAGGGACCCGGTGCAGCCCACCGCACCCGGCGGGACGGCGAAGATCTCCGTCAGCCGGCGGACACGGGAGTCCCGGGCCGCAATCGCCCCGATCTCCTCCTCGGGCTTGAAGACGCGGGTGACGTCCTCGCGGGGGATGCGGTGGAGGGTGTCGAGATAGCGGGGCTTTGTGGCGGCGATGAGGGCGTATGCCTCCTCGAAATCGTACTTGGTATACCGCCGGCCCCGGGGGTCGACCCGCGCTCCTTCCGCATCGGGCACGTAGCGCAGCACGCAGCCCACCCGGTCCGCGTTGTCGTAGGCGGAGACCGCGTACAGCCAGCCGTCCCGGTCGGCGACGAAATCGCGCAGGCGTATGGGTTTTCCCCCGCTCATCCCGCACTCTCCAGGAAGTGTGCGATCTCCTCGGCCAGCGCCCCGCGGCGGAGAATGCGGCGGGCGGGTAGGTCGACCACCGTGGAGGGGATGCCGAGCAGCGCCCCGCCGTCGACGACCATATCGCAGGCCACGCGCACCTCTGAGGGCAGGGTCGGGGCGGGCGCCCCGGCAATGTTGGCGCTGGTGGCGGTGATGGGGGCGTCGAGCTCCTCGATGATCGCGAGGGTGACGGCGCAGTCGGGGAACCGCACCCCGATCTGGCCGGTCCCCCCGGTGAGGATGCCGGGCAGGCAGGAGGTGGCGGGCAGCACCACGGTCACCGGCCCGGGAAGGAACCGGCGGATAAACTCCTCGGCGATCTCGTCGACCCGGGCGATGGCCCAGAGCATCTCGGGGTCGCCCACGGCGACCGACATGGGTTTGGAGAGCGGCCGCTGCTTGATCTCGTAAACCCGGTGCACGGCGTCCTCGGAAAACGCGTCCGCACCCAGCCCGTACACCGTCTCCGTCGGGTAGACGATGATCCCGTCCCTGCGCAGCACCTGCACCGCACGCTCCACGATATCCATCAGAACTCCCGCCCCCTGACGCGGTTGATGTCGAAGACCGCGCTCGAACTCACGTGCATGACCGCGAACACCCCCGCCTGGATGGGGTCGGTGACCACCAGGTCGGCGTGCTCGGGCACCGATCCCGCCATTTTCAGGGCGATGACCGGGATGCCCGCCGCCCGGACCCGGTCGACCGCCTCGGAGATGGTGCCCCCCATCAGCGACCCGGCGAGCACCAGGATCGACGCCCGGGGGAGGCGCAATACCGCGTCGACCGCCTCGGTGAGCTTCTGCTCGCCCACCACCGCGAAGGTGTCCACCGAGATCCGCTCCCCCCGCATGTTGTGCCGGTCGGCCTCGTTCACCGCGCCCATCGCCACCTGGGCGACCTGGGCGCCGCCCCCGAAGATGATCACTCTCGACCCGAAGATCTGCGAGAGCGGCTGGTAGACGGTCACGTGGTGGATGGTGGGGGCAGCGACCAGCGCCGCGATCAGGTCGCCCGGGTCGTCGCCCTCCACCTCGAAATAGACATGCGCCTTCCCCTTATCCGGCCCGCAGCTGAGGATGGACTGCTGGGTCAGCACGATATTGGCATGATGCTCCACCATGATCCCGGCGATATCGCGCAGTACGCCGAGCCGGTTCTCGCTGATGATGCTGATGGCAAAGGTCCCGTCCGCTGTCATGGAATCGATCCTGCTGCTGCGGCGTTCCGGGCTCAATGCTCCCCCGGACATCCGAATTGCCGGCCCACCGCAGCGCTATGGCATTGCTCCGTACTACTGTGGTTGCCGCGGCGTTATAGCATTTTGTATCACCCGGCCCCTGCACGCCGATACCGGGGTTTTCGGGGGATTGCGGCGCGTGCGAAAAACGGCCGGGGTGCGGGCATCGCAACCGGGGCAATTTATAAACCTTTATAATTGCAGGCTTGCAAGGTTGCCTAGAGGAGCAGCATGGCAGCGGATCTCGTGCACGGATCGGATAAAAAGATACTCATCGTCGAGGATGAAGCCATCTTCGCGATGTCGCTCAGACAGACCCTGGAAAACCTCGGGTATACGGTGGTCGGGGTGGCGATGCGGGGGACTGACGCCCTGCGGATCGCACGGGAGACCTGGCCCGATTGCATCATCATGGACATCCGGATCCAGGGGCCCATGGACGGGATCGAGACCGCCGAGAAGATCAATGCGGTGTACGACATCCCGGTGATCTTCCTTACCGCATACTCCGACGACGATACGATCTACCGCGCCTTCCTGAGCAGGTCGTACGGGTTCCTCATCAAACCCATCAACGAACGCGAACTCTATACCAATATCGAGATCGCGATCCACGCCCACATGGCCCGGAAAAAATCCCAGATCGAGAAGAAAATCAACGAATCCGCATTTTACCTGGTATCCGACGCCATCCTGACCACCGATGTGGAAGGATCCGTCAAGCGGATCAACCGGGCGGCCGAGGAGATGTGCGGGTGGCGGGAGGAGGAGATCCTCGGCGAGCGGATCTGGGACCTCTTCGCCGTCCGGTCCGACGAGATCAGGGCTTTCATGGACGCGGTACACCACGAGACGGAGCCGGGCAGGCCCATGGCCTGCCGGTGGCCCGACCGGGTGGCGATCACCACAAAAGATGGAGAGCAGATCGCCATCTCCGTGGCCGTCGACCTGGTCAGGGCGGTCGACCAGAGCCTCAGCGAACTGGTCTTCGTGTTTTCACGGTGAAGCGAACAACCTCCTGCGGCACACGCTTTTATGCCTTGCGAGACCCTGTGAGGTGGGGGGCCGCGACCCTGGCCGCACCCCCCGCAGGTTACGGGGTGAAATAACATGGGAAATCCATATCTCGCAGGTGCACTGGTGATCTGCCTCTGCCTTGCGGCGATGCCGGCAGGTGCACAGGTGGCGACGCCGGGTCCACCGCACCGGGTGGCCCTCGATCTCGTGGCGGACGGCTTTGACGCCCCGGTGGCCCTTGAAGAGGCGCCGGACGGCTCGGGAAGGCTTTTTGTGGCCGACCAGTCGGGGACGGTCCGGATCATCGCCGCCAACAGGACGCTCCTCGACGAACCCTTCCTCGACGTGAGGAGCCGGATGGTCTCCCTGAACCCGAACGGCGACGAGCGGGGGCTCCTGGGGATCGCCTTCCACCCGGATTTCGAGGACAACGGCAGGTTCTTTGTCTATTACAGCGCCCCGCTGCGGCCGGAGGGGCCGGCGGGATGGGACCATACCTCCCGGGTGGCGGAGTATGCGGTCCGGCGCGGTGATCCGGACCGCGCCGACCCCTCCTCCGAACGGACGGTGCTGGACGTCGACCAGCCCCAGGCCAACCACAACGCCGGCCAGATCCTCTTCGGGCCCGACGGGTATCTCTCCATCGCTTTCCGCGACGGCGGAGGGGGCAACGATGCCGGCATCGGCCATCCGCCGGAAGGCAACGGCCAGACCACCGCCACGCTGCCGGGCAGCATCCTGCGGATCGACGTGGACGGCGGGGAGCCCTACGCCGTTCCCGCCGACAACCCCTTTGCGGGCGGAGGCGGGAGGGGCGAGATCTACGCCTACGGGTTCCGCAACCCCTACCGCATCTCCTTTGACAGGGGAGGCGAATACGGCCTGATTGCAGCCGACGTGGGCCAGCGCAGCTGGGAAGAGATCAACCTGGTCACCGCCGGGGGCAACTACGGCTGGAACATCAGGGAAGGGGCCCACTGCGTGGATCCCGGCACCTGCCCGTCCACGGGACCACGGGGCGAGCCGCTGATCGACCCCGTCCTCGAGTACCCCAACACCGCCCGGCCGGGCGGTGTTGGGGGCGGCGGTGATCGGCGGGTACGTCTACTGGGGGACGCGGGTGCCCGCGCTCAACGGCACCTACCTCTTCGGCGACTGGGTGGGCACCGGCGGTGGACTCACCCTGTTTGCGGCCGTCCCGTCTTTTGAAGGCGGAGCGCAGTGGACGATGGCGCCGCTTGCGGTGGCGGAGAACGGGACGGCGCAGCCGGGCCTCTACCTGCTCGGATTCGGGCAGGACATCGCAGGCGAGATGTACGTCCTCACCTCGGATGCGAGCGGGCCGGCGGGCGGCACGGGAAAGATCTTTGCGGTCTCCCCGGCCTCCTGAACCCATTTTTTTGTCCCCGATATTACCATGAGAAAATTTTTATAAAAATAGTCTGATGTAGAAGGGGAGCTTTCATCTGCGGGCGTCCCATTCCGGTCGCAGCGGGGGATACTGCACCGGTAGCCGGGTGTGTCCGCACCAGAATCCGCCATGAGTTCACGGCACATCCCCGACAACTGCCGGAGTGCACCCCCTACCGACGCCCCGCTCCCTCGCGTGCTACAGAGGTAATGAACATGCACACACGACTATGTATGCTGGGTGTTGCGCTTCTCGTCATGGCGGGGCTGGTATGCTTCGCCGCAACCGCGCAGCCCCAGGACCAAGCGTCCGTCTCGATCCAGAACGGCACCTTCGACCCGGCAACGGTCGAGGTGGTTGCCGGCGGGACGGTGGAATGGACCAATGACGACGATACCGATCATACGGTGACGAGCACGATACCGCTCTTCGACTCGGGACCACTCGGGCCCGCGGCCATGTTCACCTACACCTTCGATGAGGCGGGAACCTACGACTACATCTGCATGCTCCACCCGGAGATGCGGGGACAGGTCGTGGTGGTCGAATCGGAGGACGGTGCTCCGGTGATGGTAAATGAGACCATTCCGGACGTCATCGCCATGGAGAGCAACCTCACCGAGCTCGCAGCGGCGATCGAGGCCGCCAACCTGACCGAAGCGCTCGGTGGCGAGGGGCCGTTCACCATATTCGCACCGAACGACGAGGCATTTGCCGCAGTGTCGGCCGATGTCCTGAACGACACGGCGCTGCTCACCCAGGTGCTCACCTACCATGTCGTGGAAGGCCAGTACATGGCGTCCGACCTTACGGACGGGATGAACCTGACCACCCTGCAGGGAGGTGAACTGACCATCACGATCGCCGAAGCGGAGAACGTCACCGACGAGAACCTGACGGAGACGGAAGAGCCGGGTCTGGTCGAGAATGTCACCGGCATGCTGGAGAACGTCACGGCCACGGACGAGGAAGAAGGCATGGATGAGAACGCCACGGCCACGGACGAGGAAGGGATGGAAGAGAACGTCACGGCCACGGTGATGGTCAATGAGGCCAGCGTGGTCGAGGCGGACATCATGGCATCGAACGGTGTCATCCACATCATCGATACCGTACTGGTGCCGCCCGAGGAAGCGGCAAATGAAACCGCCGAGGAGATGACTGTCGAGGAGATCGAGGTGGAAATCACCGAAGAGGTCCCCGCCAATACGACATGAGGTGCACCGGTACTGCAGCAATCGGCGATGGCGATGCGAGAGATCCTGCGAGGGTGGCACGGACGCACATGGTCCTGACCGGCAAAAGCGACCCTCACCACCGTCGTTGCGGCGCGGGGGGCGGCCGGCACAGCGGGACCGTGGCCCTGCCGAGGTGAACACTACCGGGACGCATCCCCACCATTCTTTTTTGTGCGGGCACCACAGGGCCGGCAGGCCGGGTTTGCGGTCCGTAAAAGAGGTATGCGATAGCCGGGATTCGAACCCGGGTTAGAGGCTTGGGAAGCCACTGTCCTGCCGCTAGACTACTATCGCTCCACGGGGAGATTAGTATGGGATCGGGAAAAAATATCAATCTTTTCATTGCGGGGATACGGCGGTTCTCAGCGTAAACCGCATGACCGCCCCCTCTTCCGGCCGGCCGGCCACGCGGTCCTCCGCCCAGATCCTCCCGCCGTACCACTCGATGAGCATGCGGGAAATGTAGAGCCCCAGCCCCTTGCCCGATTTGGTGGTCGTGCCCCGGCGGAACCGGGAGAAGATGTGGGGCTTGTCCTCGGCCGGGATGCCCGGGCCGTTATCTGTCACCGAGACCACCACCTCGCCGTCCCGCTCCGCCACCTCGATGGCGATGGCCACGTCGGGGCCGCCGAACTTGATGCTGTTGCCGATCAGGTTGGTGAACACCTCGGCGAGGAGATCGTCGGCGACGACCTCGACGTCGCAGCCCCCATACTCGATATGCGCATCACTGTAGCGGCGCATCTCCCCCTGGATCAGGGGGTCGAGGGCCATGCGCCGGAGCTCGGGGCTCTGCTCGCGGAGCCGGCGGATGGTGTTGACGTTGCCGATGATCTCCACGCTCTTCTGGACACTGGCAAGCAGTTTGCGGGCGATATCCCGCTCGCCGCCCTCGAGCATGGAGATGAGCAGCTCGGCGTAGCCGATGGAGGCGGTATTGGCATTGTTGATGTCGTGGGCCATGATGTCCAGATAGAGGTTAGCCTCCTCGATGGCCTCCTCGAGACGGGACTGCAGGCGCACCTTGGAGACGGCGATGCCCATCTCCCGGCCCGCGGCCTCGAGGATCTTCCGTTCCTCCTCGCCAAACGCCTCCCCGTCCTGCCGGGAGAGCAGCACGGCGCCATAGACGTCCGAGTTCACGGTGAAGGGGATGGCGGCGGCAACGACCGCACCGTCCCGCGCCACCTCCCCGTAGCGCGGCCGGCCCTCCAAAAAGACCGGCGCATGGGCGGGCTCCTCGATATCCACCATCTCATCCGGGGACGGGCCGTCCGGCATTCCCCGGGCATACCGGAGCCTGGCGTGCCGGCCGTCGGGCTCCACCACATAGACCTGGCCGGCATCGAGGGCGAACTCGTCGAAGAGCATGTCCAGGAACTGCGCGCTGAGCGTATCGACCCGCGTCCCCGCGGTGGAGATGCTCAGGATGGCGTTGATGAGGGAGAGCTGCTTGTTCTTGACCGAGATCTCCTCTTCGGCATCCTTGAGGGGGGTGATGTCCCGTGCGGTCCCCTCCGTGCCGGTCACCGCACCGGCGCGGTCCGTGAGGGGGGCGACGTTCATGATCACCGGAAACGCCTTGCCATCCAGGGCCGCCATGCGGCACTCGTAGTTGATCAGGGGGCGGCCGGCCGCGAGCACCGCCCGGAATGCGCCTGCGGCGTCCACACGGTCGTCAGGGTGGACGAAATCGAGGAGGGGGCGGCCCTCGGCCACCCCTCCGGCAGCCTGCAGGGCCTGCCGTCCCGCATCGTTCAGGAACGTGATCGCGCCGTGTACGTCGGTCACATAGAGAATATCGGAGAGGTTCTCAACGAGGGTGCGGTACTTCTCCTCGGACTGGCGGAGTGCTGCGTCCGCCGATGCGCGCTCGATGGCGTACCGGATGGAGCGGCGCAGCAGGCCGGCGTCGATGTCCCCCTTGATCAGGTAGTCCTGGGCCCCGCGCTGCAGCATCTGGACCGCAAGGTCCTCGTCGTCCAGCCCGGTGAGCACGATCACCGGGATGTGGGGGTCTGCCTCCCGCAGGGCCCCGAAGGTCGCGAACCCCGTGCTGTCGGGCAGGCTGAGATCGAGCAGGACGACATCGAACGAATCGGCGGCCATCCTCGCCAGGCCCTCCTCGAGCCTTCCCGCCGCCGCCACCGTGCGCCGGAAGCCCCCCTCGGCGAGGTAGGTCTCGATGAGGCGCACGTCGCCGGGATTATCCTCGATCAGCAGAATGCGTATGTCTCGCTCCATGAACTCCACTCGCAGGGCATCCCCTGCGGCATCAATGGGCATCTGTTCACTGTGCAGGAGCATATAGTATTCGGCGCTTGGGCCGACACCCTTAATATGCGATCCGGCGAATGATAATCAGCACTTTTCCATTTTTTGGAGTGCTGGCAGATGTAAGTCCGACGTGCCGGTCATCGGCACTGCCCGCAGCGGCTGGGGATTACCGAGAGTCAGGCTTCCTGCTCGTTCCGGGACTTACATGATGAGAGGAGATTACCCATGGCACGAATACATGCACGGCGAAGGGGCAAATCGAGTTCGGTCCGCCCGCTTCGCACAGAAGCACCCGAGTGGTCGAACACCGACACCACCGAGATCGAGAAGATTATTGTCGACCTCCGGAAAGGCGGCATGGACAGCGCACAGATCGGTCTCGTCCTGCGCGACAAGTACGGTGTTCCCAGCATCAAGCTGGCAACCGGCAAACGCATCGGGCAGATCCTGGCGGACCATACCCTCGAGCCGGATATCCCCGAGGACCTGCGCAACCTGATCGTCAAAGCGCTCGGGATGCGCAAGCACCTCGCGGAGAATAACAAGGACTACCACAACAAGCGCCAGCTGCAGCTGACCGAATCCAAGCTCCGCAGGCTGGTAAAATACTACGTCAGGTCGGGGAAACTTCCCAAAGGATGGGTCTACAAACCCGAGACCGCGGAGTTCCTCCTGTCCAGATAATCCATGTCACTCGATGCCGCTGCCGGTCTGGTCGCCAGGCGACTGCTTGATGCGGAGTTCGTGGAGGTGTACGGCCACCACGATGCCGACGGCATAGCGGCAGCTTCGATCCTCTGCCAGGCGCTCGCCCGCGAGGATATCCGGTTCAGGCTGCGCATCCGGGCGCGGATTGCCGCGGACGAGATCAGCGACGGGGAGACGGTGCTGCTCTGCGACTTCGGCTCGAGCGTGGCGGACCTGCCCGCAGAGGCGGTCGTGGTCGACCACCACGTCCCCTCGTTCCGCGGCACCTACCATGTCAACCCGCGTCTCGCAGGGATCGACGGGGACCGGGAACTCTCCGCCTCCGGAACAGCGTTTCTGGTCGCCGGGCACATGGCCGACAACCGCGACCTGGCAGGGCTCGCCCTGCTCGGGATCCTGGGAGACGGCCAGGAGTTTGCGGGGAAAAACTACGAGATCCTGAGCGACGGCATCGCCAACGGGTTCATCGAACCGCGCCGGGGGCTCCGGCTCGCCGGGCGGGACCGGACCGAACAGCTGGCCTGCGCCCTCTCCCCCTACCTGGAGGGCATCTCCGGCAACGAGGAGGCGGCGGAGGAGATCGGCAGCGGGGACGACGACACCCTGATCTCCCGCATCATCCTCGCCATCGCACCGGCCGCATCCGCGCAGGCGATGTGCGCCCTGTACGGCGACCGCTACGAGCTGGAGCGCGAGGTGGTGCACGACGCCCACAACCTCTGCGCCCTCGTCGACGCCTGCGGACAGGCAGGCTACGGCGGGCTCGCGGCATCGCTCTGCTTCCGGGCGCCCGGCGGCGTCGAAGAGGCATGGGAGATCGCCCGCACCCACCGCATCCAGACGATCAGCGCCATCGCCGGGGCGGCGCAGCTGGCCGAGTACCCCGCCATCTACGCGATCGACAACCCCGCAGTGGTGCGGGGCGCGGCGGATGCGCTGGCACACGACCGCATCCAGACCGCCCCCGTGGTGGTCATGGCCCCGCGCGACGGCACCATCACGGTCTCAGCACGCTGCCCGCCGGGTGTCGATATCGATCTCGAGTCGCTGATGCGCCGGATCGCCGGGGAATGCGGCGGGTCCGGCGGCGGCCACCGGCGGCGGGCCGGGGCGGTCATCGATGCGGACCGGGCGGACTGTTTCAAAGCCGGGCTCCTGGAGGCGATCGCCGCGTGATGCGCATCGAGGGGACCATCTGCACCCGGCACGGAAACGCCGCGTGCGTCGCGGAGGCCCTGGGGGTGGACAACCTTCCGGGGATGCGCACACGGGCGGACGGCGACCGGGTCATCAGCACGTTCTCGGGCAGCCGGCTCCGGTCGATGATTGCATCGGTTGACGATTATCTGATGAACCTGGCGATAGCGGAGGACGTATGTTGCTACGTTTCACACTGAGTGCAGCACTGCACTTCAACAAAGAGCTCCCCCCGGAGGCGGCGGAGGCGGTGCAGGCGACCGTTGAGAAGGCGAACGCCACTCTCTTCCGGCGGGGCGTGCCGGCCGAGGCCGACGCGGCCGAGATCGGACGGATCACCGGATGGCAGGTGGAAGGGAGCTCCCTCACGCTCACGCTCGAGAGCGGCACCTACACCCGGGCCCACGACGCCCTGTTCCGGATCCGCAAACCCCTCGCCGCAGCACTCGGGCGGCACCGGCTGGGCCTGCGCGGCATCGAAGTCCGGGACTACCGGATCGACATTGCAGGCGAGATCCCCGAAAAGGCCGTCCCGAACCTGCCCATGATCCGGCGCACGACACGGGACGAGGCCGGGGTCTCGCTCGAGCTCGCCGTCGACGCCACCGACCTGGAGAACAAGATCCCCGACCGGCTGGTCCGCCTCATCGAGGAAAAGATCGAGGGCCTGAAGTACGGCGGGAAGGCGGAGCACTGGGAGCTCATCTTCGAGAGCGAAAAACGCAGCGGCGGTTTCGTGGAGAACCCCACCGAGGAGATGCTGGCCCGGGGCTGGATCAAGCACGCACCCGCGCGCGGCCAGTGGATCTTCGCGCCCCCCGCGGTGCAGCTCTTCCGGGCGTTCGAGCGGATCGTGGTCGAGGAGATCATCGGCCCGCTCGGGTTCGCGGAGATGATTTTCCCGAAGTTCGTCCCCTGGGAGGTCTGGAAGCGCTCGGGCCACGCCAAAGGCGTCTACCCCGAGATCTACTACGTCTCGGCACCCAAAACCCGGGACCCCGCGTACTGGGAGGACGTCGGCGACTACTTCAAGGTGACCGGCGAGGTGCCGGTGGAGATGATCCGCGACCGGCTGGAGGGGCCCATCGGCGGGATGTGCTACGCACAGTGCCCCCCGTTCTGGCCCTTCGTGCAGGGGGAGACCCTTGCCACCGGCAGCCTGCCCATCCGGATCTTCGACCGGAGCGGGACCTCGCACCGCTACGAGAGCGGCGGGATCCACGGCATCGAGCGGGTGGACGAGTTCCACCGCATCGAGATCCTCTGGCTGGGGACCGCCGAGCAGGCGGTCGGCACGGCCCAGGAGCTCAACCAGGCCTACAAGCGGGTGTTCGAGGAGATCCTCGAACTCGAGTGGCGTAGCGCCCGGGTCACCCCCTGGTTTATGGCCCAGGAGGGGCTGGCAGGCGTTGCGGAGACGGAAAACGTCGGCACCACCGATTACGAGGCGTTCCTGCCCTACAACGAGACATGGCTGGAATTCCAGAACGTGAGTGTCGCCGGGAACAAGTACCCGAAGGGGTTCAACGTGAAGGTCCAGAGCGGCGAGGAGTGCTGGTCGGGGTGCTCGGGGATCGGCCTCGAGCGCTGGACCGCGGCCTTCCTCGCCCAGAAGGGCTTCGAGGTCGACGCATGGCCGAAACGCGTGCGCGACCTGTTCGGCGAACCCCGGGAAATTTTTCATTTCCTGTAATGGAGCAGAATTACAGAATCAATCAAATAAGGTGAGAGAATGGCAGCAAGAAGAAAACAGATGAAACGCAGAGTCGAAGGATGGAAAGCAAAGAGCTGGTACAACGTCTATGCCCCCGATTCCTTCGACAGGACCTATATCGGCTACACCATCTCCGGCGACCCGGAGACCGTCCGCGGGCGCGTCCTCCAGACGACGCTCGGCGAGATCACCAACGACTACGGCAAGCAGCATATCAAGATGCGCTTCAAGGTCCAGAACGTCGCCGGCGACGCCGGGTACACCGAGTTCGTGGGCCACGAGATCACCAAGGACTACATGCGCGGCCTGGTGAAGCGCCGGAGCTCCCGCATCGACACCCTGGTCCTCCTGACCACGAAAGACGGCAGGAAGGTGCGGCCCACCGTGACCACCCTGACCATCAACCGCGCCAACATCAGCCAGGCGCACGCCATCAGGGCAGCAATCGCCGAATTCATGAAGAAGAAGGCGGCAGAGACCGAGTTCGAACGCTTCGTCAAGGAGATGGTGATGGGCGATGTCGCCCGCGACATCTTCAAAGAGGTCAAGACCATCTACCCGGTGCGCCGGGTGGAGATCATCAAGTCCAAAATCGAAGAGGGGCCCAGAACGCCCCGCGTCGCTGCGTGAAGCAGGCGGCGCCATCTTTTTTCCGCCGCATTCGCGGTGCAGCGATGAGCATTTTCCCGGGGAAGGCCGACGGCACGGTCCGCTTCGCCACCAGGAACACCGCATCTCATGCCCCGCACCGCCAGGGGGCATGCCCTTCCCGCATGCCGCACGCGGGCGCGACGATGCGCCTAGGGGAGCGGTTGTCACAATCACGCCCGCCGCAACCCGCATGCCGCACGCGGGCGCGACGATGCGCCCCTCTCGTTTCGATACAAAAAAGATAACAGACTTAAGGTCCTGCGATGAATATTTTTCAGGCGGCCGAGCATGGAGAGCAGCGTTCACGATTGGCTCCAGCAGTGCACCCTCCCCGACGAGACGGAACTGCAGGAGCATACCCTCAAGACAGACCAGAGCATTGTCATCGGCGACCGCTGCAAGATAGATTTCGGGCTGCAGGGAAAGGACGTGATCGTCTGCGAACTCTGCACCATCAACGGCAATATCCATGCGGACGGCGACATCAGGGTGGACAACTGGTGCGTGATCCACGGCGACGTAATCACCCAGTCCGACGCCTACCTGGGGGAGGGCGTCAAGATCCACGGGCGGCTCATCGTCAGGGGCGACCTCGACATCGGGGACAACGTGCAGATCGAGAAGGGCTTCGAGGCGCGGGGATGGATCTCCATCCGCAACCCGCTGCCGGTCATCGCCTACATCATGCTCTACCTTGTGACGATGCTCGGCCTTGACAAAGAGGACGAAATCGACGAATTTTTAAACAACCTTTTCGGTGATGACGAGGACGAGGAACAGGACGCACCCGAAGAAAAGAGCATCCCCCTCATGATCCCGCCCACCTCGGTGATCAACATGGAGGTCTTCTCCGTGCCCAAAAGCATGGTGATCGGCACGGGGTGCCGGCTGCACGGCAACATCAGGGCCGGGGCAATCGCCGTCATGGAGATGTCGACCATCTTCGGCAGCATCAGGGCCGATGACGCGGTGAGCATCCGGGAGGGGACGGTCGTCCACGGCAACGTGACCGGCGGAAAGTCCGTGGTGATCAGCCAGGGCGTGCACGTGCTGGGCGATGTGAACTGCGCCCACCTCACCCTGCACGAGGACGCCCGGATCGACGGCATGATCAGGGCGCCCGAAGGTGTGCGGATCGAGAGAAACGTATGACAATCGAGACACTATTCGAGATAGAGGGGCTCCGCTGCATCGAGCCCTCGTTCGCGGAGCTGACCGAGGACCTCTACACCGCGATGGTCCTCGCCGAAGAGGCGGACGAAGCGCGCCTTCTGGTGGACAAGGGCGAACGGCCCATCGCCTTCGCGATTCGCCGGGACGATGCCTGGGGGGTGACGAGTTTTGTCTTCCGCGCCTGCTACATGGAGGTCATCGAGGCGTTCGAGAAGGCGGGCGGCGACATCTACCAGGAGCCGCGCGAGGTGTGGATCCGGGCGCTGCGCGAGTACTATGCCCGGGAACTGCAGCGCGATGTGGCCCCGGCACCGGAAGACATGCGCCCCGACCGGCCCGATCTCGTTGAGGCACTCCTCCGGGAGGTGTGGGGCACGCGCCCGGGCTGGACCTGCCTCGACTGCTGCTGCGGGTCGGGCGCCGGATCGCTCGTCCTCCGGCGCCTGGGCATGACGCCGCTGGCCTACGACAACGACGCGGAGCTCCTCGCGCGCGGCCTTGCTTCGGGGCGCCTCCTGCCCGACGAGACCATGTGGATCGACGGCACCCGGGCGGGCGACTACCTCGACGGTCCGGTGGAGGCGGGGGTGGCGCTGATGCTCGGCGACATCAGCAGCTTCAACGCCCCCATGTGGGAGGATATCGCATGCGAACTGCTCGATCTCTCCGGCGAGACCCTGATCACCGTTGCCACCGAGCCGGAGGTGCGCACGGTGGCGGCGTGGTGCGAGGAGGCGGGGCGGGACGCGGAGACCTGGGAGAACGACCGCGACCCCATCTACGACCACTGGGTCTGCCTCTCCCGGCAGTGATCCGCCCGCGGACATCCACACCATTTTTTCTGGCGTTACTCCCCACACCATGGTAATGACAAAAAAGCCCGATACCGGATCGCTTCTCGGCAGGGACATCCGCCCCGACCCGCGGCTGAAGGGCTACTACTATGCCTATATGGCCCTCGTCATCGCCCTCGGCGTGCTGTCCTGGCTGGCCCCCGTGATCGTGTTCATCCCCCCGACCTATGCCGTCATCGCCCTGGTGCTCCTGCTGCTGCTCGTCTCCTTCTGGTCGTTCTGGATCCCTCTCTACTACCGGACCGTGGTCTATCGATTGTCCGGCGACGAGATCAGCTGGCGCCGCGGGGTCTGGTTCCGGCGGACCGGCATCGTGCCGTATTCGCGGATCACCAACGTGGACATCGTCCAGGGCCCGGTGATGCGCCGGTTCGGCATCTCCAGCCTGAAGATCCAGACCGCCGGCTACAGCGCCCAGGCGCAGGCGGAACTCAGCCTTGAAGGGATCGAGGAGCCCGAGGAGCTGCGCGAGGTGATCATGGAGTTCGTGCGGGGAACGAAGAACGCCGGGGACGCCACGGGAATGGAGGGAGAGCCCCGCTCGACCGATGCCGCCCTCCTCGCCGAGGTAAAGGCGATCCGGGAGCTTTTGGAGGGGCGGGAGAGGCGATAGCCTTCTCTTACCGGAGCCTGCGGGCAAACCGCCTGCCTGCCTCCCGCGCCCGCTTTCGCAGGGCCGGGTCGCGGACCACCGCACCCTTCGGGAAGTAGCCCCCCTCGTGCACGGTCTCTGTCACCTCGAAGCCCAGCGCCTCGAGCGGCCGCTGCATCGCCTCGATGGCAAATCCCCGCTCTTCGGGGTCGTCCTGTTCGGCCACCGAAAAGACCAGCGCCTGTTTCCCCTGTCCCGCAAAGTAGGTTGACCACGGGCCCGGCCGCTCGTCGGAGAACCGGTAGTAGGGGTAGAGGCGATCGATGAAGGCCTTCATCTCCGGGGTGATGTTGTAGTTATAGGTCGGCGAACCCGCGATGAGACCGTCGGCGGCCTCGATCTTCGGGTAGAGGAGGTGCATGGAGTCGTAGAACCGGGTGCAGGTGAGGTCTTTTCTGCAGCGCTCGCAGCCCGTGCAGGGGTGGATGGCGCAGGTGCGCAGGTGCACGGCCTCCGTCTCGGCCCCGACTTCTGCGGCGCCGGCGAGCAGTTCTGCGAGCAGCACCTCGGTGTTGCCGCCCGCCCGGGGGCTGCCGGCGATCCCGAGGATATTCACGGGGAGGCCCCCGTGGAATGTACTCTTTCTGGGCACATGGCATGGGTATGGTAGGCAGAAGTCATGTTAAGAATTGTGATGTTCCGCCAGGGGTGCCGGGAGGCCCGGGTGGCCACTCGCCGGCCGGGAGCGGTTCATCCCTCCGGACCGCCGCTCACTATCTCCTCGATAACGGCGAAAAACTCCTCGGCCCGCGCCACCGCGTTCGCCGCCTCGGTCTCGGGGATCGTCCCCGCGGTATCGTAGACGGAAACGTGCCGCTTGCGCCGCATCCTGTCAAGCTGCACGCTCCATTGCCGATCCAGGTGGAGTTCCGCGTACCTGACCACCGCGACGTGCTGGTGGCACCCGGTGGGCCGAACGCCGCGGGAGAACATCAGGGCGCGGACCGCCTGCAGCATCGCATTGTAGGCGATATTGTACGCCCAGTCGGAGTTCACGGCAAGCATCGCCCGCGCCGTCGCCACGTCCCTGCGGGCAAGGCCGAGTGCTTCGGCGACCCTCCTCGGATCGTAGGCAAGAGGACGGACCAGTCGTTCTCGCTGGAGATCCTCATCGTTCACGGCTCAGCCCCCAGTTCAACGATCCTGCCGTGCAGCACATGGGTGACGAAGGGGTCCTTCGAGGCGATCCTCCCGCGGAACTCCTCCGGCGTGAACAGCACGTAATTCACCTCGCGGCCCAGGCGGCGCTCTGCGGTGCTGACCGCATCGATGAGCGCCGTTTCGTCCACGTACCCGATGACAAAGAGATCGATATCGCTGCCCGGCCCGAACGTCCCTTCCGCAAACGAACCGAACAGAAACATCCGGGTGATCCCCGGCACCGCTTCCAGGTGCTCCCGCAGGACGTCGGCGATGCCCCTCGTCTTGACCATGATGCGGGCGAGCTCCTCGAAGAGGGGAAAACCGGTCCTCACGGCGTAGTATTTCTGGTTCCCCCGCATCGTACTCTCCAGCAGGCCGAGCTGCTCGAGGTTGCCGAGCTCCCGCCGGACGGCGTTGATGTTCTCCCCGGTCTTGCGGGTGATTTCACGCACGAACCACTCTTCGTCGGGGTGGAGCAGGAAGAGCTCGAGGAGTTTCACCCTGACCTTCGAGGAGAAGAGGCGCGTGAGCATGAATACGAATTGTGTTCAGTTGTATAAATATTGTATGCAAATTCGGGCCCCGGGTGCGGCGTTCAGGCCTTCGCCGGGCTCCGTTACACGATTTTTCGGTACTCCCTGTTTCAGGCACAGATCAGAAGTGGCAAATATCGACGGCGCGATACGCTTTTCATGGCATCACCACTGCTCGCCCTCGTCCTGTCGTTCTTCATCCCGGGCCTCGGGCAGTTCTACACCGGACAGCTGTTGAAGGCGGTCGCCCTCTTCGTGCTCGCCGCGGTCTTCGCGGCCCTCTCGAGCGTGGTGATAGGAATCCCCCTGTACCTGATCGTGTGGCTGTACAGCATGTACGACGCGTATACGGCCGCACAGAAGAGGGGCTGATGGAACCAGCCCGGCACGGGAGAAAACGCCGGGCGATACCTTTTTCGGAGCACTGCAATGGCTCCGCACGGAAACGTTGCGTGGTGATGCGGCAGGAGAAATCAAGCCTTTTCGTATGCTTTCAAGAACTCTTCTTGCGCGATCCCGGCCATGGTACCGATCACCCGCACCGGGGAACCTGGCATTGCATCGTGCTGCACCGATCAGAAGCGTGGTGAAGGCGTGTGAAGCCCCGTGGTTTTCCACACGGGACGCGATATCGATCGGGTCATCGTGGCGGACGTCAGGGAACGGTTCCATAAAAGGTCAATGGAGATCACCGCCCCCGCCGAGCACCCGAGCCTTTTTTAATAGAGCCATGCCGCGTATTCCGGCATGTCTTTCATATCTTCAAACAGCCAGACCATTCTGTCCAAATACCAGCTTTTTCCTACATACGCCAACGATATGCCACATATCGCAGGCCAAACAGAAAGCACCACGACACCGTAGATTGCAATGAGCATTCCAATGGAAGATATGCCGTTGAGGATATTCGGCATTACTTTGTGATGCTTCGGGATTTCGGTGGTATCTCGATTCAGGTAGACACGTTCTCCCAGCACAGACTTTGATGCCCAGTTGTTTGTTGACGCCGGCTTTTTAAAAAATACGGGATTTAAAAACATCCAGGCCAATGATACCAGTACGGGTATGAGAGCCCACCAACCAATCCATATTCTGCTCCAGAACGCCAGGACAATGAGTGGCAACACGGAATATCGTGTCCAGACACTCCACGGATTTGCATGCTTCATCCAGTTTTCGTCGGTAAGGTTGAATAGCGATGCAATTTTTCTCTCGAACGTCATACTGGTATCCTCTTCGCTCTTCGCCCTGCAAAAATGAAATTAAAAAAAGGAGAATAAAACTCAACCGATTTTATTTTGCATCGAATAGTGCTTCAGTACTTCTCTAATTTTTAGCGAGTCCTCACTACGATCAGAATAACCCAAGACAGAGCGGTACAACGAGAACAAGCGTCGCTGTGCCGAGACGACCGCAAACTACATGCAATCCCAAAATTACAACGATATATGGAAAGCAATCCAGTTTCTAAGATTTTTGAATCGTTTTCCAGGCAGGGGGCGGGGGATGATGAGCACACGGAAAAGGCATTTTCACTCATCGCAGAACCACCAAAAGGAGGTGGTGAGATCCTTGATGTTGGTTGCGGGACGGGCGTACAGACGATGGCCCTTGCCCGCCTGTGTCCGTCCTGCAGGATAATAGCGACAGATATACACCAGCCTTTCCTCGATGTGGTGGATGAAAAAACTGCAGCCGAAGGTTTTTCCGGGAGAATCAAAACGGTCTGTGCATCTATGGACGATCTTCCCTTTGCAGAGGAGTCTTTCGATATTATATGGGCTGAAGGATGTTCATCCATCGTCGGCATCGAAAATGCCGTCAGGTACTGGAAAAAACTCCTGAAACAGGGCGGATACATGATGATCTCCGATATATTCTGGTTTACGGAGACCCCCTCTGATGAGGCGCGGGAATTCTTCGCCGAATTCCATCCCGCAATGATGATCGAAAATAAAGGATTTGAGATCATCCGGAATGCAGGACTTGAGCTGGTTGGATCCTTCAGGCTCCCTTCACGAGTATGGGAAGAAAGTTTCTACGGTACATTGAGGGAGAAGTTTGGAGGACTCGAAGAGGAATATGCAGATGATGAGGCCGCTCTGATGGTAATTGATGGGTTGAAAAGGCAGACCAAAATCTTTGAGAAATACCCGGATGAGTTTGGGAATACGTAGTATGTAATGAGAAAACCATTGTGAAGAAGAGTAGATTAAAGCACGTCTCATTTTTCACGTTGAATAAACATAGAATACGTAACTATTTTAGTTCGAAGAACGCCAGCAAAAACCCTTACCCCTCCTCTTCCGTCGGGCCACGATCTGCACGGGATCATCCATCTCCCGGACGAGATGCTGGATGCGGGTGAAGCGGTCGATGCCGATGAAGTGCCCGGCCGTCATCCGGCAGAGGAAAACGTGCTTTCGCCGGGGGTTCTCCGCGTGGTTCGGCGGCGATCGCCCGTGCCGCGGCGTATGCGGTCGAGAACGCGGCCTGGAGGTTGTAGCCCCCGGTGTCGCCGTCGATGTCGAGCACCTCGCCGATGAAGAAGAGGCCGGGGATTCGTCTCGAGGCCATCGTCTTCTGGTCGACCTCGTCGAGCGCCACGCCGCCGGCGGTCACCATCGCCTCGTGAAACCCGCCGACAGCCTTCACCCGGAAGGGAAATGCCGTCAGGTGTGCGACGAGATCATTCCTCATCTGCTTCGAGAGATGTGCACAGGTGAGGTCCTGGGGGATCCCGATCCGGTGCAGCAGCTCGTTGGCGAACCGGCCGGGAAGGCGGAAGTCCGAGAGGACGGTCTTCACCTGCCGGGTGCCGTGGGCCGCGACCGTCTCGACCAGGTCGTTCTGGAGCGTTTCCCGGGGTCTGCCGGGGACAAAGGAGACCGTGAGCACGTCGCCTGCCTCGATGGAACGCGAGAGGGGGAGGACGACGGGGCCGGAGAGGCCCGCGTGGGTGAACAGCAGGTCGCCGGAGCCCTCGCGGACCTTTCGGTTCTCCCGGAAAAGCGAGACCGCAACCCCATCGAACGAGATCCCGGCGAGGTGCGGGAACAGATGGTCCTCGACGGCGACGGCCGCGAGGGCCGGGCGGATCGCCGTGACCGGCTGGCCGAGCCCGGCCGCGAGCCGGTAGCCGTCCCCCGAGGAGCCCGTGGCGGGGTACGACGCCCCGCCGGTGGCGATGACAACACGCGGTGCGGTATACCGGGCGGTTCCGGTCGCCACCAGAAAACCACCGTCCCTCTGTTCGATGGAGAGGACGGCTTCATCGCACCGGATTTCCACGCCCCGCTCCCTGCATTCGCGGAGGAGGAGGTCGAGCACGTCGGAGGCCTTCCTCGTCGCGGGAAAGACCTTTTCACCGGCGTCCGCCACCATGGAAAGCCCGCGGCTCTCGAAGAAGGCGATAAGGTCCCGGTTGGTGAACCCGAGGAGCGCCGGGCGCAGGAATGCCCCGTGGTCACCGTAGTGCGAAAAGAACGCGCGGATATCGCCGCCATGGGTGAGGTTGCACTGCCCGGCGCCCGTGACCAGGAGTTTCCTCCCGCAGGCGGCGTTCTTTTCGAGCACCACCACTCTCCGGTTCATACCCGCGTTTCCGGCCGCCTGCAGGGCGCAGAAGAGCCCGGCAGGGCCCCCGCCGATGACGATGACCTCGCAGTCGCCCGGATCGGTCGTCACGCACCCTTCCACAGCAGGGCTCACCCCTCCTCTTCCGTCGGGGCCACGTCCAGCTCGGCCACGATCTGTACGGGATCGTCCATCTCCCGGACGAGGTGCTGGATGCGGGTGAGGCGGTCGATGCCGATGAAGTGCTCGGCCATCACCCGGGCCATGGGGGAGATCTCGATGGTCGCACCCTTCCGGCGGACCAGCTTGCGCTCCCGCAGCAGGGGGAAGATCACCTCCATCTCCCCCACCATGGTGGCGGTCATCAGGTCGAGCTGCTTTTCGTTGCCGCCGCACACCACGGCGTTGGCCACGTACTCCTCCGAGGACTCCTCGTCGCCGTAGACCGGGGCAACCTCCTCCATCTCGCCCCGCAGCAGCATGATGGCCATCTCCTCCTCGGTGTGCCGCATATTCCGGGCGTACGTGCCCCCCGGCTCGGCGAGCACCACCACCGTGCCGAGGTCGTGGAAGTCGGGGCGGCCGGCGCGGCCCATCATCTGCCGGAACTCGCCCACGCTGAGCCACTCGATGCCCATCGCCAGCGAGTCGAAGATCACCTGCGACGCCGGGAAGTCCACGCCCGCTGCCAGCGCCGCCGTGGTGACCACCGTGCCGATCTCGCCCCGGGCGAACTTCCCCTCCACCTCGCGGCGCTCCTGCGAGGATAAGCCCGCGTGGTAGGGCATGGCGTTCCTGCCCAGCGCATCGGCGATCACGTGGCAGCGGGCCCGGGCGTTGGTGAACACGATCGACTGGCCCCGGTAGCCCTTCGCCGACCGGGTGCGGAACTCCTCCGTGGTGAGCCGCTTTATCAGCGGGATCTTCTGCTTGCGCTCGGTGAAGATGAGGTGGCGCTCGAGGGGCACGGGCCGCTCCTCGTAGCGCACCAGGCGGGCGTTGAGCTTTTCGGCGAGCAGCCCGGGCATACCGATAGTGGCGCTCAGGTAGAGGAACTGGGCCTGCGGGGCGAGGTACTTGAGGCGGGCGATGAGCCCGTCGAGGCGGTGGCCCCGCTCGGGGTCCTCGAGCATCTGCACCTCGTCGATGACCACCGTACCGATGTCCCTGACGCTGCGCCCGCAGCGGATGAGGTGGTCGATCCCCTCGTAGGTGGCAACGATGACCGAGGCGTTGATGTCCCGCCGCGCCCGCGTCCTCGTCTCGGGGAGGTTGAGCCGCGAGACGCCGGTGTGCAGGGAGACGGGGAGAAACGTCCCGTAACGGTCGGAAAACCGCTCGTACTTCTGGTTTGCCAGCGCGACCAGCGGCACCAGAAAGAGCATGCGCCCCCGCCGCTCCATGCAGTTCTTGATCCCGGCCATCTCCCCGATGAAGGTCTTGCCGCTCGCCGTTGCGGCGACCGCGAGGAGGTCGCGGCCCTGCAGGAGCCCCGCCTCCACGGCGAGCTGCTGGACCGGCATCAGCGTCTCCACCCCGGCGGCATCCCGGAATTCCAGGGGCAGGGGCAGCTCGTTGATGTGGGCGGTCTCCTGGACCGGGTGGGCCTCGAGACGGTCGAAGAGGGTGCGGGACATGTCGGGACTCTCCGGCTGGATCAGGGCCAGCACCCGGTCCAGGTCGCGGTAGAGGAGCAGGAGCTTTTCGATGTGCGAGGCGGAATGCGCCCCCATCCCCCCCATGTAGCCCACCTCCCGGCGCAGCTCCCGCCGGGCGCACTCCACGCAGATCGTCTCCCGCCCGTACCGCACGGCGGTTTCCGCAGCAAGGGGGGTGATCCGGTCCTCGAGGAGGCACGACCGGCAGATGCGGATGCGGGTGACGGGGATCTGGAGATCGGCGAGGAATGCCTCGAACTCCTCGTCGCGCGCGGTAAGGCTGACCGTCGCCTGGCGGAACTGGGCGACCAGGTCTTTGGTGGGGGTGTTGCGGAACTGCCGCCTGCCGGCCCGCCTGACGCGGTAGTTCTTCGGCCGGTACCCCCGGGCGGTTTTCGCGAGGTCCACCACCCCGACCGCCGCGACGCGCCGGCCGTCGAAGAAAAAGAGACGATATGACCCGCGATACGGGTGTACGATAATGTTCATGATTTGATCAGGTCGTGGATCACGTAGGTGAGCGACACCGTCTCGAGCCGCTTTAAGAGATCGGTGAACTCCTCGTCCACCACCGCCACGGCACAGTCGATGCCGTGGAACGCGGCTTCGATGGCCCCTTCGCGGGCCCCGAAGAACATGTCCGGTACGCGCCCCGCCGCTTCGCAGGCGATATAGGCCTCGAGGCCCACCGCGCCCACCATGGGGGTGGCATCGAGCACGCGTTTCAGCGCGTCGGCGTGCACCTTGCGGGACCCTCCCCGCTGGATGCGGGGCACCTTGCAGACGTGGATGACCCCCTCGGAATGATCGATGATGCCGGACAGCCGCGCCACCCCGACGTCGGTGCCGGCCTGTGCGTCCATGATCGCCTCGCCCTGGGCCGACTGGTCGGACTTGCTCGCGTACAGCCAGCCGTTCTTCATGAACACGCCCACCCGGTCCCCTTTGCGGATGGGTTCGGCGGCGATGGCCGTCCACACCGAGACCTGCTGGATGATGTCCCGGTTCACGTGCCGGGCGTAGGATTCCAGCGCCTCGGCATTGGTGAGCACCCACTCGATGCCCGCGTGGGTGACCACGTACCGCCCCCTGCCATGGGAGCTCACCATGCCGTCCTCCACCAGCTCGCGGATATACTCGGAGACCGCCTGCGGGGTGACCCCGAGCTTGTCGGCGATCTCCTGCTGGCGGACGGCCGGCTGGTGCTCGGCGATCTCTACGAGTATCTGGAACCGTGTCGCTTCCCGTTTACTGCGAAGGATGGTGGAGAGCGGATCATCGGTCCGATCCGTCAAGGATCACCAACCCCTGTCCCCTGACATCGAGCGTCGGGAGCCGCTTTGCGATCCCCTTCACGAATACCGGGCTCACGTTGAGCTTGCGGGCGACGTCGTTGATCGAGGTGTTGCCGTTCTGCACCTCCTGTTCGATCAGGTCGACCACCATCCGCAGGTGTTCCTCGGTGGACACCGAGAGGTGCAGGATATCCCCGAGATCCGCCATGCTGCACTGAAAACTGGCCCTGAACTTGCTGGAGGTTGTTTTAAATTCCTTTAAGGGTTTTTCCCCCGGTTTCGGCATTCTCCACTGTTCCTCCACGAGATTGCCCTTTTTTAAAATAGCAAGACATTCAGCGACACAGTCGCTGTCCACCTCCCTGGTCAGCTCTTCTTCGGTCATCCAAGATGTATTTAAAAGATTGAAGACTTTTTTAAATTCTGCCCGATTAAACGTGACAAGAAGAGGGACCATTTCGACTGGATCATTCACAATTCTGATATGCCCTGTCAAGGTAAAGACCCGACTATATATTGGTGTAGAAGCGAATAAAACTTATCAAGAATTTTCTATGCGCCGGAAAGGTACCATCAGTGTCCGCGGGATCGTCCAGGGTGTCGGGTTCCGCCCCTTCGTGTTCGCCCGGGCGAAAGCCCTCGGCATCACCGGAACGGTCAAAAATCTCGGCAGCGAAGTGGAAATCGTGGCGTTCGGCGACCGTTTCGAGGAATTTCTCGCAGCGGTCGCCCGCGGCCCGCCCCTCGCCCGCATCGACTCTGTGGCGGTGCACGATGCGGCCGGCCCCGCCCCCGCAGCCTTCCGCATCCTTCCCTCCGGCGAGGGTGCATTATCCGGGTTTCTTCCCGCGGACGTTGCCATCTGCGACGAGTGCAGGGCCGATATCCGCACGCCCGGCGGCCGTTACGAGGGCTACTGGGCGACCTCCTGCGTCAACTGCGGCCCCCGCTACAGCATCATCGGCGGGCTGCCCTACGACCGGGAACGGACCACCATGGACGAGTTTCCCCTGTGCGACGCCTGCGCCGGGGAGTATGGCGACCCCGCCTCCCGCCGCCACCACGCCCAGACCATCGCCTGCGCCCGCTGCGGGCCCTCGCTCACCCTGCTCGACGGCGACGGCACCGTCATCGGCAGCGCCGATCCCATCCGGGAAGCGGCACACCTGCTCGATGCCGGGGCGATCATGGCCGTCCGGGGCGTGGGCGGGTTTCACATCGCCTGCATCGAGGATGCGGCCCGGGAGCTGAAATTCCGGCTGAACCGCACCGAGCAGCCGCTCGCGGTGATGACCACCCTTTCGCATGCGGAGGCCATCTGCGAGGTCTCCGAGGAGGAGCGCCGGATACTCGCCGGCCCCGAGCACCCCATCGCCGTGCTCAAAAAACGCGACGCCTTCGCCCACGAGAGGATCTCGAACCTGCACACCCTCGGCTGCATGCTCCCCTACACCGGGCTGCACGAGCTGCTCTTCGAGGCCCTCGCCCACCCCCTGCTGATCATGACCAGCGCCAACGCTCCCGGCTACCCCATGATCACCGACCTCGACCACGCCATGGCCCATCTCCACGGGGTCGTCGACTACGTCCTCACCCACGACCGGGTGATCCTCAACCGTTGCGACGACTCGGTGGTCCGCGACGGCTACCTGATCCGCCTCTCCCGCGGCTTCGCCCCCCGCCGGCAGGCCATCGACCTCGGCGATGCATGCGTCCTTGGCGTGGGGCCGGAACTCAACGCCAACGTCTCCCTTTACCGGGGAGGGTTCCTCATCACCTCGCCGCACGTGGGCAACGTGCGCAACCCCCCCACCCTCGCCTACCTGAAAGAGACCGCGGAGAAGATCGGCCGGCTCGTCGGGGCGGACTACGACATCATCGCCCACGACCTCCACCCCCGCTTCCTCTCCACCCGCTACGCGCAGGCGCTCGCCCGGGAATCGGGCGCTGCGCTCGCGGCCGTCCAGCACCACGAGGCCCATATCGCCGCCGCCACCGAAGAGCCCTGCATCGGCATCGCCATCGACGGGGTGGGCTACGGGCGCGACGGGACGATCTGGGGCGGGGAGATCTTCGCAGGAGCGGTTCCCCGCTTCGACCGGGTGGCCCACCTGGAGCCGGTGCCCATGCCCGGCGGCGACCTGGCCACGCGCTTTCCCGAGCGGATGCTCTACGGCATCCTCCCCGATGCGCAGACGCAGGAGCTCCTGCTCGGGCGGGGGTGGAGCGACGTGGAGGCGGACGTGCTCGCCCGCCAGCTCGCACGGGGGGTCAACGCACCCCTCACCAGCAGCACGGGCAGAGTGCTCGATGCCGCCGCCGCCCTGCTGGGCATCTGCCGCGAGCGCACCTATGACGGGGAACCGGCGATGAAACTGGAGGCGGCCGCGGCGCGGGGCAGGCCCGAGCACTGGGACCCGGTGTTCGAGACCCGGGACGGCGCCGAGGTGCTCTCCACCCGGGCGCTGCTGCGGCGTGCACGGGACGCACTCGGGCGACGCTCCTGCGAGGACGTCGCCGCGTCGGTGCAGCACAACCTCGCCCGCGGCATCGCGGAGATGGCCGTCCGTGCCGCCCATGCCGGCGGGTACCCCCGGGTCGCCCTCTCCGGCGGGGTGGCCTACAATGCTGCCATCCGGGAGACCATCCGGCGGGAGGTGGAGGGATCGGGCCTCGCCGTCGTGATCAACGCCGACCTCCCCCTCGGCGACGGCTGCATCTCCTTCGGCCAGTGCGTCATGGCGGCACGCCTTGCCGACGAATAACGCTATTTTTCCCCGGCGAGGCCCAGGCGGGAGAAGAGCGCCGGCGCCCCTCCGGCGGTCCACAGCCCCAGGAGGGCGCCCTGCAGGTAGGAGAGAACGCATGCTTCGTTCGCGGTCATGGCGATCAGCGGTGCCGTCGCCAGCCAGATGAACAGCACGCCTGCCGCTCCCGCAAGCAGGCGGCGGAGCAGCAGGGGGGCGGCGGCCGGGCCGGGGGAAAGGCCCCGGGTAGAGCACCATGCCGCCCCTGCCGCTACCCCGACAACCAGCCCGCCGGCGAGGAAACTGTTGGAGGGGTCCTGCGGGTCGATCACGATCCCGGTCTGTGCAGAGGCCGCCTCCACCCACGCGGCGGGGACCTGCCAGTCTCCCTGCAGGCCGAGGACGAGCATCGTCGCCGCCGGGATCGCGAGGGAGAGACACAACGCTGCGGCGATCGTTCGGGAAAGCGGCCAGGTGCGGATGGTCGGGCCGAATCTCGCCTCAGCGACGAGGAAGGCCGCCAGGATTGCCAGCCCCGCCACCCACCCGGCGACCACGTCGAGGGGCGCGTGCACCCCGAGATAGATCCTCGATGCCCCGATGAGGAGGAGGAGCAGCCCGCAGGCCAGCCAGATCCGCCGGCGCCGGAGGGAGACGGCGACGAGGCCCCAGAACCCTGCGGCGAGCTGGGCGTGGGCGGAGGGGAGGGCGAACCCGGACTCCGCCGCGAGCGCGGTCACGCCCGGGTCGGTCCAGGAAGGCCGGGGGGTGTGGAATGCCATTTTCAGGGCATCGTTGGCGCCGGCGGATATCCCGAGCAGGAGCGCCGCCCGCAGCCCCAGGCGCGCGTTGCCGCACCAGAAAAGGGCGGCGAGCACAAAGAGATAGGCTTCGGGACTGCCGAGCACCGAGAAAGCCAGCATGGGTGCAAGCAGCCAGGGAAAAGAGACCTGCAGGTAGGGGATTATAGCACACCCCACCGCACGTCCTGCGTCCATGCACCTTCATAGGGGGTGACGATGCGGCGCGGGATGAATGTTACGGGGCGAAAAAAACGCTCTGGACGCGAAGGGAACGGATCAAAAAAAGCGGGGTTAGCCGAAGAGGGCCCCGAGACCGGCCATGCCGCCTTCCTCGTCTTCCTTCTCCTCTTCCTCTTCCTCTTCCTCTGCAGCGGCCTCCTGTGCGGGTGCTGCAGCGGCAGCGGCGGGGGCTGCGGCGACGGGGGCTGCGGCGGCCTTGCTGATGGCCTCCTCGATGTCCACGCCGTCGAGCGCGGCGACGAGCGCCTTGACCCGTGATTCCTCGACCTCGATACCCGCGGCGGTCAGGACTGCCGTGACCGCGTCCTCAGTTACGTCCTTTCCTGCCTTGTGCAGGATCAGTGCTGCGTAGATATACTCCATTTCAATTCACCTCAACTCGTTTCCAGATCTCATATTGTGTAGCATGTTCATCCGAAGAGGGCCCCGAGACCGGCCATGCCGCCCTCTTCGTCCTCTTTTTCCTCTTCCTCTTCTTCTTCCTCCGGCTCTTTCGCCTCTTCCGCTGCGGGGGCTGCGGCGGGGGCCGCGGCCTGGGCGGCCGCGGCGGCGCTGATTGCCGGGTCGAGCTCGAGCCCGTGCTCCGCCGCCGCAAGGGCGAGCGAGAGCATCTGCCGGTATGCCCGGACGACAATCAGGTCCATGACGTCCGCATTGTAGACGCCCGCCTCCACCGCAAGGCTCCGGGCCTCGCCGAACGCCTTGCCGAGGATGGCGCCGATGGTTGTCGGTGTCGGGATGGCGGCATTGACCGAGAGGTTGAATGCCTGCTGTGCGGCCAGCACGATGTTGTTGTAGTAGGCCAGCTCGTCGATTGCCAGCATCGATGGCTCGAACAGCGAGCCGTCGTAGTAGGCGACCTGCAGCGAGAGCCCGACATCGATCGGCCGTATGTCGAGTTTTGCCAGCGCGTCCGCCATCTTCTGGCTGATGACGTCACCTGCCCGGACCACCGTCTTCGATTCGCGGATGGTGACCTTGCCGCCCTCGATGGCCGCGGGGATGCCCGCCTGCTGGAGCTCGCCGACCACCGGGCCGGGCTTGAAGCTCGTCGGGCCCTTGGAGACCACGATGTCCTCGGGCGCGATGTCGCCGGGCTTGGCGACCATCTTGGTCATGGTCTGTTCAAGCCGCTTGTAGAGCTTGAACGGGTTTTCGTCGGTGAAGATGAGGGCGCTCTGCCCGTCGAGATAGGTCGTGACCTGCTGGATGTCCCCGCCCATCTCGTTGAGCGAGTGCTCGATGAGCGTGTTGCGCGTCATCTTCAGCACCGCGGACCCGCGCAGGCCGCGGCGCATATGCTGCAGCTGCGATGCGGGGATCCCGTAGAGGTCGACCAGCCCGAAGACAGCATATTTTCCGGCGAGACGCTTGATCTCGGCGACCTCGTCCTGCTTCCACTGCGGCAGGTGGGATGTGTACAGCGCCATTCCTACATCACCCTCTCTGCCGGGCCCATGGACGTCTTCACGTAGACCGATTTGATATTCATGGCTCCATTCTCAAGCGAACCTTCGACCCGCCTGAGCACGGCATCGATGTTTTCGGCGATCTGCTCGGGGTCCATGCCCGTGGTGCCCACCTTGACGTGGAATGTCTTCTTATCCTTGGTCCTGAACTTGACCGAATTGCGAAGGCGCTCCACCATCGGCCGGATGTCCGTGCCGGGCGGAATGGGCGTGGGCATCTTGCCCCGCGGACCGAGCCGGGGACCGAGCCAGCGGCCGACCAGCGGCATCACTGCGGTCTCGGCGAGGAAGAACCGGTACTCCCCGGCAATTTTACGTGCCTCGCGCGGTTCCCCTCCCAGGCGTTCGATCTCTTCTGCGCCGATGATGAGGTCGACACCAGCCTCTTTTGCCTGCGTGGTGATATCTCCCTTTCCGAGCACGGCGACCTTTTCCGTGACGCCTGTGCCGTGCGGTAGAAGTATCGTCTCATCAATACGGTTTTTTGGCTGCGCCATGTCGATGTTCCGGAGATTGACGGCGATGTCCACGCTCTCCAGGAACTTGCGTTCAGGCGCATTCTCCATGGCCGTTTTCACGGCTTGAAGGATATCAGCCCTTTCTACCATTTGTTACCTCCATAGTTCTGCGACCCTGTGCGGATCTTCTATGGGTTTTCATAGCCTATTCTGCGAAACTGCTGTCGTATTCGCCTGCATCGATGAGGGCAAACAGCTCCTTCGGAGTTTTGCCGTCGACGGTGACGCCCACGCTCACGCATGTCCCGACGACCTCCTTGACGGCGGTCTTCAGGTCATAGCTGAGCATGTCGTCGAACTTCATGCGGGCGATGCGGACAGCAGCCTCAAGCGGAAGGTCTCCCACAACCTGAGCACCGGGCTCTGATGCGCCCTTCTCAAGCCCGCACTCCTTCATGACGAGTGCGGTGGTGGGAGGCACACCCACGGACACCGTGAAGTTCTTCTTGTCGTCGACCTCGATAATCGCCGGCACCTGCATGCCGTTGAATTCCGCGGTCTTTTTGTTGATCTCGTCGACAACAGCCTTCACGTTGATTCCGAGTGGGCCAAGCGCGGGCCCCAGAGGGGGGCCTGCGGTTGCTTTTCCGCCGGGTACCAGTACCTCGACTACTTCTCCCATGTCTGTATCACCATGCCTGCCCCCGGTGGGGGGCTTTCGGCCTGGGTTAGTAGAGGTCGCCCCCGCAGGACTTAAAAGCTATTCACTGCGGGCGAAAAAAGAGAGGATTACTTTTCATCTTCACGCCGGTCGATGACCCGCACGTGATCGCCCCGCACCGTGATGGGAATGGGGACCATGCTCTCGTAGAGCTCCACGGTGATCTCCTCTTTTCCGGTATCCACCCGTTTCACCACCGCTTTTTCGCCCTTGAAGGGGCCGGCGATCAGCTCGACGATCGTCCCCTCGTCGATGCCGCTCACCACCGGCTTGGGCACCAGGAAGTGGGCGACCTCGTCGAGGATGGACGCTCCCCGCACCACGGCGCGCGCATGGGGGACCATCTCCACCAGCTGCTCGATGCGGGCCAGGGAGTCCGGGCTCTCCACGAGCACGTAGCCGCGCAGCTCGTCGGGAGCGATGATGGCCGTCACGCGGATCTCGCCATGGTCCTTGAGGGCCTTGACGATATTGTCCGCGACGGTCCGCTCCTGTTTTGCCGTGGTCTTGATGGCGTAGATTTTATTCTCTAATTCGGTCATCGATCCATCAGTTCGGCAGGATGAACATCAGTTCATAGATCACGAAGCCAATCAGCCCGATCAGGGCGATGCCCACTGCGGCCACAAGGGCGATCTTGGTAAATTCATCCCGGGCGGGGGTCCTCGCCAGTTTCAGGACACGCCAGTATTTATTGAATACCTCTTCTTCGATATTGAGTGCCATGCTCGATCACTTGAGGAAGTCTATTTCGAACTCTCTCATCATCTTTCTTACGCCTGTTTCGTTGCGGCCGTAGATCTGGGCGGAGCGGACCCCCGTCACCACGAGCATGGTGCGCATCTTGCCCTGCATGTCCGGATCGACCTGTGCGCCCCAGATAATCCGGGCAGTCGGATCGATCCGGTCATAGACCTCCTGCACGACCCCTTCGGCCTCGATCATGGTCATGTCGGGGCCGCCGACCACGTTGACCAGCGCCGCCGTGGCGCCGGAGATGTCCACGTCGAGTAGCGGGGAACGCAGCGCCTTCTTGACCGAATCGGCCGCCTTGTCCTCGCTGTCGCTCTCGCCCATGCCGATCATGGCCACGCCGCCCCGCTCCATGACGGTGCGCACGTCGGCAAAGTCGAGGTTGACGAGCCCGGGCATGGTGATCAGCTCGGTGATCCCCTTGACCGCGCGCATGAGCACCTCGTCGGAGACCTTGAACGCCGCGTAGAGGGGCAGGCGGGGCACGACCTCGAGCAGGCGGTCGTTCGGCACGACGATGACCGTGTCGGCGACATCGCGCAGCCGCTCGAGGCCCGCCTCCGCGTTCTCCATGCGGATCGCCCCTTCTGCGGTGAAGGGGAGGGTGACCACCGCAATGGTCAGCGCCCCCTCTTCGCGGGCCGCCTTGGCGATGATGGGAGCGGAACCGGTGCCCGTGCCCCCGCCGAGGCCCGTGGTGATGAACACCATGTCGGCTGCCTCCACGGCCTTCTTGATCTCCTCCTCGGTTTCAAGGGCCGCCTCCTCGCCCACCTGCGGGATGGAGCCCGCACCAAGCCCGCGGGTCCGCTGCCTGCCGATGAGGATGCGGGTGTCTGCCTGGGTGCGGATGAGGTGCTGGGCATCGGTGTTCATGGCGATGAGCCGTGCCCCGTGGATGCCCTCCTCCGACATCCGGGTGATGGTGTTGGACCCGCCGCCGCCACACCCGATGACCGCGATCTGTGTCTGCAGTTCTCTCAGTACCTCTTCCAAATCCTTGTCTTCCTGTGGATTATCGATAATCATGCCTTCAGCGCGATTCAGTGCCTCTTCTACTATGGACTTCATACATACCTCTCCAATCCCGGTACCCTGATCTCCCGCTCGCTCCATTCCGAAACCATTTCGGGGGTGATAATCCTCCCGTCACGTTCTATCGCTTTACCCGAGGCCAGCTCTTTGAAAAGAGGGCCCTGCGGCACCCCCAATGCGCGCGCTTTGGTGGGGTTGAAACGGAGTTTTCGCAGGATCAATCGCTCCCCGTCAACACTATTGTTGGCTTGTCCGGTGACGATGTCTATACTCAACGTTATTAGCTCATCTATTAATGATGATCTATTTTTCCCGTAGGAAATAAAAAATGGGAGGATTTTCCCCGTGCTCGAGGAGAGATGCACCACGGGGAGGGCGTCGAGGCGCTCGAGAACACGGGCCCTGTCAACCTGCAGGGCTTCATCCAGCAGATCCCCGGGAATTTCAAAGGAGACGGGGTCGCCCGGCTCCTCCAGTGCGTGGACGGAGACCCGGCTTCCCGGCGCCTGCGCCTCCGCGAGCCGGCGGATCGCAGTGTAGGTCTCGAGGTCGAGACGGCTGGCCGCGTGGATGTCGCTTTCCGAGAGGACCATCATATCCAGCCCGGCAAGGAGGGCGTCCAGCCGGGAAAGGACCGCGCCGGGCAACGCCTTCCTGTCGATGTAGGCGGCATGGGCGCCGCTCTTCTCCCGCATCTGCGCGATCATGCCGGTATCGAGGGCCACGACCTCGCGGGTCGGGGCGATGTGGCCGAACGCGGCCCCGGTGGCGAGGGCGATGGCCGTCTGGCGCGCCGCGTAGTGGGTCCCCCCGAACCCGATGAGGGTGAGCGACGCCGATGGCTCGGCGTCGAGGATGGCCCCGGCCACCGCCCGGGCCGCCGCCGGATCGCGCCACTGCTCCCCGGTGCTCCCGATCTCCGCAAAGAACGAGGGGGTGGCGAGATCGGTGGGCCCGTGGTGGGTCACCTCGTAGGAGACACGGTAGCCCGCAGGAGCGCGGGCGGCGAGGCCCTGCAGGACGGCGTGCATCCACCCGGGCGCCGCCGCGGCGAGCTCCCCCGCCCTGCCGCCGTAGTCCGCCGTCGCGTAGTTGCCGGTGACGTGGACGGTGAGGGCGGGCTCTGGCCGGATGCTGGTGTGCCGGGAGATGAACACGATCAGGTCGGCGTCCGCCCGCCGGTCGATCTCCTCCTCGTAGATCAGCCGCCCTTCCGTCTCCAGGAACGAGAGCTGCCGGCCGCGGTGCACGACCGGCACGGCGCCCGCGTTGTCCAGCAGGTCGAGCAGGTGGCGGCGGATGGCGACCCCCGCCGGGTCGAGGGCTGAATTGACGATGGCGATGTGCATGGGCAGATCACCCATGATCTTGATCCCCCGCCCCCTTGTACGCTTCGCTCCCCCGCCGCCCGCCCGGCCATTGCATACCCTGTTCATTTTCTGCAATGGTAAACGATATTTCCTTACAGGTGCACCTCTGTTGTACATGGATGAAGAGAAAATCACACAGGCGTTCGAGGAATTTGGCATCACCACCGAGATCCGGTGCGAACAGGCATTTGCAATCTGCGAGAAATACGGCATTCCCAAGCTCGACATCGCCCGCTACTGCAACCGGCACGACCCGCGCATCAAAATCAGGGGCTGCCAGCTGGGCTGCTTCAAATGAAGCTCTTTCTCGAAGTGGTCCCGGTCGGGGACGCGGTGGCCGCCATCCGGCGCATCGCCCCGCCGGTCGTCGCCGAGACCGTGGCCCTCAAGGACGCCTATGGGCGAGTGCTCGCCCGGGATATCATCGCCGGTGAGGACATCCCCGGGTTTACCCGGTCGGTGGTGGACGGCTACGCGGTGATTGCCGCCGATACCACCGGCGCCGGCGAGGCCATGCCCGCCATGCTCGCAAACACGGGCAGGGTGGCGATGGGAGCGCCGGAAGAGCAGGCGATCGCACCGGGGGAGTGCCGCTACGTTCCCACCGGGGGCATCCTGCCGCCGGGGGCCGATGCCATGGTGATGGTGGAGTACACCGAAGCGGTGGGCGACGAGGTGCTCGTCCACCGCCCCGTGGCGCCCGGCGAGAACCTGATCGCCCGGGGCGAGGACTTCGCCGGCGGCGACGTGGTGCTGGAGGCGGGACGGCGCTGCTCGCCGCGCGACCTGGGCGTGCTCGCTGTGCTGGGGGTGGCGGAGGTGCCGGTCGCCGCCCGGCCGCGGGTGGGGATCATCTCCACCGGCAACGAGCTGGTGCCGGTCACCGCGACGCCCGGCCCGGCGCAGGTGCGGGACGCCAACAGTTCGCTTGCCGCCGGGTTCGTGACCGAGCGGGGCGGCGTGCCGGTGCCCTACGGCATCGTCCGCGACGAACGGGCGGCGCTGGAAGAGGCGCTCGCCACCGCCACCGCCGCATGCGACGCGGTGCTCCTGTCCGGGGGCAGCTCGAAGGACGAGCGGGACATATGCGCCGCCACCATCGGCGATGCGGGCGAGGTGCTCATCCACGGCATCGCCATCGCCCCGGGCAAACCGACCATCATCGGGCGGGTGGGACCGGCGCCGGTCATCGGCCTTCCCGGCCACCCGGCCTCCGCCTACGTGGTGCTGATCGCCATTGCGGGGCCCCTGCTGGCCGCCATGACCGGCGAGCGGGAGGTGGTGCGATCGGTTGCCGCCCGGCTCACCCGGAACATCGCCTCGGCACGGGGGCGGGAGGACTACGTGCGGGTGGCCCTCGACGGCGAGGGGGGTGCGGTCCCGCTCTTCGGAAAATCAGGGCTGCTCAACACCCTTGCAGCGAGCAGCGGGCTCGTCCGGGTGCCGGCCAGCCGCGAGGGGCTGGAAGTCGGCGAGGAGGTGGAGGTGCTCCTGTGGTGAAGCGCTACCTCTCCCTCATCACCCTCGACGAGGCGCTGGCGTGCACCCGCCAGGAATTCCCCCGCCCGGTGCGCACCGCCACGGTGCCCCTCGATGAGGCGGCGGGCAGGATCACGGCAGCACCCGTCTTCACCCGGTTCTCGGTCCCCGAGACCCACCTCGCTGCGATGGACGGGATCGCCGTGCACAGCCGGGACACCTTCGGGGCGAGCGAGCAGCGCCCGGTGCGGATCCGGGACGCAGCGCGGGTCAACACCGGCAACGTCGTCCCGCCGGGCTATGACGCCGTGGTGATGATCGAGGACGTGCACCTCGAGGAGGACGGCTCCTGTACCGTGCGGGCGGCGGTGAGCCCCTGGCAGCACATCCGCCCCGTGGGGGAGGATATCGGCGAGTCGGAGATGATCCTTCCCTCGCTGCACCGGATCCGCCCGCACGAGATAGGTGCCCTCGCCGCCTACGGCGTGGCCGAAGTGCCGGTGCTCGACCTCTCGGTCGGGCTCATCCCCACGGGATCCGAGCTCGTGCCGGTGGGCACGCGTCCTGCACCCGGGCAGGTGGTGGAGAGCAATATGCACATGGCCGCGGCCTACCTCGCCGACCTCGGGGCCCGGTGCACCCACTACCCGGTCGTTGCCGACGACCCGGCGGCGATACGGGAGCGGATCCGCAGCGCCATCGAGGAGCACGACCTCGTGATCGTCTCCGCCGGGTCATCCAAGGGCACCCGCGACTACACCGCCGCGGTGATCGGCGAGCTCGGCGAGGTGCTCATCCACGGCGTGGCCATCAAGCCCGCCCGGCCGGTGATCGTCGGAAAGGTGGCAGGCACACCGGTGATCGGCATGCCCGGCTATCCCCTCGCCTGCTTCACCATCCTGCGCGAGATCCTGCGCCCCATGATGGCCGCCTGGGGCTTCGCCCCGCCGGAAAGCGAGCAGGTTGCCGCCCGCCTCACCACCACACTCCAGTCCGATGCCGGCACCGACGAGTTCGTGCTCCTCTCGGTGGGCCGCATCGGGGAGAACTGGGTGGCGGTGCCGCTCTCCCGGGGCGCCGGGGTGCAGATGAGTGCTGTCAGGGCCAACGCGTACGCGAAAATCGGCCGCACCCTCGAGGGGGTGGCCGCCGGCGAGCAGATCACGGCAACCCTGCTGGTGCCCCGCGCCGGCGCACAGGAATCCCTGCTGGTCACCGGGAGCCACGACCCCGCCCTCGACTACCTCGCCGACCAGGTGCGCCCGGCGGGCATCGACATGCACGCCACTCACACGGGGAGCATGGGCGGGGTGCTGGCCCTCAAAAAGCAGGAGTGCCATGCCGCTCCCATGCACCTCCTCGCTGCGAACGGCGACTACAACATCCCCTACCTGGAAAAATACCTGCCCGGCGAGGAGCTGGTCCTCCTCTGCGTTGCCGAACGCCAGCAGGGGATCGTCTCCCGCGAAGAGCTGCGCCTTGACGACCTCCCCGGCACCAGGTTCGTCAACCGCCAGAAGGGATCGGGCACGAGGATGCTCCTCGACCATCTGCTGGCTGCCGAGGGGATCGATCCTTCGTCAATCGAGGGCTACGACCGGGAGCTGACCACCCACCTCTCGGTAGCCCTCGCCGTCAAAACCGGGGAGGCCGATGCCGGGCTCTGCGTGTATTCCGCCGCAAAAGCGCTCGGGCTGTCCTTCGCGCCCGTGGGGACGGGGCGCTACGAGCTGGTCGCCCGGCGGGCGGTGCTCGAGGAGGACGGACGGGTGGCCCGCCTCTTCGACGCCGTCTCCTCGCCTGAATTCATCAGGGTGCTGGAGCGCCTGGGGGGCTACGAGACCGGGGAGACAGGCGTGCGGCGCGTACTGCCATGAGGACCGCCTCTTCGGGGGTCTGGCAGGAAACGACCCCCTCGATCTCCCACGTCCAGTAGCCGAAGACCGGCAGTTCATTTTTCAGCGCAAGGGCGATCTCCGAGAGGGTGCCGTAGCTCCCGCCGACGGCGATCACCGCATCCGCGGATTCCACCAGCACGACGTTGCGGGCGTGGCCGAGATTGCTCCGTATATGGACATCGAGATAGGGGTTGCCGTTCTCCGTTCCGGGGAGGATGCCCACGCATAATCCGCCGTTCCCCTTCGCTCCCCGGCATGCCGCCTCCATCACGCCCCCGCGCCCGCCGCAGCAGAGCACCTCCCTGTTGCCGGCGATGAGGTGCCCGATGGTCTCGGCAGCCGCCGCTTCTTCGGCCGTGCACTCCACCGCCCCGATCACCGCGATCTGCATGTGTCCATGGTGCTCGCCGGCCGGGCATATGGCTGCCGGTCGGTCCCGGCCGGCATCGCCGGCTGTTCATGCGCCGTGGCCGGCGGGGAGGTGCGCCGCATACAGGCGGGAGAGCAGCAGGTAATCGACAAAAAACGTCGTGGCCACGGTGACCGCGCCCGCCCCCGCCGTCCCGCACCACCCGCCGGCGCAGAGCCCGAGCCCAAAACCCACCCCGGCGGCAAGGGAAAGAAGATGCACCTGCAGCCGCACCAGCGGCGATGGCCCCGTCATCGCATTCACCACCCTCCCTGCACGCCCCTGTGCCGGGCGCTCACCGATCGGAGGGGCTTTCGTTTTTATCTTTTTGCATATATAAAAACTATTCCCGGCGAGGGGGCCGCCGGGGGAAGGGCGGCGCCGCACCAGTGCCGGGTGGGGGCACGCCCCTGCAGGACGCCCGCAAATACTTAACCATTCCACACGCCCAATTTTATGGTACGATTTGAGGGATCAAGGTGAAAGAGGCCGCCAGCAGCTATAGCGCACAGGACGTCGAAGCCGAGGTCAGACAGTACTGGGACGGCGAGGATGTCTACCGGCAGGTGAAGGCACTCCGGGAGGGAGGGAAGAGGTTCTTTTTCGTCGACGGGCCGCCCTATACCACGGGCCATATCCACCTGGGCACCGCGTGGAACAAGATCATCAAGGATGCCGTCCTGCGCCGGGAGCGGATGCGGGGCTTCGATGTCGTCGACCGCGCCGGCTACGACATGCACGGCCTGCCCATCGAGGTGCGGGTGGAGCACGAGCTGGGGTTTACCTCCAAAAAGGACATCGAAGACTACGGGATTGCCGAATTCGTTGAGCGCTGCAAGACATTCGCCCTCGACCACAAGGACATCATGAGCGAGCAGTTCCGGCAGCTCGGCGTCTGGCTGGATTTCGATGACCCCTACCAGACCGTCTCCGAGGAGTTCATCGAGTCCGCATGGTGGGTGCTCCAGCGGGCCGAGGAGAAGGGCCTGTTAGAGCGCGGCCACCGGGTGGTGAACTGGTGCCCCCGCTGCGAGACCGCCATCGCCGACTCGGAGGTGGAGTACTGGGACGAAGCGGATCCCTCAATCTTCGTCAAGTTCCCCATCAGCGGCCGCGACGGTGAGTTCCTGGTCATCTGGACCACCACCCCCTGGACGCTCCCCGCCAACGTCGGCGTGGCGGTGGACGAGACCTTCACCTACGCCCGGGTGAAGGCGGTCCGGGACGGCGCCGAGGAGGTCCTCTGGATCGCCGAGGATCTGGTGGAGAGCGTGCTGCGAAAAGGTCGCTACCAGGACTACACCGTGCTCGAGACGCACCGGGGCAGCGACCTCGTGGGGATGCCCTACGAGTCCCCCCTCGCCGCTGCCGTCCCCGCCCAGAAGGAGATCGCCCACCGCGTGGTGGCCGCCGGGTTCGTGGAGCTGGAGAACACCGGGATGGTGCACATCGCCCCGGGCCACGGGTGGGACGACTTCCTGCTGGGCACCGCCGAGGGGCTGGAGGTCTTCTGCCCGGTCGGCGGGGACGGCCGGTTTACGGCAGAGGCGGGGATCTTCGAGGGGCTTGCCGTGCGGGACGCCAACGAGGAGGTGCTCGAGGCGCTGGGCGGATACCTCCTCGCACAGGAGACTATCGTCCACCGCTACGGCCACTGCTGGCGCTGCAAGATGCCCATCATCTACCGGGCCACCGAGCAGTGGTTCATCGCCATCCCTGAAATCAAGGAAGATATGCTCAGCGAAATCGCCCGGGTGGCGTGGTACCCCGAGTGGGCGGGGTCCGCGCGGTTCCACGACTTCGTGGCCGACGCACGGGACTGGTGCATCTCCCGGCAGCGCTACTGGGGCACCCCCATTCCGGTCTGGGTGTGCGATGCCTGTGACGCCCGCCGGGTCTTCGGCACCATCGCCGAGCTCGAAGAGGCGAGCGGCGCCGTCCTCGAGGACCCGCACCGCCCCTACGTGGACGAGATCACCGTCCTCTGCGCCTGCGGCGGCACCATGCGCCGGGTGGAGGACATCTTCGACGTCTGGTTCGATTCCGCCAACGCCTCGTGGGCCACCGTCGGATTCCCCCGGCGGCGCGAGGAGTTCGAAGCGCTCTGGCCCGCCGACTTCATCACCGAAGGGCAGGACCAGACACGGGGCTGGTTCTATTCCCAGCTCGGCGCCTCCACCATCGCCTTCGATTGCGCCCCCTATAAAAGTGTACTGATGCACGGGTTCGCCCTCGACGCCGAGGGGCGCAAGATGAGCAAGAGCTTCGGCAACGTGGTCTCGCCGGAGGAGGTCGTTGCGAAGTTCGGGGTGGACGTGCTCCGCCTCTACCTGCTCTCGGCGAACGCCCCCTGGGACGACCTCAAGTTCAACTGGGAGAGCGTCTCCACGGTCAACCGGGCGGTCAACATCCTCTGGAACGTCTACCGCTTCCCCCTCCCCTACATGATCCTGGACGGGTTCGTCCCCGCATGCGGCGAGGACGGGAAGTGGGAGGCGGGGTACGTGCTCGCCAACCATGCATCGATGCCTGTCGAGGACCGCTGGATCCTCTCCCGGATCAGCAGCCTCGCCGCAACCGTCGAGAAGGATTTGCAGGAGTACCAGCTCCACCGGGCGACGAGGGGGCTTATCACCTGCATCCTCGAGGACATCTCCCGCTGGTACGTGCAGCTGGTCCGCCCCCGGATGTGGCTGGAGGAGGACGCCCCGGAGAAGACCAGCGCCTACGAGACCATGTACTATGTCATGCGCAGGCTGGTGCAGCTGCTGGCGCCGTTTGCCCCCCACATCACCGAAGCCATCTACCGCAACCTGCGCACCGGTGCCGACCCGGCGAGCGTGCATATGCTCGACTGGACCGCCGGCGACGGGTGCCTCATCGACCGTGCGCTCGAGCGGGCGATGGATACCGTGCGCGCCTTCGACGATGCGGCGGCCACCGCGCGCCAGGCGGGACGGCGCAAACTGCGCTGGCCGGTCGCCCGGACCGTGGTGGTCACGGGGGACGACGGGGTTGCCGGCGCCATCGAGGAGCTGCGCGGCCTGTGCGAGGCCCGGGCCAACAGCCGCCGCGTCGAGGTGGTGCGGGGCCGCTGGGAGCGCATCGGCTGGCGCGCCGAGCCGGTGATGCGGGGCATCGGGCCGTCCTTCGGCAAAGAGGGGCCGGCGGTCAGGGCGCTCATCGAGCAGGCGGACGGCAACCGCTTGAAAGCCGCCCTCGAGGAGCACGGCGAGGCGACGGTCGGCGAGGGCGATGCCGTCTATACCATCACCGCCGCCCACGTCACCTTCGAGGAACAGCTCCCGGCAGATGTGTTCGCCGCCCCCATGGACGGCACCGCCACCGTCTACGTGGACGTGGCCCTCGACGACGACCTCGAGGCGGAGGGCTACGCCCGGGAAGTGATCCGCAGGCTGCAGGAGATGCGCCGCCAGCTCGACCTGCGCGTCGAGGACTTTATCACCGCGGACGTCTGCGTCGATGATGCCCGTGTCGCGGGCCTGCTCGCCGGCGAGTGGCAGGACTTCATCATGCAGGAGGTCAGGGCCTCCTCCCTCTCCCTGCGCACCGCCGGCGGGGCACCCGGCGGCACCGCGGACCTTGAAAAAACATGGGACGTGGAGGGCATCACCATGGTGATGGCCGTCGCTGCTCGCCCCTGACCAGTGAGCGGACCAGCGCCTCCCCTTCGGGCCCGGAAAAGAGGGGGAGGTCGTGGAGTGCCCGGACGACGGTCCGCTCCACCTCCACCGCTTCGCCGGTGACCGGGTTGTACCCCTGTTTTTCCACCGTCTCCCGGGCGACGAGCACCCCGCGCCGCTGCCATGCGGGCGTGTGGGCGAGGTTGACCCCCCGGGAAAACATCAGCTCGTGGAGGTCGGCCGAGGGTTTGCCTTTCAGCGCCGCGGCCGCCTCCCGTGCGCTCATCCCCTCGTCGATCAGCGCCTGCTGGCAGTAGGCGTTGATGTGGTTGCGCCAGGCCTCCTGCTGGCGCCATGCCAGGTAGCCGGCGACCGCATCGGGGGTCATGGCGATCACCCTGGCGTCGAACGCCAGCGGCCGGCGGCACCCGAGGGCGAGGGTGAGCGCGCTCGCCGCATAACTCGCGCAGACCGAATCGATCTTCTCCACCCGTCCCCCGAACGGGAGATCCGAAAAATAGAGGCTGATTTCGTCGGAGAACGTGTACGCGAAGACCGGTGCGAGCCCGCTCTCCCGGAGGAGCGCGCGGCAGACATCGCACATCGCCTCGCACAACCTGCGGTCGAAGGGTTTTTCGAGGCCCAAACTGCGGGAGAGGCGGGAAAACGCGCGCCCGTCGCACCTCACCATGACCGGCGGGACCATGGCAAGCGAGCTGAAGAGTTCCCGTTGCTGCATGCGCATGCCGTTAAAAAAGTATGTTCCCCATGAACCTACCGCACAACGAGAACCAGGATCCTGGCCCCCTACTCCTGTTTCATCCTGCCGAACGCACCCGTAAGGTGGCGTATGATGATGATATCGCCGATCGCAATGATGATCCGGTAGGGAATGCGAAGGCCCTTGAATCCCTTGAGGTCCATCAGTTCGGGATTGATATTGCTCACCGCGAGCGAATCGATCTTTTTGCCGTCGACGTCCACCACCACGTCGTCTATCTCCCCCACCAGCACTGCCTTGTCAGTGTAGACCTGCATACCGAAAAGGTCGGTAATCTGAGTTTTCATCGTAATCTTTTGAAGGTATACACTTAAAAGGTAAAAAAATAATCATTCCCTCATGGAAGGCTCCCTGCAGATAGGAACCATTTTCGATATCCCCGTACGCCTCCACTGGACGTTTCTCCTGGTCATTCCCCTCTTCGCGTGGATTATCGGCAGCCAGATCGAGATCACCGCCGGGCTCATCGCGGGCGCATACGGCATCGATCTGGTCTCCGACCCGTCCTATATGGCCTATATCACCATGGGGTACATGCCCTACATCCTGGGCACCGTCGTCGCCCTGGGCCTCTTCCTGGGAGTCTTTGTTCACGAACTCGCCCATTCCCTCGTCGCCCGCGCGAAGGGGATCAAGATCCGCAGCATCACCCTGCTCATCCTCGGCGGGGTGGCGTCCATGGACGAGGGCATCCCCGACCCCCGGGTGGAGCTGCCCATGGCGCTCGCCGGCCCCCTCACCAGCCTGGCCATCGGCATCGTCTGCAGCGTCATCGGCGTGGTCGGCATCGCCTTCATCACCGATCCCCCCCTCGCCGGCCTGGTCTTCTTCGTCTTCGGCTACCTGGGCCTGCTCAACATCATCCTCTTCGTCTTCAACCTGCTCCCCGCGTTCCCCATGGACGGCGGGAGGGTGCTGCGCGCATGGCTGGCGACACGGATGCCCCTCAACCGGGCCACCAAGATCGCCGCCGATTTCGGCAAGGCGTTCGCGGTCTTCTTCGGGATCGTCGGGTTCTTCCTCTTCAATCCCATCCTGATCATCATCGCCTTCTTCATCTACATCGGGGCGAATTCGGAGTCCACGATGCTGCGCTACAACATCCTCCTCCAGGACGTCACCGTCGCCGACGCCATGAGCGCACCCGTCGTGACGGTGCCCCCCGACCTCCCCGTCCAGGACGCCATCGAGATGATGTATTCCACCCATCACCTGGGCTTCCCGGTCATGGAACACAACCGGCTCGTCGGCATGGTGACGCTCTCCGACGTGCACTCGGTGCCGGAGCCGGACCGGGAGGCACTCCGGGTGGGCGATATCATGACGAAAGGACCCATCACCCTCCAGCCCCGCTCCCCGCTCATCGAGGCGCTGCAGATCATGTCGGCGAAAAACATCGGCCGGGTCCCCATCGTGGAGGGGGAGGAGCTGGTGGGCATCGTCACGCGGACGGACATCCTGCGGGTGATGGAGCTCAAAGAGGTTTGAAGGCCAGCACCCCGTCGATCGGGGTGGCGCCCGCCGCCTCGCGGAACTGCGCGACGCTCGCGAAGGGGCGGGGGGCGGCAATGGCGGCACTGCGCGCTTTGCCCACCCCGGGGATCCAGCGCAGCGCCGCGACGGGCAGGTGGTTGATGTCCACGGGGCAGGGCAGCGCGGTGACCGAGCGCATGCCCCAGTCGACCACCACGGCATCGATGACCTCCCCGCACGCCACGCGCAGGGGGATGCCCACCAGGATGGGGTAGGAGCCCATCTGGCGCCCGAAGGAGAGCGCCCCCTCCTGCTCGATGACCACCCGCCGGAGCACCGTGCCCGCCGGAAAGAGGCGTGTGAGCATGGGCAGGTCGAAGTTTTTGCGCACATGCTCCTTGAAGCGGGCGAACGCCGCCGCGTGGCGGCCCAGGGTGTTGGCGGCGAACGCAGGGGTGCCCTCGAAGGGCATCAGCTGCCGGATATTGACCCGCCGCACCAGGAGGCCGCGGTCGAGCACCTCCGCTAAAAACGCCTCGTTGAGGGCGAACGTCGCCTCCGTCTCCCCGGCGAGGCCGGCGATGAAGTTGAGCCCCGGGAGGAGGTCGGGCACCCCCTCGCGGCGCCGGGCCCCCACCTCGTTGACGATCTCGATGGCCCGCATCACCTGCGCGGGGGAGGCTTTGAGGTTGTTGGCCACGATCACCGCGGGGTCGGCGGTCTCCATCCCGAAGGCCGCCACGTCGCCGGGGGTGTGGTGGTCCCGGATGACGCAGAGGGCCTGCCGTGCCGCCTCCTCGTGGTGGGCGATGGTGCCCGGGTTGATGTTGTCGATGTGCAGGGTTGCGAGGTCGGGCGCCGCGTCCCGGATGCCGGCAAACAGCCGCTCCAGCAGGTCGGGCCGGGGACGGGGAAACTCCCCTCCGCCCGCCCCGTAGGCGAGCAGGTCGGGCTGCCTGCCCAGGCGGAAATGAAGGGCCCCGTGGGCGGCGAGGGCGGCCACCTCGGCGATCACGCCGGCAGGCTCCCGGTAGCGAGGCAGGCCGTAGAGGGGTTCGGTGCAGAACGCACATCCTCCCACCACCGCCCGGGAGCAGCCCCGCGCCGTCTCCAGCTCGCACATCACGTGGGGATAGGAGGGGTGCCGGCCGATGATGCCGGCACCGGCGACACTCCAGCGGTCGAGGGCCGCGTAGTCGAGCGATCCCGCGGGCTCGCCCCCATCGAGGAAGGCGGCGAGAGCGGCGGCGATCTCGCCCGACAGCACGGCGTCGAAACCCGAAAAGGCCTGCCTGGCCGCAACCGATCCGCCCCCTGCGGCGTAGCCGAAGGTGATCGGCCCGCCGACCAGCAGCTGCGGGCGGCGGAGCAGGGTTGCGATCTGGCGTATCTCGGCGAGGGTGGGGGGCGCCCCGCCCAGGTACCTGCCGGGCACTGTCATCCCGGCGATCATCACCACGAGGGCGGCGCCGTCGAGCCGGGCGAACCACGCCGGATCGTCGCGCACCTGGTCGACGGTGCAGTACTCCACGGAGAACCCCCGCTCCCCGAGCACCCCGGCGACGTAGCGCACGTAGGGCGAAATGTAGGGAGGGACCCCGAAGCAGGCGGGCTCGTCGACGTAGCCGTCGAGGATGTATGCCTCAGATCTCATAGCCGATGATGCCCAGCAGGGTGCGGGCCCAGGCGAGTTTGCCCCGCTTGACCGGGTCGACCGCCGCGTCGTCGAGGTCGAAGCCCACCAGGGTGACCGAGGCCGCGCCGAGGGCGTCGGCGGCGAAGACCGCCCGGTCGCCGTCGGAAAACCCCCCGAAGTTGTGGACCCCCGGGAGGGGCCGGGCCTGGGTGGTGGCCACCAGCGGGCCCTCGAACTGCGGCACCCAGAGGCGCAGGAGGGGGATGTTGTCGCCGTGCGCGTGCACCACCATGACGGTGCCCTCCCGGTTCATCGCCGGAAAGCTGTCGGTGGCGCCGTCGAGGTCGGTGAAGACCGCGTCCGGCCGGATGCCGCGCGAGACGAGCACGTCCGCGGCCGCATCGGCAGCAAACACCGTGCCGTGCACGAGGTCGAGGTCGTGCTTCAGGCCGGGGGCGTTGCCGCACACGGTTACGTCGGCGCCCCGGCAGCAGGCCTCGAGCACCGGCAGATCGTCGCGGGGGGCGAGACGGGCAAGCTCCGCCGCAGCCCGTTCGTCGCCTTCGCGGTCGAACGCAAAATAGTCGAGGATTTCGGTATAGAGCGGTTCCCAGTCTTCAAACTTCATTATTCTCCTCGTCTTCAAGCCCGACGATTTCCATGAACCTGTGCAGGATCGGCTCGATGACCAGGGAGAGGAGTTCGTCCTTGTTCCGCACCATGGAGAAGTAGGTGAGCGGGATCACCGCCGCCGCCATGGTGGCGTGCCCGCCCGCATCGCCGATCTCCCCGAACGCCTCCGCCATCACGTTGCCGATGTGCAGCCTGATGTCCCGGTTCCGGGCGGAGATGGTGATCCGGTGGTCGCCGATGCCGTAGACCACCGCCGTGTTCACCCCCTCCAGGTTGATGAGCAGGTCGGCGGCCTGCGGCACGGCGTCGCGGTTCCTGATATAGCCGACGTTCGAGAAGAGGTAGCCGCTCCGGATTTTCCGGTTGCGGATGGCGTTGCCCAGCACGTCGATGGTCTCCTGGGAGATGGACGGGGAGGTGATCCGGCCCAGGAGCTCAGCATCGGTGAGGGGCAGGAGGAAGGCGGCGTAGTTGAGGTCCTGGGGCGTGGTGTTGCGGGAGAAGTCGCGGGTGTCGGCCTTGATGCCGTAGAGGAGGGCGGTTGCCACCGCCGTGTCGACGGGAAGGTTGAGCTCCTGCAGGTACTGGGTGAGGATGCTCGCCGTGGCCCCCACCCCCGGGCGGATATCCACGAAGTCGGCGTTCGGGGACATTTCGCCGTTCCGGTGGTGATCGATGATGATGTTGACCGGCACGCCCTTCTCGAGCCCGTTGTTCGTACCCGGGATGGAGGAGTCCACGAGTGCGAGGTAATCGCACTGGCCGAGCGCGTCGGGCGTGATCCGTTCCATCTTGATGTCGAAGAGGTTGACGAAGGCCCGGTTCTCCTGGTGGCCGATGTTGCCGTCGAAAAAGATGCGGCAGGCGAGCTTCCCCTCGCTCGCCTCTCGGGCGATGGCGCACAGCGCCATGGCGCTGGAGATGGAATCGGGGTCAGGGTTGGTGTGGGTGACGATGCCCAGCGTGCCCTCCCACTCTCCGAGCATCGTATGGAGCCGCCGCGCCTGCCGCGATGAATGGAGTTTGCGGATATTGTGGATGGCGCTCCGGGCGACGACTTCCTGGGGGTAGATGACGATGTCGGCGCCGGCCTGTTCGAGCAGGTTCACGCTCATGGGGTCCACGGCGCGGGCGATGATGTAGGATCCGGGATACCGTTCCGCGGCGCGCTTGACGGCAGCGAGGTTCGCGTCCTTCTGGTTGCTCAGGACGAACACCACTTCGGGGACGGGAATCCCCTCGAAGACTTTCGGGTGCTCCATCTCCCGCACGATAGCATCGTATTTCTGATCGCGCAGGTCCTCGACCCGTTTTTCGTCGTGGTCGATAACGATGATCTGGTTGGTTTCCTTCGCCAGGGCGTCAATGACGTTGTACCCGATGCTCCCGCAACCGAGAATGAGATATTTTATTCTATCCGGAGGCCCTGCCGGCGGCGAATCTGCCATGCGTACAGAGGTAGTATCTTTCATATTATTAAAGCAATCCAAAATGTTTATTTCCAAATATCAACCATGGTATTAGGCCATTCGGGGCCTGTAGCTTAGTCAGGAAGAGCGACGGACTCTTAATCCGTAGGCCAGGGGTTCAAATCCCTTCAGGCCCGCTTTCTTTTCGTGATCGGAGGTCGTTCCGGTCGTTATTAGGATTGTTTTGTGTTCGGTATTCGTTTTAAGCGCAGATATCGCACTATCCATGAATCGAGAAGCGTTAAAGCCTTGATTCTTGATAAATTCATAGTGATCTGGATCAATAGTGATCGATAACCTTTTCCTGATTCTCTCCGTTAAAGGGCATGTTTCCGATTTAGCCTTTGATTTCATTCTCTTTTCCCCTGTGCGTACATGTGCGTACATGTACGTACACTTTAGTACCAACCTAACTTCTTAAAATGGGGGTCTCCCTGAAGGCATCCGCGCTGGCATTCTTCCTAGGTGATGAGAGATCCGGCCGGTCTGGCTATCCTGAGCTCCTCATCTTGTAGCATCCACGCCGGTGATCTTCCTGGGTGATGGCTGAGATGATCCGGCCGGCCTGGCTATCCTGAGCTCCTCATCTTGTAGCATCCGCGCCGGTGATCCTCCTGGGTGGTGGCTGAGATGATCCGGCCTGATGAGATCCTGAGTACCTGCAGTACGGCCGGGGGGATCCTGGGATCATCATGGTAGCATCCCGGCCGGTGATCTCCCTGCTGATTAGTAAAAACATGCAGGCGTGATCCTAGGTGTGGCCGGGTCAGTCCTGATGAATGAGATATAAGAAAAATAGCGGCAGTTCCCTTGATCCCGATAGTAGAGGCCGTGGAGAGAAAGGATCTTCTCCTGTTTTCTCCTATTTTCTCCTTATCTTCTCCTGTTTTCTCCCTATCTTCTCCTCTTTTCTCCAGTAGAAAAAGGAGAAAATCTCCCTCTCTCACTCAAATTCTGCTTCTTTGAACCGAAGAGCGCTGCTATTCTCCCGTACCGTCCTTTGGAGATCCTCATCAAACCCGGCTTCAGCTTCCGCCTCTATATCGATCGTGATCTTCACCCTGACGCCTGTCTTTACGGTGAAGTGTTGGATCAGCTCATCGACAATATCAGAAAAGTTTGTCTTGGCATTGATCGGATCAAGCTCCACCCGGCCGATAAACCGTCTCTTCTTCTGTACTGGAGGGGTGCCAGTGGGTGATCCACCGGGATCACGAACGCCCGATCCACGCCCAGACCAGCCGCTCCCTGTTGCTCCACCACTCCCTGCCGGACTGGTACCCCAGCCTGATGGACTCGTCCCTTCCATCCCAGGCACCACAGGCGGCCGGGTCGCCTCCTCATACCGTGCTGCCTCTTCAGGCTCGATCAGCAGCAGGGCACTATCAACCGTTATCCGGGCGTTCTCATCCCCAAAGACAAAGCCCCGGTACTTCTCACCCTCCACGCCTTCAGCCGTTCCGAAGTACTCGCGGCTCCGGGCCCCTGCTGTAATGGCAGCAGAATAAACCTGCTCATCTTTCAGCCGGGGGAGATAGAGATAGCAGCAGGAGTCATGCCAGACCTTCTGAGCGCTTATAGCCGGGGTATCAGCCCTCCAGTACCACTGCTTCAGGATACCTGAGAGGAAGATCGGAGACCACCGTTCAATCACGATCTCGTTCTCCCTGATGATCCGGTCTATCTCAGCCTTGATCGTTTTGCCAGAATCAAGCTGAAACTTCTCCCATGTGACCTGACTTGATGGCTTCCCGTTTGCCATCTCAAGACCGGGCACCATCAGCCAGCGGTACGTCTCCCGGATCAGTCGTTCAAAGATGTTTTTTGCGCTATCTCTCTGCTCTTTTGCTGTCCGGCCCATGATATTATCAAGGGTGATGATATCCTTCTCATAATCATCAACAATAGACTCCCAGGCAGCCCATGATCGCACCTGTTCCAGCAGCCGGTCTTTGGTGTCTCCATCTGCTGCAAGGAAGATCAGCCGGTTCTGCCGCTGCCGTGGTTGCTCTCCGCGTTTCTTCAGGAGATCAGCAGCGCACCATTCAGCTGATCGTAACTGATGGCGGCCATAAGGGGCATCAGGAGGCAGCACAACCAGCCGGATCACGGTATCGTCCGGGATATCACTGCCGGGAGTGAAGATGTGGATGCCGCCTGCAATCTCAGATTTTACCTGTTTTGCGAGTTCTGTTTTAATTCTTGGGAGAATATCATGTTTTTCATCAAACCGGCGTTTCCGGTCTTCCATCTCCCGCCTGAGGTTTGGGCGGGTATCAAACCAGAAGCGGCTGTTTCCTTCGTTTAGGTGATGGAGCCGTTCTGTGAGGCGTTTTAGGGCATCAGAGAAGATCCCGATCTGCTGCCCCGGCTGGATGGCACCCAGCAGTACCTGATCATGCCTGATGCCCCGTGATGTCCGGCTGCCGGTATCAGGAGCACTCCCGATAAAGATCGTCCGGGCCACCCTCCGGCAGGCATGGATACTGCCAAACCGTGGATCTTTATTCTCGATCATCGCGGTCTCAGCAGTATTGCCATCCATATCCCTCTCCACCACCGGATCCCAGCCCTGAGGCAGATAATAGAGGAGTTCGTTTCGTGTGGCTCCGTCATAGAGAGGCACACTGCCGGGCATGATCAGCGTGTCATTGTTTCCATCCTGCCAGAGGCGATGAATCATCTTTGCCATCAGTTTCAGGACACCCCGGGTACGCTGGAAGTTCTCTAAAGATGCCCAGTCTTCATAGAGACGATCAAAGAGCTCAGGATGGATCGGGTATGCGGCAACAAGCCGATCATAATACCGGCTCTCCTGTGTTTCGGGGGGGAAGATGCCTGAGTGCTGGATATACTGATCTGCATAGGCACGGCAGACAGCATCACGGGCGGCTGTATCGGAGATTGTGGAGAAGAGACGCCGCCGGACGATCTCAAATGCCTCCTCAGTGGCAACGGGCTTCCAGAGGGCCTGTACGCGGCCAAAATAATGCTCCAGAGCAGCTAAGGCCTTAGCCCCGCGTTCTCCACCTGCTTCAAGCGCAGATTCCGGGAGGGAGGCAAGAAGAACAGCATTCGGTACGGCTTTGAGTGATTCGGTAAGGGCCTGAATAAAGGAGAGATTGCTTTCAAAGGTGCCGCCGGGATAGCTCTTCCCTGCTTCAAGCTGCCTGATATAGGCAACAAGTTCATCGATTAAGATGATACAGGGGGCATAGGCTTCAAGAAGATTGGCTAGCACCTCTTTTCCGGGTGAGGTGCCATCCAGATCAGCGGCCCGTACCTGTGCATATCCCTCTTCACCGCCAAGCTGCCATGCGAGTTCTCCCCAGAGGGTACGGACTTCTGTAGATCCCCGCTTCTTCGGGATGCCGGGAGCCATCTTTGTGCCATCAAGGACAACACATCGGGCTTTTGGAAGATCATAGATCCCGGCTTTGTCAAGGATCGGAGATATACCGGCCAGATCGCTTGTGGGAACGCTTCCCTGTGCCATGTGATAGACCGCAAGCAGGGTATGGGTTTTCCCGCCTCCAAATGCCGTCTGGAGCTGGATCACCGGATCGCCGCCTTTGCCTGCGATCCGTTCTGCTACCGATCCAAGCAGGATCTCCATACCCTCGGTGATGTATGTCCGGGCATAGAAGAGAGCGGGATCAAGGTATTCTTTTGTTGCGGTACCATCATGGACACGGGAGAGATCAGCGGCAAATTCTGCCTGCTGAAACTTTCCTTTCAGGACATCCTCATGCGGGATGGCCACTTCACGCCATGGTCTCATTGTCATATCATATGCCTCCTCAGTATCATTGATCAGTCCTCTCCAAGGTCAAGTCTTCTCTGGGGCCCTTCTCCCCGGCGGTCTATGGCAGCCGCCTCGATCGGGTGCCAGGTGGTGATCAGCTCGTTATAGATCCGGGCATCTTCAGCCCAGCCCTTCCGCTCACAGAGGGTATAGAGCCGGTATGCCAGCTGCCTGATTTGCATTGTCCGGGTAGGTATCCGGGTAAGCAGTGCGCCTGCCGGCCCCTCCCCGCCGGTCTGGAATGTCCGGCTTAAGTGGTGGAGCGCCTCCCAGACCGGGATACGGGGATCGGTTTCAGGGTTCCAGTCCGGGGGGAGTTCATCAGCCCTGAGCAGCCGGACTTTACCGCCCCCGCTCTGCAGTACTCCGGCAGAGGTTACACCATCTACAGAGGTGCCTTTAGCACGGGCAAGGGTGTCTGCTGTGCCATAGGGCCCCTCTTTCCAGCCGTACTCCTCAAACCACTGGATACAGAACCGGGTATCTGAATCCAGATCGCCTTCTGCTGCTGAAAGGTGCTCATCAAGTGCCTTATTGATCAGGATCAGGGCATCATGTACGGAGAGCGGGGTGCCGTCTGCCTCCAGTACCGCAGAATGCCGGGAGTAGATCGCCATACCAGGGCCTATGGATGCCTGAGCCAGATCCACCGGTGCGATCGGGGTAGATCCCTCAATGCCGCCGGTCATGTCTTTAAGGGCCTCCGGGAGCTCATCCCTGAGGGCACGGATAAACTCAGTCCGGGAGATGGGAGGGGCGTTCTGATCACGTTTCCGGCAGACAAGGACGATGGAGGAGGCGAGGGCATTTGTACCAATGGCTACAGAGCGTGCAGTTCTTTCAGTTCTCATTGGCCATGTACCGGTAACGGAAAAACCAGCCTTTAATACTGCATCAAGGAAGGTCTCCCAGCCTGTTGAAGTGGTGCCGCCATCTTTTGTCTCTGACTGTTTGAAGGCATAGTAGATGGTCACCGGGAAAGCCGAATGTGCCTGTGTTGCCAGACTCTGGAGGGCTTTTGTCATCCCCTCCATGAAGAATTCCTCTGCTGCCTTTTTTGAGCCGTGGCGGTGAGCTGTGGCCACCAGTTCCTCAGCCTTTGGTACTGCCATCGTGGCGAAGCTCGAGGGCACAATCTGCTTCAGTGAGCGGCGAAGCCATACATAGAAGAAATCGGAGAGATCAGCATAACCAATATTATCGTAGTATGGGGGATCTGTAGATAATATGCAACTATCACAGAAAGAAATTGGTGATTGTGCATCTAACTGATTTGCGATACCTTTAGAAACACATGATAATTCTGCTATAACTTTTTGAATCCATAGTATCGATGCATCATTCCAATTACCACAAGAATTACTAAAGGGATTAACTTCTGTGAAATCCCAAACCATTGGTAGTGCTTGGCGTGCAAAAGTACCCCGACTTGCTTCAACACTGTTTCTCCAAGATGTAAGGGATGACCATGCATCTGAAGAACGACTTACACCAAACGCCAGATACACAGCCACAGCATCCGCATATGCAGTCGCACCATCACCCCCAGCCTCAAGCCCCCGCTCATCATCAGGCATCCCGGCGGTGATGGCATCTGCCTTTACACGCTTGCGGGCCTCACCCACAAGATCTGAGAGGGTCGTGAGGGCGACAAGCTGCCGGGGGGTAAAGAGATGTCGCCATTTAACCATTCCATACTCCTGAATTCGGAATCCAAGAGCCTTTTTAGGTATGTCTGCATCAGGAACGTTTTCCGGGGCAGCCTGAAGAGCAATCTCCTCCATATGAGAATAAGGCGAAAGATACACACGCCCACGCCTTCCTTCAGCCACAACAGCCATCAGCCGTGCCCCCATCCGTCCGGCCTTCCCTTCTGCACGGATATACTTGAAGTCTATTGGAGTACCTGACAGGATACAGAGACCACCTCTACGATTCACCGTACCCTCTCTATCTGGCGTTCCACTCATACGGACTTCAAAATCATAGCCGCTTCCATCGGGCCGGATCACCGGCTCTACCCATGCCTCCTTCCCTTTCTTCGTTGAAAGCCAGAAAGAACGAGCAAGCGGCACATCTATATCCCTGTATGCAGGATTTGGACTCTTTACCGTCCGGGCCCAGAGCCATGCGATCACCGTCAGCTCTTCTCCCACGTAATCCTTTAGATCCGGCCGCTCTGCTGCCATCTCCTCAGTGATCTTCACCTTGGGATAGAGATGGCCGATCCGCTTCTCAGCCTCATCCCGCATCCATTGCCCGTACTGCCGGACATCCTCAGCCAGCCCCTGTGCTCCCTGCCAAGCATCCAACCGCCCCTGCTCACGTGCCTTTGGGTGTACCGGAGGCAGCCCGGCAAACTTTGGCGGAATTTCAATCATTGCCTTGTTGATCAGAACAGCCACAGGATTCAGATCAGAGGCCCATGCCTCAAGCCCCAGCCGTTGCGCCTCAAGCGGTATCGCCCCACCACCGGCAAAAGGATCATGAAATGCCGGGAATTTCTCAGGGTTGAAGAGCTCTGCCGCATCAGGATGGTTCCGGTTTAAGGAACAGGTCTCTTCCCAGCTCTTCCTGATCTCAGTACGGGCTCTTTCTAAAACAGCCTCATTGGTGGTATTCTCCCACTTTACCAGATCCCGGATGATCGCAAAGAGCCGTTCCCGCTCTACCTCAGCCTTTTCCCGGCTCATCCCCCGCTGAAGGTTCCGCTCATAGCCGGGATCGTTTACCAGCTGTGCAAAGAGTACCGCCCGTGCTGCTGCCAGAGGACGCCGGGCCCACCAGAGATGAAGGGTAGAGGGGTGGCCGTGACGGATCGATTTCTCCCGCACAGATGCGGCATTGATCTCTACCAGAGGCAGGGCCACCTCGATCAATTTCTTTGGTGCCTTTACGGGAGCCGTCACAGGCGCACCTCTCCCCATATACCGTTAATCTGATGGCCTTTCGTCTGCTGTATCTGTTCTCCGTCCGTATTTCTCATAGAATCCTCAATTATCGCCATCATAGTTCTTCCCGCACAATAGCCCGCCGGATCAGTGCATTCATATCCAGATTCTTGCTCACTTCCGCCCAATCGGGCTCCTGAGAGAAGGGATGCCGGACATAGAAAGGCCCTTCATAGTTATCACCATCCACGATCACAATGGCCAGGAGGAACTTTTCTCCCTGATTCAAGCCATAAAGGATCTCGTTTTTGGATACAGTAATGGTATTCTGTCCTTTTGCCCGGCCCTTTACCTCGATATGCCATTCACCAAGGATCTGATCGTCAGGGGAGCGCCGGATCGAGGTGAGATCCCAGCCACAGTTTTCTTTTGAGACATCGATCACCCGGCAGCCCAGCCGCTCTTCAGCTTCCCGGACGGCCTGCATCGCCACGGCCTCTATACGGGCTCTTGCGGCGGCATCGGCTGTAAAGGTTACTTCTGGCTCTCTTCCCGGCAGGAGACCGGCAGGGATGATCAGGGCGGCACCTGCGATCTTTGGGGGTTCTGCGATGATATGGCGCATCGCCTGTAATTCCCGTTCACGTCTTTTTAATCGGTCATTCAGATCACGGAGTGTTTTTCTGACATTATCCAGCGGGAGCCTGAGCTCTTTTCCTGCCTTCTGATCTTCTTTCAGTTTGATCTCTCTGTCCGACCAGAAGCCGATCTCTTTAACGAGCCGTTCCCGGACGGCGGCATGGATCTTATCTACCTCTACCTCTCTCCGGGCTTTTACCTCGGTGATATGTGCCGGTACAATCTCTTCTGAGGCATACGAGAGCCCTTTTCTCTCAAGATCACCGGTAATCCATGGTGCGGTGAGGATACCATCTAAAACGCTCTGATACTCGCTGCTGAAGGGCTCCAGATCAAGGTGCGGGGCATATCCGGCATTGGTAGCGGCTCCGGTCTCGTTCATGGTGATAAACTGCATCCGGCGGGATGCCATCCGATCAGGGGTGCTTCCCTCCCTGATGGCATGGTCAAGGATGAGCAGCACTTTGGGATCAGTACCGGGATCGGTGGGATCGATGAAGACGGCTCCCTGCCGGAGGGTGCTTCTGTGGTGCTCCAGTACCAGATCAACAAGCGCCTGCATCAGGGGATGACCGGGATGGATCAGGCTGGCAAGAGGTGCCCCGATCTTCTCAGTGAGCCGTACATACTGCTTCTCAAAACAGATCCGCTCATACCGATTGAGTACCGGGTTTCGGTTATTCCGGTCTCTGCCGGTGATCTGGCGGTCACGTTCCCGGATGAGTGAGGGTACATGGGTGATCTCCCATCTCCCCTCTTCGCGTTCCCGGATCTCTCCACCATACCGGGTGAAGGCCTGTAAAAAGAAAGATCGGATAAAGTAAGGCTGGAGTTTCCGGGCTTCGGCTTTTTCCATCTCTTCTTTCACGGCAAAGAGCTGTTCTTTGGTCATCACGTCTGTACAGAGCGCGGTTCGTTCCATGATCTCTTTCAGATGCCGGGTGTCAAGGCTGGTATCTACGATCTGGTTGAGCCGGTCACGGATGGCTGGATCATCACCATACCGTATTGCCTCTAATAAGAGTTCTTTGAGAGATCTCTGCTCAAATACCTTTCCAAGGATATCAAATACACGCCCGCCAAGGGCTGTTCTTTCGGTCTCCAGTTTCTCAAAGAGCCGCTGAAATACCATGCCTTCCCGTGTTTCACTGGCTACAAGGTTCCAGAGATGGCAGACTTCGGTCTGGCCTATACGGTGGATACGCCCGAAACGCTGTTCCAAGCGGTTTGGGTTCCATGGCAGATCATAATTGATCATCAGGTTTGCGTTCTGGAGGTTCACACCTTCCCCGGCGGCATCTGTGGCTACCAGTATCCGGGCGATCGGATCGTTCCTGAAGATCTCCTGTGTCTTTCTCCGCTCTTCCCGTTTGATGCTGCCGTGAACGGTGACAACGGCATCTACTGATCCAAGGACGCCCCTGATCCGCTCAAGCAGGTAATTGAGGGTGTCTTTGTACTCAGTGAAGATGATCATCTTCCGCTGCCGTCCATCAGTATCCCGCATCTCAGGGGTCTCCTGAAGCAGCCGGGAGAGCTCTTCCCATTTCCTGTCCAGACCAGACTGAACGACCTTTTTTGCCTGTTCTTCAAGCCGGGCAAGGGTCTCTACCTCTATCTCCAGTTCTGCGATTGTACGGGATGCTGTGGCCTGATCCACGACCTTTTCTTCGTACTCCTCATATTCTTCTGAGGTCAGCTCCTCATCAGCATCCTCATAATATCCCGGATAGGAGAAGCCATTGAGGACGGCGGCGGCACTGCTCCCGCGTGCTGATGCTTTCATCTCATCTATTCTGGTCTGGAGCCGTTTTTTCCTCCTCTGGAGTGACTGGTAGATCGCTTCCGGGCTTGATGCAAGACGGCGCTGAAGTGAGGTGAGAGCAAAACCAACACTCCCCTTTCTGGATCCATCCTCGATCTGATCTGCCTTGTTCATCTCTTCCCGGACGTATCTTGTCACATTCTCATAGAGGGCGATCTCAGGATCGGAGAGTGTATAATTGACCGTGTATGCTTTTCTTTCAGGGAAGAGTGGTTTTCCTTCAAAGGTAACAAGATCCTCTTTTACCATCCTGTGCATCAGATCAGAGGCATTTATGGTGTGGGGGCCGTCACGGGTCTTTCCATAGAACCGATCAGAGTCAAGAAGGGAGAGGAAGGCCTGAAAGTCCTCTTCTTTGCCGTTGTGGGGTGTGGCGGTCATCAGGAGGAGATGCCGGGTGTTTCTACCGATAAGCTGTCCAAGCCTGAAACGGAGCGTGGTTTTAAATTCGTTCCCAAAATAGGTAGCTGACATCTTATGGGCTTCATCTACGATCACCAGATCCCACTGTGTATGCTCAAGGAGGCCTTTGAGGTCATCGCTTCGGGAGAGCTGATCCAGACGGGCAATAAGCTGGTTCTCTTCATTAAAAGGATTCCCGCTCCGTGACTGCTCCAGCTTATCACGGGAGAAGATCTGAAACTCAAGGCCAAACTTCTCATACAGCTCATCCTGCCACTGTTCAACGAGTGATCCCGGGGCTATGATCAGGATGCGTTCTGCATCGGCTCGCATCAGGAGCTCACGGATGAAAAGACCGGCCATGATCGTCTTTCCGGCTCCCGGATCATCTGCCAGGAGGTACCGGAGCGGCTGCCGGGGGAGCATAGACTGATAGACGGCTGCTATCTGGTGGGGGAGCGGTTCTATGGTGGAGGTATGGACGGCCATCATTGGATCAAAGAGGTATGCCAGATTGATTCTATAGGCCTCTGCTGCGATTTTATAGGCCTCTCCATCAGCATCAAATGACCATGGGCGGCCTTCTTCCAGCACCATCAGGGAGGCCTCATCTGTCCTGAAGAGCATGGTCTCATGGATCTGGCCGCCTTCGGTCTTGTAGGTGAGGGAGATCGCCTGATCGCTTAGCCGATCTACCCGTACCACCCGGACAGCCTGAGAGGGATCAACGCCCCTGAGGATGGTGTCTTCTTTGATATCTTCGAGTCTGATCATGGTGTGGGCTCCGGGGCTGGAGATGATTAATAATGGGTGTTATGAATCAGGCATACGATATGCGTTTTGATCTGCGTCTTGGAGGGTATGACTCTTCCATATCTTTTGAGATGGAAAAAATAATTGAGTTATTCCATTAAATTGCAGCTAAAAATGGTTTTAAAAAAATAATTCCGACTATAATAAAAAATATAATTACAATTATGGTTATTGCAAGTTCAATAGCAATATTTCCCTTCATTCATATTCACCTCTAATCAAACTTTATTATTATCGGTCATATATGTATATTTCCATATTCCTTGCTCCATCTGTCATCTTGCTCTATCTTAATTAAGAAGGGCCTATCTATTCTGAAGAGAAGTTTCTCTTTCAGATCGTGGTCTAGGTCTTATAGGTCAGGGTGAGGGCTCTGATCGCTCATTCGCTCGATACGGATCACCCGGACTTCTTGGGAGGGAACTATGCCCCTGAGGAGGGTATCTTCTTTGATATCTTCACGTCTGATCATGGCTGGGCTCCGGGGGTGGAGGGTAGTGTATGATAGGTATCAGTTTGTCATTTCTCTTATACAGCTTAAACAACAGTTATAAGTTTTTAATGGAAAATATTAGTTTAATTAATGATTAGCAGTATTTTAAAGGTTTTTACAGGTGCAATGACTTGGTGATGATTAGCTATAATATAAATTGGTATATATACTAATTATGCCGAAACACTCTCTCAGCTCATATGAAAAAGGCTTATTAGAAAAAGAAATACAAGAGTTGGAATACGCAGCTCTTTTCTCAAAAGAAGGCGAATTTATTAAGGAGTTTATTGGGGGTATTGGTTATGTACATATACCACTCTCATGGAAGAAAGAGGGCATGGTTTTAACTCATAATCATATTTCAGGAACGTCATTTACAATAAAGGATCTCGGAATAGGTGAAAAATTACGTTTATCAGAGATTCGTGTAGTTACGGAAGATGGCATTTATTCAATGAAGAGTGAGGGTAATAATTGGCCCTCAGAAGAGGATATACGACGGTGTGCTAATAAAATTAGAGGGGATAAGGAGTTTCAGAGTTTAGTCTATGAAGATTTATATACGGAGAATAACGGTAGAATAAATCCACAAACTGCGGGATATATTATTGAAAGTGAAATTGTCTGCAAAGGAATTGCCAAAAAGTTTAATTTACACTATTTTTTTGTTCAATGGTGATAAACAAAGATCTCTATATCTTTATCAAGAGCTTAGTTCTCCGCGAGGTTCTGAAAAATTTTCCGATATAATCACGCGCCGATAAAACCGAATATTTCTCCGATATCAAATCCAAGGGTGGGAGGACTCTTAATCCGTAGGCCAGGGGTTCAAATCCCTTCAGGCCCGTTATTCTTGTGTTGTGCACTTCTGTTTCCACCACCGCCGGGAGAGCCGTGCGGCGGAACGCCCGCTTCGCCGCAGCCTGGTAATAATACCTGCGCCCACCCACCATGCCGCACCCCGATGCCGCATCCCGCACCGATATGCGTGCGGATGGACAGGTAAAAAAGGCACAAAAAACCGGATGCAACGAAGAAGGGGGAGGCCGTGCAGAATCCCCCTTCATTTGAGGATTGGTTTTGATGCAATTTTAATTGCACATTCCATATAACCCTTGAAAAATATATAATTTGCCCCTGCCGTACGACAGGGCTACTTCCCGATTTTGACGAGCATTTCCTCAAGGGAGGGGTACTGCGACTCGATCCGCCGCACCGTGCCCCCCGCACCGGCGATGCAGGCGCTCACCTCGTTGAGGGCGTCGATCTCGTGCACGAGGGTGACGTAGAGGCCGTGGTCGGGCGTGCAGTCGAGGACGCCCGCGAGCCGGCCCGGGTCGTCGATGGCAAAGTGGACCTGGTAGCGGATGGAGCCGAAGACCTCCCGCAGCTCCGCCATGCTGCCGAACGCCGCGGTCTTGCCCCGCCGCAGGATCATCACCCGGTCGCAGATCTCCTCCACCTGGTAGAGGTTGTGGGCGGAGAGGATGACGGTCTTGTGCTGCCGGTCGCGCAAACTCCGCAGGTACTCCGCGATGTAGCGGGAGGTCATGGGATCGAGGCCCGACGTGGGCTCGTCGTAGACCAGCACCGAGGGGTCGTGGATGAGGGAGCGGGCGATGGCCACCTTGCGGCGCATGCCCTTGGAGAGCTCGCCGATCTTTTTGCCCTCCGGTTCGAGGGCGAGGGAGGCGAGCAGGCGGTCGCGGCGCATCCCGATGGTGGCGCGGTCGAGCCCGTAGATCTCGCCGAAGAACGAGAGGTAGTCCTCCACGGTCATCGTGTCGTAGAGCCTCGACTCTTCGGGCAGGTAGCCGAGGCGCGCCTTGAGGGCCGCGGGGTCGGCAAGGACATCGATGCCGTCAACGTGCAGGGTGCCGGAATCCGGGGCGAGGAGCCCCGCCATGATCTTGAGCAGGGTGGTCTTTCCCGCGCCGTTGTGCCCGATCACCCCGAAGATCCCGTGATCCTCCAGGTCGAACCCGACCCCGTCGAGCGCGCGAAACCCATCATACTGTTTGACAAGCGAGCGGGCGTGGATCATGGCAGGTGTCACCGTCATGTACCATCGGCAAGAAGCCATGATAACTGTTCGGAATCGGCATCCGGGGATGTATATAACGCTATATACGAGAAAGCCAAACCTTTTGGCATCGATGCACGAAGCGATTTCCGCGGTTCTCACCATTTCCCGCTGGGAACTGAAGCGTTCACTGACAACCATGGGCAGGAATGTGCTCCCCCTCGCCGTCCTCCTTTTCCTCCTGCTCGTCCTGGCCACCGGGTTTGCCCAGCAGCAGGGCGTGCACCTCCAGGACGGGATGTACGCCATGGCCACCGACAGCCCCGACCTCGCCGCGGTGATCGCCGACGACCCCCGCTTCCGGGTCACCCTCGTGGAGGCAAACGCCATGCCCGGCGGCGGCGCATTCGACCTCGCTGTCATCGGCGGCCGGATCGCCGTCGCGGAGACCGACCGGGCGCAGGCGGCGCTCGCGGCGTTTGCGCGGGACTACGCCCGCTACGAGACCTGGGTCTACACCCGGCAGGACGACCTCTTCGCCGCCTACCCGCTCTGGATCGATGAGATCCCCGTGAAATCGGAACTCGACTTTCGGGCCACCCAGCAGGGGCAGGCGGTCGGCGCCGTTCCCCCCCGCGGCGCGCCGCCCGTCCCTGAGGGGACGGTGGAGGTCGTGGCCACGCCCGCCGCCTCCCTCGCCCTCGCCGCCGATGACCTCCGCAGCGGGCTCGCCGCCAGTGCGGCCGAGGACCCGCAGGTGTCGCGCTATGCCGGCGTGCTCACCGCCGACTCCCCTGACCTTGCCTTCAAGACCCCCTCGCAGCTCGCCCCGCCGCTGCCCTTCGACTCCATCATCCTCATCTTCGTCTTCATCTTCCCCCTCTACTTCACCTCCCAGTTTTTCATGATGAGCATCATGAACGAGCGGGTGGACCGGAAAGGCGAAGTCCTGCTCACCACGCCCGCCCGGCCCTGGCAGATCATCGCCGGCAAGGCGCTGCCCTACCTGGCCCTGATGCTCGCCGTCTCCCTTGTGCTCACCCTCGCCAACGGCGCACCCGTGGCCATCATGCTCCCCCTCCTGCCGGTGATCCTCTTCTTTGTGGCCTTCGCCCTCTTCATCGGGATGGTCTCCCGCAGCTTCAAGGAGCTCTCCTTTCTCTCCATCTTCTTCTCCACCGTGGCCACCTCCTACCTCTTCTTCCCGAGCATCTTCGCCAACGTGCACGTCATCAGTCTCATCTCGCCCCTGACCCTGATCGTCCTGCAGGTCCAGGGGGAGGCGGTCGGGGCCATGGAGTACCTCTACGCCACCGCCCTCTTCTGGCTCACCAGCGCCGTCCTCGTCGCCCTCTGCACGGCGAACTTCACCGAAGAGCGGCTCTTTACCTCCACCCGCCTGCTCTCCACCGTCCGTGCGTTCGTGGGCAGCGCCCTCTCGCTTTGCCGCCCCCACCTCTCCGTGTTTTGTGCGGCCGCCTGCACCATCCCCTTCGTCTTCATGGCCCAGCTGATGCTGCTCGTGGTGCTCTTCAACCTGCCCATGCCCCTCTCCCTGGTCACGCTGCTGCTGGGGGCGGCGTTCGTGGAGGAGTGTGCCAAGGCGGTCCCCCTCTACGCCCTTGCCCGGAAAGCCCCGGGCGTGCTCACCTGGCCGCGGATCGCCACCCTCGGGGCCGCCATTGCCCTCGGGTTTCTCGCGGGGGAGAAGGCCCTGCTCTTCGCCACGCTCGCCCAGATCTCGGAGTCGGTCTTCGGGGCGGTGCTCTTTACCAGCCTGCAGGCGCTCTGGCTCCCCCTCTCGCTCCACTTTGTCGGGGTCCTCATTACCGGGGCGGTCGTCAGGGCGGGGGGCAGGCGCGCCCTCCTCCCCGGCATCCTGGCCGCGAGCCTGGTGCACAGCCTCTATAACCTCGGCATCATCCTGGGGTGGGCGGCATGACCCTGCGGCATGTCGCCCTCATCGCCCGCAAGGAGCTGCGCGGCCTTGCCCGTGAACGGACCATCGTCTTCGCCGTGCTCCTGCAGCTCTTCATCGCCATGTTCTCCTCGTTTCTCATGGTGGGGCTCGCCACCCTCTACGACCCGGACGCGGTGGCCGGGTTCTCCAGCACCCGCTACGCCGTCGGGTATGCGGGCAGCGATTCGGGGCTGCGGGAGATCCTCGAAGAGAGCCGGGATTTCCGGGTGTACCCGATGGACCTCTCCACCGCCGTCGCCGCCCTCAAGGAGCGCACGCTGAACGCCGTGATCTGGGTGCCCGCCACCCCGCCCGACGCCGCAGAACCGGTCACGATCACCCTCTACACCGTCCAGAATGATATCCAGGCATCGGTGGTTACCGTGAAGATCAAGGGCGTGCTGGTCGACTACGAGCAGGAGCTGCGCGCCGTGCGGGCTGACCGTCTCACCGCGCAGCCGGTGGAGGTCGCCATCCCGGCTTCCGCGGGCGGGGAGAACTTCTACGAGTTCGTCTTCGGGCTGCTCATCCCCCTGCTGGTCTTCATGCCCGCCATCATCTCCGCCGCCCTGATCATCGATCTCATCTGCGAGGAATACCAGCACGGGACGCTGGAGACCCTGATGGCCACGCCGGTCACCTTCGCTTCGATGCTCTGGGGCAAGGTCGCCGCCTGCCTGGCGCTCGTGCCCGTGCAGGCGGGCGCCTGGCTGCTGCTGCTTGCCGCAAACGGCATCGCCGTCCGCAATGCCGCCCCCATCCTCCTCCACGTCACCGCCGGATCCCTGATCCTCATCCTCATCGGGGCCCTGTGCGCCCTGCACTACCGCGAGCGGACCGCCGCGCAGTTCATCTTCTCCACCGGCATCGTGGCGGTCGTCCTGGTCGTGCTCGCCCTGCCCGCAAACCCCCTCAACCTCATCGTCCGTCTTGCGATCGGCGCCATCGGGCCGGAGCACTGGCTCGTCCTCGCCGCGACCGCCGGCGGCGCCCTCCTGCTCGCCTGCATCACGGGACGATACGCGGACCGGGTGGGCGGCGTCGGGCGGGACCGTATTCTTCAAGAGCAGCGCTGACCGATACCTTGTAATGCGCTGTGCAGTGATCTCACCGGAGATGTATACCTACGGCGCCATGCTCATCGGGGGCGTGCTGCGGGATGCGGGCCACGAGGTCTCCCTCAGGAACCGCTGCACCGCCGATCCCGGCGAGATGGTGTTTTTGAGCCTCTACTCCACCCAGCACCTCCTCGACCCCGCGATCCGGGGGTTTGTCGCCCGCCACCGTGAGGCGGGGGGCGTGTGCGTGGCGGGGGGCCCGGTCTCCGCCTACCCGGAGATCGTCCTCGGCGAGCTCGCCCCCGACGCCGTGGTGGTGGGCGAGGGCGAGCAGACGGTGCGCGACCTGGCCGCCGGCACCCCGGTCGCGGAGGCGGAAGGCGTGGCCATTCGAAAGGGCGATGCGGTCGTGGTGCGGCCCCGGGCGCCGCCGGCGTCCATCGAGCACCCTCCCCCCCTCATCCCCGACGACATCGCCGCACAAAGCATCCGGGGAGCGAACGTCTACATCGAGACGCACCGGGGCTGCATCGGGGCCTGCACCTTCTGCCAGGTGCCCCGGTTCTTCGGGAGATCCATCCGCAGCCGCGAGATCAGCCGCATCGTCGAGGAGGTCGAGGCATTCCGGGAGAAAGGTGCCCGCCGCATCTCCATCTCGGGCGGCACGGGGTCGCTGTTCAACTATGCAGGCTCCATCGACAACGACGCGGTCATCGAGCTGCTCGCCGCCCTCGCCGGGGTACTGGGGCCGAAGAACGTCTCGGCGCCCGATATCAGGGTGGACTGCATCAACGACGAGATACTGGAGGCGATCCGGCAGTACACCATCGGCTGGATCTTTTTCGGACTGGAGTCGGGCAGCGACCGCATCCTCCGCCGGATGGGGAAAGGCGCCACGGTGGCCCAGGCCGAAGAGGCCGTCGCAGCGTGCCGCAACCACGGGCTGCACCCGGCGGGCAGCTTCATCGTCGGCTACCCCACCGAGACGGCGGAGGACTACGAGGCGACCAAAGAGTTCATCGCCGCCAACCCCCTCGACGACATCTTCATCTCCATCGCCGAGCCCATCCCCCGCACTCCGCTCGCCGAGCTGGTGCTGGCGACATCGCGGGAGGAGAACCCCACCTATATGCCGCATACCGGCGAATACCGCAGCCTCCGCCTCACCGAGAGCGAGGCCCGGTCCTTCGACCTGATGCTGCACGCCGACATGTACAAGCCGGGGCTGCACGTGGTCACCGACCAGGTCTTTTCCCACTATCTCGCACTGGCGCGCACGGACGGCGAGGACGTCCGCAGGGTGACCGAGCTGCTGTTTCGCTACGACGGTCTGCGCGAACGCTGAGGGGCCGGGTGCCGGGGATACCCGAGCCCGGCGAGGGCCCGGGCGATCTCGTCGAGCACCGCCGGGTCGTCGATGGTGGCCGGCACGGCAAAGGGGCTGCCGTCGGCGATCTTCTTCATGGTGCCCCGCAGGATTTTGCCGGACCGCGTCTTGGGAAGCCGCCGGACGACCGCCGCCTTCTTGAAGACGGCGATCGGCCCGATATGCTCGCGGACCAGGCGGACGAGGTCGGCGACGACCGCATCCGGGTCGTGGCCGGCGCCCGCCTTGAGCACCACGAACCCCAGCGGCACCTCCCCCTTGACCGCATCGGCCACCCCCGCCACGGCGCACTCCGCCACGGCCGGGTGCGAGGCGAGCACCTCCTCGATGGCCCCCGTGGAGATCCGGTGGCCGGAGACGTTGATGATGTCGTCGGTGCGGCCCATGATCCAGAGGTGGCCGTCCTCGTCGATGGAGCCGGCGTCCGAGGTCAGGTAGTAGCCCGGGTAGGCGGCAAGATAGGTCGCCACGAACCCGGCATCGTCCTGCCAGAGCGAGGGAAAACAGCCCGGGGGGAGGGGGAGCTTGATCACGATGCTGCCGGTGCCGCCCGGGGGGAGCCCGGACCCTGCATCGTCGAAGACCCGGACGTCGTAGCCGGGCATGGGCAGGGTGCAGGACCCGGGCTTGACCGGGAAGCGTTCGAGGCCGAGGGGGTTTCCCGCGATCGCCCACCCGGTCTCCGTCTGCCACCAGTGGTCGATGACCGGCACGCCGAGGCGCTCCTCCGCCCAGTGCAGGGTCTCGGGATCGCAGCGTTCCCCGGCTAAAAAGAGCGCCCTGAAGGCATCGAGCCGGTAGCGCCGGATGTGGGCTCCTTCCGGGTCCTCCCGTCGGATGGCCCGGAAGGCGGTGGGGGCGGTGAAGAGGACGTTGACCCCGTGCTCCTCGATCACCCGCCAGAACGCCCCGGGATCGGGGGTGCCCACCGATTTGCCCTCGTAGAGGATGCTTGTGCACCGGTGCAACAGCGGGCCGTAGACGATGTAGGAGTGCCCGACCACCCACCCGATATCGGAGGCGGCCCAGAAGACGTCGCCCTCCCCGGCACCGTAGAGGTTGCGCATGCTCCACGTGAGGGCCACGAGGTGGCCGCCGTTGTCCCGCACGATCCCCTTGGGGACGCCGGTGGTGCCGGAGGTGTAGAGGATATAGAGCGGATCGGTGGCCTCGACGGGGACGCAGTCCGCCGCCGGGCCCTCCTGCACCTCGTCCCAGTCGAGATCCCGCCCCGCAAGGAGCGGCACTTCCTGCCGGGGGCGCTGGAGGATGATGCAGTGGTCGGGCTTGTGCGGGGAGAGGTCGATCGCCCGGTCCAGCAGGGGCTTGTAGCGGATGATCCGGTCGACCTCGATCCCGCAGGACGCGGAGATGATCACCCGGGGGCGGGCATCCCGGATCCGCGTGGCAAGCTCGTGGGCGGCGAACCCCCCGAAGACCACCGAATGGATCGCCCCGATCCGGGCGCAGGCCAGCATGGCCACCACCGCTTCGGGCACCATGGGCATGTAGATGACCACCCGGTCCCCCCGTCCCACCCCGAGACGGCCGAGCCCCCCGGCAAACCGGGCGACCTTCTCGAGCAGTTCGGCGTAGGAGAAGGAGGCGACGGTGCCGGTGACCGGGCTGTCGTAGACCAGCGCCGCCTGGCCCCCGTAGCCCTGTGCCACGTGGCGGTCGAGGGCGTTGTAGCAGGTGTTCGTGCGGCCGCCGGCGAACCACCGGTAGAAGGGGGGCGGGAGTCGTCCAGCACGCTTTCCCACGGCCTGAACCAGCAGACATCTTCCGCCGCCCTGCCCCAGAATACCCCGGGGTCGTCGAGCGACTCCCGGTAGGCACGTTCGTATTCGGATCCGACCATGGGCACCATACCACGCTATGGCGTGGCATACTCACAGGGTATGTTCGGGTCTGCCGTTATATCCCTTTTCATCCGTCCCCGTGCGGGCGGACCGCCGCCATGGCTCAGAGAAACCCGCAGATTTCCTCCCATGCCGCCACCTTCTCCGCCAGCGTGAGCCGGGCGTGGGCAGGGCTGGTGGAAGGATAGGTGGCGACGCTGATCCCGGGGAGGGAGAAGATCCCGGGGTTGTGGCGGCGCAGCTGCGCCTCCGCGCCCGTTGTGCCGTTGAGGGCGATGTGGCGCACCCGGCGGTGGCGGGCGAGAAATCCCTCGATGTCGTTTGCCGCCGCATCGCGGATGGCGGCGTCGCTGCTCCCCGCCCGGCGGCACGAGGCCACCACGTCCCAGAGGGCCACCCCGCGGTCCACCAGGGCGGCGCAGCGCTCCCCGTAGGGGAGGGCGGGGTCGATCGAAAAGAGCGCCTCCATGATATGCCAGAACTGGTTGCGGGGGTTGGCGTAGTACTCCTCCTTCTCAAGGGACTGCTCGCTCGGGAAACTGCCCAGGATGAGTACACGCGCATCGGGCCCGGCGACGGGGGGCAGGCTGCGCCGCCGCCCGTCCTCCGGCGGTGCGGGGCCGCCGCTGCCGCCCGTCATCGTTGCCCGTCCGGTGCGTTCCTCCGCATCCTGCACCACCGTGGGTCTGCGGGGCAGGGGCCCGGATCCATCCCTACACCTCCACCCCGAAGGCGAGCCGGACCAGCACCCCGATGGCAAACGAGATCCCGGCAACGCCCAGGCTGATGGCGGCCATCTCGGCGAACCGCCGCCGGAAGTCGAGGTCCTTTGCCACCGCGATGTAGAAGGTGAAGACGAGGATGACGAGCAGGGCGGCGACGAGGGTGCAGGCGAGGGCGACGGCGTAGTGATCGACGATCAGGAAGGGGGCGATGAGGAGGGCCACGGTGACGACGTAGGCTGCACCGGTGTAGACCGCCGCCCTGAGGGGGTCGACATCTCCCTCCTCCGTTTTCTGGGAGAGGTATTCGGATGCCCCCATGGAGAGGGAGGCGGCGATGCCGGTGATGAGCCCCACCACGGCGATGAGGCGGGTGTTCATGAGGGCGAAGGAGAGCCCGGCGAGGGTGCCGGTCAGCTCCACCAGGGCGTCGTTGAGACCCAGCACCACCGAGCCCACGTACCGGAGCCGCTCCTCATCGAGCAGACCGATGAGCTCCTGCTCGTGCCGCTCTTCGTCCTCAAGGATCGATTGCGCGTCGGGGACGGCGTGGGCGATCTCGGTGTAGTCCACCTGGGCCCGGTCCTCCCCCTGCTCCATCAGCTTGATGCCGAAGGTGTAGCCGAAGATGCGGCAGACGGTGCAGTAGAAGAGGATTTTCAGCCGGTCGGGGGCCACCTCCTCCCCGGTGTGCTCCTTCCAGGTGCGGGAGTGGGCGAGCTCCTCCGCGGCGATCCGCTCGACCACCTCCCGGTTGCCGGCCCCGTCCACCATCGGGGCCAGGTGCCGGTAGATGTGGTGCTCGGTGATCTCGTTTCGCTGCGCAGTGAGCAGGCGGCGGCGGACGGCCGGGTCGAGGGCCGTGCGATCGGTCATGCACTGGGATATACGCCGGGGGAATTTTCAATGCTTCGGTCCCGCCGTGAACGGGTGAAGACTATCTTTATGCGATGCACCGACAGGGGGGTGAGTACCATGCAACCGATTGACGAGCTCTTTGCGCACTACGAGGAGGCTTTTCGCGCTCTCGATTTCGAGAAACAGGCGGAGATGTATGCTGATTCGTTTGTCTCGGCAGGGCCGCGGGGATCCATCGCCCCGGGAAAGGCAGAGTTTCTGGCAACAGCCAGACAGGCCGCCGAATTGTACCGGAGCATGGGATTCGTGTCCGCAGCCATCCTGTCGCGGGACGATCACCCCATCAGCGACCAGTACGTGCTGGCAACCGTTCACTGGAGGGCGGTGTTTCAGAACGAGGTGGACATACCGGTGGAATTCGATGTGTCCTACATCGTGCAGGCCCTCGACGGCAGGCCCGAAATCGTCATGTTCATCTCCCACCAGGATGAAGCGCAGTTCATGGAGCAGCTGCGATCCGGCGAGCGGTAGTCCGCTGCAACGGGCCGTCGGGAGCGAGGCGGCACCAATCGGCCCTTCCGATTTTGTTGGGTTTTGTTGGTTTTGCAGGCATACACGATGCAATGATGCAATGGGCCACCGAACCCCTGATCACGCGGCCGATTCTCCATTCCAGCACACGACGGCATTTCTGCTGAGCTAACCTTCATGGCCCCGGTCACCTCACGACCGTGCTCTTGAGGGATGAGGACGAGCGTGGCGCCGGGTGCCCGGAAATCGGCACCGTCGGCCCGGGCGGAACCGTGAAGGGCAGAACCGTGGAAGATGCGAGGGCCATCCTCGGGGAGGCCATCCCAAGGGCCCCACGGTGCTGCTCCCGGACGAATACCCGCCGGGCGGCGTGAGGAGGCCCATCATTACGACGTCCTCATCACGGCTATTAAATCCCTTCACCTCTACAGTCTACCGAGGATTTTCAACCTTTAAGCAGGCTTTGAAAGTGTATCTTTTTACTGAAAATCTCCCAATATCGGCTGAATAGAAAATGGCCACATTTATTATCCCTTCACTGGATTGTTAGATCAGTGAGCAATTCTATGTATTATGCTCATTCTTCAGCCGATCCTGACAAGCGTGACTGGCAAACTCTCAAAGAACATTTGCAGAACGTGGCCACTATTGCTGCAGGGTTCGCAGATGACTTCTGTGCCGGTGAGCTTGCGTATGCCGGAGGTTTGCTTCACGATATCGGGAAATATTCACCCGAGTTCCAGCGACGCCTGGAGGGGGCTCCCATCCGGGTCGATCACTCAACCGCCGGCGCACGGGAAGCAAGGGCGCTGTATCCCGTGCAGTTGAGCCGTATTCTGGAGTACATCATTACCGGGCACCATGGTGGCCTCTTGAATTGCGGCAGCTGTGAAGGCGGGCTTGAGGAGCGCCTGGGAAACAAATTTCTGCCGGATTACTCGGCATACCGCGAGGAGATCACGCTTCCCGATCTCACACTTTTTCGCCCTATTTTGCAGCCGATTCATAAAAAGATAGGGTTTTCGATAGCTTTCTTCACGCGCATGCTCTATTCGTGCCTTGTCGATGCGGATTCTCTCGATACCGAAGGTTTTGCGGACCCTGTCGCATCCTCCGCCCGGGGGCGGTACGAATCTTTCGAGACCCTATCGCAGGAATTCGACGAATATATGGGCGCTCTCCTCTCAGGCGCTGAGGAGACCCCAATCAACAAGTACAGAAGGGAGATCTGCGAACAGTGCAGAGAGAAGGCATCCCTCCCGCCACAGATGTTTTCCCTGACCGTTCCGACCGGAGGGGGGAAGACACTCTCATCCATGGCGTTTGCGCTTGACCACCTGAGGCAACATGGCTTGAAGAGGATCTTCTATGTAATCCCCTATACGAGCATCATCGAGCAGAACGCTTCAACGTTCAGGAAGATCTTCGGGAACCGGAATGTGCTGGAGCATCACAGCAACTTCGACCCTAAGGACTTGTCCGACAATGATGTCGACTCGATAGAGCGGTTCCTTAAACTCTCGGCCGAGAACTGGGATATGCCGATCGTCGTAACAACAAACGTCCTGTTCTTTGAATCCCTCTTCTCGAACAAGAGATCGCGGTGCCGGAAGATCCACAACCTTGCCCAAAGTGTGATCATACTCGACGAAGCCCAGATGCTGCCGACTGGTTATCTGAGACCCTGTCTCCAGATCCTCTCCGAGCTCGTCCAGAACTATGGTTCTACGGTCGTCATATGTACGGCAACTCAGCCAAAACTCAGCGAACTTCTGGACGAAAGCATCAGGCCTGTCGAAATCATGCGTTCGCCTGTAGAACTCTACGAAGCGTTCCGGCGGGTGCGCATCAAAGATCTCGGAGCATTGAGCGACGATGAACTCTCTGAGAGGCTGTGTGAGCATAAACAGGTCTTATGCATCGTCAATACCAGAAAGCATGCACAACATCTGCATGGTGCGCTCTCGGAGCATGGCACGTGCTATCACCTGAGCGCCAGAATGTGCCCTGTACATCGTAGAAAGCATCTGAAGGAGATTGCAGAATTACTCCAGAAAGGTGCTGACTGCCGCGTCGTCTCGACGCAATTGATCGAGGCTGGTGTGGATATTGATTTCCCCGTTGTCTACCGGGCGATGGCCGGCGTCGATTCTATAGCCCAGGCATCCGGGCGGTGCAACCGTGAGGGGAAGGTCGACCGGGGTGATGCCTATGTCTTCCGGTCAACCGAGCGCTATGGTCAGGCTACAAGCTGGCAGCGCCGTACAGCGGAGATCGGCAGGATGGTCATGGACCAATTTGATGATCCGCTCTCCCTCCAGGCTGTCGAGGCTTACTTCCAAAGGCTCTACTCCTATGAGGGAGACGATGGGCTCGACCGGAAAGAAATCCTACCCGCTTTCGAGAGAGGATCAGGTGCACTTCAATTTCCATTTGAAGATATTGGCTGGGCGTTCAGAATCATCGAGCAGGACACGAAGGACATCGTCATCCCCTATGACAACAATGCCCGCTCACGTCTCGATGAACTCAGAACCAGCGAGAGCCCGTGGAGGTATACACGACGCCTGCAGGGGTATACGATCAACATCTACCCTGACGAGTATAAAGAACTGGAACGCGCAAACGAAATCGATATTGTCGGTGATAGGTTCTATGTGCTGAACAATCCCGACAAATACTCCGAAGAAACCGGACTTATAAATAGAAAACTTAATGGAGGGGAGGGTTCACTCCTTATTATTTAAGGAGGTGAAGACGATAGGTTACGGCGTACGGCTGAAAATATGGGGTGATTACGCCTGCTTCACGCGACCCGAGATGAAGACCGAGCGCGTAAGCTATGATGTAATTACCCCCTCGGCAGCACGCGGCATTCTCGAAGCAATTCATTGGAAACCCGCAATCTGCTGGAAGATAGACAAAATCCACATCTTGAACCCGATAAAGTTCGACAACATCCGCCGGAACGAGCGATCTGGAAAAATCCCTGCAGGGAAAGTAAAAACCGCACTCCGCGGAGGCGATGTAGCACTCTTGCAGGGTCCGGGCGAAGATGCTGTTCAACGGGCTTCTCTGGTGCTGCGTGACGTCTGTTATGGCATTGAGGCACACTTCGAATTAACCGATGAAGCAGGTCCCGAGGACACCGTCGAGAAGCACTACAACATTGCACTCCGCAGGATGAGAAAGGGTCAGTGTTTCCACCACCCTTATTTCGGATGCCGTGAGTTTCCGGTTCAGTTCGAGCTTGTCGAAGGGGAGATGCCAGCGTCCTACTACACCGGGGAGAATGGTGGAGAGAAAGATCTCGGGTTCATGCTCTATGATATCGACTTTGCCGACGACATGAAGGCCATCTTCTACAGAGCGGTTCTGGTGGACGGCGTCATCGACGTGCAACGGTGCCTCGGCTTTGGGGGCGTCTCATGATCATCCAGTCCCTCTGCGGCTACTACGACATCCTGACAGAGGATGAGGATGTAGCAATCTCCCGGCCGGGATACAGCAGTGCGAAAGTATCGTTTGCACTTGTCATCAGTCCCGACGGTGAATTATCGTACATAGTCGATCTCAGAAGCGACGACAAGAAACCGCGCCCCAAGGTTATGGATGTGCCTCTGCAGGCATCCCGCACAGTGAGCATAGCTCCCTACGTCCTCTGCGACAATGCGAAGTACATCTTGGGTGTCGAGAAGTTCAAGAGAAGGGATTTTGAGAAGAAGTTCCTGAAACCTTCCGGTAAAGGCAACTCTCCTGATTACACGATACTCGCCGAGAGCGA
>Ga0209614_1000040_pt1 | contig 105123 bp, 99 predicted proteins | sample BlaSprsedimmetaG_FD_185484 | JGI IMG/M metagenome (GOLD analysis project Ga0209614, IMG submission 185484) | Hot spring sediment bacterial and archeal communities from California, USA to study Microbial Dark Matter (Phase II) - Blank Spring... ... | reverse complement strand
GAATCTGCTCGAACGTGAGAGAGGGAACGCGTCCGGTCCCCTGACGCTCATTGGGCTGAATCCATTCGATCTCTTTCCTGACCTGGAGGAGCAGACCGCTGATCAGAACGATGAAAAGGGGCAGCGCGGTGACAATAGCGCCCCAGCGGTGCAGTCTTCTGGACCACGGTTTTCTTCGTTTCTTCATGAATCCTTCCCCCGTGCCCGGAGTACCCGTGTCACCTTTCTTTCAGATGCACGACCGGCAGACCGGATTGATGAAAAAGCCGGTTGAATTCGGTTAAATCGACCTCCTGAATCTTCCTCAAACGCGCGAGCTCCTGATCGATCAGACCGAACAGCTCCCTCTTCAGGGCCAGCGCCTGGTCCGTGGGGGGGAAATCGCCCACGCCGGTGGAACTTGCCAGAGCGCTGAGACGGTTGTTCAGGCGGATGGGATAGTTCAAAGGATCCTGCCGGCTCTGGTTTTTGGTTTGATACAGCGCCTCTTCCACGGCGCGCAGCCGTTTTAAAATGTCCTGCCCCAGGGCGATCACCGAATCGGCTCCCGGCCAGGAGCGGAACTGATCCGTGATCGGAACGATTTGTTCCCGAATCCGGCGGATATCCATCACAGCCCGATGCGTCTCTGTGAGCTTGTCGCGGATTTCGATCAGAAACCCGAACTGGGCTTCCAGACCGTCCTGATTGGTCGATGAGCGGGGATCGGCTTTAATTTCAAACATCACGGACACGGAATCTTCCCCTGTACGCAAACGGGCCTCGTACATGCCGGGAACCGCCGGGGGCCCCTGTGTGCCTCCTCCCCAGAGAATCATGCCCGGAAACGATTCGGCGCCGGGATACCGCATGTCCCATACAAAACGGTTTAAACCCGCTTCCAGAAACAGCCCGTTCCTTGCCGCGTCCGATCCGGAAGAAAATGTTTGAATCAGCCGGCCTTCGGCATCCAGAATCTTCAGTTGAACGGTTTCCTTATCCGGTTTTGCATGAAATCCATAATGAAGGATGACACCGCCGGGCGCGTTTTCTCCTGCCGTCAAGCTGCCCCGATAACGTCCGCCGCGAAGTCTCCAGGCGGGTCTTGGCGGAAAGAGAACGATTTTTTGTTTCGTGACTTCCGGAACCAAATGATGCAGTGGTGTGATGTCGTCCATCACCCAGAACGAACGTCCCTGTGTGGCGACGATCAGGTCATGGTCTTTCAGCGTCAGATCCGTCACCGGCACCACCGGCAGGTTGCGCTGAAAGGGCATCCACTGATCTCCGTCGTTGAAGGAAATATATATCCCGCTCTCCGTGCCGCAAAACAGAAGACCCGGCCGGGTCCGATCGGCCCGAATGACGCGGGTGAAGTGCCGCTCATCGATTCCGCGGACGATTTTCTTCCAGGTTTTTCCGTAATCCGTGGTTTTATACAGATAGGGGCGGAAATCATCGGACTTGTACATCGTGGCCGCCACATACAAACCGCCGGCTATAAATGGATGCGCCTCGATGCTGTTGATCTGAATCCATTCGGGCATGATTTTCACCGAAGGCGTCACGTTCTCCCAGGTTTTTCCGTGATCCCGGGAAACGTGGATCAGACCGTCGTCTGAACCGGCCCACAGGATACCGGGCTGAACCGGGCTTTCCGCCGCAGCGAAAATCGTACAATAATATTCCACACTGGTGTTGTCTTTTGTGATGGGTCCTCCGGAAGGACCCAGTTTTAAAGGATCATTCCGGGTCAGGTCCGGACTGATGATCTGCCAGGACTGCCCTTCGTCCGTGGTTTTGAACAGATGATTGCCCGCGGTATAGAGTATATTCGGATCATGCGGTGAAAAGAAAATCGGGAAATTCCACTGGAAGCGGTAGCGCAGATCCTTCGCGCCGTGGCCCATGGGGTTGTCAGGCCACACATTGATATCCCGGACCTCGTCCGTCGTGTGATTCCGGCGGACCAGAAGGCCTCCGTACGATCCGCCGTATACGATCTCCGGATTCAAAGGATGGGGCGCCAGCCAGCCGCTTTCCCCGCCGGCCGTGGGCTCCCAATCCCTTTCGGTGATAGCCCGGCCGCCGGTTCGGTGGGCGATTCGCACGGTTGAATTATCCTGCTGGGCGCCGTAAATCCGGTAGGGGAAATGGTTGTCCGTAATCACCCGGTAGAACTGGGCCGTGGGCTGATTGTAATACGTGGACCAGCTCTGTCCGCCGTCCATGCTGACCTGGGCGCCGCCGTCGTCACCGACGATCATTCGAAGAGGATTCTGCGGATCGATCCACAAGTCGTGATGATCGCCGTGAGGAGTCCGGATCGATTCATAGGTGTGCCCGCCGTCTCTGGAACGCCAGAACTGGACATTCAGCACGTACACACCGTCTTCGTTCAGCGGATCCGCATAGATCCGTGTGTAATACCAGGCCCTCTGTCGCAGCTTTCGTTCCGCGTTGATGCGCTTCCAGTTCGAGCCTCCGTCATCGGAGCGAAAAACCCCGCCCTCAGGGGCCTCGATTATGGCCCAAACCCGTTCCGGACTCACCGGCGATACGGCAATACCGATAATACCCAGCGGCCCTTCAGGCATTCCGGGATTGGAACTGAGGGATCTCCAGGTCTCTCCGCCGTCTGTAGACTTCCAGAGACCCGATCCTTCGCCTCCGCTTTCCAGACTGTATGGCGTGCGGAGCACTCTCCACAGAGACGCGTAGAGAATGCGCGGATTCCCGGGATCCATGATCAGATCCACGGCTCCGGTCTGCGGGTTGACAAACAGAACCCTGCGCCAGGTCTTGCCGCCGTCCACGCTCTTATACACGCCGCGCTCCTCGTGAGGTCCGAATAAATGCCCCATGACCGCCGCATAAACGAGATCCGGATCTTTGGGATGAATGCGAATCCGCGAAATCCGCCTGGAATCCTCCAGCCCGGAACGGACCCAGGATGCGCCGCCGTCCGTGGATTTCCAGACCCCGTATCCGTGTGAAACGTTGCCGCGCACGGTCTTCTCACCCCCTCCGACATAGATGACGTTGGGATCCCACTCACTGACCGTCACGGCGCCGATCGACCCTCCGAAATAGCCGTCGCTGATATTGGTCCACTGCCCGCCGCCGTCGGTGGTCTTCCAGACTCCGCCCCCGGTGGCGCCGAAATAGTACAGCATGGGATGATCGTTCACGCCCGTTACAGCGGCCGACCGTCCTCCACGGAACGGTCCGATGCATCGATATTCAAGCCCTTGAAACCAGGAAGGTTCGGGCTGAAACGAAGCGGAAACCGCCCCGGCCGCCAGACCGGCCCATACCATACCGATCGAATACCGTTTTTTCCAGCTCATGTCGATCCTCCTTGCCGGATCAGCGCCGCGGCTGATCAATCCGGTCATGTAACGTACAGATATCGTTTAATTTTCTGGGTCGGTGTCTTTTCGAAAGGCTCCACCTGTTCGATAATGCGCCTGATACGGGAAAAACTGGACAGCTGCCCGTTAACTTCCCCGCGCAGCTCTTCCAGCAGCTTTCCGATATACCGCTTGGAATCGGACACCGTCATATGGTTCCGAGAAGTCTGTTCTTCGAGATATTCATAATTCGGATGCACACGCGCCGACAGCGCGCCCTCCTGTTCGAATACCAGAGACTCCAGAACCCAGGGACTTTTATTGATCACGCTCTCGATCTCTTCGGGATAGATGTTCTCACCGCTGGGGCCGACGATCATGTTTTTCAGGCGCCCTTTGATAAACAGATAATTGTCCGCATCTTTCAGGCCCAGGTCACCGGTTCGAAACCATCCTTCCGAAGTGAGCACTTCAGCGGTCTTTTCAGGATCTTCGTAGTATCCTTTCATCACATTGGGACCGCGCACCCAGATTTCACCCTCGCCGGTTCGCGGGTCGGGATCGTGAATAATGACCTCTTCTTCGGGAAGGACCTTTCCGGAAGAGCGGAACCGCATGGCATCCACCGGGCTGCCGCTGATCAGCGGCGATGTTTCAGTCAGGCCGTATCCCACAGAATAGGGAAAACCGGAATCCGCGAGAAACCGCTCGACCGCCGGAGCCAGCGCCGCTCCGCCGATCCCGAAAAACCGCAGACGTCCGCCGAAGAGTTTCATGAGCTTTTTCCCGGCGATACGATAGAGCCCCTTCCGGGCGGCAGTCAGACGCATCGCAAACCGGGTAACCGGTTTTTCCATGAGCTGAGGCAGAATCCGCAATTTGTAGATCTTCTCCATGATCAGGGGGACGGTCAGCATCATGGTGGGTCTGACCTTCTCCAGAGCGGGCAGAAGATACCGTGCCACCGGCGGTTTGCCCAGATAATGGATGCAGGCTCCCCCCAGAATGGGAATGACAAGACCGATTGTGCACTCATACGTATGGGAAAGAGGCAGTATGGAAAGCAGCCGATCCGAATCGTGAACCTGAACCACCGAATTGGTCAGCAGGGCGTTGGAAACGATGTTCCTGTGGGTCAGCATCACACCCTTGGAATGGCCCGTTGTGCCCGAAGTATAGATGATGACCGCCAGATCATCCTCCCTGACGGCGCACTCTTTGGTTGAGGGCAGGATGATCTCCTTGATCTTCTGTATTTCAATGCGCCCTTCCTGAATCAGCTCGCGAAGCCGTTCTCGAGTGGTCTGCCGCGGCAGCAGGGAAAAATCATCGATCAGAATGGCATTTTCCGGTTGAACTCCGGTTTCCTGCCATTTATCGAGCATCTTTTCCGATACAAACAGGACCTTGCACTGGGAATGTTTTAAAATGTGGGCGATCTCATTGGCATGAAAATCCGTGAGAATCGGAACCGCCACAGCTCCCAGGCTGAGTATGGAAAAATAGGCGATAGGCCAGTGGGGCATGTTTTCACTGAGAATGGCCACACGGTCTCCTTCATGGACGCCGCGCTGTCGGAGATAGCGGGATACATGCTGCACCAGATTCCCCACACCGGTATACGTGATGGTTTCGCCATCCACTTCAGCCAGCGCCGGGTTGCCGGCAAACCGTCTGACGCTCTCTTTGAGCAGGCAGGGCAGTGTTTTTTCCTGCAGATCGATCTCCATATGGATCCCTTATTTTCCTGATTCCTGAGGAATTTTGTCACACTCGCGCGGGACTGTCAAAAAGAAAAGCAATTATACCGGAAAAATCAAGCTGTTTCAGTACAGTCCGTCCATGGATGGCTGATTCCTTCTTTGTCCCAGGTCCTGATCAGGACGTCGATGACATCCGGTTTGCCGAATAAAAGATCGCTGGTGCCCGAATCCGCCGAATCCGCTCTGAGCAGCACACCCCCCGCCTCTCGCATCAGGACCGTCGTAGCCTGCCAGTCCCAGACCTTGAGATGAACATCGACCATGACTCCCGTAGCCCCAAGAACGGTCATGGCATGTCCGAAACAGTCGCAGTAGGTTCGAAGATGCCTTGTCCGGCGGGCCAAATCCACCCATAAGGCGTCCAGTCCCGCGGCTTCAAATTGATGCCTCTCTCCTGTGGCAATGATCTCGCGCGCCGGATCGCGGGCATCCTTACGAGCAGCCGGGCGCGGACGGCCGTTGACGCGCAGCCCGGTCCCTTTCGCGCCGCTGATCATCAGATTGAGCGCCGGAAGAAAAATCCATCCCATAACCGGACAGTCTTCATGGCTGAGAGCAAGTAGCATACCGTACAGCGGAATTTTATGAACAAAGGAGTGGGTTCCATCGATCGGATCGATCATCCATTGAAAAGCGGCCTTTTCATTGATTGAGGATTGTTCTTCACCACGTATGCCGTGATCGGGAAAACGTGCGCGCAGACGCCGGCGCAGCAAGGTCTCGATGCGGATATCCGAGTCCGTCACGTAACTTCCGTCACTTTTGATTCGAACGGAGCCGCCCGGAACCTCTCCGGCCAATTCCCGTTCGGCCGCCTCCCTGAGCAGAGTTTCGCCGAAAAACAGCCAATCCGTATCCATGCCATTTCGGCCCGGCAGAATCATTCCGGAAAACTCCTTTCCCGAAGGATATCCTCATCGATCAAAAAGATATACTCTTAAGCGCGTCACCCGCCGGTGTGAGATTCTCCACGCCGGATTCCGTAATCCGGTAGGTATTCTCAAGACCCACAGCACCCACTCCGGCGATGAATGCCTTGGGCTCCACGGCCAGCACCATATCGGGCGCCAGACGCATGGGCATACCGGACGCGATGACCGGATATTCATCCAGCTCAAGGCCGATTCCATGCCCGAAGAAGCGAACCCGGTTCTCCCCATGCCCCATGAAGCCCGGCGGCAGCCCCCTGGATTCCGCGTTCTTTTGAGCGGTTTCAAATATTTCCGACAAGTCAGCTCCGGGTTTCATCAATGATTCCAGGTCTGAAAGCACCTCTTTGCAGAAATCATGAGCCGCCAAAGCTTCCTCTTTCACGGTTCCCAACGCGAAGCTTCGTGTGGTATCCGCGAAATACCCATTCCACCCTGTCACCGCGTCGACCATGAGCGTCTCTCCGGCCCGCAGCTCACGGCGTCCCGCGGCCGCGGATGAAAAAGGGAACAGCCCCTCGCCGCCCACACAGCCGTCAAAGCTTGTGGGATACAAAGCCGAATCTCCGGACACCAGGTTCAGCATACCCGGATCGGAAGCACGGTTTCGAACGCGAATCGTGCCTGAATGGCCCAGCTCCCGCATTCGGGATTCAATCTGTATGCTCAGCGACCATTCCGTCATCGAAGGCCGGACAAGATCCGGCAGCTCCTGCATGAGAACAACCGCCTGATGCGCGGCACGGCGTATCTGCTCCAGCTCCCAGGCGTCCTTGACTGCCCGCTGCATTCGAATGAAAAAAGCGGCATCCCGAATTTCGGTATCCAGACTCTTCAGCCAGGCATAAACCGCGGCCGGAGTCGCGTCCATGGCCAGCGCCAGGACACCTCCGTCCAGCCACTGACTTATCCGCTTCAGCAACGCTTTGCGCCCGGGATAGGGCTCCACATCCACACCCGCCTCGCCCGCAGCCCGGGACAGGCTCTTTTTCACGAAAAAAACCGGTGCCTCATGGCTGGGAATCAGCAGCACGCCGTTCTGGGCGGATCCGCTGTAGTAGAGACGATCCGCCAGGTGATCGATCCATGCCAGGCGGATGCCCTCCCTTTGCATGACATCCTGAAATGTACGAATACGCTGCTGTAAAATATCGCGCGGAACCAGATACGGCAGGTGATTTTCGGTAATCATGGGTTCTTGCTCCTGAAACATGACCGTTTTCGATATTTTCCCGGTCTTGCCTGTCTTTCGAGTGAAGTCACAGATCGAGATGCCGGATGAGGAATTCCGCCAAACGGGCATGGGTTTCGGAATTCGGATGGCGGTCCCGCGGACCGAGTCGAAGGGGCAAACCGTCGTTCTTCTCCAGCTCGGGCAATACACCGCTCAGAAGGACCACATTCAGATTCCGCTTACGGAGTTTCTCGATGATTTCCTGGCACACATCCACACCGGTCTCGTCCCAGAAAAGAACGGTAAACGTGGATGTCGGGTACTTGCGCCGGCAGATCCCGCGGGCACGGTCGACAATGGCGGCAAACAGATCGATATCCCGGCTGTTGAAGGGTATCCCCCTCTGCCGGATCCGCTGTCCGATGCGGAACTTGGCCAGATTACGCTCCCATAGAACGCGCCATTTCCCCGTTTCAACCTGGTCGAATCTTCCCGCGAATACCGCTTCTCCGTCCCGTATTTCATAGCGCGGTCCGCTCCGGTCCCATTCAGCCCGTCCGGTGACGCGTTTGACATGACCGTAAATGGCCTGATAAACCACATGGAGCACCGGTTTTTGCGCCAGGCTGTCCACCAGCCCGGATTCGAGGGCCGCCAGCATCTGATGCGGACCGTATCCTTCGAAGCCGAAATTCTCCACGCGGTAGCGGCCCCCCGTCTTCAGGCCGGTTTGATAGGGCAGGGTTTCATCGTCATTGACACCGTATCCGAAGGTATAGGAACCGCCGAAGAAAAGAATGCTTCCCGCGATCCCATCGGGCGCAGCGGGCGGCGATATTCTCAGCGCCCGGGAATCAAAAGTATAAACCGCGTCGTATACCGGTTCCCCGCCATGAGTACGACGGGAAATCACCCGGTTGTCCGGGCTGGGCCGGTATCCCAGAACCGGATGGAGAACCGAATAGGGTTTGTCGCTCTGCCGGTCCAAATGAAAGGGTGAGGAAGCGGAAAGAGTCAGATACAGCTCGAAAAGAGCCAGACCCAGAAAAACCACTCCCGCGTTCACGGCAGCGGCCCGCACCGCCGACCGTCTGCACCAGGCGGCGGATACCAGACAGAGCAGGAATAAAAAACCGAAAATCCAGACAAAAGGCTCGGCGAGCCATTTCAGCGACACCGCGGACAGGGCGAACGTGATCATCACGGCAAGAATCCATTTCAGCATTTCGATTCCCCTATAAAAAGCCGGATCAGTCCAGCACAAAGGTCTCCCGCCAGTCCTTAGTCTCTTCCCATGGCTTCTGGTCCGCCTTGCTCAGCAGAAAATCCCCCAGAACCAGATAGTCCATCTCGGTGCGCATGAAACAGCGGTAAGCGTCTTCCGGAGAGCACACGATCGGCTCTCCGCGAACGTTGAAACTGGTATTGACGATGACTCCGTATCCCGTCTCTTCCCTGAATGCCTGAATCAGTCTCCAGTAGCGCGGATTGGTTTCACGGCGAACACTCTGTATGCGTGCGGAAAAATCAATATGGGTAATGGCCGGCACGTCGGAACGCACATGGTAAAGCCGACTCAGCAGGTCCATGGTTTCATAGCCCTCGGGAAACGGCCGGCGTCTGGCTTCTTTTACCGGCGCCACGAGCAGCATATAAGGTGAGGGACGGTCCATATCGAAAAAATCACCGATGCATTCTTCCAGAACCGACGGGGCAAAAGGCCGAAAACTCTCACGGTATTTGATCTTGAGGTTCAGTTTCTTCTGCATCTCCGGATTCCGCGCGTCGCCCAGAATGGAGCGGTTGCCGAGGGCCCGGGGTCCGTACTCCATCCGTCCCTGGAACCATCCGACCACATGCCCTTTGTCCAGAAGCCCGGCGACCTTGCGGGTCAGCTCGTCAAAGGATTCCCAGCGTTCATAAGGTGCTTCAAAGCGCTGAAGCGTGTTTTGTATCTGCTTCGGACTGAATTCCGGCCCCAGACAGGCTCCCTGCATGGCGTCACCGCCGGAAGGCGTCCTCTTTTCACCCATAAGAATATGCCAAACCGCCAGGGAGGCCCCAAGAGCGCCTCCCGCGTCTCCGGCAGCCGGCTGAATCCAGATATCCCTGAACAAGCCGCTTCGCAGAAGATGTCCGTTGGCCACACAATTCAGAGCCGTTCCTCCGGCCAGAACCAGATAATCGGATCCCGTCAGCTTGCGGGCCGTGTCCGCGAGTTTGAGAATGATCTCTTCCGTGATTTCCTGAATGGCATAAGCCAGATTCATGTACGGTTCCGTCGGAGCGGACTCGGGATTGCGAGGAGGAATGCCGAACAGAGCTTCCCAGCGCCGGTTATGACACATCGTCAGACCCGTGGCATACTGAAAATAATCCATGTTGAGAAGCAATGACCCGTCTTCACGGATATCCACCAGATGATCCCGGATTTTCCGCACGAATTCACGGGTCTGTTCGGATTGAGCATTGCCGTAAGGAGCCAGCCCCATGAGCTTGTATTCACCGCTGTTGACCCGAAATCCGCAGTAGAAGGTAAACGCGGAGTAGAGCAGCCCCAGGGAATGGGGAAAATCCAGTTCCCGGTGAATGCAGATGGTGTTTCCCCGGCCGTGCCCGATGGTGGCCGTGGCCCATTCACCCACCCCGTCTACGGTGAGAATGGCCGCCTCGGAAAACGGCGACGGATAAAAGGCACTGGCCGCGTGCGACAGATGATGCTCCGGAAAATAGATGGGAGGTTTGCCGTCTCCCAGCAAAGCCAGGGATTCCCGAAGCATTTTTTTCATGAACAGCTTTTCCTTGATCCAGACGGGTATTGCGGACAGAAAACTCCTCAGCCCCAGAGGCGCGAAAGCGTGATACGTCTCCAGAAGCCTTTCGAATTTCACATACGGTTTGTCATAAAAAGCCACGGCGTCCAGATCTTCGAGATTCAGTCCCGCCTCATTCAAAACGTATCTTGCCGCATCGAGCGGAAAGGAGGAATCGTGTTTTTTCCGGCTGAACCGTTCCTGCTGGGCGGCGGCGATGATCTTCCCGTCAATGAGCAGGGCCGCCGCGCTGTCATGATAAAAAGCCGATATACCAAGTATTCGTTTGGGCATCCGTATATCCCGGCTAAAAGAGCGTGTATATGAACGGAGCGATAGCGCTTCCGCTGGTGAGAACAATCAGAACACCGAACAGTAAAAGAAGCAGGATAACCGGCATCAGCCAGAACTTTTTGCGTACTTTGAGAAATCCCCAGAGATCCCTTAAGAATTCCATTGTTTTCCCTAATATGGTTTCGTGATATCTTCCGCGGTAAAGACATGATCACGCGGTTTTAAAACCGATTTGCCGCTTTGTTTCCACTCCCTGAGTCTCAGCGAGTCGCGCCTCAAAAGACGCCTGAAAAGGCCCATGGGTGTGACCACCAGAAAAAAGATAACAGAGAGCAGAACCCGGGACACAACCGTTCCCAGCAGATGGGAAAGACCGTACCAGATATAGGCCAGAGGTCTGTACAGCCCGGGCACGATCATATTTATGGCCAGCAGCGCCGCGGCCAGAGGAATCAGCCGGTCTCTTCCGGTCATCAGATGGAAAATGAGACAGAGAAGCACCATGGCCATACCCGTGTCTTTGGCATGGCGGGGGGTGATCTCGTCCGGAAAAAACTGAAAAGCCTTTCGCTTGATATCAATCAATGATGACTCTCCGCCGTTGATTTCAATAATACGTTTTCTTCTTCGGAATGTTAATTGTAACGAAAAACGGGGTCAATTTCAAGTGAAAAATGGAAAGAATCAAATGCGTGCTTCATTTCCTGCACAGGGCCAGAGTCCGGTAAAAACAGGTTCTTCGGCCCGTATGACAGGCGGGACCGGCCGGGTCGACATGAAGGATGAGAGCGTCTCCGTCACAGTCAATGTCAATAGCGCGCACTTCGAGCCGATTGCCCGAACTCTCGCCCTTGGTCCACAACTTCCCTCTGGAACGGCTCCAGAATGTGGCCAGTCCATCCCGACAGGTTATCTCCAGACTCTGTTTGTTCATATAAGCCAGCATGAGGATCTCACGGGTTTGAATATCCTGAACAACGGCCGGGATCAATCCCCTGTCATCGAATTTGATGCAGGCCTTCATTGCCGGATCGCATTCAGGTCCGGCGCACGGGAATTCCTCTTTCATGCATCCACTCCTTGATTTGACTCACGGTGTACTGTCCTCTGTGAAAGATCGACGCGGCCAGAACCGCATCCGCCCCGGCTTCAAGAGCCTCGGCCATGTCACGGGGACCGCCTCCTCCCCCGGAAGCAATGACCGGAACCGGAACAGCGGAGGACACTTCATGAATCAAATCGAGGTCATACCCCGACTGCGTCCCGTCACGGTCTATCGACGTCAGAAGAATCTCGCCGGCTCCGCAATCCGCCGCTCGCCTGGCCCAGTCAACGGCATTCAGATCCAGCACGCATCTCCCGGCCCTGACAGCCACTTTCCGGTGCTTTCCCGTTCCGGCGGCGTCCACGGCGACAACCACGGCCTGGCTGCCGAAACACCGCGCGCAGCGCTCAATCAGGGCCGGATTCTCCACAGCCGCCGTATTGAGGGTGAATTTGTCCGCTCCGTTTTCCAGAAGAGCGCGCGCATCATTTTCATGACGGACTCCGCCACCCGCGCTCAGCGGCGTAAACAGATGCTCCGCTGTTTTTCGAATGCTTTGAATGAAGACCGGACGTTTTTCAATCGTGGCCGTGATATCCAGAAAGACAATCTCATCGGCTCCCTGACGCTCATACTCCAGAGCCAGAGCCGCCGGATCGCCCGATTCTCTCAGACTGAGAAATCGCACCCCCTTGACAACCCGTCCGTTCCTGACATCCAGACAGGGAATAATCCGTTTGGCCGTCATCCCCGGTTCTCCAGTTCTCTGACGGCGGCCCAAAGGTCGATCCGTCCCTCAAAAAGACTTCGTCCCAGAACAACTCCCTCGAGAAAATTCTTCATTTTGAGCGCCTGAATCAGATCATCGAGATGGCGGATTCCTCCTGATCCGATCACGGGCCGGCCGGCAGAAAGCGCCGCGGATTTCCAGAGCCTCAGGTTGGGACCGGAAAGAGTTCCGTCCCGATCGATGTCCGTGACAAGAAAGTGACGGGCTCCGAGCCGGGCCCATTCCCCGGCCGCATCGACCAGGGACAACCCGGTCTGCCGGGTCCAGCCCTGAACCGCCAGCCGTCCCCGGCGGCCATCCAGCGCCACGACCAGTTTTCCGGAACCGAAAATTCGAAGGATCTCATCGACCAGGTCGGGCCGTTGCACCGCGGCCGTGCCCAGAACCACACGCTTCACGCCGGAATCGAGCCATCTGCGGGCGGATTCCAGAGTCCGTATGCCCCCTCCGAGTTCCACGGAAATGGACAGGACCGATGCGATCCTTTCAACGGTTTTTCGGTTTTCTCCCTGCCCGGTCAAGGCTCCGTCCAGATCCACGATATGCAGCATGCCGGCACCCAGGGTTTCCATTCGAAGCGCCCAATCCACGGCGTCGCAATCGTACGCCGTCACCCGGCCGGGATTACCCTTTTTCAGGCGCACGACACGACCGCCCAGAAGATCCACTGAGGGTATGATTTTCATCTCTGTTCACCATGTCATAAAGTTTTCGAGCACACGCAAACCATAATGCTGAGACTTTTCCGGATGAAACTGAACACCGACTGTCCGGCCCCGGACCGCAGCCGCGACAAACGGACGGCCGTGAACCGCCGACCCCAGAATATCTTCCTGAGAGAAAGCCGGAACCGCATAGGAATGCGCGAAATAAAAACAGGTTCCGTCCGGAACGCCGCGCCAGAGAACATGGTCCCGAACCTGTTTGACCGGACTCCAGCCCATGTGGGGAACCCGCAGAGGCGGTTGAAAGCGGACGCACACACCGGAGAACCAATCCAGACCCGAAGTCTCGTCCTCTTCACAGTGCGTGAACAGAAGCTGCATGCCCAGACAGATTCCCAGCACGGGAACCCCCTTCGAAGCGGTCTTGTGTATCGGTTCCCATAAACCGAGACGCCGCAACGTTCGGGCGGCACTGCCGGCGGCTCCCACTCCAGGCAAAATCAGGCGTTTCACGCGTTCGAGATCGCGCGGCCGCTCGACCAACAAGGGACGCCCTCCCAGTTTTTCCACCGCCTTGCACAGGCTGAAAAGGTTCCCCGATCCATGCATGACGATGCCGATCATAGAATTCCCTTGACCGAAGGAATCCGGCTGCCGCGGCCCAGGGCAGAGGCCTGACGCAACACCAGGCCCAGCCCTTTGAAGGACGCTTCCAGGGCATGATGGCGGTTTTCGGCATGAAGAACACCCAGATGGAGCGTCCATCGGGCCGCCCTGGAAATGGACCGGAAAAATTCCAGCATCGTCTCCCCCCTGGAAATCACCCTTTCATCCGTGAACAGGTAAAATCCGCTTCGGCCGCTCAGATCCAGGCTGACACGAACCAGCGATTCATCCATGGGGCACAGACACCATCCGAAGCGGTTGATTCCCAGGCGGTCGTTTAGAGCCTCGTTCAGGGCGGTTCCCAAAGCGGTCCCCGTATCTTCGATGGTGTGATGCCGGCTTCCCGGATCTCCCTCCACTTTGAGGTTTCCGTCAAATTCGCTGAAGCGGAACAGAGAATCCAGCATATGATCGAAGAACCCCAGTCCGGTGCCGCCTTCGAAACAGCCTGTTCCATCCAGATTCACGGATACCCGTCCGCCGGTTTCGCCCGTGCGCCATGCATATGTCCCTGTTCTGGAAACCTCACGATTGTCCGTATTCATGGCATATCCTTTTGAATCGTGTTCACGGCTTCGAGAAAGAGCGCGTTCTCCTCATCCGTACCCACGGTAACGCGAAGGTAATCGGACAGCCCCGGGTAATCGTTCATGGGCCTTATCAGAATGGACCGTTTTTTCAATCCTTCGAACAAAGCATCAGCCCGTGCAGCCCGAAAGAGAATGAAATTGGCCTGACTGGGTACAACACGGATTCCCGGTATCCGTTTCAGGGCTTCGGCCAGGCTGTTTCTGGACCGGACGATCTTTCTCGTTTGCAGATCGATATAGGATCCCACTTCCAGCAGGCGGCGGGCCGCCAGCAGACTGAACACATTGACATCAAAGGGCATCAGAAGCTTTCCGATTTGTTTCGCAATGGTCGGATGCGCCGCCAGAAAACCGACACGCAAACCCGCCAGACCCAGAGCCTTGGAAAAAGTACGGAGTATCATCAGGTTCGAATATCGATGGATCAGCGAAACGGCACTCTGTCCCCAGAATTCCGCATAGGCTTCGTCCCACAACACCAGGCCGGGTGTGCGTTTTAAAATTTTTTCTAAAAGAAAAAGATCCATCACCGTCCCCGTTGGGTTGTTGGGACAGCAAAGAACCGTGAGTGCGGCCCCGGCGGATTCCCGAAGAAGCGCTTCCGCATCATAATCAAAAGATTCAGTCAGAGGAATCTCAACCACGCGCGCACCCTCCATCAGGGCCGTTTTCCTGAACAGGCTGAACACGGGACGGCAAATCAGAAGCGGATCACCCGGTTCCAGAATTGCGCGAAAAACCGGTCCGATCAGCTGATTCGATCCTGAACTCAGCAGGATAGATTCCGGAGCAAGGCCCAGACGCCTTCCCAGAGGTTCTCTGACGGTCATGGGATTCGGCTCGGGATAACGGCACCAGGGAATACACAGAGCCTCACGCAGAATATCCTCTTTCAGAGTCCGTGGTATATCAAAGGGATTTTCATTCTGATTCAATTTGATTTCAGCCGCCTGTGGCGGCACCCGATAAGCCGGTAATTTCCGGACTTCCGGCCGGATTCGATCCGCCGTTTTCTTTACAGACCCGGCATCGAACGGCATTGGCGTGCGCATCAAGACCCTCCATCTTCGCGAGTTGTATGATTGCGTCTGCATCCTTCTCCAGATCCTTTCTGGAAAAGAAAATCAGACTGGACCGTTTCATAAAATCCTCTGTTCCCAGAGGTGAAGCGAACCGGGCCGTGCCCTGTGTGGGAAGAACATGGCTGGGACCGGCCCAGTAATCACCCACGGTTTCGGGCGACCAGCTCCCCAGAAACACGGCACCGGCATGATCGATTCGTTCGAGCCGCTCCCATGGATCCTTCACGTGAAGCCCCAGATGTTCCGGGGCCAGTCGGTTGACCCAGTCCTCGGCTTGCTGCGGATTCCGGGAAAGCAGGATGCCTCCCCGTTCTTTCAGAGAAACCCGAATGATATCCAGGCGGCTCAAGCAGGCAGCCTGGGAGTTTACGGACTCCTGAACAGCCGAAGCCAGATCACGGCTCCAGGTCACCAGCACCGAACCGGACCGAGGATCGTGTTCGGCCTGAGCCAGCAGATCGGCGGCCACAAAATCCGGATCGGCTGTTTCATCAGCCAGGATAACCACTTCGCTGGGACCGGCCAGCATATCAATATCGACGCGTCCGTAAACCTGTCTTTTGGCCTCGGTCACGTACGCGTTTCCGGGCCCCACCACTTTATCGACCCGTGGAATACTCTCCGTGCCGAAAGCCAGAGCGCCAACCGCCTGGGCTCCTCCCGCGCAGTAGACACGCTCTATGCCCAGAATGCGCGCCGCGTTGAGCACGGCCGGTGACACGACTCCCCCGGCATTCGGAGGCGACACCACAATGATATCTTTTACGCCCGCGACCTGAGCGGGAATGACCGTCATGAACAACGAAGAGGGATAGGGAGCGCGCCCGCCTGGCACGTAACAACCCACCCGGTCGAGCGGCCGGATCCGAACCCCCAGGCGGCTTCCTCCGTTTTCCCGCTCAATCCAGCTGCCAGGCAGATGCCGTTCATGATAACGGCGTATCCGGCCGGCAGCCTGTTTCAGAACAGGTTCGATCTCCCGAAAAGCCTCTTCCGCCGCTTTCATTTGTTCAGCCGTGGATTTCAGCATCTCTCTGTTCATGATAACCCCGTCAAACTTTTCCGCATACCGGCAGAGAGCCTCGTCCCCGCAGGTCTGAACATTTTTCAGAATGTCCGAAACATTCTTCTCAATGGTGGATGAATCCGGATCTATTCCCGCATCGAGTCTGGAAAAGAACGAATCCACATTTTGTTTTTCGTACAAATACAGCATACAGGCCTTCCCTCCCTGGTCTATGGAATGACTTTATTCAGCGGATATTCAATAATATCGCGGGCTCCGCACCGTTTCAGCTCGGGAATCAGCTCACGCACCCTCTTTTCTTCGATGATAATTTCAACCGCCACCCAGCCGGGATCGTATAAAGCGGATATCGTGGGTGTTTTCATGGCCGGAAGACACCGAATCACGTGGCTGAGCGAATCTCGCGGAATGTTCATTTTCAAACCGACACGTCCCATGGCCATCACTGCTCCCTGAAGCAGGGTAACCAGGTTTTCGATTTTATTCCGTTTCCATGCATCCTGCCAGCTCTTCGGGTTGACAATCAGGCGTGTGGTTGATACCAGAACCGTTTCCACGATTCTCAGACCGTTCGCCTTGAGAGATCGGCCCGTCTCCGTAGCCTCCACAATGGCATCCACCAGGAGCGGCGTTTTGACCTCTGTCGCGCCCCATGAGAATTCAACTTCTGCCCGTACACCGCACTCCTCGAGAAACCGGCAGGTTGTTCGGACCAGTTCAGTGGCGATTCTTTTTCCTTCCAGGTCCTGAACCGTGCGTATGGAGGAATTCTCCGGAACGGCCAGCACCCATCGAACCGGACGCAGTGTTTGACGGGCATACAGCAGATCGGCCGCCTCGACCACACGGGCTTCATTTTCGATGATCCAGTCTTTTCCGGTCAATCCCGCGTCGAAAACACCGTCTTCCACATATTTGGCAATTTCCTGCGCCCGCAGAAGAATACCCTCCAGTTCACAATCATCCAAAGAAGCGTTGTAGGATCGGGGTGCCAGAGCCAGCAGAAAACCGGCTTTTTGCAGCAGCTGAAACGTCGCCTGTTCCAGACTTCCTTTGGGCAGCCCCAGTTTTAATTTTTTACCGTTGGGTTCGGCCATTTTTCCTCCATACTGATCAGACCAAAAAAAAACCCGCCGTTTCCGGCGGGCTTGAATGTGTTCATGTTGATTTACTTTCTAAAACAGACCTATCCCACCACCGGAATGAAAGATTGCGGATGCGTGATGATGGTGATGATGTCGGTAAGCCTGAATCATGAATTGAATTCTCCTGACCAATTATCATTAAAATATCACTATTCATGGAAAATGTCAAGTAATATTTTCGAGTTGAAGGAATATTTTTCTCTTTTTCAGCACATCGCGAACCGAAGTCTTCAATTCGAGTGTCAAACGAATTCCGACATTTGAAATTTCCGGTTCCATTTGGCCTGCGGTTAAAAATAACTTGCGTATTTCGTTATATTACATTAAATTGTAGATTAAATTTTTTAATTGGAGCCATGAAAACAAAACTGGACAACCGAGTCCTGGTATTAAACCAGAACTATGAACCCATGAGTGTCTGCAGCGCCCGGCGTGCGGTGATTCTGCTGTATCTGGACAAGGCGGAGATGATCGAAAAAAATCATCAGACCCTGCACAGCATCAGTACCAGTATGCCGCTGCCCAGCATTGTGCGATTGTCCCGATTCATTCAGGTCCCCCGGAAAAGGGTTCTGCTGAACCGGAAAAACATTTTAAAACGGGACCATCATCAATGCCAATACTGCGGAACCACGGAAGGATCGGTTACCGTGGATCATGTCATCCCCCGTGTCCGCGGAGGCAAGGATACCTGGGAGAATCTGGTCTGCGCCTGCACTCGATGCAACGCGAAAAAGGGGAACAGGACGCCCCATGAAGCGGGCATGAGACTGCTTCGCCAGCCCAGAAAACCGGGTTATCTTTACTTCATACAGCATCTGGTGGGGGTTCCCGATGACCGGTGGAAGCCCTATCTTTTCATGACCTAGCAGGACTGTCTTTGAAACGGAAAAAAAGAATTCTCAGCGGCATGCGCCCGACCGGCCCTCTTCATCTGGGCAACTATGCGGGTGCTCTGGAAAACTGGATCAGACTGCAGAACGACTATAAGAGCTACCACATGGTGGCTGACTGGCATATGCTGACCACCGATCTGGAACACACAGACCGGGTTCGCGAAGACAGCATTCGAGTGGTGACAGACTGGCTCAGCTGCGGGCTGGACTGCAGAAAAAGTCCCTTGTTCATTCAATCGCATGTCAAGGAGCATGCCGAACTGCATCTCCTCTTTTCCATGCTGGTGAGTACGGCCCGGCTTCAGCGCAACCCCACGGTCAAGGAACAGGCCCGGGACCTGGGTCTGGAAGCCAATATGTCCTACGGCCACCTGGGATATCCGGTTCTGCAGGCCGCCGATATTCTGCTTTACAAAGCCGACGCCGTTCCGGTGGGCGAAGACCAGGCTCCCCATGTTGAAATCACGAGGGAAATCAGCCGCCGTTTTAATTATCTTTTCGCGCCTGTCTTTCCCGAACCCGAAACACTGCTCACACCCTTTGCGCGCATGCCCGGTCTTGACGGCAGGAAGATGAGCAAGTCTCTGGACAATGCCGTTTACCTGTCGGATTCACCGGAAACCATACAAGAAAAATTGATGACCGCTTACACGGATCCAAAGAAAATCCGTCTCAAAGACCCGGGCAATCCGGACGGCTGCGTAATATTCGCCTATCATAAAAAATTCGATCCGAAAACCGCCCCGCAGGCCGAATGTGACTGCCGAAAAGGCAGCCTGGGCTGTGTGGCCCATAAAAAGGCCATTGCCGCCGTGATCGCCGATTTCCTGGCTCCCGTTCGCGAGAGACATCGATACTATGAATCCCACAGGGACGAAGTGCTCGATATCATTCAGGACGGAGACAAGCGGGCCCGTGACACGGCCGAAGCGACAATGAAAGAAGTCCGGGAGGCGATTCATATGGGGTAGCAATGCCCGAACAATGGCAAAAAAAAGAGGGATATACCGTCTCTCTTCCCAATTTCGAAGGTCCCCTGGATCTGCTGCTCTACCTGATCAGAAAGGAAGAGATCGACATTGTGGATATTCCCATCGCCTCCATCACCAGCCAGTATCTGGAATATGTGGAACTGATGAAGGAACTGGATCTGGAAGTGGCGGGTGAGTTTATTCTTATGGCCGCCACTCTGATACAGATCAAGGTCCGCATGCTGCTCCCAAAAACCGAACCGGACGGCGATGAGGAGTCTGAAGATCCCCGTGCCGAACTGATTCGTCAGCTTTTGGAGTACAAGCGCTTCAAGGAAGTGGCCGAAACGCTCAACGAAAAAGAGGATCGTCAGCGGCGTTATTTCGCCCGCTGTGATTTTGCCTGGGCCAAACAGTACATACCCAAAGAGGAGACCGCTTCTTTTGACCGGGGTTTCATGAACGACATTTCACTCTTCGATCTTTTAACGGCCTTTAAAACCGTTCTGGACAACGCCCCCAGGGTCACAAGCCATCAACTCTCAGCCATCGGGGTGACGGTTCAGGATCAGATTAACTATATACTGGGAATGCTGGAGAAAGAAAACCGAATCCCCTTTCACATTATGATGACCGATCTTCAGGACCGGCTGACGATCATCGTCACTTTCATGGCGATTCTTGAATTGATTCGCACAAAACGGCTGCACGTACAGCAGGCCGGGACGTTCGGCGATATCTGGCTCATTAAACAATAGGCATCCTGTGACGAAAGAGAGAATACATGACCAAACAACACGTGTCATCGAAGCGCTGATCTTTGCTTCGGATGTGCCCATTACCGCCGCTCAACTGCATCAGTATTGCGAAGAAGCCGCTCCTTCGAAAATCAGGAAGGCTGTAAACGCCCTGAACCTGGAATACACGCAGCAGGACCGGTCCTTTCACATCATCGAAGTGGCCGGCGGTTATCAAATGGTGACACGTGAAGCCTACGCTTCATGGATCAGAAAACTCTTTCACAAGCGGCTTCGCTCGCGCCTGACCCAGGCGGCCCTGGAAACCCTGTCTGTTATCGCCTTCAGGCAGCCCGTTTCCAGGCCGGAAATCGCAGCCATTCGCGGGGTCAATTGCGACGCGGTGATCAAAACCCTGCTTGAGCGCAAACTGATCACTTTATCCGGACGGGGTGAGGGCCCGGGAAAACCCCTGCTGTACAAGACAACCCGGGAATTTTTACGTTATTTTGGAATCAATTCCATACAGGATCTCCCCCGGCCGAGAGAAATCGAAGAGCTTCTGAAAGAGGATGAAGACCGGCCGGACGATGCAATTGAATAGATACATCGCCCAATGCGGCGCCGCGTCACGGAGAAAGGCCGTGACGCTGATTCGGTCAGGCAGAATCACGGTCAATGAGATTGTGGTTCTGAATCCGGGATACCGGGTGGATCCTGAAAACAACACGGTTCGTCTCGACGGGAAAGCCGTCATGCTTCCGCGTCGCTATAGAACGATACTGATGAACAAACCGGCCGGTGTATTGACCACCGCAGAAGACGATCGAAACCGTGCGACGGTCATGGACAGACTGGACATCGAAGAACGGCTCTTCCCCGTGGGGCGGCTGGACATGGACACGACAGGCGTACTGCTGCTGACCAATGACGGAGAGCTGGCGCATCGACTGGCGCATCCGCGGTATGCGATCGAAAAAGTTTATGAGGCCCGGGTCAGAGGTACGGCGGATCCGAAAATTGTTCGAGCTCTGAAAACCGGAGTCGATATCGGCGGCGGGACGCACGTTTCCGGAGAGGCGCGTATTCTGGAGCAGTCCGGCACGTTCGCAAGAGTGGAAATCCGCATTCACGAGGGGAAAAAACGTCAGGTCAAACGCATGCTCAAGGCTGTCGGACACCCTGTGATCCATCTGGAAAGAACCTGTTTTGCCGGCCTGAAAACCGGAGCGCTGCGGGAAGGCCAGTGGCGTGACCTGACGGAAAATGAAATTCAGAACCTGAAACGAATGACCGGCTTATTGAACGATCAGGAATAGCATGAGCCCAAAACCAAAATCTTCCATCGTTGTCACCATCGACGGACCGGCGGCTTCGGGCAAAAGCACCACCGCGCGGCGCCTGGCCCGTCTGCTGGGATGGATGTATCTGGACACCGGAGCCATGTACCGGGCGATGACGGTCAAAGTGCTGGATCATCACATTCCCCTGGAAGACACGGAGGCCATCAGCCGGTTGGCCGAAACCACGGAAATCAACCTGATCTCCACTTCGAATGAGACACGTGTGTGGATCGACGGAATCGACCGCACCGACGAGATTCGAAACCCGGCAGTGGACCGGGCCGTGGGTCCGGTTTGTGAAGTGCCGCGTGTTCGGGAACTGATGGTCGGTTTTCAACGCCGCCTCGCTGAAAAACGCTGCCTCATCGCCGAAGGCAGGGACATGGGAACCGTGGTTTTCCCAGGGGCCGACCTGAAATTCTTCATGGTCGCCTCTGTCGAGGAGCGGACTCAAAGACGGCAAAAGGACATGCTAAAACAAAACATACAAATATCTCTGAAAGAACTGGAAGCGGAGATAAGAAAGCGTGATGAAAGGGACAGCCGGCGCAGCCAAAGTCCATTGAAACCGGCTGAAGATGCCGTTTTGGTGGATACAACCCGTCTGACTCCGGAAGAGCAGGTCGACTTGATTCTGAAACACATTCAGAACATCACAGCCGGCATGGAACATTCCGGCCCAAAATAACGAAGGAACCATCACCGATGATTATTCATATCGACGACAGAGCCAGGCCCTGCCCGGGCGTGGAACGAGCTATATCCACAACCGAAGATATTTTGCGCCGCGGTCAGGTACTGTTTGCTGCCGGAGAATTGATTCATAATGAGAGAGAAGTCAGTCGGCTTTGCTCCATGGGTCTTGAAATAGTAAGCGTCGACACACTCCTTCAGGCAGCCACGGATTCTCCTATGATGGGGCATTCATTTCTGGTTCGCACCCATGGGGAATCTCAGGCGATTCTTGACGCGGTTCACTGTCTTCAAATGCTCGTCGTAGACACGACTTGTCCCATTGTCAAGCATTCGCAGAATCTGGTTCGGGAACATGTTCAGTCTGGATGGCATATCATTATCGCGGGCAAGAAAAATCATCCCGAAATACTCGGGCTCATGGATTTGATCAGTGGGAAAGGGCAGGTGCTCTCTTCAAAAGAAGCCGCCCGTAAAGCCGAACTGGATACACGAAGTTTGTTGATGGCCCAGACAACCGTCTCACCCGAACTGTTCGCCGACATTCGAAAAATACTTCTGGGACGCTGTCAATCCTTGAAGATTTTGGACACCACATGCCATTTCATCCGCAACCGGCAGAAAGATATCAGAAAATTCGCCTCGAACCATGATCTGATTCTGCTGGCAGGCGGTTTGCGCTCCTCGAACTGTCAGCTCCTCTGCGACACGGCCAGGAAGGTCAACCCCAGGTCCTATCATATCCAGGCTCCTTCGAATATTGATCCATCCTGGCTCAAAGACGTGCAATCCGTCGGGATTACAGGTGGAGCTTCCACGCCGCGCAGGCAGCTGGAGGAAATCAGATATTTTCTGGAAAACTATTTCAGCGAAAATAACCCGAAAGGGTTAAAAAATAGAAAAGGAGGAAAACGTTTATGGTGGACGTTGAAAAACCAGAACAACAAGAAGAGATGATCGGGCCGGAAAACCCGATCGAGAAAACGGAAGGAGGTGATACAGAGCAGGATACTCCCCGGGAAGAAGCCCAGCCTTCTTTGAAGCAAACAGCACCTTCTTCCCCGGCCGGCATCGACGAGGCCGACAGGGAGTATTCCGAAGAAGAATATCAGCGATTTGTGGAGTTCTACGATCGAACTCTCAGCGAAATCCGACAGGGCGAGATCGTTGTGGGACGGGTCCTGGCAGTTTCGGATAACGATGTCCTGGTGGATATCGGTTTCAAATCCGAAGGCGTCATTTCCATAGAAGAATTCGGAGATCCTCCCAGCGTGAAAGTCGGTGACGAGATTGAAGTCTATCTTGAAGATCTCGAAAATCCGGACGGCCAGCTCATCCTTTCAAAGCGCAAAGCCACTTTCATGCGGCTTTGGGATAAAGTGGTGGATATCTACAATCAGGGAGGCACCATCGAAGGAACCTGTGTCCGCCGGATCAAGGGCGGCATGGTCGTGGACCTGATGGGCGTCGACGCATTTCTGCCGGGCTCTCAGATCGATGTCAAACCCGTTCGTGATTTTGATTCACTCATCGGAAAGACCTTTACCTTTAAGGTGGTCAAGGTCAACCGGCTTCGAAAAAACATCGTGGTTTCCCGGCGCGCCCTGTTGGAAGAGAGTATGGCCGAGGAAAAGAAGGAGGTATTGGCCACACTGGAAAAGAATCAGATCCGCGAAGGCACCGTGAAGAACATCACCGATTTCGGCGTGTTTGTTGATCTGGGCGGTGTCGACGGGCTGCTGCATATCAACGATCTTTCCTGGGGCCGCATCAACCATCCTTCCGAAGTGGTCAAGCTGGACGAGAAAATCAAGGTCATGGTTCTTGATTTCAACGACGCCAAAGACCGTATCTCTCTCGGATTCAAACAGCTTCAGCCGCATCCCTGGGAAAAGATCGATGAAAAATATCCAGAAGGAGCCGTGGTCACCGGCAAGGTGGTATCCATCGCCGATTACGGAGCCTTTGTCGAACTCGAGAAAGGGGTCGAAGGTCTGATCCACGTATCGGAAATGTCCTGGACCCGACACGGAATCCATCCTTCCAAAGTCGTCAGTGTTGGAGAAACCCTGGAAGTGAAGATCCTCTCCCTGGACCAGGAAAGAAAGCGCATATCACTGGGTCTGAAACAATTGACCGAAGATCCGTGGGAAAACATCGAGGAAAAATATCCGGTAGGTTCGCATTTCAAGGGGCGTGTCAGAAACATGACCAATTTCGGCGCCTTCATTGAGATGGAAGAAGGAATCGACGGTCTCATCCATATTTCCGATCTTTCCTGGACAAAGAAAATCCGTCATCCCAGTGAAGTTCTGAAAAAAGGAGAAGAGGTCGAAGTTGAAATTCTGGATGTAAATAAAAGCGAACGCAGAATTTCTCTGGGATACAAACAGCTTACGGAAGATCCCTGGCCGGAATTCGCCGAAACGTATAAGGTCGGGACCGTTACGGAAGGCCGGGTCGCCCGGTTTGTCGATAAAGGCATGGTGGTCGAATTGCCTCTGGGCCTGGAGGGATTTATCCCCTTGTCGCATCTGGAGGAAGAGACCGTTGCCAAGGCCGGTAAAAAGTATCAGGAAGGCGATTCCATAACCGCTGTTGTCATTGAATTCGATCGAAACAACAAACGCGTCGTACTCTCCTCAAAACGGGTCAAGGATATCGATCAGGAGCAGAAAACCGGCGAAGAAAAAGCCGACGTAAAAGCCTACATGAATGCTGAAAAAGCGACCACCCTGGGCGATATTGCCGATCTGAAAAGCGAAGAACCCGAGAAGGACAAGGATGACAAGGCGGCCAAGTCCAAAAAGGAAAAAACCAAACCGAAGTCCGGGCCTGAAACCGGATCAAAACAAGCCAAAGAAGTAAAATCAGAAGACAAAGAGGACGAACAGGGAGAAGAAGAACCCAAAGAATCCGGGAAAGAAGCGGATACGTCCTCATCTGGCACCGAAGAGCACAGCGATTCCGAAGAGACGAAAGAAACCTAGATTCTGCGAACACCGCGATTTCTCTGCGGAAAAGCACGGATTGATCCGCAGGCCGGTTTCGTTTTTTCGGAAACCAAATTTTACAAAGAACCTACGCACGAAGGAAGGCCGGCCCGGATCCGGGCCGGCCCTTTTTGCCATGCCATCTGTTCTGTTTTTGACATTCGGCTGCAAGCTCAATCAGGCCGAGACTGCGCAATTGAACCACCTGTTCACTTCCGAAGGGTACGAATTGGCCCGGTCCGCCGCGCAGGCCGATGTGGTGGTGGTCAACACCTGTACCGTAACCGGGCGCAGCGCATCCAAATGCCGTCAGGCGATCCATCGAACCGTCAGAGAAAATCCCCGGGCCGTTCTGATCGCCGCGGGATGCTACGCCCAGGTAAATGCTGAAGAACTCGCCGCCTGTCCGGGAGTGGACTATATATTGGGCACGGATGAAAAATATCGAATATTCGATTTCTTAAATGACCTGGAAAAGAAAAAGACGCCCTGTATTCAGATTTCCAGGGACTTCCCGAAACAGGCAAGAACCGGCACGGCCTGTTTTCCCGGACATACCCGCTCTTTTATCAAAATTCAGGACGGGTGCGACCGGGCCTGTTCCTACTGCATCGTTCCCCATGCACGCGGCCCTGTTCGAAGCGTCCCCCTGCACGCGGTGCAAAAACAGGCACGGTATTTTTCTGCCCGGGGCGTGAAAGAGATCGTGCTGACGGGTGTTCACATCGGCGATTACGGCAAGGACCGGGACGGTCAATCCCATCTGCCTGAACTTTTGGATTGCCTGGCCGATACTCCGGTACGGATTCGATTGAGCTCGCTGAACATCGAAGATCTGACCGACGCTCTTTTTACCCGCCTCGAAAAACATCCGCGGATATGCCGTCATCTTCACATTCCGCTTCAAAGCGGGAGCGATACGATTTTACAAACGATGCGGAGATCCTATACCGCCCGGGAATTCCGCGAGGCGGTCCTCCGTATTCAGGACCGTCTTGGGCCGATTGGTCTGGGGACCGATATCATCGCGGGATTTCCCGGTGAAACCGACGATCTGTTTATGGAAACCCTGAATTTCTGCCGGTCCCTGCCATTTACCTATATGCATGTATTTCCCTATTCACGCCGCCCGGGCACGGAAGCCGCTGCCATGAAGGAAACCGTCTCACCCGCCATCCGCCGCGAAAGAGCCCGCCGGCTTCGGCTTCTCGGCGAGGAAAAATCCAGCCTTTTTCAACGTTCGATGCCGGGAAGAACGGTGGAAGTCCTCTTTGAAAAACAGACCGCTCCGCACCGTTTCAACGGTCTGTCTTCGGAATATCTCAGAGTGGAAGTATCCGGCGAAGGATTGCACAATGCCCTGCGAACCGTCGTCGTCGAAGAATGCGAAAACACCGTACTCAAAGGCCGTCTGGTCGGCGGACCTGCTGAACCAGGATGCGGCCCTTAATCACGAACCATTGAAAAGCCGCGGTCAGCCGCCCGCGATCATTTCATCCAGCCTTTGGATCACTCTTTCCGCGTCTTCATCGGATTGGGTGATGGCCAGCACCGTGTCCACACTGGCCAGCGTGCCCACAATTTCCGGCCAGCCGATCTCATCGAGAAATTTGGACAGCCCGGAAGCGTTTCCCGGAACCGTTTTAAGAACCACCAGGTTATGGACGCGCACTTTGTCCCGCAAAAAATCCATGATTTCACGCCTGAGCATCAATCCGGCATGAAAAACATCCCGTTCCGTGGTCTGGACGAACCGGAAGCGTCCGTTTTTTGCCCGCACCTTGATGATACCCAATTCCTTGAGGTCCTTTGAAAGAGTCGACTGACTGACCTCGATTCCTTCTTCCAGCAGTGAATCGAGCAGATCCTGCTGGGATTCCACATCCGATTCGATCAATCGTAAAATGGAGAAATGACGATTTTTTTTCGGCATATTTTATCCTCCGGCGGAAAGAACAGATCCATGGATACGGTTTGCCGATCCGGCTCCCCGGCCGAAACCGACAAAAAAAGCCGGCCCTGAAAACAAGGTCGGCTTGTCGAGTCGGAATCAGGCATACAAAGCAGCCTCGTCACATCAAATACGTGAGGCTGATCAGGATCTTGGCCGCTTTTATTTTCTCCTTTTCAATGACTTCATCCCCGACACCATCCCATCCGGTGTACACATAGGCGCCGTCCAAAATCAGTCGATCCGAGATCATGGCACCTCCGCCCAGAGAGATATAGGTGCGGTTCCATGAAGACAACGCATTCTTGAGAGGCGAATGCACAATGCCCCATCCCCCCCGAAGACGAACGGGAGTGGCGGGTATATGGAATTCCGCACCGATTCGGTAATCCATGGTGTTTTGAAAATTGCGCCGTATATCCAGATTGGTATCCGAAAAATCCGATCCGGTCTCGGCCGGATCGGAAGAATATCGGATCTGGGTGTAATCCGTCAGCTGTACATCGCCGGACAACAGCAGGGGACCGAGACTCAACGCTCCTCCCAGACGGATTTTCCAGGGAGAACGGACAGAATACTCCCACAGACCCGAATCGGTCGTATCCTGAGTGGTCACCCCGTCATCCCATCGGGTCTTTTGACTGTATTCCCAATCTTCTGAAGCGTTTAAATTGACAGGTGTTTCGACAACCAGTCCCAGCCGAAAAGTTTCCATGACTTTATAGAGAAATCCGGCGCTCAAGTTGACTCCGACAAAGCGTGTTTTGATAAACGTGGTTTCATGAAATTCGGAAAACGTGTAGAGATCGTAGGGTTCATCGAGTTCGGTGAAGCGCCAGGTATACTCATCGACTCCGTACCAGAAATTGACCGACATACCCAGAAACAAATCCGGCGCCATCTCAATGGATCCGCCGAAAGAGGCCTGCCTTAACCCGCCTTCTTCCATCTCGTCGTACTGCCAGGTCACCGAATCTCCGGGAGTGTTGATGACCCGGGTGACGAACAGGGATTTATCGTAATCCTGAACCCTGTGAATGCCGAAACCGAGTACAAGACTTCCCGAGACTGTGGGCAAAGGAATAACAGCCCCCAGATCGTTGAGTTTGGTATAGGCGCTTTTCTCGAGATTCTCACTTCCCAGAAATGTCGCCCGGTTCGAGTACAGCAGATGTGAAAACGTCCAAAAAATCTGAGACTGATCGATCTGACCCAGCCCCGCAGGGTTGTAATACAAACCGGAATAGTCATCAGCCAGGGCCGTATAAGCGCCCCCCATGCCCATGGCCCGGGCGCCCACTCCCCATTGATGCCCCCATGTAAAAGGCACACTCTGTGCGAAGACAGGTACACTGAAAAGGACTGCGAAACACAATATGAGATTCAAAAACCGTTTCCCTGCCATGGATACCTCCGCGAGAATCCTGGACTTCTATTTCTTTTCACGCCGTCCGGATCCGCTCGACCGGCTTGACGACGAAGAGCCGGAAGACCCGGATGACGAACCTCCGGATGACGAACCGCTGCTTGAACCGGATGAAGAAGAAACACTGCTGCCGCCTCCGCGGCGCGAAGAGGAACCGCTGCCGGAGGATCCGGAACGCACGCGCCGGCTCGATGAGGCGCCTGTACTGCTTCGGCTGCTGCTGGCAGGCTGCCTGACTGTCCCTGATGTGCTTCTGACACGACGAGTTGATGACGATGAGGACGGAACGGTGCGTGTCACAGCGGTATTCTCGGAAGCCGTCGTCCTTCTGACACGGTGATCGGAACCGGCGGACGATCCACTGCCCAAACGCCGTGTGACTGCGCTTCCTGCGTCATCGCCGTTGTCATCCACACGGTGTAACGCCGTGCGCCGTCCGAAAGGTCTCTGTTTCTGCGGTGCCGCCGAATAGTAGCTTCCATAATAGTACCAATAGGGATCGTAGTACCGGTACCCGTACCCGTATCCACCGTATCCGTAATAATAGGGATAACCGTATCCATATCCAAAACCGTACCAGGGTGAGTAATAGCCGTGATAAATCCACGTATCCCACCAGGGATCCCACCAGTTCATGCTCCACATATACCGGCGCCAGCTCAGTCGGCTCCACGTGGGATAGTACCACCAGTAGGAGGAGGTCCAGTAGGGATCAAAATACACGCCCCCGGGCCATAAATCTCCGTAAAGATAGTGCTCATGGATAACGCGCTGGGCGTCACCGCTCTCCTCCATGTCCTCATAATACCCGTCATATTCGTCGTAAACAACGACATCATCACGAACCCGTTGATGAGTCCGGCCCGGTATCATGACAACCGTATAACAGCCGATGAGCAGCATGGAAGCAGGCACCAGGCATGAAAACAGGATTTTTCTAAACATTTTCATCGCCTCCTTTCGGCGTTGTTATCCAATAGTATTACGATTTATTCAGCGGTACGGTTCCAATAAAAAACACAATCCGAGGCTTCACATGCATTGTACAATGAATCGAAATCAATTGCAAGAGATATTTCATCGCTCCTGATAATAGAATTAAAAAAGGCCGTCCACAGACTGAACGGCCCTTTCAACAGATTGTTTTCGTATTTACTGATCAATACTGATGAATTTCCGGTTGCCGCGTTTTTCAAACCGAACCTTTCCGCTGATCAGGGCAAAAAGCGTGTCATCCCCTCCCCTCCCGACATTTTGACCGGGATGAAAACGGGTGCCATGCTGCCGAACCAGAATGCTGCCTGCCTTGACTGTCTGGCCTCCGTATCGCTTGATGCCCAGACGCTGCGCATTGCTGTCCCGGCCGTTTTTGGAACTTCCGACGCCTTTTTTATGTGCCATGGTTTAATTCTCCTTCTTGCCGGCCGGTTTCGCTTTCGGTTTGGCCGGAGCCTTCTTTGCCGTTTTATTCGTGGACGGGGCAGGCTTTTCCCCCGATGCCTTTGAACCGGCTGACGATGAAGAAGTCGGTTTGGGTTTGGCGGATTTTGTTTCGACTTTTTTGGGTGCCGGTTTCTTGACTGTTTTCGGTCTTGCTGGGGTTTTTGGGGTTTTCACGCTGTCTTTCGCCTTTGAGACGGGCTTGTCCGTCCCGACTTTCTTTGAAGAGATTTCGGATTTCGGCTTGTCGCCGCCTTTGCCCAGACCCACCTCGTCAATACGGAGAAGCGTAAAATCCTGCCTGTGGCCTTTGGTGACTTTATAATTCTTGCGCCGCTTCTTCTTAAAAACCACGATTTTTTTCGCACGCCCATGTGACAGAATTGTAGCCTTGACCCTGGCCTCTTCCACAACGGGTTTACCCAGCATGATTTCATCTTTATCGACCAGAAGAAGCACGCGGTCCAGTTCCAGAGAATCTCCTTCATTGGATTCGATTCGGGGAACACGGACAGTATCTTCCCGGCTGACTTTATATTGATATCCGCCTATTTCAACAATGGCATACATAGATTAAACAATCCTCCTTAAGGAACCTTGTTTACAAAGATAAGAAATATACACATTATCCTTTACGGAGTCAAGACGAAAATGAGTAGGAATCGAATTTTTCACCCTTGAAAGAGGCCAATTCAAATTCCTCCTCGCGCAATTCCGGTTTGGCCTCCACCCGCAATGTGACAAAAAACTTGATCATCATAAGACGAACCAGACTTCTCAATCCGCTTGTCATATATGCCGCCATTTCCGGATGCAGATAAAGAATAAACCGCCTCTGACCCGTTGTGGATTTGATCCGGTGTATGCTGCGTTCGATTTTGGTCACCAGCGTGCTTCGGGCCGGTACCCGTCCCATTCCGCTGCAGCGGGGACAGGGCTCACTGTACCGGTACAGAAGACTGGGCCTCACTCTCTCCCGCGTGAGTGAAACCAGACCGAAATCATTCATGGGAAGCACATCAAATGAAGCCCGGTCTTTTCCCAGTTCCCTCTTCAGGGTATCAACAACCTTGCGTCGGTTGGCCTCCTTTTCCAGATCGATGAAATCGATGACAATAATGCCTCCGCTGTCTCTGAGACGCAACTGGCGGGCAATCGTGCGGGCGGCTTCCAGATCGGTTTGCAGCGCGTTTTTCTCATGATCCTTTTCCCGTACCGACCGTCCGCTGTTGACATCGACAACCATCAGAGCTTCGGTCTGGTCAAAGATAATATGCCCTCCCCCTTTGATCCAAATTTTTCGGGACAAACTCTTGTCGATTTCATCTTCAATGCCCATCGCGTCAAAAATGGGTTTTTTCCCTTTGTACAGATCCAGCTTGGAAACCAGTGAGGGAGCCACATCTTTCAAATACTTGCTGATCTTGGCGTATTGATTCCGTGAATCCACCAGAAGCCGGTCGATATCCGGAGAGAAAAGATCCCGTATGACACTGGAGGCCAGACCCATGTCCTTGTGTAAAAGTCTGGGCGTCTGACTGCTCTTTGCTTTCTCCTCGATGCGCTGCCATGTCCTGATCAGGGTCTCCAGATCCGATTGCAATGCCTGGGCGTCCTTGCCGACCGCGACGGTTCGAATGATCAGTCCGAACCCTTCCGGTTTCATGCTCCTGGCCAGCATTCTCAAGCGGCGTCTTTCCTTCATGTCTGCAATTTTGCGGGACACTCCGATCGCGTTGTCATTGGGAACCAGAACCAGAAATCGACCGGGAAGCGAGACCGCCGTGGTCAGCCGTGTGCCCTTGGTCCCGATCGGTTCTTTGGTAACCTGGACCAAAACCGTCTGCCCCGAATTCAGAGGCGGTTTTTTTCTTGAATCGTGATGGGTTTTTCTTCCCCTGGACCGGTGCTTCTTTTCTTCATCCACGCGGTCAGCCAGCGCGCTGTATTCCTTTCCCACATCCGCAAAAGGCAAGAATCCGTTTTGTTCCAGACCGATATCCACAAAAGCCGCCTGAATTCCCTGAATGACGTTTTCCACGGCACCCAGATAGATGTCGCCCACCATCCGTTCACTTTCAGGGCTCTCGACATACAGTTCCACCATCTCTTTGTCTTCGAGTATGGCGATCCGTGTCTCTCCTGATGTCGCATTGATGATAATCTCTTTTTTCATACACTCTTTCTAACCTCCGTGTAAAATTCCTTATTCACTAAATCCATGACGATCCTGTCATCGGAAGCCGGACAAGAATTCATTGATTTTTACGGCATTCCATCAAGCAGCGTCGATGATCTGCATGGGAGTTTTCAAATTTCCTTTTTCAAGCACATACATGCCTGTCCGTTCAATCAAAGCGGAGAGCGGATCCGCCTCCGCGTTTGAAAACAGCTCCCGGAGCACCTCTTCCACACGAGCCGTGCGCCCCTCCCTGACCGAAAGCCGCAAATCCAGCCCTCCTTCGCGTATAAGAAGGCTTTTAACAAAGAGGCGGATATCGATTTCAATGACCTTGCCTTTGACCCGGCGTTGGACCTTGACGCTGTTCCGGCTCATAAACGAATGAACCGCCTTTTCACCGGCCTTCGACGGGTCAAATGAACGCCAGACAATTCGGTAATCCAGAATATTGACCATGCTGTTCAATGAAGGTACAGGCGCCGTTATTTCTTTCCAGTCGATCACCTTGATGCCGTCCGGCAGCACCCGGTTCATTCTTTCGGGTAAATCCCGCTGCGGGACGGAATCGCAATCAAAGTCCAGGTATTCGGCCCGGCTGATATAACCAAGACTCAAAGGAGGACCGCTGGACAGACGAGGATGCGCATGGAATCCCTGCGTATAGGCCAGCGGAATCCTTGCGCGCCTGAAGGCCCTTGTCATCAACCTCAGCATGTCCAGATGGGACGAGAATCGCATCGGCCGCTCTTTGACATACTGTATCCTGAATTTTCGCCTGACAGGTCCGGAAACACTCAAGCGGCGCTTTTCACGGCCGAACAACGGCTCACGTGCCCTCGGCAAATCCGGGGTTCCTGTTTGCGTGAGCGACCCGGGCCGGCACTCCCGGTTTTCCAGTCCGCAGCTTCGACAGGCTTCCCGACAATCGGGCGTCACACGCCCTTTGAGCGCTCTTTCTCTTTCACACAAAAGAAAAGACCTGGAAATTCCCTTGGAAAGGTGGTCCCAGGGCAAAATCCGCCAATGATCCAAACCGCCGCAGTATTCGTCCATGGATACATTCATCTCGCTGAAAGCCCGATCCCACGATTCCGCGGAGAAATGTTCCGTCCACGCGTCGAAACGGCATCCCAGACGCCACGCCTTCTCGATGACCCCGCCCAAAGCCCGATCACCCCGTGCCAAAACGGTCTCCAGACGTGAAACCTGAGGATCCCTCCAGGTCACCTTGACATTTTTCGAGGGGACTTCCCGCCTGATCAGTTCGATTTTTTCTCTGAGAATCGGTATGGAATCCATGGGTTCCCACTGAAAGGGCGTCATGGCTTTCGGAGAAAAGGGTGACAGGGAAACATGTATTTCTTTTCTTCCGGAACCCCTGAACCGGTCGTGCACTCTTGAAACAAGATTCGCGATGCCCTTTACGTCATCTTCCGTCTCCGTCGGCAGACCGATCATAAAATAGAGTTTGATTCGATTCCAGCCTCTTCGAAAAGCGATATCAACCGCCCGGAAAAGATCCTCTTCCCGGTTGTTCTTGTTGATGACATCCCGAAGCCTTCGTGTCCCTGCTTCGGGCGCCAGGGTTAAACCGCTGCGGCGAAATTCCGAGGCCATGTCCGCCATGGTCTCGGTTAAGGTCTCGGGCCGCAGCGAAGGAAATGAAAGAGCCGTCTTCTTCTCTTTGAGCAAGCCTTCCAGACGATGGAGAAGAAGCGGCAAATCACAATAATCGGAAGAGGAGAGCGAGACCAGGGCGATCTCTTCATAACCCGTCTGTTCCAACACATTCCTGGCTTCAGCGATCAGCTCATCAACCGGACGTTCGCGAACGGGCCGATAGACGAATCCCGCGTGGCAGAATCGGCAGCCCCGGCCGCATCCGCGCATCAGCTCGAGTGAAAAACGGTCATGGGTCACTTCGATGACCGGCACGAGCGGTTTTTGAGGATAATGATTCGGATCCAGTTCCGGGACAGTGCGGGCCTGAACGGGATTTTCAGCCGCCGATTCCGGGGCCACCGTGACAGGACCCCGCCCTCCATGTTTTGCGATCGAATAGAGGGAGGGGACATAGACACCGGGTATTGCGGACAAAGCATGCAGCAGTTCCCTGCGTGAAAGCCTGTTCTCGCGGTTTTGCCTCACCTTTTCAGCGATCTCGATAAAGACCTCTTCTCCGTCTCCAAGCACCACAGCATCGAAAAAATCAGCCAACGGCTCGGGATTGAAGGCACAGGGACCGCCGGCTATTACCAGAGAATCCTTCTCCTTCCGTTCAAGAGCCCGAATGGGAACGCCCGCGAGATTCAGCATATTGATCACATTGGTATAATGCAGCTCATACTGCAGAGTCATACCGATGATTTCAAAATCACTCAACGGACGGCGTGACTCGAGGGAAAACAGCGGTATCTTTGCCGTCCTCAACCGTTTTTCCATATCGGGCCAGGGAGCATAGACCCGTTCAGCCGCGATCCATGGCTGCCGGTTGAGCAAATGGTAAAGAATACCAAATCCCAGGTAGGACATGCCGATCTCATACACGTCGGGAAAAGCCAGAGCGATATGTACCGGCACCTGATTCCAGTCTTTCTTTATCACATTCCATTCATTCCCCACATACCGGCCGGGTTTGAGTACGCGGGGCAGAATGGATTCAATCATTTCTTCTGAAACTTCCATGCATCTCCATCAGTTTAATACCAAGAATTTACGAAAGATTATCTACTCCTGCAAGAAAATATTCAGAAGAAAAGCCGCAAATTGAATCCCGAATGAAGCGACAACGGTTTTTTACTTGATTTTAATACGGGAATTGATAACATAATAAACAGTCCGGCCAATGCGGCAGAACGTTTTCTCCGACTTTGATGATCACGGTTCGGGCCAGGTGCACTCTGACGGACCATCATGACGTCAAATCGTACCATTTGAGACCGGACTGACCGCGATTCAAACGAACCGCAGTGAAAGGGGACTGCAGCATGCAAACATTACATGAGAAAGTCCGGCAGGCACTGGGCAAATACGACCTGAAAATCGATGAAAAAACGCTGAACAATTATCAAAAAATGATCGAAGACGCCCAGGTCCTTTTCCCCCTCGAAGAACAGCACGCGCTGATCATCAAACTGCTGCATGAATGGCAGCATCGGAAAAACGAAAAAATCATTTCCGTTACTTCTGAAGCCTGCCGAACAAAACAGGGAACCTGTGTCACGACATTCGGTGTTCTCAGCACCGATTGGCCCGGACTCTCCGATACCTGCCTTGGAATCATTCACGAAATGGGCTGGAACATCTATTTCAACAAAGGCATCTCTTATTCCACGGATCAGGAGAACCTGGGCATCATTCTAATCGGAATCCGTACGGAAGGAGAAAAGGATCATCAGGACATCGTCAGCCAGGCCCGGACGATTCTTGAGAAATTTCATCAGGCTGCTGTGGGCACCAAAGCAAAAACATTTCTGATCTCCGAGGAGATCCGGAAACTGGAGATCTACAGCCAGGTGATCGCCGAGATTGAAAAAAAGGTCAACACCGAGGATATGGAAGCGATCATCGGTTTGAACGGGGAAGCCGTGAAATACTTCGCCGCCCGTTCGAGGGATTATATCGAGAACCGGAATATTATCGACATCGCCCGTCAAATCATTCTCAATCATGATTTTATCCAGAAAATCCATCAATCGGGAAACACCATTGAACTGGATATACGCAACTTCGAAACCAAGACCGAAGGATCTTTCACCGGTGTCACGGTGGCAGGCCCGGCCCATCTGCTCCATCTTGAAGACTGCCTGAAAACCATTGAAATGACGATTCCGGAATATCAGCTCAAGCACAACCGTGAATTTACCACCTCGCAGGGCATCGCGGTGTACCGCATTGAATTTGTCGATTCGACAAACAACGCCCTGACTCCACTGGAACAGGAACGCCTGAAAAAAGCCTTTTCCGCCATGGTTCTCAATTTACGAAGAGACCGCGCAAAATGGATCGAATCGATCGGCGGGTTCGAGCAATATGCGCGTGCGATCATTCCTCTGCTGGTCCGGGAAGCCCAAACCACAGGCATCACCCAGGTCTATGAAAGTGTCGGACAAGCCACGGATCTGTTCATCGACTTTAAGATCATCGTGGTGATACCCGAAAGCCGGGCAGTGGCCAAAAAGCGGGTCTCCCGAACGGTCAACGGACTGGAAAGTGTATCCGGCTTTCATATTCATTCCGTAAAGCCCCCCAGAAGCTACGGCAATACGGAAGTTTTTATCATCGATCTGAGGGTGCAGCTGACGGACATCGATAACACGGAAACCATCTATTCGACCATCAAATCAACCATGTCCAAAGCCCTGGGTGACTTCAGAGATTTTGATGAGGGCATGCGCACTCTGGATACGGCGAAACTGAAGGCCGTCAGAGAACGCCTGAAAGACATCAATAAAAGCCTGATTCGGGAGTTCTACTACGCCATCGAAGATTTTTACCGTTTGAGCGCACCGGGCAGTGAGATCGAATCCCATATTCGCATCGCGGTGAACATGATCGACCTCATAAAAAAAGATGAGAATGGTTTTCTCGTTCTCACGCGTCAGACAGGCACCGTGGGTCAATCAGGAAAAATGATACCTTCGGCCACTCTGCTCTGCCTGGCCTATCCGCATGAACAGAAACTGCTGCAGCCCATTCTCGCTATCCTGGAACCTTTCGAAGTGACCTTGAGCCGGCTGGAAAAGAGCGGACGCGACATACTCATCTGCCGCATCACGAAAAATGACAAACCGCTGAAAGATCAGGAGATTGAAAAAATGGTGACCCGACTGAATCAGTTAAAAAAAACCAGGAGTGATCAGTCCAAAGCCTGACTACTTCAAACCGCGGCTTCCCGGTTTGACCGGCACGCTTCCGGCCTGACAGAGTGGGCAGGCTGAAGGCTGAAAGGTTTTCACGTCCATTCGGAAAAGAGAAAAGTAGGGCACGTCGAAATCCACTTTGCCTCCGCTGCGGTCCACCACGGCCGTAACCGAGACGATCTCTGCCTCTTTTCCGCGAATCGCTTCCATGACCTCTTTAACCGAACCTCCGGTTGTGGTAACGTCTTCGGCAACCAGAGCCTGTTCGCCCGGTTTCAGGTCGAATCCGCGGCGAAAGGTCATTTTGCCGTCTACCCGTTCGGTGAAAATGGACCGAACACCCAGAAGTCGGGCGACTTCCTGCCCGAAAACAATGCCTCCTACAGCGGGGGAAACAACGACATCAATGGCTTCATTCCGAAAATGATCCGCGATCCCCCGGCTCAGGGTTTCAGCGTGCCAGGGGTATTGAAAAACCCGGGCGCATTGAAAGTACTTGTCGCTGTGCAGACCGGATGTCAGAATAAAGTGACCTTCCAGCAGAGCTTCCGATTCCCTGAAGATGCGGAGAACGGTTTCCCGATTCAGTGTCATGTCAGCGGATCTCCTTCTGTTTTCGCACCTTGTTGACGGCATCTCTCAAGCGGAGCGTTTCACGCCGGGCCGCCTCGGGAAAGTCTTCCCCCGCGGAAGCATAGATAATGCCCCGGCTGGAATTGATCAAGGCTTTTGAACCGCGGTCATCGGTTCCTGCGGTGACAGAGGCTTCCAGGTCGCCCCCCTGAGCGCCGATACCCGGAATGAGAAAGGGTAAATCCGGTGCCAGCGTCCGCAATTCTCTCAGTTCATGGGGATGGGTGGCTCCCACAACCAGGCCGCAATTATCCCTTGTATTCCACTCACAGACTTTGTCCGCAATGTGCTGATACAGCGTTCTTCCGCCGCTTTCAAGATATTGAAAATCCCGGGATGTGGGGTTGGAAGTCAGGCAGAGTATAAAAACCCCTCTTGTTTCATCCCGAATGAACGGCTCCACGGAATCCAGTCCCAGATAGGGATTTACAGTCACCGCATCGAACCCGAGACCAAAAAGAGATTTGGCGTATTTCTCGGCGGTTGACCCGATATCTCCCCGTTTCGCGTCTCCGATCTTCAGCACGTGACCGGGCATGTAATCAACCGTTCGTTTAAGAATTCGCCATCCATCCACGCCCAGAGCCTCAAAAAAGGCCAGGTTGGGTTTATACGCAGACACCAGATCCGCGGTGGCATCGATGATCTGCTTGCAGAACCGGAAAACCGGATCATCGCCCTCCATGAGATGAGCCGGGATCCGTTCGGGATTTACATCCAGCCCCACGCAGACCAGAGAATCCTTTTTTTCCGTGATTCGATCGATTCGTTCATTGAGACTCATAGCGGCTCCAAGATACGTTTTTGAGAGACAATATGCAATATTTTTTTCCCGTAAAATCGGACTTCATCCGAATTCCACTTTGATTCCAACCGATTTTTTACTATAATTCAGAGATCTTTTTCAGAGAACCGTCCCATTGCACTCACGGAGAGATCATGCCTCAGAAAAAATCATCCCTGATATTTCCCATATTGGCCGTTTTATCGGCCGCGGCTTTCACCCTACTGTATCTGATACCCCCGGACCGGTTCACGCCCGTTCCGGCGGATCTGATCCGGATCGCCCGTGTTTTCCTTCTCCTTTTCGCGCTGTATTATCTGTTCGAACGCGGGTTCAGAATGCAGATATACACGAAAATCCTGCTCGGCCTGGTTCTGGGCGCCCTGGCGGGTCTGATTTTTCATGAATCGATCGCGGAGATCAAACCCGTGGGCACGGCCTTTATCCGCATGATTCAAATGATCGTGATCCCTCTGGTTTTCGCCTCCCTGCTTGTCGGAACCGCCAGTCTGGGCGATCCGAAGAAAATGGGACGGATCGGCGCGAAGACGCTGCTCTACTATCTGCTGTATACGGCTTTCGCCATCGCCATCGGACTTGTACTGGCCAATGTCTTCAAACCCGGAAGCGGATTGCCTGAGCAGGTGCAGGCCCGGCTTCTGCAGGACTATCAGGGCCAGGCCGGCGACCTGTCGGGTCTCTCTGAACGGACCAATCCCATCGACACGCTTCTGAACATCATTCCGACCAACCCCATGGAAGCCATGAGTCAGGGAGTCCTTCTGCAGATCATCTTCTTCTCCATATTCACCGGAATCGCCCTGGCCCTGATACCCAAAAAGAAAGCCGACCCGGTCCTGAAATTCTTCGACGGAATCAACGACGCCATGATTCAAATCGTGCATATCGCCATACGGATCGCTCCCTACGGTGTCTTCGCGCTCATCGCCTCCGTGGTGGGCAGTTTCGGCATGGATATTCTTCTCAGCCTCATGAAATACTGTCTGATTACCATCGGGGGAATGATCTTTCTGAATTTCACCTATCCTCCGGTGGTTTATTTTTTCTCCGGAATGAGTCCCTGGCAGTTCATGAAGGGCATCCGCTCTCCGCAGCTGATCGCCTTCAGCACCAGCTCGAGTTCGGCCACGCTTCCGGTGACCATCAAGGCCTGTGAAGAAAATCTGGGAGTCCCAAGCGACATCGCGAGTTTCGTGCTGCCGCTAGGCGCCACGGTGAACATGAACGGAACCGCCCTGTATCAGGGGGTTTCAGCCGTATTCATCGCCCAGGTTTATGGTATCGGCCTGACTTTGGGTGATCAGCTGCTTATCGTACTGACAGCCACCCTGGCTTCCATCGGAGCGGCCGGAGCGCCCGGTGTGGGCATGCTGATGCTGGTTATCGTTCTGAAACAAGTTGGGATACCCCTGGAAGGGATCTCTCTGATTCTCGGAGTGGAACGCATTCTCGACATGTTTCGCACGACCCTGAACATCACGGGTGACGCGTCGGCCGCCGTGGTGATCGCCGCCTCGGAAGGCGAATTGAAACCCTTATCCAAATCCCGGGAAAATGCATGAAACGATTGATCCGCTGGACAGCCATTCTGGCCGCGCTGGTTCTCATCCTGATTCTCAGGCAAAGCACCGATTGGGTCGCGCTTGATCCGTCACACGGTGATTTTGGATTCTGGTCCATTGTACCGGCCCTGGTTACCCTGTTTCTCTGTTTTGCCACCAAAGAGGTGATCCCCTCCCTGTTCGCCGGCATCGCCCTGGGCGGAATCATCAGCGGCAAATTCAATATTGTACAGGAATTTCTGATACCCTCCATCGGCAGCCCCAAATACGGAGAAATACTGCTGGTTTACCTCTGGTGTCTGGGGGGTCTGATCGGGATCTGGGGAAAGACCGGAGGCGCACAGCATTTCGCCGAATGGGCCGGCAGAAAGCTGGCCAAAGACCGGAAAACCGCCAAGTTTTTCGCCTACCTCATCGGGGTCCTCTTCCATCAGGGCGGAACGATCAGCACCATTCTGGCCGGCTCCACGGTCCGGCCGGTCTGTGACGCGAAGAAGGTCAGCCATGAGGAACTCTCCTACATCATCGATTCCACGGCCTCACCCGTGGCCACAGTGCTTCCCTTCAATGTCTGGCCCATCTACATCGGCGGTCTCATCGCGGGAACCACCCCCCTGTTTGCAGACGCGGAATTCAGCAAAACCTTTCTTTTCAAAGCCATACCCTTCAACTTTTACGCCTGGTTCGCCCTGCTCTTTACTCTGCTCATGGCATGGGAGAAACTGCCCTGGGTAGGCGGTAAAATGCGGCGCGCCATGGAGCGCGTCAAAACCACGGGTGAACTGAACCGCCCCGGTTCAGATCCTCTGATCTCCCGCGAGCTGTCCGAACTTCGGATTCCCCCGGGTTACCGGCCTTCCATCCTGGGATTTCTGGTGCCGATCGGCGTGCTTCTGGGAGTGGCCATCGGACCCTATCTGCTTCTCGGTAAACTCCTGGTATCCGAGGCCTTTGTTCTGGCCGCTCTTTCGGCCATACTGCTGGCTCTTTTCAGGGGGATGAAGCTGAAAGACGCTATAGAAGGGTTTATCGACGGATGCAAGGGCGTGACTGTGGGCGCCATCATTCTCGGTCTGGCCGTCACTCTGGGAAACGTCTCGGGCGCCCTGGGAACCGCGGGATTTATCATTCGATCCACCAGTCAATGGATCGTTCCCTTCCTGCTGCCGGCCATCTTTCTCTTTGTGACCATGATCATCTCGTTTTCCATCGGCACATCCTGGGGCACCTATGCGGTTGTGTTCCCCATCGCCATGCCGCTGGCCTATTCGGTCAATCCGGATCCTTTTTTCAATCTTCTGTGTTTCGCGGCCGTCACGGGGGGGTCGGTTTACGGGGACAACTGCTCTCCGATCAGCGATACGACCATTCTTTCGTCTCTGGCCACGGGAACGGATCTGATGGATCATGTGTTGACCCAGCTGCCGCTGGCCAGCGTGGCCGCCGGTCTGGCTGCCGCGGCCTACACATTGCTGGCTTTGCTGACCCTTTGAGCCGGCCGGAGCCGCAATCGCGGTCTGCCGCCTGCTGTGATTTTTCATGGCCGGCTTGATGAACTTGCCGAACTCCCGGCCTGTCCGGCGTTTGGTTTCACAAAGACGATTCTCCCGGATACCCTACCGACTGTGCGAGTATGATTCTCTGCTCCGGTCGAAGTTTCATGGCCGCAGCCAGGGCGGGTCTGTCGATCAGCCCGCGAACCACGGTGGCCAGCCCTTCGGAGGCGCAGTACAGATATACATTCTGGGCGATAAAACCCGTGTCCGCTGCCGAATAGAAACTTTTATCATCCTCTCCGGCGGATCCCATCCTGGAGAAATCCGCGACATAGATCAGATTGACCGGCGCCTCTTTGACGAACGGCTGTCTTCCGGTCAGGGCGCGAATGTCTTGCTCAAGAACCGGCACCAGCCTGTGGGCCTTCGCGTCGTAGAGGTACAGCCCCTCGGCCATGGCCACATAGATATCGATCTCCTGCCAGTTCACCGCGGACGGGGCCGTGCGTTTTCCTGATTCCGGACGATTCACTCCAAACGCCGCCCAGAGCAGGTTGGAAAGGTCCCGCTCCGACAGTTTGTCCGCGCTGAATACGCGCGTCGATCGGCGATCCCGCAATACTTCCATCAGGGCTCTTCCCCCCTCGTAACCGGGTTCTGAAAGCGCGATCGGCTCGAGCGTCTGGCTGTAAATCAGAACAATCCAAACCATCAGAAAGGACAGCGTCAGGCACACGGTCCGAAACGTCTTTCTCTTCATGATTTTCCTCCAGGGACAGTGATGTGATTTAAAAAGAACGGGACTGGTGAGCGATTCACGCGATTCAATTTTTCCATTCACCGCGCCCGAACCGAATTGGAAGCGCCTTAGGAACCCTGAAAAAACGCGCGAAACACTTCGATCGTACGGTCGATATCCGCATCCGAAATTTCCAGATGCGTCACCGCCCTCAGCCTTTTCGGGGTCAATGCCAGCATGAGCACGCCCCGGCCTGCCAGTATTCCGGCCGCATTCGCCGCGGTCATCTCTTCCCTCTCGACCTCGATAAAAACGATATTGGTCTGAACGGCATCCAGATCGATCCGTAAACCGGGCATGGAATTCAGCGCTTCGGCCAGGCGGCGAGCCCGCCGGTGATCATCGGCCAGACGGCCGATATGATTCTCAACCGCGTACAGGGCGCCGGCCGCCAGAATCCCCGCCTGGCGCATGCCGCCTCCCAGAATCTTGCGGATGCGGCGCGCCTTTTCGATCCGATCCTTTGATCCGGCCACCAGAGATCCCACGGGCGCCCCCAGGCCTTTGGAGAAACAAACCGTCACCGTATCAAAATACCGGGCCCAGGTCCGCAGAGAAATTCCGGAAGCCGCCGAGGCGTTCCACAGCCTGGCTCCGTCCAGATGCATTTGCAGCTCATATTTATCGGCCAGAACGCGTATCGCTTGGATGGCTTCCAGCGGAAAGATCGTCCCTCCGGCCCGGTTGTGCGTGTTTTCCAGACAGATCAGACGCGTCGGCGCATGATGGATATTCGGCGGACGGATGGCCGCTTCGATCCGGTCCGCACTCAGAAACCCGCGCTCGCCTTCCAGCGTATGCAGCTGAACGCCGGAGAGAATGCCCGGAGCCCCGGCTTCGTAATGAAAGATATGGGAGTCTTTTTCGACAATGACCTCATCGCCCGGAGAGGTCAGCGCCTTGATACAGACCTGGTTCCCCATGGTCCCGGATGTCACGAACAGGCCGGCTTCCTTGCCCAGCATTTCGGCAACCTGTTCCTGAAGCCGGTTGCAGGTCGGGTCTTCACCGAAAACATCATCCCCCACTTCCGCTTCGGCAATGGCCTGTCGCATGGCCGGTGTGGGCCGTGTGAATGTGTCGCTTCTCAAGTCTACAGTCATATATGTATTCCTTAAATTAAAATAAATGTTATAGGAAAATCATCAAAAATGCAAGTGAAAAAAAGCCGTTCCATGGATGGACGGACTTGACTCTTTTCCAGGGTATGCGTAAATTAAGAGGCCCCTTCCATTCCATTCTGAACGGACAATCGGAGATCGGCATGCTGAAAATCACCTATTACGGACACGCTTTTTTTCAAATCGAAGGGCCTCAGGGAACGATTCTGCTGGATCCATACATAACCGGAAACCCTGCGGTTTCTTCGAAACCCGAAGATTTCCGCCCGAACGCCATTCTGGTGACTCACGGCCACGGAGATCATCTGGGAGACGCGGTTCCCATATCCATACGGTCCGGTGCTCCTGTTGTCGCGCCTTACGAACTGGCGACCTTCTGCCAGCGGCAGGGAGCCTCCGTGCATCCCATGCATATCGGCGGCCGTCATGAATTCCCGTTCGGCCATGTGAAGCTGACCATCGCGCATCACGGATCCGCGGTCGTGGACGCGAAGAACATCCTCTATACCGGTTCCCCCTGCGGATTTCTGTATGAAACGGACGGAAAAACCATTTACCACGCGGGTGACACCGGCCTTTTTTATGACATGAAACTCATCGGTGAATCCGGTATCGATGTCGCGATGATTCCCGTGGGAGACAATTTTACCATGGGTGTAGACGACGCGCTGAAGGCGGTGGATTTCCTTCGGCCGAAAATCGTCATTCCCATGCATTTCGACACCTTCGACCTTATCAAAACCGACCTTCAGCCCTTTATCAGCGGAATCAAGAAAAAAAGAGGGGTCAAGGCGCGTCTGATGGGGATCAACGATCATTTTACCCTATGATAAAAAACCGGAGCCGGAATGATACTGCAATTTTTCGGGGCTGTACGGAATGTGACCGGATCGATGCATCTGGTGACGGCCGGCGATCGCCGCATCCTTCTGGAGTGCGGCCTGCATCAGGGCAAACGGCGGGAATCGTTCGAGAAAAACCGGAACTTCCCCTTTGACCCCGCTTCCGTGGACGTGCTGGTTCTCTCTCACGCCCACATCGATCACAGCGGCAACATTCCCCTGCTGGTCAAGAACGGCTTTAACGGCAACATATTCTGCACACACGCCACCCAGGATCTCGTGAATGTAATGCTTCGCGATTCGGCCCACATTCAGGAGAAAGACGCAGAATTCATCAGCAAACGTCACCGTGAAAAGGGGCTTCCCCCGGTGGAGCCGCTTTATACGGCCGAAGACGCGGAGAGGTGCACCCGCCAATTTGTGAGTATCGCCGGAAACCGCCCTTTTCCCATTTGTGAAGGCGTGCGATTGACTTTTCTCGAAGCCGGTCATGTTTTCGGATCGGCCGTGGTTGTGCTGCACATTCAGGAAGGCTCTGAAGAGTGGAAAGTCGTGTTTACCGGTGACCTGGGCCGGAAAAACCTGCCTGTGATCCGGAATCCGGAACCCGTGGAAGAAGCGGATGTCTACATCACGGAATCCACGTATGGAAACCGCCTGCATGAACCGGTTGAAAACATGAAGGCCAAACTTCAGCAGGTGGTTTCGGAAACCGTCCGAAAGGGAGGCAAGGTCATCGTTCCCTCCTTCGCACTGGGCAGAACCCAGGAGCTGGTTTATACTTTGCATGAATTGTTCAACGAAAAAAAACTGCCCGAGATCCCGATCTTTGTCGACAGCCCGCTGGCCGTCAATATCACCGAAGTCTTCCGCCTTCACCCGGAATGCTTCGACCGGGAGACGCACGAGGCGTTTCTCGGCAACAACCAGGATCCTTTCGGATTTTACCGGTTGAGATACATCCGCCATACTGAAGAATCCATGGAACTCAACACCCTGAAGGATCCCTGCATCATTATCTCGGCTTCAGGCATGTGCGAGGCGGGCCGTATTCTTCATCATCTGGCCAACAATATCACCAATCCCGACAACACCATTCTCATCGTCGGCTTTATGGCGGAAAACACGCTGGGACGAAGGCTGGTGGAGAAACATCCTGTTGTCAAGATTCTGGGTGAGGACATGCCGCTCAAGGCCCGGGTCGTCTCCCTGAACGGATTCAGCGCGCACGCCGATCAGAAGGAACTGCTGGACTACTTCGGCAATCTGAACAGGACCCGCCTTCAGCAGGTATTTATCGTGCACGGAGAGAGCGAAGCTTCGGAAACCCTGGAACAGCGGATCAGGGAACTCGGGTTTGATCGGGTGGCGATCCCTGTGGAAGGGAAAAAATACGTGTTTGAAAAACCCTGATATTGGGCGCTTTTGAATCAGCAGGGCACGCCGCAACAGCGGCGTGCCATTCAAATGAATGGTTATTTTTTGGCTTGCGCCCTGCACATTACACTTTGCGGTTTCTATCGTGAAAGATATTTCCTGTAATACGATTCACGGCCCGGATCGATGCGCATGAGAATCTCCAGAGCCTCCCGGTCTTCCTTGAGAATATCGGTAAATGTCTGATAATTGGCTTCCAGGAAACGCTGCGCATCCTTGTTTTCAGTCCGCCGGGTTAAAACCGACTCGAACTGAACCAGCGCGTCTTTGACATACCGCCTCGCGGTGCTGTCGGCCTCCCCGATGTAGGAGAGGCCGAGATAGAAAGTATCCTTCATCAATCGGAAAGCTTCATAGTCTTCACTCTTCATCCGGCGGATAATCTCCCCCCGTTCTTTCCACCCCCACATGAAAAGACTGTTGAACTTGGCCTGCTCAACCAGATTGTCCGCCTTGTCCAGATACCTGTCGCCCATGAGTCTTCCGTAACGGTCATACTCCGCGGCCAGGAGCAGGTAGATGTAGAAGTCAAGAAATCCGGTAAACGGATGAAACATTTCGTCATGCTGAAGAATATCGCCGGGCTGATAGGGAAAACGCCAGTATTTATCGTGATACTGTATATCCACATTGTTGGAAACAAGAAAAGTCGCTGAATAACGATCCTCGTAGCTCACACTCCGATCCTGAAGAATGATTTGCATGGTCACACGAATGGGCGATTCAAGCATTTCACCGGTCCAGTCATAGTCGGACAGATAGGATTCGATCTCATCGGACAGATCCCTGAGTTTTTGCTGTTTTTCCAGGGGCAAGCGTTCCAGCATCACGTTTACCTCGGCCTGAATTTGCTGCGCGGTCGAAGAATGGATCCATGCCATACCCAGCAGCATCATTCCGGCAAAACGAAGGCAGGTTCTGTGGACCGGTTTCATTGAGTCCTCCTTGAATGATGAGCCCATACTCATCAATATAACCCTTCCTGTCACATTGTCAAGTGACTTTCGCTTCTGTTAAAACTCATCGGGCCGAAACATCCATGACGCCGGTGAGTAATTATTGGCCTTATTCGTTATAATATGGTATTTTCTGTTGATTTTCTCGTATGGATTCGTTATCTTGTCTCTGTCCGGCCCCGAATAAAAACAGCCCGGTACTCCCCGTTTCACACGCCCCGTCCGGAAAATCGTATGTTTCCAAAGACCTTTGTTTGTCTTTTCGTTTCCGCGGCCCTGTGCTTCGGCGCTTTTGAACCCATGCCGGCAGGCGGGCGCAGTCTGGCCATGGCGTCCTCTCTGTGCGCGCTGGATCAGGAGATCCAGACCCTGCTCCTCAACCCGGCCATCCGGCTTGAAGGGATTCAGGCCGCATTTTCCCACGCTCAGCTTCTGAACTGCCCGGACCTGGCCTGCTTTCAGGCCCTGATCGTCGTCGGCGGACGCGCGGCACGGGCCGCGATTCACGCCTCGCGTTTCGGACCGGAACTCTATCAGGAGACGATCATCGGTCTGACCGGTTCGTTCGACTGGAAAATGCTGACTCTTGGACTGCGTTACAAACTGTGCCGTCTTTTTATCGAGTCCTACGGGCAACAGGTTAATCATGCGTGGGACTGCGGAATCACCCTTCACTGGCGGCACTTTCATGCGGGTTTGGCCGTCGACAATCTGAATAACCCCCATGCCAGCAGCCGGTCCCTGCTTAAAACACGCATCCGCATGGGTATCGGCATCAGAACCGGTTCGCTGACCCTGGGGCTAAGCCTGCACCAGGAAAATGCCGCTTTCGAATGGAACGGCGGACTGGAATGGCACAAGCGGGGTCTGGCGCTTCGATGCGGGGCCGGAAGCGGCAAGCTCTTCAGCGCGGGTTTCGGTGTCACAGCCGGCCGGTTTCGTCTTGATTATGGATTTGCCTGCCTGATACCCGGAACCACGCATCAGCTCACCTGCACATTGACTCTGACCGAACCATGAAAAGAATCCTCCCCGCCCTTCTTTTCCTGCTTTCGGCTGCAGGCTGCTATGCCCAGACCGAAATCTGGCATCACCTGGAAGAACTCGACAATCTGCCGGATTCCTACATCGAAGAGTATCTTGAAGATTCTCCGTTCCCCCTGGATCTGAACCGAGTGAATCTGCAATCCCTTTTGAAACTGCCCTTTCTTGCCCCGGAACTCGCCCGGCGAATCATCGCGGAGCGGAATCGGTCGGGCGTTTTCCGTTCATGGAATGATTTTCTCAAACGGCTGAATCTCAAACCCAGGGACTGGTCGGCCTGGCAAGCCCTTTTTGCATTCGGCACGCGCTCCGCAGACTCGGCCGCAGAACCCTGGCATGTCCGGATTCGAACGGAAATCGACACCTATCCGGTTCAGGGTTTTCAAAAAGGACGGTATCGGGGCTCGGCCGGCCGCCGTCTGAATCAGATCCGCGGCCGGCCTTTTCCCTGGATCGAGACCCGTCTTACACTGGAGAATGACGCTGGTGAAAAAAACATCGATCATTGGGCCGGATACGCGGAAATGAACCTGACCTCATCGCTGATTCTGACTTTGGGAGATTTTCGCGTTGAGGCCGGCCAGGGAATCGCCCTGTGGTCCGGCTCCGCCTTCGGCGCCGCGAGGAGTCCATCGAGCATGGTTCGGGAAGCGCGTTTTATCCGCGGATACTCGGGAACGGCCGAATACGGAAATCATCGTGGAATCGGGCTGCAGGGAAGCTCCCGAAACTGGAGGTACTTTGTTTTCGCGTCTCACACCCCCCGTGATGCGGTGATCAGCAAAGAGGGGTTGATCACATCCCTCCTCGAGACGGGATACCATCGGACAAAAACCGAATACGGACACGCTGATGCGGCCCGCGAAACCCTCTGGGGGCTGGGAATCCTCTCCACAATGGGCTCTTTCCGCCTGGGGATCAACGCCGTTCATGGTCACTTTACTCATGATTTGGCCCCATCCAGTCGCTTCAATGCAGGAAGATATCAGGACATTCTCGGCCTTTCGGCTCAATGGAAAGCCGAAAGAGTCCGGCTGGCCTGCGAAGCGGCCCTGGTCCAGGGTGTTTGGGGAATCGGTCTGTCCGGATACGGCCGTCTGGACAATATCGATCTGGGTATCACGGCTCGATGGCTCGCTCCCGATTTTCATCCCTGGCACGGTGAAAATACACCGGGAAACGAACACAGTCTCCGTCTGGCATTGAACTGGCGCGGTGCTCCATGGAACATCCTGTTCTTATACGGCTGGCTGCACCGCCCCGCTCCGACTGCGACACGGCCTCTTCCCTCTCATCGAACGGAGTGGGAGCTCAATCTTCGGGCGGGATTCGGAAAACAGCGTTTCCTTGGGCGGATTCAGTATAAACTGGATGAGAGGCTTCGAAAAGGTGAAACCGAACTGCCTCTGACTGTTCCGGTTTTGACCGAATCGCGATCGGTGCATATACGGATTCAATGGGAATGGCAGCCCGGTCCGGGCCAACGAATCCGGGCGCAGGGAAATTGGGTTCGTCCTTCGGAGCCCGGTCTTTCCGGAAACATCACGCTCCCGAGCCTCCTCGAGCAGGGACGAATGGCGTTTATCGAATGGAAGGGAGATCTATATCATGATCTTTCCGTCAACACCCGTCTGACCGGGTATCACACCGACACCTACACCAGCCGGCTCTACGCAGTCGAAGGAGGCGTCACCGGAAAACTGGATCCCTCGGTCTTTTACGGGCGGGGAGTCCGATGGATGCTGGTCGTTCACCATCAATGGAACCGGTATCTGGGCTGGTCCTGCAAATTCATCGAAAACAGAAGATGGCAGCCGCCTTACCAGGGCTCCGGAGATCAGAAACTGAACCGGCCGATCGGCCGCTGCCTCGTCCTTCAGGCGGACATCGTTTTTTACCATAAATCACCAAAAAAATAATACGTTTTCGGTTGATTTTTCATCCACGATTCATTACCTTAATATCCCGGCATAAAATTTTCCGGAGCATTATAGAATACATCCCCCATGATCATCCAGAACGAGGTGCATATATGGCTCGCAGCAAGAGCAAACAAAAACGCCGAAGAATCATACTCAAACGAAACCGCAAAGCGAGAAAAAGCAAATTATTGAAAAAACATCCAGCACCGGTCAAGAAAAAGACCAAACCCGCAGTTTCCAAAAAGGCATCACCGCCCGGGGCTGAGAAAAAAAAGACGGCCCCGAAGCCGGCGGCTTCGGCCAAATCCGGAGTCCGGAAAACCAGAACACCCAAACCCAAAAAAAGCGACAAGGAGGCCGGCTGATATCCGCCGAACCCCGGCCCTGAGTGAAAGTCCTTTCGAGATCACATCGGTGCGATTCTTCCACCGACGCGGGGAAAAACCCGGCTGTGACGTTCGACTCGGCTCGGATTCATGTCCGCACTTCGTGTTCACCGTTTCAGGCATCAATAGGAGATCTCTATGGCACGCATAAGACCTTTTCGAGGGTTAAGACCGGTTCCTGATAAAATTCAGGAAGTCGCCTCTCCCCCCTACGATGTATTGAGCTCGGAAGAAGCCGCCGAGAAAGCCCGGGGGAATCCCAACTCATTTCTGCACGTTATCAAACCGGAGATCGATCTGGATCCCCCTGTGGATTTATACGGAGAGGCAACCTATGCCAGGGGGGGAGAAAATCTCAGGCGTCTCGAAAATTCCGGCATTATGATTCAGGACGAAAAGCCCGGCTTCTACCTTTACAAGCTGCGTATGGGCGACCACGAACAGACCGGTCTGGTGGCCGTGGCCTCGGTCGAAGATTATGAAAAAAACATCATCAAAAAACATGAACTGACCCGGCCGGACAAGGAAAACGACCGAATGAACCATATTGACGCCCTCAATGCCCAGACCGGGCCCGTTTTTCTGACCCACCGCCACAACCCGTCGATTCAGACACTGATGGACGAAGCCGCCAAAAAGAATCCAGTCTATGATTTCGAGGGGGATCACGGAGTCCGGCACACCATCACCCGTATCGAAGAGCCGTCGCTCATTCAGCGGATTCAGGACGGGTTTCAGGCCATACCGGCTCTTTATGTGGCCGACGGGCATCATCGGTCGGCGGCGGCCGCCCGGGTTCGGGACAAACGGCGGCAGGCAAATCACGCTCATACCGGCGAAGAATCCTACAACTACTTTCTCTGTGTGATCTTCCCGGACAGCGAGATGCAGATTCTGGATTACAACCGGATCGTCACCGATCTCGGCGGTCTCACCGTCGAAGCGTTCATCGAACGGCTGAAAGAGCGTTTCGAAGTTCAAGGCTGCAAACCGGAAGCCGGCGGGCATCGCCATGCCAAACCCAAAGGTCTTCACGAATTCGGCCTGTACTGCGACGGACAATGGTATGCGATGAAGGCCCGGGAAGGTTCATTCGACGCCAACGATCCGATCAAACAGCTCGATGTCTCCATTCTGCAGGAAAACTGTCTGGCTCCGGTCCTGGGCATCGGGGATCCCAGAACAGACAAGCGCATCCATTTTGTGGGAGGAATCCGGGGGCTGGAAGAACTGGAACGGCTGGTCGACAGCGGCAAGGCCGCGGCCGCGTTCGCCCTCTACCCCACCCGCATTCATCAGCTGCTTGCCGTGGCCGACGCCAATCAGGTGATGCCGCCCAAATCCACCTGGTTCGAGCCCAAGCTGGCCAGCGGCGTGGTTGTACACAAGCTTGACTGAAAAATAGATCTTCACAAACCCAATCACTCTGTTCAGGAGGACAGGATTATGAAAATCTTACTTTCCGACGCGTTCGATCCCTCTTTGCCCGAACGGCTGAAAAAGTTCGGAACAGTCACGGATGACAAGTCGCAGGTAGCCGATTGCGACGTGGTGTTGATCAGAAGCAAAACCAAGTGCACCCGCGAGTATATTGACAACGCTCCGAAATTGAAGCTGATCATACGCGGAGGCGTGGGACTTGACAACGTCGATCTCGAATACGCCAAGGAGAAAGACATTACCGTGCACAACACGCCCGCGGCATCGAGTGTGGCCGTGGCCGAACTGGCCTTCGCCCACATGCTGGCCGTTCCCAATCGTCTTGTTGAGGCCCACAACAGCATGATGGCCGGCAAATGGGAAAAGAAAGAGCTGAAGCGCACTGAACTGATGGGGAAAACCCTGGGCCTCATCGGCATCGGGAGAATCGCCACCGAACTGGCGGTTCGCGCCAAAGCCTTCGGCATGACGGTGATCGCCTACGATAAATATGTCAAATCATCCGATGCCGCATCCATGAAGACACTCGATGAAGTTCTGGCTCAATCCGACTATCTCTCCCTGCATGTTCCTTTGACCGACGAAACCCGGGGAATGATCAACAAGAAAACGATCGCCTCGATGAAAGACGGCGTGGTGATTATCAACACGGGCCGGGGAAAATGCATCGTCGAGGAAGATGTCGCGGACGCTCTCAAATCGGGTAAAATCGGCGTGTACGCCACCGATGTGTGGTATTCCGATCCTCCGGATCCGTCCTGTCCCATTCTGAAGGCACCCAACGTGCAGCTGACTCCCCACATCGGAGCTTCTTCGAAAGAAAATCTTCTGCGAATCGGAGACATCATCGTGGACATACTGGAAGATTTCACCAAATAGAACGAGAGGAGAATACTATGGCCAGAATATGGAATTTCAATCCCGGACCGTCGACCCTGCCCCTGTCAGCCCTCGAAAAAGCCAGGGCGGACATTCCCGATTTTCAGGGCACGGGCATGGCCGTTATGGAGCTCAGCCATCGTTCGAAGGAATTCGCCGCTGTTCATGAACAGACCAAATCTCTTTTAAAAAGCCTTTTCGGCATACCCGATAATTTCCACATCCTGTTCTTGCAAGGGGGGGCCAGCCTGCAGTTTGCCATGGTGCCCATGAATCTGCTAAAACAGGGCCGTTCGGCCGATTACATCGTAACCGGTTCCTGGTCAAAGAAAGCGATCAAGGAAGCGAAAATAGTGGGATCGGCGAGATTGGCGGGATCGTCCGAAGAAAACCAGTTCAACCGGATTCCTTCTCCGGACAGTCTGGACCTGGATTCGGAAGCTGTCTATGTTCATATCACATCCAACAATACCATCGCGGGAACCCAGTGGAGCCGGTTCCCCGAAACCGGAAATGTGCCCATCGTGGCGGATATGTCCAGCGACATTCTTTCCCGCCGCATCGATTTAGCGCCTTTCGGCCTGATCTATGCCGGCGCCCAGAAGAATCTGGGCCCATCCGGAGTCACCGTGGTCCTGATTCGGGATGACCTGCTGGCGCAATGCCGCGATGACATCCCCACGCTTTTGAGATACCAAACCCACGTGGAAAAGGACTCGATGTTCAACACCCCCCCCACCTATTCCATTTACTTCATGAAACTGGTTCTCGAATGGGTCAAAGAAAAAGGCGGTCTGGACGCGATTGAAAAGGAAAACAACGCCAAAGCCGAGCTTCTCTATGGAACGATGGATAAATATCCTGAATTCTTCAAAGGGACGGTGGAAACGGACAGCCGTTCCAGGATGAACGCCACCTTCCGCCTGCCCACGGAAGAATTCGAGGCGGCATTCATCAGTGAAGCCAAATCCGCCGGATTCGGGGGTCTCAAGGGCCACCGTTCCGTGGGCGGCATTCGGGTTTCCATGTACAATGCCATGCCCCTCAAGGGTATCGAGGAGCTGACCCGGTTTATGGAAGATTTTCATAAGAAAAACGGGTAGATCAAGATCCTGTAGAAATAAAAACCCCGGCCTTCATGACCGGGGTTTTTTCATTGATCCGCGAGCGGCCGTATTGCTCAGGATTCGGTCATGGCCGCGATATAGGGCAGTTCCCGATACCGCCCGTTCATGTCCAGTCCGTATCCGGCGACGAACACATCCGGAATCGTAAAACCGGTAAAATCGACGCGATTGTCGAATGACCGCGTCTTCGATTTTTTCAAGAGCACACAGGTTTTCAAAACAGTCGGATTCTGACGGAGAAGATGCTGTTGGACTCCGTTCAAGGTCAGGCCGGTATCGAGAATATCATCCACCAACAGGACTCTGCGTTCCGCCGCGCTCAGCGGGGGACGCCGATACCAGCTCAGTCTCCCCGATGACCGCGTATTTCCCTGGTAGGAGGAGACCCCGATAAAATTCACCGTCAGCGGGAAATCGAGTTGATACAGCTCCCGAATCAGATCCGCCAGAAACATGAAACTGCCGTCTAAAAGCGCAATAACCGCCGTTTCTTCGCCGCGGCCCATCTCATTCACAATTTCAATGGCCAGACGGCGGATCCGTCGGCGAATGTTTTTCTCCGTGATCAGCGGCTTCACAATCAGAATGCCTCCCGACAGGAGCTCCTGCCTGATTCATGACAATAACCCCCTCATCATCCACCCGTAAAGACTTTTCATTCAAGGCCCCGGAAAGGCGAATCACTTCATCCAGGCAGGCCTTCATCGCTGCTCCTCGCAGAAAACGGGGCTGAAACGCCACGCGATGGTTGTTCACATCCATGGGCAGGAGCCGTACCGAATGCAGTGCACGATTTTGAAAAGCGGCCCAAAGCATCAAGCCCTGACTGGTCATGCTGTACGAACCGAACACATAATTGCCCAGGCTGTAGGCGATGAAGGCGCCGCGATAAATCTCGACCCCCTGAAGCACATGGGGATGGTGTCCGATGATCAGGTGAGCTCCGGCATCCACGGCCATATGAGCGAAGTGTCTTTGATATTCCCTCGGAACGGGCAGCCTCTCACCTCCCCAGTGAAAGGAGACCACGACCGCGTCCACCGAATCGGCCAGCGACGCGATCTGTCTCTGCATCCGCCTGGGATGCGGATACGCGGCACCTCCCCGGTTCTGATCGGCCCAGAACTCCGAAGGATAGGTCATGGAATAGGCCAGAAAACCGACCCTCCATCCGCCCGTTTCCAGAACAGCAGCCCTTTCCGCCTGCTTTCGGTCTTTACCGGCTCCGCAATAAAGAACAGACAGCCGGTCGAGGGTCTCCATCGTCTCCGTCAATCCCTCCGGTCCGAAATCGAGAATATGGTTATTGGCCAGGGTCATTACATCGAAACCCGCGTCGGCCAACGCCGGCGCCAGGTCTGGGGGCACGCGGAATGTATAGGTCTTTTCAAAAGGCTTGCCGGTCAGGGTGAAAGGTGCCTCCAGATTCGCCATGGCGATATCAGCCGATCGAATCGTGGCGCGTGTGCTGTCAAAGGGATAGTGCATCCCGTACAGCTCGATAAACGGCAGCACCCTTCCACCCATCATCAGATCACCCACAGCCGCGAGAGTCAGCGTGTCCTTCGCACCTTCCGGAACGGACCGCGCACCCTCGCCCTGAGGCCCGATCGCGCTTGCGATAATCAGGATGCAAGCCGGAAAGACCCCGGTTCGAATCCGATTCATGAATCCTTTTTCGGTCCGGAATCAGCCGGTTTCTTATCGGCGGCCGTTTCTTTTATCTGGACGGATTTTCCGGACGCGGCGGTTTTTTTCTTTGCCGGTGCTGAAGCCGTTTTTTCAGACTCTTTTTTCTCTTCTTTCTTCGTTTCCTTTTTCTTCGCTTCTTTACTGACCGCTTTTTTTCTGGCTTCGGCCCTGATCTTCTCGATCTCTTTTTCTTTGTCTTTGATATGGTCGATTTGTTTCTGTATGCCGGCCATCAATTTTTGAATCTCCGCCTTTCCGCCCAAAGCCGTTTGATCGTCTTTTTTCAGCGCGTCAAAAACGGCTTTTCCCATTTCCTGGTATTGCCTGTCAAGGGATCTTTTCAGATTCACAATATCGACCTTGATTTTTCCGATCTTGGCATATTCCTCCGTCTTGTCCGCTGCACTGTTAAAAAAGGATTTCATCGATGTTTTGAAATCGTCCCATGAAGATGCCATAATGGATCCTCCTCGCTTGATTGATTCGTTCGTCAAACTGTGTCTGCTCACAATGTACTAGGTTTGAAGAGAAAAAACAAATAAAAAAGCGGATCCCATGGATCCGCTTCGTTATCGGTCTTCTGCTCCGGACGGACTATGGATCCTGAGAGCAGAGGCTGTTCCCGATAAAGGGCACCGGAGTCTTTTGCCCTCTTTCATCCAGCGCGTAAACGGCGGTCAGACTGACCTGAACGACCCTGCCCTGATCCCCGTCAAAAGGAACGTATTCATTGGTAGGAAATTTCGGACGGACCAAAAGATAGGTCTCTCCGGCCTCGATCCATGAAAAGACCGGAAGTTCGATATCGTTTCCATCGGGTGCGATGAGTATCTCATCGGTTCGAAAGATCACTGCGTGCTCGCGAGTATTCGGAGGCCCGTTTAAAACCACCAACGCGTGGAATTCCAGCGCGCGTGTACTGACTGATTGGGTTCGAAACTGAAAAGTCAAAAGGTTGACTTTCGTGGCATCAAGACCCTCGATGGAAGGTTTGGCGGGCACATACTCCGTTTGCACATGCGTGCAATCGACCCGTTTCTCGATCGGTTCGCCTTTCGGATTGTCCGGAAAGGTTTCGCATCCCAGAACGATCAGTAGAATGAAAAAGAAAGATTTTTTCATGGTCTTCACCTCTTGTAACATCTTCGCCGGCCCTCTCAAAGGCACTGAGGCGAAAATTCCGTCTGAATGGGAAATTTCCGCCGCTTCAGTGAATCAGTGCAAATCTCAAAATATTTTCTAAGCCTTTTATATACATTACGTTATGGTTTTTCTGAAAAGAAAGAATCCAATCAACCGCTGGTATACAAGCAAAAGAAAGGCCATAGAATAAAAGATGAAGAAAATGTCATAAAAATACGCTGAGCCTTTGAGAAGGCAATCTGCGGTGTCCGCGGCATTCGATTCAAACCGGCAGATCCAGGACCGGCATCATGGCAAGTGGAGCACAAAATAAGAAACCCCGCTGATGAAGCGGGGTCCTGGGGCGGGGCCGACGGGTCTCGAACCCGCAACCTCCGGCGTGACAGGCCGGCGCTCTAACCAAATTGAACTACGGCCCCGAATTCTACAAAATTGGACTACAATATAACGGGTTTATCGCATTTTGTCAACTGATTTCTTCCGGACTTTGCAGGCTTTTTTCTTTTGCCCGAAAAAACCGGACCGATCGGGATTCATGGAATAACCGCCATGAAACCGGTGGGCGATGGCAGATTCGAACTGCCGACCTCCTGCTTGTAAGGCAGGCGCTCTAAACCGGCTGAGCTAATCGCCCTTACTGGGATTCCTTGCTGCCGGGCCGATAAAGAATAGCCAGGGGAATGAGCACACAATACCCCAGCAGCAGAAGAACCGGAGAGACGGTCAGCGACCATACACTGTTCCAGGGACCCTGCGCCAGGGCGATATATCCGATAGTCAGAAAGAAAATACCCGAAGCGAACAGAAGATAGTTTTCTTTCCGGAAAGGAAACCGGGATACATCCGCCTTCTTCCTGCGATGATATTGCTTGTCTTTCGCTGCCATGACACCTCCTTGAAGCGGCATTCAATATACTAAAATCTGTTGTTTTTGTCAACCCCGGCAAGAAAAAGATCACCTTCGAATCACACCGAGGGTGATCTTTTCATTAAGCCGGTCCGGCGCCGGGTTAAAATCCGAGATTAAAAAGCCCTTCTCGACTGCCCTTCGTTTTCATCAAACGGTCCCGATCGCCGGTTTTTGATGAATCATTCCGCGGCCGTTACTCTCAGCGCACCCAGACCCGGACTGATTCGAATATAAAACCGGCCGGTTTTTTCATCGTAATCATCGTTGTAATAGATGCCGCCCCGTTCATATAAAAACGGATCGATGCTCTTCTGAGAAAGAAATCCCATACCGCCGATTTTCATCTGAATACCCGTGTTCACGGGCAGAATCACATGGGATTCGCCGATGTTCAGATTCACTCTGGCCCTGCATTCCTCTTCCAGGGCGCCGGAGAAATCCGCTTCCAGTTCGCCGATCCCGCCGCTGATATCGGCCCGTTCAAACCGGGCATTGCCCAGACTCAGAAAGCGGGATTCTCCGACGCGGGCCTTCAGATAGAGCCGGGACATGGTCACCGGATTGGGTTCATCGAAAGACACTTTCACTTCGCCGGCCCACACCGTGAGTGAGAATTCCAGGAGACGGATTCCCCCCATTCGCATATTCACTTCACCGGCCTTGATCCGTGAATCCATCATTACATCCACTCCGGCGGGAATTTCCAGTGTGACTTTGGCTTTCTGGTCCTTTCCGTTACGCCGGAAACGGGTCCAGCTGCCTTTCTTGAGCGCCACTCTCAGGCGTCCCCTGTCTTCATTAAAATCAAAAACCGGACGAAATTCGTCTCGAGTGAATTCCATGAACAAACGGCCTTCCCGGTCATCCGCGCAGCGTTTCACCCAAACCTCTCCGGCGTCGACATCCAGGAAGATTTCCAGTACTTTCCCCTCTTTCGCCCTGTATGTCTCTTCCACCCGCTCCACACCGGCAGCGGTACCTGTCAGAACAAACGAAATGCCCAGCAGGCAAATCGAAATCCAGTTTTTCATTCCATCCTCCTCAACCGAACTTGATACGATTGATTATTTCTTGTTTTCATCCGCGTCTATCTGTATGTACGCACGGCACCCGCAAAAGGTTGCCGGCTGTCTGCCCGCCCGAAAGATCAGAACGGGCGGTGTATGCGGAACGAAAACGTATAGGGGTCGTTCCCGCGATCCGTGCGTCTGGCCACCTGCAGCCGGACGCTGCCGCTGCGATTGGCCAGAGCGAGTCCCACACTGCTTTTCAGTTCCCCCCAGGAGAATCCTTCGAACCCTTTGGTGAATCCCTCATGCATTCCGGCCGATCCCACCCATCCGGCGTCGGCAAACAGAATGAGGTTAAACAATTCCAGAAGACCCCAGTCCAGATAATCGGGCAGGTCCTGCCCGCCCAGCCGGTACTCCGCCTGAGCCAGGACCATTCGGTTCGCCCCGTGATTGAAACGCCCTGAAGGAAATTCCTTGTACCCGTATCCTCTCAGGGTGCCGAGCCCCCCCAGATGGTAGCTCTTCTGCCAGGGTAGAATGCCGCTGGAGGTGCCCACACAGATTCGAAGATCAAAACCCTCGTTGAAACTGATCGGCTGATACCTGCGCAGATCAACCAGAAGACGGTCGTAATTGAACGCCCCCCCCAAATCATCGCCTGCATGTTCCCAGTCAACGCCGATGTACCAGCCGCGGGTCGTATTCCGTTTGCTGTTTCGAGTATCGAAGGTCAGTTTTCCTCGAAGGCTTTTATGTTCCCCCGCCGGCATGGCCGGATTTGCGGGAAATTTCTTGTTCCCGCCGAAGAACGACCATTTGGCATTTCTTTCAAGAGAATCGTAATCCTCGGAATGATAACCCAGCTTGATTCTCATGTCACGGGTGAAGTTCTGTGTGATATACACACTCCAACCCTCTCTCAGGTAAAAATCGTGATAATCTTCACGAATCAAAAGAGCGGCCAGCGTGTTTTCCAGCTCGGAGATTCTCCAGCAATCCGGTGAATCGATCAAACGATGGTATTCCGCCCCGAAACCCAGACGGTATTCACGAAAAAATCCCTTTTCAAAGCCCAGCTGATATTCAAACTCTTCGGCTGAAAATGCATATCCGGCCGATCCGTACAAAAACGGGTTCGAGGCATGAAATCGGTAGGCTTCGTCCTGATTGAAAGAAGCACCGAGAAATAAACCTTCCACCCGGTTGTATCGAAAAAGAAAATCGCTGCGTCTCTTGTCGCGAAAGAAATCATCGTCATCCCAATCCCAGTCCCGGTTCGAAAACAGATTGACTTCTCGAGCCCGAATGGTCGCATATCCTTCAAAAGCAAAACCCGTCAAAAGCGCCAGGATGATCAAAAGCGGCGCGTATCGGCTTGTAATAAAATGCTTCATCAATGCCTCCTGTATCTCCTGTATCCTGGAAACCGTTCTGATCATCCTGTCAAGCAAGATCCGTGCCGATCTGGAATACTTCGTAAAATAAAGAGATTTAAACCTTTGTTATTAAGTTATTTATATAGACGACTGCTGTTCACGGCACCAGCGGAAAAATACCGGTTCCGGTCCCATTAGTGTCAAATTGACACAGTCAAAACCCTACACATGTGTCATTTGGCCTCACTCTGAATTCCATATTGTTTCAATTTACGATACAGATTGGCCCGATCCATTTTCAGTGCCCTGGCCATGGCGGAGACATTGCCTCGAACCCTTTGATATGCATCGGCGAGAATCTCTCTTTCAAAATCCGCCACCTGTTCCCTGAACGAACGCGAATCCGGCTCCCGCTTGATCCGGTCAGCGAAGGTTCCGGACTCGGGAAGCATGGAACGCACCTGACCGGCTTCAATCACCCTTCCTTCACCCATGATGATCAGACGTTCGATAAAATTTTTCAGTTCTCTGACATTTCCGGGCCACTCGTATTTCTGAAGCGCCTGAAGCGCCCCTTCGCCGAATTCTTTCAGACCCCTGCCGGTCCGCCTTCCAAAATAATCCAGATAGTACCCGGCCAGAAGCGGAACATCCTCGAGACGCTCCCGAAGCGGAGGAACCTGAAGCGGAATCACATTCAGTCGATAAAACAGATCTTCCCTAAACCGTCCCTTTTTGATCTCTTCGGCCGGATCTTTGTTGGTTGCCGCGATAATCCGAACATCAAACCCATAGGGCGCTGTTCCCCCCAGCCTGACCGCTTCACCGGCCTCCAGCACCCGCAGGAGTTTGGCCTGTGTTTCCAGAGCCATATCGCCCACTTCATCAAGGAAGAGAGTGCCCTTGTCCGCGGATTCAAAACGGCCGGGTTTCTGTTTCAACGCCCCGGTAAACGCCCCTTTCTCATATCCGAACAGCTCACTCTCCACCAGCGATTGAGGCAGAGCCGCGCAATTGAGTGTGATAAAGGATTGATTTCTACGGTGTGAACCTCTGTGAACGGCCCGCGCCACGAGTTCCTTGCCTGTCCCGTTCTCTCCTGTAATCAAAACCCGTCCATTCGAAGGCGCGGCCCTGGCAACGGCTTCACGAAGCCTGATCATGAGAGGAGACTCCCCGATCATTTCATGAGTCTCCAGATCACTCTCCAGAGAGGTCAGACGCATCTCAAGGGCCAGCTGTTTTTCGAGGTTTTTAACCGCCAGAAGAATTCGATCGGGGTTGAGGGGCTTTTCGAAAAAATCATGCGCGCCCAGACGGGTGGCTTCAACCGCGGTAGAAAGATCGGATTTTCCGGAAATCATGAAGATCCGGACCGAAGAATCCAGAAGGCTTTTCAAGACGGCAAGACCATCCATTCCGGGAAGCATGACATCCAGAAAGATCAGATCCATGGTTTTTTGACGGAGAACGGCCAGGCCGTCTTCACCTGTTTCGCACGAAACGACCCGGTGCCCCTCGTCCTCCAGGAGTCCGGATAGAGCCGTTCGAATACGGGGTTCGTCGTCAATGATCAGTATGTTCATGCATCACCCGATCCACCAGAGCGTCGATCTTCTTCCGCTGAACCGCGGTCGCGAAGAAATGCAGGATGGTCTGGCCGTCCGCGTGTTCCCGCCGGACGACTCTTGCCAGGTCATACACGGCCGCGACGGCCCGCGAAGCGTTGTGCGGAACCGCGACCACACCCGGACTTTCACCCTGATGCAGCAAATCAACAACAGCCGATTTCAACGCGTTCAGGCCCATTCCCTTCAGTGCCGATGTAAAAACAACATCCGGATAGCGCTGTTTGTAAAGCGCCAAATCTTCTCCGGAAGCGACGCGGTCCACCTTGTTGAATACCGTAATAACCGGCTTTCGATCAAGGTCCAGATCCTTCAAAACCGACTGCACAGTGGCCATCTGTTCTTCGAATCCGGCATGACTCACATCCACGACATGCAGAAGGATATCGGCCTCCCGGCTTTCCTCCAGCGTGCTGCGGAATGAAGCCACCAGATGATGGGGAAGTTTGCGGATGAATCCGACCGTATCGATGAGCAGCACCCGTCCCGTTTCTTCCAGTTCCATGGAACGGATCGTGGCATCCAGAGTAGCGAAAAGGCGGTTTTCCACGAAAACACGGGAATCGGCCAGCGCGTTCAACAGGCTTGATTTGCCCACATTGGTATACCCGACCAGGGCCGCCTTGGGTACGTTTCTGCGGTGTTTTCTTCTTATCGAACGCTGCCGTTCAATTTTCTCGAGCTCAGACTGCAGATGGCCGATCCGTTTTCGAATGGCCCTTCGGTCCGACTCCAGCTGCGTTTCACCGGGCCCCCGCGTGCCGATTCCGGCCTCCTGGCGTGAAAGATGCGTCCATAGACGTGTCAGACGGGGAAGATAATACTGAAGCTGAGCCAGTTCAACCTGAATCTGAGACTCCCGGGTACGCGCGTGCCGGGCAAAAATATCGAGTATAAGACCGCTTCGGTCCAGTATTTTACGCTTGAGTTCCCCTTCCAGATTTCGCGCCTGGGCCGGAGTCAGGTCGGCGTTAAAAATGATCATTCCGGCTTCCGACTCCGAAGCCTTGCGGGCCAGCTGTCCGAGTTTTCCCTTTCCAATGAATGTCGCGGCATGAGCGGCATTCCGCGTTTGCATGATCTTTCCAACAACACGCGCGCCGGCGGTTTCGGCCAGAGCGACGAGTTCATTCAGGCTCTCCTCTTCCTGGATCCGGCCGATACCCGGAAAAACAACCCCGACAACCAGGGCTTTCTCTTCAATTTGACCGGTATGGCTTTTCAACAGACTCCCTGTCGTTTTCGAAGGGGGGTGGCCCTTCCTCTGTTCGATCAGGCCGGCAGCCGGCTCCTGAGGTATCCCCTGATCCAAAATGCGGCGGAAACGACAAACATCGCAGCCAAAAGAAGATGATTTACGTTGAAGACGACCGGTCCGAGCCGTCCCATGATCTGTTCGGGTTCATAATAACGGAACTGATCCACAAGGAAGCGGTCCACCGCATAGTAGGCGAACACCATCCACATGGTGTACCCCTTGAAACGATGCCACCGCCCCAGCCAGAGCACAAGGACAAACCCCAGAAACCCGAGCAGCGAAGCCAGCAGCTGAGCGGGGTACAGAGCCTGCCCGGGAAAGATCGATCCAGCCACTGAGCCGGGCGGGAAAACCACCCCCAGGCCGCAGTCCGTGGGCTTTCCGAAACAGCAGCCTGCCATGAAACATCCCCCGACCCGCTGTATACCGGCACCCAAAAGAAAACTGGGCGCCACGGTATCGCCGATTTCGAGAAAGTTCAGCTTTCGAACACGAGTATAGATAAACGCGGCAATCACAGCCAGCACCACACCCCCCACCATGGAAAGACCGGCTATGCCGAAATAATCATCATGAACGGGATTGATCACATCAAACCAGTTTCCCCTGAATTCGTCCAGGTGGAAGAGAACATACCACAACCGGCTCCCGATAATGGCGGCCACCATGATCACAAAAGCCAGATCCAGAATCTGACTGGTCTCGATTCCGAACTTTTTCGCCCTTTTCGATGCCACCCAGACTCCGAGAACAATGGACAACACCAGGGCCAGGCCCCAGGTATGCAGTTCAAAATTTCCGATTCGGAATAAAATGGAATGCATGATCGCTCTCCTGCTTATTATAAAAGAATCAAACTCCTTCGCCTGAATCGATTACCGCGCCCCCTGTGAAGTATCCAGTTCGGCTTCCACCCATTCACAAAGCAGATGGCCGACCAGGGCATGCACTTCCTGAATGCGGGGGGTGTCCCTGGAAGGAACCGTAATGCAGACATCAACCTGAAATTCAAGGGCCGATCCATCCTGACCCGTCATGAGGATTCGTTTCATCCCGATTCGTGAAGCCTCTTTGAGTGCTTCGAGAATGTTGGCCGAACGTCCGCTGGTGGTCATCGCGACCAGCACGTCTCCCTTGCGGCCCAGAGCTTCGATCTGCCTGCTGAAAATGGATTCCACGCCCATATCATTGGCTGCTGCGGTCAATACCGAGGTGTCCGTGGTCAAAGCCAGCGCAGCCAGCGCGCCACGGTTCCTGTAAAAGCGCACCGCCAGTTCCGCGGCCAGATGCTGACTGTCCGCCGCGCTGCCTCCGTTTCCACAGAACAGGACCTTCCGGCCCGATTGCAGAGCCGATTTCCACAAACGGCCGGCCTCAATCACCACCGGAGTCTGGGAAGACAGAAACGCTTCCAGGATTTCCCGGTGTTCCCTGAAGCGTGTTTCAAGCAGTTTCTTCACAGTCCCTCCGGAAATTAAAATCTGCGATTACGAGCTGCCTTTTTGCTGAACATCGGTGACCCTTCAGGAATGGGTTCTCCCTGAACGACACGCAGGGGATTCTCCTTGAACAGTCGTTCCGCCTCCACCCGCCCCACTCGCCGGATCACCCAGTGATACGCTCTCCACAAATGCATGGGCCGGGACCGGACATCATGGCAGTCACTGGCCACAAAGTGCACCATACGCTGACTGACCAGACTTCTCGCCAGCCGGCGGGTTTTTCGGCCGAAAGTCCCTGTCAGGCTTCCGCTGTTGATCTGGATCAAAACCCCTCTGGCCACCAATTCCCCGAGAATGCCGGGATTGCTCCAGACCACCCGATTTCGCTCCGGATGTGCCAAAATAGGGACCACCCCCGTCAGGGAAAGCTGGAACAGCAAATCTCCCAGCCGGGCGGGCATGGTGCCCAGAGGCAATTCAAGAAGACAGTACCGGCCCTGGCCGTTGATGGTCGCCAGAGGAGAACGGATGTCGAAAAGGGTCTGTACATGCAGCTCCGCGCCGAGCCACAGGGAAAAATCCCATCCTTTATCGCGCACCGCCTGCTTTAACTCAAGAAAACGTTCGTTCAAACGGGCTTCGGTTTCGCTGTCCAGCCGATCGAGCACGTGTGAGGTGCATACAGCCCCCCGTATGCCTTCTTTCATGCCCTGCCGAACCAGATTCAGGGATTCGGTCATGGAACTTGAGCCGTCATCAACCCCGGGAAGGATATGCGTATGAATATCGATCATAACGGCCCGTCTTCTCCGTGCACGGCACGGGCCAACTCCGCGACGAATTCACGGCGGCCGTCTTTTTCCAGGGCATTGCCGATCACAATAAAATCGGCCCCGGCACGCACCAGTTCTTTTGCTTCGAGAGTTGTTTGAATGCCGCCGCCGACAATGAGCGACAGACCCACGGCCTGACGGACCGCACTGACCAGAGTCGCCGGAACACATTGCTTCGACCCGCTGCCTGCTTCGAGATAACACATCCTCATGCCCAGATACTGTGCGGCCAGGGCATGGGCCACGGCGAGATCCGGCTTGTTTCTGGGCAGCGGGCGGGTCTGGCTGATGAATTCCACGGAAGTCATCGATTCAGAGGCCACCAGCATATAAGCGACCGGCACCGTATCCATCCGCATTTGATGAACGCGCGGAGCCGCCAACACCTGTTCACCGATCAGATACTGCGGATTTCGACCGCTTATCAGGCTCATGAACAGGATCCCGTCGGCCTCGGCGCTCAACTGATAGGCTCCTCCAGGAAACAGAATAACCGGACAGTCCACCGCCTGCTTCACCACCCGGATTCTTTCATCCAGTGAACCGGTCATGAGCAGGCTGCCCCCCACAAGCAGGGCATCGGCTCCTTCCCGGCAACAGATTTCAGCCCGGCGAGCCAAATCGTCTGCTGTTTCCTGGTCCGGATCGAGCAGAACGAGAAATGCCGCACCAGGGCGGGCTTTCCGGATAGTCATCAACCGATCGAACAGTTTCATGGACAGTCTGCTCCGTTTGCTGTGGGGTTCGCGCCTTCAGGTGAGCAGGGCCTTGATAATATCCGGCACTCTGTTCAGGGCCTCCTGAAGCTTTTCGGTCTCTTTGGCCCCGGCAAGAGCCAGGTGAGGACGGCCGCCGCCGCTGCCTCCGGCCGCTTTCGCCACCTCCCGAACAATATCCCCGGCCTTTAATTGCCTCTTCCGAATCAAATCATCGGTCACCACGGCCAGAAACTGAACCTTGTCATTCGACCGGGTTCCCAAAACGCCCACACCGGATTTCAGGGTTTCGCGGAGACGGTCTCCCAAAACCCTCAAATCCTCGGTTCCGGATGCTTCCACAATCTCGGCCACCACTCTGATTCCTTCCACATCCCGGGCCGCGGCGAGCAGATGATCGAGCAGCGACCCCGAATCCGCCTTCCTGGCCTGCCGGACCGCCTTCTCCAGAGTCTTTCTTTCCTGGATCAGAGCTTGCAGGCGATCGATGATTTCGCCGCTGCGACACCGAAGAAGACTTTCGACTTCACGGACAATCCGCTTCTCTTCACGAAGTATCGTATCGGCCGCCTGACCGGTCACCGCCTCGATGCGGCGCACACCGGCGGCCACGCTCTCCTCCTGAAGAATACGGAAAACTCCGATTTGTCCGGATCGCTCCAGATGAATACCGCCGCACAGCTCCATGGACACGTTGCCCACACGAACCACTCGAACCCGTTCACCGTACTTTTCCCCGAACAGCGCGGTCGCCCCCTCCTTTTTCGCTTTCGCGAGAGTCATCTCCGTTTTTTCAACAGGCAGGTCGGCACGGATCATCTCATTGATCCTTTTTTCGACTTCGTCCAGCTGCCGGGCCGACGGCGCCTCGAAATGGGTGAAATCGAAACGAAGACGATCGGGTGCCACCAGAGATCCCGCCTGGTTCACATGTTCGCCGAGCACCTGCTTGAGGGCGCGATGCAGCAAATGGGTGGCCGTGTGGTTCCGTGCCGTGGAAAGACGGCGGTCTTTGTGCACCCGGGCCCTGACCCTCGACCCGCTCAATGTACCCATGACCCGTCCGAAATGAAGAATCTGGTCACCCTGCCGCCGAGTATCATCCACCTCGATCGTGAACCCGTCTCCCTCCAGAACTCCCTGGTCGCCGATCTGCCCGCCGGCTTCCGCATAAAACGGCGTTCGGTCGAGAAGAAGAATCAACCGGTCGCCGTCCCGCTTGATTTTCCGGATCGTGGAGTCTGTTTCATCGGCCGCGTATCCCTCAAAATGCGAATCGTCCCCCTCCGTAACAGTTTCCCATTCACCCTCGAAACTTTCTGTTGAACGGCCGGCTTCACGCGCCCGGGCTCTCTGGTCTTCCAGCGCGGCTTCAAACCCTCCGGTGTCAACGGACAGACCCTGTTCCCGGGCCATGAGTTCCGTTAAATCCAGAGGGAATCCATAGGTATCGTAAAGGGCAAACGCATCGGCTCCTGAAATGACCCTTCGTTTCTGCCGGCGGGCCGAGTCTGCGACATTCCCGAACCGTTCGAGACCCCGGTCGAGCACCTCATTGAAACGTTCCTCTTCCGACCGAATCACCAGTTCGGTGTGAGAAGCCCTTTGGGCCACTTCCGGATAGGCCTGACCCATGATCTCCACCAGAGGTGCGACCAATCGGTAAAGAAACGGTTCGTGCATCCCCAGTGTTCGGCCGTACCGGGCCGCGCGGCGGAGAATCCGCCTCAGCACATACCCCCTGCCCTCATTGGAAGGGATGGCGCCGTCGGTTACGGCAAAGGCCAGAGCGCGAATATGGTCAGTGATCACGCGGGCCGGAGACAGGTTCTCGGGCTTGCGCCAGTCATGACCCGTCATCTCCGTAACCGCATCCAGCAGAGGAACGAACAGATCCGTGTGATAGTTGGACCCTTTGCCCTGAAGCACGGCCACCGCGCGTTCCAGGCCCATCCCGGTGTCCACATGTTTCGAAGGCAGGGTTGTCAGCCGGCCCTGTTCGTCCCGGTTGAACTGAATAAAAACCAGGTTCCAAAGCTCGATGACCCTTGCGCAGCCCTGATTCACGCCGCATTGATGTCCCTTGTCGTGCGCACGGTCACAATAGCCGTCTCCCAGATCGATGTGGATCTCGGAGCAGGGACCGCAAGGCCCCGTCTCACCCATCTCCCAGAAATTGTCTTTCTCGTCAAACCGCAGCACGTGCGACGGCTTGATGTCCGTAACCCGTTTCCACAGGGCTTCCGCCTCGTCATCTTCGCGAAATACCGTGGCCCAGAGACGCTCTTTGGGAAGACTCCACACATCAGTGATCAGCTCCCACGCCCAGCGAATCGCTTCTTCTTTGTAGTAATCGCCGAACGACCAGTTTCCGAGCATCTCGAAAAACGTGTGATGATAGGAGTCGCGGCCCACTTCTTCCAGATCGTTGTGTTTGCCGCTCACGCGAATGCATTTCTGGGAATCAACCGCCCTTTTATACGGACGGGTTCCGGTTCCCAGAAAGATATCCTTGAATTGATTCATTCCGGCATTGATAAAGAACAATGTCGGATCATCCCGGGGCACCACGGGCGCACTGGGAACGATTTGATGATCATATTTTTGAAAAAATTCCAGAAAAGACTGTCTTACTTCCGATGCTTTCATGCCGGCATCTCATTCGTCAGATAAAAACATATCATCGTCATTCGTTTTCAGCTCCTCGATCAGCGGGGAAACGATCTCCCATTCAAAACCCCTCCGTATGAGGAAATCGGTCAACCGTTTCATTTCTTTCGGGTTCATCGGCTTTCGAGCACGGCGCGCGATCAGCCGGCCGGCCAGGTCCTTTTCCGGCATGGCCTGATATACCGTTTCACCAATCCGGACTATCACCTCTTCATCGATACCGCGCCGGCGGAGCTCATGCGCAAGCAGGCGCCTTCCTATGGGATGCTGCATCAGACGGTTATGCGCATACGAAGCGGCAAAGGATTCGTCATCGAGCAGGCCGACCCGAACCAGATCTTCGGTGACCCGGGCGGTTACCGGCTCACTGTATCCCTCCTGCTTCAGCCTTGTCGTGATTTCCCGAACCGATCTGGGCCGGTATTTCAGAAGCCGCAGGGCTTTCTCTTTGGCTTCGGTCAGTTTTTCAGTTCGCTTGATATCGCGGATCAAGACCTCGTTCAGCGATTCCCCTTCCTGTATGCCGAATTGTGACCGCACGGTATCGGACACTTCGAAGGCGAAAATCCCGTCCAGATAAACCTGACAGCGGCGGGAGTTCCGGGACCGCTTAACCGCGGTCACGTCACGCTCCCGGCCCATGGGTTACTCCTTCGAAGGCGGCGCTTCCTTCACCACGCCGCCTGCACCGTCATCGGGAATCAGCCCGTATTTGATCTTTACGGCTTTTTCGATCTTCTCCAGAATGTCCCGGTTCTCCGCCTGATCCAAAAACCGCTTGACGTTTTCCCTGCCCTGACCGATCCGCTCCCCTTCAAAAGAGTACCACGTTCCGCTCTTCTCCACCACATCGCATTCCACGCCCAGATCCAGCAAGTCACCGGTCTTCGAAATGCCCGTACCGTACATGATGTCGAACTCCGCGGTCTTGAAAGGAGGCGCGATTTTGTTTTTCACGACCTTGGCCTTGGTTCGATTCCCGACCATATCGGTTCCCTCCTTGATGGACGCGATGCGCCGAATATCGATTCGAACCGAAGCGTAAAATTTCAACGCCCGCCCGCCGGTCGTGGTTTCGGGATTCCCGAACATCACCCCGATCTTCTCCCGGATCTGATTGATAAACACCACGGACGTCTTGGACTTGCTGATCGCCCCAGTCAGTTTCCTGAGGGCCTGAGACATGAGGCGGGCCTGAAGACCCATCTGGGCGTCGCCCATCTCTCCCTCGATCTCGGCCCGGGGAACCAGAGCCGCCACTGAATCGACCACAATCACATCCAGGGCTCCGCTTCGGACCAGGGTCTCGGTGATTTCCAGAGCCTGTTCTCCTGTATCCGGCTGCGAAATCAGCAGATCATCCGTTTTAACGCCCAAAGCCCGTGCGTACTTGGCATCCAGAGCGTGCTCGGCGTCGATAAATGCGGCGATGCCGCCTCGTTTCTGGGCTTCGGCGATCACATGCAGAGCCAATGTGGTCTTCCCCGAAGATTCGGGCCCGAAGATTTCGATGACGCGGCCGCGGGGTATGCCCCCGACACCCAGCGCGATGTCCAGAGAAACCGATCCCGTTGAAATGGCCGGAACAGCCACCACTTCCTGGCTGTTCCCCAGTTTCATCACCGATCCTTTGCCGAATTGCCGGTCTATCTGCGCAATGGCCAGGTCCAGCGCTTTTAAGCGTTCTTCGTTTTTTTCTGTCATAGGCCTTTCATCCCTCCAGTTGAATTGAATGCAGCGGGGTGTACTTCGGTCCGGACGGGTGAAGATCGCTTCGAAAAATCGTGACCTCCTTCACCCTGAAAGGCTCCAGCTCGATTCCCGTCTGCATGGCCTCCACACAGGCCTTGATTCCTTGTTGTGAACGAACACGTCCCAAAGTTAAATGAGCGGAGAACGGACGCCGTTCTCTTTCAAAACCTTCCGCGGCCAGACTTTCATCAACAGCGGCCGCCAGATCCCTGAGCGATTCGGCTCCCTGACGCAGGCCGACCCACAAGACACGGGGATGCCCGCCGCCTGGAAAGGTTCCGCACCCGCCGAATTGAATGTCAAACGACCGTCTCCCTGAAACAGCCCGTTCAACCGCCCGAAACACCGGCTGCAGCCGATCGGCGGCCACGTTCCCCAAAAATTTCAGGGTCAGATGCATGTTCTCCAGGCGGACCCATTTGACATCGGCCCGGCTGCGTCTCAGGCGGTTTGTGAACTCCTCCAAATCCCGCCTGAGTGCCGAGGGAATGCACACAGCAATAAACGTTCGTACCGGTTCGCTCATCATGCTCCGCGGATTCGTTCAAGAATTCGAACCAATCTTTAAAATAACACGTTTCCCGTCAAAATCAAAGCGAATTCTCCAAAAGAAACCGTCTCAGGACATCCAGGGCAGCCATGGCGAATCGCTCCTTGTTGATTCGCCGTGTCGGACCGCCGACCATTCGGCTCGTGCTCAGCGTGCCCCCAACATGGCTCAGACCCAGCCAGACCAGACCCACGGGTTTCTCCGGCGTCCCTCCGCCGGGCCCGGCAATGCCTGTGGTCGAAAGGCCGATATCCGTCCCGCCCGATTCCCTTACTCCCAAGGCCATGGCTTCGGCGGTCTCGGCGCTTACCGCCCCCCGGCTGTTCAGAGTATTCAGCGAAACGTTCAAGAGCTCCATCTTGGCTTCATTGCTGTAGGCCACGACGCAGCGATTGAACCAGGACGAGCTGCCGGGGATATCCGTCAGATAATGGGATATCAGCCCTCCGGTGCACGATTCGGCCACACTCAATGTCAGTCTCCTTTCGGTCAGCAAACGGGCCGCTACGCCGGCCAGAGTCTCTTCTCCGGAACCGTAGACCGCGGGCCCCAGCATTTTCCGGATCCACTGTTCGGCCGCATCCAGCCCCGTTTCGTTTTCAATGTCGGAACCGCGGGCCGAATACATCCTCAGGCGGACTCCGGACGGACCGGGAAGAAAGGCCAGTCGGATTCCGGGAACCTGTTTCTCAAAATCCAGAATCTTCTCATAGAGCTCTGATTCGGGAACTCCGAAGGTGAGGAGCATTCTGGATTGAAATCCGGCTGATGAGGCCACCCGGGGAATGATTTCTTCGCGCACAATGGCTTTCATCTCCGCGGGAACGCCCGGCACAAAGAAGAACCGGCGGTTCTCTTTTTCGATAAGAAGTCCGGGTGCCGTGCCGAGAGAATTGTCAAGCAGGACCGCGTTTTTCGGAAGCAAACCCTGCTTTCGGTTGCATGCCGGCATGGGCCGGTTCAGGGTTCGGAAACGGGCTTCCAGCCGCCGGATTACCTCCGAACGCATTTCAAGAGGAGAATGAAAATAGCAGGAAGCGGCTTCGATTGTTTTATCATCGGAGGTGGGACCCAACCCGCCGGAAACCACACAGAGATCCACCCGGCTGAACGCCTCATCCAGAGCGCCTGCAATCAAATCGACCTCGTCACCCACGGTCTTGATCCAGAGAACAGACAGCCCGGCATCGGTAAGAGTGCGGGCCAGAAACGTTCCGTTTCCGTTCAGGATAAGCCCTGTGGTCAGCTCATCACCGACGCAGATAATTCCAGCCCGCTTCACGGGGGTCTCCTTAAATCAAGGCGTAAGCCAACCGGATGAAAAAAACGGTATAGAGCGCGGCCAGGATATCATCGGCCATGATTCCCCAGCCTCCAGGCAGCGACTGGATTTGGAAGGCCGGCGGGGGTTTGACGATATCCATCAAACGAAAGAGGCAAAACGCGATTGCATGCCACAGCACCCTGAGGTCGGAGATCAGAAACAGCACGATCCACATCCCCACCCACTCGTCCACGGTGACGATAGACGGATCCTTCCCTTTGCGGGCGGCCACAACCGTTGACGCGGGCACGCCCGCTCCGCAAAGCAGGAGAGTGGCGCCCAGAAGGACCGGTCCTCGAAAACCCGGCACCAGCCAGAAAACAAGCAGGGCGAACAGGCTCCCCCATGAACCGGGAGCAACCGGCAGGTATCCGCTGTAAAAACCGGTGGCAATAAAAAAGGAGACTCGTTCCGTAAACGAACCGGTGTTTACATGTCCGAGGGTACGGTTTTCTTCCAAATGGACATCCATAAACGTTTGAGATGGATCCGGTTTCCTATGAGATAGAGCGATCCCGAAGCCAACGTCAGGATCATGACAGAAGCCATCAACGCCGGAATCAGACGAACGCGTTCAATGAAACGGATGACTTGCGGAATCTTTTCAGCAAATCCGTAGAAAATGATCAAATGGTAAATAAACATGAAATAAAGAACCACAAACTGAATAAACGTCTTCGACCTGGCGAGAAGGCTTGTTATCAGGGGTTTTTCCCTGTTCATGGAATAACCGCGCAGCGCGGTGATCACCACATCCCGCAAGAGGATGAGTGCCAGAATCCAGGCAGGAAAATAACCCAGTATACAGAAGCAGAGAAAACCGGCTGATATCAATATCTTGTCAGCCAGGGGATCCATAAACCGGCCCCATGAGGAAACGAATCCAAATTTACGGGCCGCGTATCCGTCATACCAATCCGTCAGTGAGGCCACGGTGAATACCACAAAAGCGAGAAACGGCGCGGGGCCGTTTCCGAAGAAAAGAGCCATGAACACCGGTGTCAGTAAAATTCGAAGCAGTGTCAGCTGATTGGGCAGTGTCATTTGGAGTATTCCACTTTTTTCCTGCCGCCGGAGTGACTCGACGGCTTAATCCACCATTTCCGACCGTCCTTCCAGAGCCCTGGAAACCGTAATCGCGTCATTGAACTCCAGCGAGCCGCCGAAGGGTATGCCTCGCGCGATCCGGGTGATCTTCACGCCGCAGGGTTTTAAAAGCCGTGCCAGATGCGCCGCGGTCATCTCTCCCTCCACCGTGGGATTGGTAGCCAGAATGACTTCCCGGGTTTCCCGGTTGAGTCTCGCGGTGAGTTCGGCGATTTTCAGGTCCTTCTCACCCACCCCGTCCAGAGGTGAAAGCAGCCCTCCCAAAACATGGTACCTGCCCCGATATCCTCCGGCCCGTTCAATGGCCATCACATCCCGAGTATCTTCGACAACACAAATGATGCTCCCGTCCCTTTGAGGATCGCTGCAAAAAACACAGGGATCGGTTTCCGTCAGGTTGTTGCATATGGCACAGGCATGAACCTTTTCTCTCAAATCCTGAATGGTCCGAACCAGCTGTTCGCCCTCATCCCGTCCATCCTGCAGCAAGAAAAGGGCGATCCGCTGAGCCGATTTCTCGCCGAGTCCCGGCAGCCGGCAAAAGGCCCTGATCACCCTGGCCAATGTTTCCGAGCCGTATTCCAAGAAACCCCTCCGCTAAAAAGGCATTCCGGGTATTTTCAGCCCTCCGGGGAGGCCTCCCAGCATACCGCCGGCGATCTTTTGCATCTCCTCCTGGGCTGTTTCCCGTGATTTGTCTATCGCCTGATTCACGGCTGCGACGATCAGATCTTCCAGCATCTCGACATCTTCAGAATCAACGACTTCCGGATCGATGGTCACGGAAAGCACCTTTTGTTTTCCGTTCACCCTGACGCTGACCATGCCGCCGCCGGCTGTACCTTCAATTTGAATGGCTTCCAGACGCTCCTGCAGGGCCTCCATCTCTTTTTGCATCTTCTGCAGCAAATTGAATTGACCGGCCATATTGGATTTCGCCATTGTCTCGCCTCCTGACGCCCTATTGAATAATTTCAGCGTCCAGATCGTCTATGATTCGGCCTACAGCCGGATTCTCCGATTTTAATTTTTCCAGCAGCGATTCTTTCTCCTCTTGCGGACTGACGGGCCGGGAATCTCCAAAATCTTTCTTGATACATTGAAACCGGACTGCAGAGCCGAATTGATTTCGCAAGACATCCAGGACAATTGCCTCAGACCGCTTGATGGCGTCCATATGAAATCCATTCTGCAGCCCGAATCCAATCTGAATGACATTGTCTTCGACACCCAGCAGCCTTCCCTCCTGAAGAAAAGATCCGATGGTGATCTTCCGATGCTTGATCTGCTGAATCAGGGCATCCCAGTTTTCATTGACTTCATCCAGACTCAGTTTCTTTTTTTTTTCAGGCGGTTCGGGATCCCGAACCGGTTCAGCCGCAGATGGCTGACTATCGGCCGCAGAACTCGCGTTTTGTTCGTGGAGCGGAGCATCTACAGGCGCCTGAAAGTTTCCGGATCCCAGTTTGTCCAGCCTCTGCAGCAGATCTTCAACCGTGACCGTACGATCCATTCGGATCATTTTTACCATGGCCATTTCCATCGGAATCCGGGGATTGACCGCGTTCTTCACAGAAACCCGCGCCCGGTTCAGAATCTCGATGAGCCGGATCAGATCCTCTTCGGCAAATTGCCCGGCCGCTTCCCCGGTTCTTTTTCGAAGGTCTTCGGTTCCATCGACCAGATCGGCCTTTCCGGCCGCCCGAACGGCCAGGAGGTTGCGAAAATGTTCCATGAGACCTGAAATGAACTCCTCGGGATCATAACCGCCGGTAACCACTTTTTCGACAAGCTCCATACCGCTTCCCAGATCTTTTGAAGCAAGAATGTCGGTCACTTTGAAAAACCATTCCTGTTCGATCAGTCCCAGTCCCTGAACCACGTGATCAGCCGTAATACGGCTCTCTGTAAAAGCGATCATCTGATCCAGAATGGACTGGCTGTCCCGAAGACTTCCGTCGGCTTTCATGGCAATAAGATGCAGCGCCTCGTCTTCAATTTCGATGCTTTCTTCACGGCAGATGCGTTGAAGATGTTCGATAATGTCCCGGGCGCTGATACGACGAAAATCGAACCTCTGGCAGCGTGACAGAATGGTAGCCGGCACTTTGTGCGGCTCGGTTGTGGCGAATACGAAGATCACATGATCGGGCGGTTCTTCCAGGGTTTTTAGCAATGCGTTGAACGCCGGCGGAGTCAGCATATGCACTTCATCGATGATGTAGACCTTGCGGCGTCCCCGGGCCGGCGTATACCGAATATTCTCCCTGAGACTGCGCACCTCATCAATACCGCGGTTGGATGCCCCGTCGATTTCAAACACATCCACATGTCGGCCCGAAGTGATCTCTTCACAGCTTCCGCACTGATTGCAGGGGGTCTCCTTTCCCTGCTCGCAGTTCAGTGTCTTGGCAAGAATACGCGCCGCGCTGGTCTTTCCGACTCCGCGCGGACCCGTGAACAGATAGGCATGGGCCAGGCGCTGATTACGAACCGCGTTCCGCAAAGTCGCGGTTACATGTTCCTGGGCCACCACATCATCCCAGGCCTGCGGCCTCCATTTTCTCGCTAAAACCAGATAGGACATCGTCGAATCCTGATTGAATGAAAAAAAAGGCTGTGCACCCAGCTCCGATCCTCCAGATCTCCGTTTCGTCTTCGGCAGCCGACTCCAGCCAAGTGAACCTGCGGCACACGGTCCATCCGCTTACCGCTGCTACCTTCCGGTCCTGACGGGGTTCGGCGGTTTCCCGTTGCACAGGACTCGGACTATCATTGCCGCTTACCAAAGCCGGATCGGAGGAGGATAAGACCTCGGCATGGGAATTCGACCCTGCTATAGCGGGTTGCAGGTTACAGGGCACCGCTAATTCCCCGTCTAGCACAGCCAACAGGTGGAGCAGAGCGGGATCGAACCGCCGACCTGTACGTTGCGAACGTACCGCTCTCCCAACTGAGCTACTGCCCCAATCTGAATCCGTAAACCGTCAAAGAACAGCGGAGAGGGCGGGATTCGAACCCGCGGTAGCATTCACTACACACGCTTTCCAAGCGTGCTCCTTCAGCCACTCGGACACCTCTCCAAAACCGGTCATTCCGTCATGCCGCATCGCCGTAAGGCAAACAACTCAACAGCGGAGAGGGTGGGATTCGAACCCACGGTCCGCCGACAGGCAGACAACGGTTTTCGAGACCGCCCGATTCGACCGCTCTCGCACCTCTCCGGAGTCATCAGGATTTCTGGCGAAGCTTTCGGAAAAAGGATCGCATCAGTTCCGACGATTCCGCTTCCAGGATGCCTGATATCAAACTGACCTGATGGTTCAACCGGTGATCCCGGGCGATGTTTCTCAAAGAACCGCATGCGCCGGCCCTGGGATCAAAGGCTCCGAACACCAGAGTATCGATACGCGAAAGCACAACCGCGCCGGCACACATGGAACAGGGTTCTAGTGTCACATACAGGAAGCAGTTCTCGAGCCGCCATGAGTGGAGGGTATCGGCCGCGGCTGAAATGGCGATCATTTCGGCATGGGCTGTGGGGTCCTGAAGCGTTTCGGTTTGATTGTATCCTTTACCGATCACACAACCGTCTTTTACCACAACCGCTCCGACCGGAACCTCACCCACGCGAAAGGCTTTTTCCGCTTCCTTGATTGCGCAGCGCATCCACCCTTCATGCAAATCCATGGATTGTTCCGAACCCCGTCCTTCTCGTACGCCCGGAGGGAATCGAACCCCCAACCTCCTGATCCGTAGTCAGGTGCTCTATCCAGTTGAGCCACGGGCGCGTTGCATTTCACCATACTTTGATTCTTCGATGGTAGCGCGTACGGGAGTCGAACCCGTGTTACCGACGTGAGAGGCCGGCGTCCTGGACCACTAGACGAACGCGCCATATGGCTTCAAATCCGTTGAACCGTACGCCCGGAGGGACTCGAACCCCCAACCCTCTGATCCGAAGTCAGATGCTCTGTCCAATTGAGCTACGGGCGCGACAGAATTCCTGGCTGGGGAGCAGGGATTCGAACCCCGATACTACGGTCCAGAGCCGCATGTCCTGCCATTGGACGACTCCCCATAGTGCATTAAGATTATGAATATAGAAATATTCATCAGAAAAGTCAACCCTTTTTTGGGCTGGAATGACGGCCGCATGGAGCCGTTTTCAGGTCTTGTGATCGGAAAAAAGGAGTCGTGAAGTCCATGAAATCGGTCAGAACGCCGATGCCGAATCATAAATCCTTTTCGTTTAATTTTTCGACATCGGCATTCTGCCGTCTTGAGAGGAACGCGGGCTGCCAGCCGCCTTGAAGATCGTTTCCTCTTGCTCACGAATTAATACGTTTCAAAACCGGACAGCCCTATATCAATAATCGGCTTTGCCGCAAGGACCCGACAGCAATCGCCGGATTCCGAACCCGGGGCCGCTGATTTCGGCCGAAGGGGCGAAAAAGTCAAAACCGGACCGGATATCCCAATACGAATGAGAGCGCCTTGTCCAGTGTTTCCTGAAAATCCAGCGGAAGCCACGGCCCCGCATCAGGGGCGATCAGCAGTCTATGGAAAAGCCCCTGTGAATCGAACTCCTGAGCCATTTTTCTGTGTTCATCGAAATGCGGATCCGTTTGCGTGGTCAGGGTCACTCCTCGAACACCCAGTTCGGCGAGCGTCTTGATGGCTGCAGAATGTAAAATGTCCGGACGAATCGGATTCAAAGTCACAAAACCCTGGATCGGAAATGTCTGCTCAGCCAGCATGGCCAGGGCGCCGTATCCGCCTGAGGAAAATCCGCCGATAAAAACACGGCCGGGACTGACATTGTAAATCTGCATGACCTTATTGTAGGCGGTCAGAATATCTTCCCGGGTCTTATCGAGGTTTTTCCAGGTATAGCCCCTCATCGACACCACCTGTGAAGACTGCACGTAGGCGATAATAAACGAATTGTTCAGAGTGATCGAGCGCCACACATCACGAAAAGCGGCCGCGGTTTCACCGCCTCCGTGCAGGGCAATAAACAGCGGATACGATTGCCGGGTGCTGTGGTTCGCGGGAAGTTCGACAATCACATCGGAACGGGCTGCCTGCTGGGCTCTTCTGAAAAATTTATCGTTCCTCTTCATGAAAACCGGGTACCGGTCGTGTTTGCGCAAAGGGCGGAAAAACTCCGAGGAAAATGCATTCAGACCGAACCACACTCCCCGGTCATGGGCGTATTTTAACGCGTCAAAGGCCCGTTCATAATCTTCCAGATGGATACACATGGCCGTCAGATTGTAGGTGTTCTCCTCGACATGATCTGGATACTGATCGATTACCCGCTCGAGAACATCCGCGGCTTCCTGGTAATTCTTTCCTTCATACAGCTGCGCGATGTAGGTTTTCAAGGCGTCATACGTGGGCAGACGGGCCTCCTGCCCGGAAAGGCAAAGCGGTAAAATGATCAGCGTGAGCCATATTGACTTTCTCATAAGGTTTTCTCCCCTATCAAATTTCACTTTTTCAATGATTTGCTGTTTTGCATTCCGGTCCGGCAGAAAGCCGGTTTAAATACTTTTCATGTGAGCACTGATCAATCAGCACGGACGGCTGAAACGTTCCGCGGTCTAGAACAGCTTGCTGGTCAGTTTGTCCCTGATCCTCTGAAGATGCTCCATATACAGATCTTCGTATCCGTCGGGACGAAGCCGGCTCTTTTTCACCGCGGTTTCATAATGCTTTTTGGCGATCAGATATTTTCCTTCCAGTTCATACAGCTCACCCAGGCTGTCATGGCTCTTGGGTGAATCGGGATACAGACGAACATATTCCTCGAAAATGATTCTGGCCGTCTCACGATCATAGGCCATGGTTTCATAACCCAGCCTTCGGATCATCTGTTCGGGTATCTTCACGGTATAGCCGAAACGCTCGGTCAGAGCATCATAATAGGCCCGAAGAGAATCCAGGCCTTCCGCGTAGATTCGCGCCGGAACCTGCCAGCCGTCAAAGATGAATTCCAGTCCATGATACACGCTGAGATGGGGAGTCGTGCCATGATGGTATTTCGGCATGGAAACAAACCGCCAGACCACTCCGTCCCCGGATCCGTCCTGCAGCAGCTCCGTAAACCGGTCAATACCGGGCCGGTATGAAGGCTCATTGCCGAGGGTAATGTACAAATACTTGTTGCGGCGATTCTTTTCGCTCAGGTGCGATTCAATATCCGGAAGCAGCATATTTTTCGGCAGGCCCAGTGCCGGACTGACCGCGATATAACCGCCGAAAAGATACGGCCGCGTCAGAAACGCGTAGACGGTCAGAGTGCCGCCGAGAGAGTGACCGGCCAAGATCCGATAGGGTTCGGTGCGGTAACGGCTTTCCACGGCCGGGAAGCACTCCTTTTCAAGAAAATCCAGAAACCGGTCGGCTCCGCCGCTGAGGCGTGAATTGGGAATCCAAACGGGTGTAAAATCCCGGTCTCGATTGACATTGATCAATCCGACCACAATCATTTGCGGCATGGTCCAGCTCGATGAAAGAAACTGAACGATCCCGGTCACATGAAAGAAATGATTCTCCGCATCCAGCAGGTAGAGGACCGGATATTTTTTTTCTTCCATCATCTCATAGTTATCCGGCAGATAGACCAGCAGAGTACGGTTCTCGTTGAGCTCCGTGGAATGAAGAGTGATGATTTTACCGGCAACCAGCAGCCTGGTGTCCTCATCGGCCGGCAGCGGGGTTTGCATTATCATGATCAGAATGCATCCCGCGAGGCATTTTCTTATATACAATCCGTTCACAACGTTCATGGTTCTGATGCCATCCTTTGATTAAATATACAAATTTAACATGAAATATCCAGGTTAATATAAAAATGCCATCTGTTACTACGGTTTATCAGCGATTATCCCTGACCATACCGTTCCATTGAGCGGCCGGGATAGTGAGCATATATGAAACACACTCAACGGCCCATTATTTCCCATAAAATGATTTTTCCGCTTTTTTGCCTGGCGGAAAAAACCTTTTATTCTTTACCCAAAGATCGTATATTAAACAAGGGCTGAATTGCTTCCGGTCCCGATTCTTTCGGGATCCTGACATCCAATATCGGAAATCCATCCGGAGGCCCCTCATGTTCCTGAAGCAGAAAATGATTTCGTTTCTCTGGCTGAGCCTCGCCTTTTGCGGACACGCAGCCGGAACCGAGATCATACGCTCTCCTTCGGGGTCCATACAGGTTCACTGCAATCTCAAAATCGAAACAGGGAGAGAAGGCAGCCGCTCTCGATTCACATTCAATATCTTCTACAAGGGCAACCTCGTCCTTCAGGATTCTCCGACCGGCCTCTCATTCCGGGATCTTCCCTCACTCGAAGGAGATTTCCGTATCTACCACCTTGAAAGCCGCAGCGGTCAGGATATCTTTCGCCTGCCCTTTGGCAACACGGATACGGTCCGCTGCGCGTGGAATGAAACCGTATTTTACCTGCAGGAGAGGTACCCCCCGTTTCGCGTGATGGAGATGCATTTCAGAGTTTCGGAAGAAGGGGTCGCCTTCAGGTATCGGGTTCCGGATCAGGCAGGACTCAGCGAAGTCGAACTCACCGGTGAAGAAACCGCCTTCCAGCTGGCGGAAGGCCTGCTTTACGCTCTGCCGCTGGAATCGTTTACCACAACGTACGAAGCCAATTACTGGACAGGCCGCCCTCGGGAAATGCAGCCCTCCACCTTGCTCGGGCTTCCACTGCTCATGCGCACACCCCATGCCTGGCTTCTGTTTACGGAAGCCGGACTTAAAAATTACGGAGGAATGTATCTCAGGAAAGATCCAAAGAATATGTCGCGTCTTTTATCGGAAATCGCGCCTCGCAGACAGGATGCCGGAATTTCGGCACGGCTGAAAACGCCCTTTGTCACCCCCTGGAGGGTGATCCTGGTCCAAGAACGCCCCGTGCCCGCGGCTTCTCCGTTCATTCTCAGCCTCAATGACAAACCCGCTTATCCGGACACGGACTGGATCAAACCCGGTAAATGCGTCTGGCCCGAATGGTCGGGTCATTGGGCGGAGGGGGAACCCTTTTCAGGGAAAATGAATACAGATACGTATCTATACTATTTGCAGTTCGCAGCCGATCATGGACTGGAATATCTGCTGATCGACGCGGGCTGGTACGGAGATCCTGAAAGCGGCCTCGAAGACATCACGACACCCAACTCCGGACTCGATCTTTCCCGCATTCTTCAGCAGGGTAAAGAGAGCGGAGTCGGTATTTTTCTCTGGCTGAACCTTGAATGTGTCGAGAATCAGATGGAAAAAGCGTTTCCGATCTACCGTTCATGGGGGGTGGCCGGAGTCAGAATCGGCCGCATAAACCGGGACGATCAGGAGACGGTCCGCTTTCTCCACCGTGTGCTGGAAGCGGCGGGAAAGCATCGGCTGATGGTCGTTTTTGACGGAGCATACAAACCCACCGGAATACGGCGAACCTATCCGCACCTGCTCACGCGAACGGCCGTTTTGGGCCAGCCGTGGAACAGAGGTTCAGTCCGATGCGACCCCGAGCACGCGCTGATGGTTCCTTTCATACGAATGGCCGCCGGTCCCGTGGATTTCGGACCGGGCTGTTTCCGCACCGTGCAGGAAAACTATTTCGACCCTCATGCCGTTCCGCCCCTGGCCATGGGAACCCGAATGCATCAGCTGGCCATGTATGTGATTTTTGAATCCCCTCTGCAGATGTGTGTCGACCATCCTGCCGCTTATTCAGGACAGCCCGGAATCGAACTTCTTCAAGCCCTGCCCACGGTTTGGGATGAAACCCGGTTTATTGACGGAGAACCCGGAGATTTCATCATCACGGCCCGCCGCAAAGGCTCGGAATGGTTTGTGGCGGCCATGACAGACTGGACGCCCCGGACTCTTTCTGTTCCGCTCTCCTTTTTGCAGGAGGGTGCGTACCGGTCGGAGATGCATACCGATTCACCCAATGCCCGCTTCGAGCCTCGCCGAATCCGCCGGTATTCGCTTCGGGTGACACGAAACGACACCCTCGACCTGCTGCTCGGACCGGGAGGCGGCGCGGTGGTTCACTTGATACTCGAATCCGCGGACTTTTGAGAAGGCGCCGAAAAACATTCAGGGAGGAAACTGTATGAAACAACGTATCTGGATATTCTTGCTGACTGTCCCCTTGCTCAGTCAGGCCGAAAATTATCTGATTCAGGGTGAAAAATCGTCCCGAATTCAGTACCGGCTCACCCAGGAGGTCCAGACAGGGGCCGGCACACAGAGTCTGACCCTGAGTTTTGTGATCCCGCAATCTTTTGACTCGCCTACCGTGAAGCAGCGTATCGAGAATCTGAGGCTGAATCTGGCTCCGGAACCGCAGGAACGCAGAGAGGAACAGGATTCACGTGGCAACCGGATCGTTCGGGCTGTTTGGAAAAAGCCTCCGGCATCCATTGACGCGGCCATGGAATTCACAGCCGTCAACCGGACACAGCTGGGCCGGCTGAAATCCGGCGCGCCTTTCCCGCTGAACACGGTCCCCGCAGAGGTGTCCGATTATCTCGGCGAATCCAGACAGGTTCAGGTGAATGATCCGCGTATTCGGGAGAAAGCCCGATCTCTGACACAGTCTGTGAAAACCGAATTCGACGCGGTCCAGAGAATACTGACCTGGATCGTGGATCACATGCGCTACGTCACGCCTCCCAGGCAATACGACGCGCTGTACAGCTTCGAAAGCGGCAGGGGAAACTGTCAGAACTATTCGCACCTGTCCGCGGCCCTCATGCGCTCTGCAGGCATACCGGTACGCATCGTCAACGGGGTCACCCTCAAAGAACCCTATACGGTGAACACTCCGGAAGGGGCGTTTACTTTCAAAATGGGCCAGGGAAGACATTCATGGATTGAGGTCTGGTTTCCGGATCTGGGCTGGATTCCGTTCGATCCCCAGCAGACCGAACTGTTCGTTTCCAACCGGTTCGTCCGCATCGAGGTCGGCGTGGACAATGAAGAAACCGTCAATGACGGCATGGTGCAGTGGCGGCGGGTCAAGGGAACTTCGGAAAAGCCCCGTTTCCGCGAATCGATCGACGCGGCCTTTCCCGAAGACCGGGTTCAGCTGACACTGACCAAACAGAATTACGGTCCGCAGGCCATGCTGATATGCCCGGCCATTGAAACCACGTTCACTCCGGTCGCGGTACCGCCTCCCCCGCCTCCGGAAAAAGTGGATGAAAGCCGCCTGAAAACCCTGCGGTACACAAAACCCTTTCTGTTCGGAAACCTGGACTTTCCTCGCGGCGTTGATTTTCTGTTCACACACGGGCCGGCCGAGAAGAAGAAAGACGATCTCTTTTCAATGACCAAAACATTTATGGTGGAGACCGCCGAATACGTCACAACCCAGATGACTCAGTACGCACAGATCTTCGTGCTTCAGGTGCCCGTCGAACTGAAGAGCGTGGGTCTGGCCCTGCACAAGTTCGGAGGCAGCGGTCAGCTCTGGGTTGAACTCATGGACGATGCCGGGGGGCGGCCCGGAAAAATCATCGTTTCCAGCGATTTTCTGTCTCTGGACCGGCTTTCGGCCAAACCCGGTTACGACTGGGTGGATTTCGATTTTTCCGGACAATCTCTGAAACTTTCGCCCGGCCGGTACTGGATCGCGCTGGGTTTTACGGGCCGGCCCATTGTCAACTGGTTTTACACCTACGGAAAGCCCGTGGGGCCCATTGACGGCACGCGGTACAAATCGGTTTACGAAGAAAAGTGGAGCGGAGCCATGACCTATGAGTTCAATTACCGGGTCACCGGCCTGGCCGCCCGCTGAGAAACAGCGAAGCAAACTCATTGATCATGGAAATCGAAATATGAAAGCGAAGCTTGTTTTTGGATGGATAATGCTTTTTCAGCTGGCGTGGACACAGGCCATGGGGGCCCGTTCCATCCAGCTGATCACACCCGAACTTCAGCAGCTGGGGCGCCTGAAGGAAGGGACCGTGGTCACGGATACGCTTCTTTTCGCCAACCGGACTCGGTCTTCCCTGCGCATCAGCCGGATCAAATCTTCATGCGGATGCACGGTTCCGACTCTGGACCGGGACATCCTCGCGCCCGGAGACACCGCCCGAATCATCTATGTGCTCAATACTCGAGGCTTCCACGGCCTGCTTCGAAAAACCCTGACCGTGGAGTTCCATGAAACAAAGATCGAACCGGTCACCTTCCTTCTGGAATTTCAGGTGTACAATGAACTGGATATCGAACCCCGGTATATCCATTTCAAGGACGTCCATACCGATCCCGACACCGTGTTGACCGCCGCGATCATCGTGCGGAATTACGGCGATGTCCCCATTCGGCTGAAACGGGTGTTCGCCAAATCCGGCCGGGTGAAAGTCGGCCCGGTCAGGGCGCGCCTCGATCCGCTCGATGCAGTCACCCTGACGGTGCGTTTTACACCGACTGAACCAGCGATGATCATGGATTATATTATTATCGAGACCGACCATGAGAAAAACAGAATTCTGGAAATTCCCGTTTTCGGCCAGGTGCGGCGCGGATTTCAAACGAATCATCAGCCGGAGCCTGATGCTCGCGGGTGCGGCCCTGTTTCTGGGACTGGCCGCCAACCATCTTCACCCGGCCGGCATGCCCATGCGCCTGATGACGCTTCCCCTTACCGGCGTTTCAGCCGTGGAGGCCTGGCGGCCCCTGCATGCGGATTCGGCTTTTGCGCTTCACCTGCAGCAGACCGCCGTGTTCTGGGACGTGCGGCCTCAGGCCGATTTCAACCTGGACCATATTCCGGGCGCCTGTTCCGTGCCCTTCCCGGCGTTTTTCAGAAATCCGGACCGGTACCTGCCGGCCGACCCCGAGACCACGCTGGTGCTCTATGATTTCGAAGATTACAGCCCCAGGCCCAGACAAATGATTCAATGGCTTTTGTCCAAAGGATACAGCCGGGTTTATCAGCTTCGGAACGGATACAGTTTCTGGCTGGACATGGGATACCCGAGGAAGGAGGGGAACCGATGAAAGCCGGGACATGGACGGTTTGGTTGCTGCGCCTGGGATTCGGAGTACTGCTTCTGGCCGCGGCGCTTCCCAAGATCGCTCAGCCCCTGCTGTTCGCCGAAGCCGTAGCGAATTACCGGGTTCTGGGAGAGCCTCTCTCCCGCTGGGCCGCGGTGTGGGTGCCCTGGCTGGAACTTCTGGCGGGACTCTCTCTGATCAGCGGTCTCTGGCTGGAAGCCGGCGTGACAGTCAACGCGGGACTCATGACGGCCTTTCTCGTTCTGGTCGTTCAGGCCCAGCTCCGGGGTCTCGACATCGGCTGCGGCTGCTTCGATGTGCAGGGTGAGGATCCCATTACCTGGCTGAAAATCATGGAGAATCTGGCTTTCGCGGCCGGATCGCTGCTCCTGGCGCGGCTGTGCTTCCGGCCAAGCGGATCCGGCTTTCCAAACGTTAATACCGATCATCAATGAACTGTCAAGGAAACCGACCATGGAAAAGAAACCGATATTCATCACCAAATACGACAAGGTGCGGCTCAAGCGTCTGATCGACACCGATCTGATCAATGAAATAAAGCGGGCCAAAGTCGTGGATTCAAAGGAAATTCCCGATGATGTCATTACCATGAACTCCCGGTTCAAACTGAAGGATCTGGATTCCGGAGAAGAGTCGGTCTACACGCTGGTTTTTCCCGAGGATGCCGACATCTACCAGAACAAGATCTCGATTTACGCGCCCATGGGAATCGCCCTGATCGGTTACCAGGTCGGTGATGTGATCGAGTGGCCTGTCCCCGGCGGAATTCTCCGCATCAAGGTACTGGAAATTTTGTATCAGCCGGAAGCATCCGGTGATTTTCATTTGTAACCGAAGGGATCGGAATCAATCACAAACCGTGGCCGCCACTGCGTCTCCAAAACGGGAAGGAGAGATGAAACAAAACCTGAAAGTCTGGCATAACGGGAATATCATCGACAAGTCAAAAGCCGTTGTCCCCCTGCTCTCCCATGGGTTCTCCCGCGCATCCGCGATCTTTGAAGTCTTCGGCGTGCACCGGGGACCCGGCGGCCCCATGGCCTTTCGCATGGACGAACACCTGAAGCGGCTGCGGCACAGCGCGAACATTCTGAAGATGACTCTCAAATACGATGAGCAGACGCTTCGTGACGCGGTCTCTCAAACCGTGGCCGCAAACAGGATTCAAGCCGGCATGATCAAGATCATGGCCTACTGGAAAGAGGAGTCGCTCATCGAACTGGTTCTGGACAGCTCTCTGGATGTCACGGTGTTCGCCGTTCCCGCGGATCCGGCCCTGCACTTGGGAGACACCACCCCCATCACAGCTTGCCTGTCCAAATGGAGAAAACTGCATCCGGAAACCGCTCCGGTCACGGCCAAGGCCTGCGCCAACTATCTCAACGCCTATCTGGTGCAGCGGGATGCCCGGGAACGGGGTTTTGACGTGGGACTGCTGCTGAGCACGGACGGATTTCTGACAGAAGGCGCCCTGGAATCCGTCTTTCTGGTCAGGGACGGCATACTCCGGACGCCTCCGTCCGGACGTATTCTGTCCAGCATCTCGCGGAAAACCATTCTGGAAATCGCTCCTCATGCCGGCATTCCCGTGGATATGACACCCATGAGAACAGAGGCCCTGTACTCGGCCGATGAGATCTTTACATCCCACACAGGCATCAAGGTGAGTCCCGTGAAGCGATTCGAGGACCGTGAACTCTCCGCGCCGGGCCCTGTGACGCAAAAGCTGATGCATATGATGAACCGGCTCCTCGGTTTCGAGGATGACCGTTTCGCTCACTGGTTTCATAAACTGGACTGACTCCATCGCCGCTGTTTCCCCCGCATGGAGCCCTGGGAGAAATCCGATATCGAAAGTCAGGTGGGATTTTTTCCCGAGGGTCAGTTTGTCATTGAGTATGAAGACCGCCTAATCGCCTCGTGCAGCAGTCTGATTGTGGATTTCGACGATTACGCGGACATCCATGACTGGAACCAGATCGCGGCCGGCGGCACCATAAAGAATCACAATCCGGACGGCGATACGCTCTATGGAATCGAAATCATGGTGGACCCCGATTTTCGGAACTGGCCCGCATTGCCGTGGAACAGGGTGCCCGCATTCTTTTTGTGCCCTTCAACATCAATGAGCGTCACGGCAATCTTCCGTTCGTGGAAAACATGGATGTTCAGCACGCCCAGAGCGGCATCTACACGCCTTCGGATATGCAGTTCGCGCGGGACGGCATCGCGTCGGAATGCACGCCCAATGTGGAGACCGTCGTGGTCCACGATCTGGATCTGGCCGTGCTGGAAAGGTACCGCAAAAGCGGCGTGGTAACCCACTGGGCCGACCGGCGCGATGATCTTTACCGGGTGGAATATCTGGGGCCGAAGGAGAACAGGGGGCGGAGGTCATAGGCGGCCCTTCGGGCCGCGACCACAGACAACAGACCGCAGACCACGGGCGGCCTCCGGCCGCGACAATAGACCGTAGACCATCGACCATAGTCGACCATAGTCGTCCATCGTCTGCGGTCTATGGTCTATCGTCAGAACATCGTCTGCCGTCCATCGTCTATCGTCCACAAAAGAATAATGCCCTCCCCCCATACCATGAGTGAAGCATAAGGCCGGACTAACCCAGGAAAAAGGGGAAAAACAAACCTGTCTTTTTCTTTCGCTATGCGCCATGCGCAACGCGCTCCGCGCTCAGCGCCTTTTCCCCTTACATCTCACGACTTTCCCTTGCTTTTTATGCGGACATTGTGTAAACTATTATTATAGGGCCTGTGAACCGGCCTGACCCTCCCAAGGACGGAAAACCATTATCGTCTGTTATATCGATCTTTCGGGTAAAGCGATATCAGCGCAGGAGCCGTCGCCATGAAAAAAATCATTCCTCTTTTTTTCCTTGCAGCCGGGTTGGTTTTTCACTGCGGACGCCGGACCCATAACCGGCATTATCCCGTAAATCCAAAACCCCTGGTACAGACCCGTTTCGTCCGCCTGCCCCTGGGCACCATCGAGCCGGAAGGGTGGCTGAAACGCCAGCTCGAAATCCAGGCCGAGGGACTCACCGGGCATATCGACGAATTCTGGCCCGATCTCATGCATTCCGCCTGGAAGGGAGGCGGCGGAGAGGCCTGGGAACGGGGCCCCTATTATCTGGACGGGCTGATCGCCCTGGCCTACCTTCTGCAGGACACCCGTCTGATCATGAAGGTGCAATCCTGGATCGATCCGATTATTAAGAGCCGGAACCTTGACGGCTGGTTCGGCCCCACACAGAATAAAGACCGCTGGCCGCTGGCCGTGGCGCTGAAAGCGCTGGCTCAATATCATGAAGCCACGGGAGACGGTGAAGCCCTGAGAGTCATTCAGAATTATTTCCAATACCTGAACGAGAATCCTCCCGACTGGCCGGATGATACGTGGCGCGGAGTCCGGGCCATGGAACACGCGGTGACCGGATACTGGCTGTACCGGCGCACCGGGAATCCCTTGGTGCTGGAGACCCTGGATTCCATTTTCAATCACAGTTTCGACTGGACCGGATATTTCGAGACATTTCCATGGGACTCAGCGGCTGTGGCGGAAAAACGCGTACCGCACAACTGGAAAGCGGACGGCCTCACGGCCCACGTGGTCAACAACGCCATGGCCGTCAAATACCCCGGCCTCTGGTTTCAGCAATCGGGAGATTCACGATACCGTAAAGCCGTTTACACGGCGTTGAACCGGCTTGACGGTCATCACGGCCAGCTGGGCGGACGATTTTCGGGCGACGAGCACCTTTCCGGGAAACGTCCTACCCAGGGCACGGAATTCTGCGCTGTGGTGGAATATTTGTTCAGTCTGGAGAATCTGCTGGAAATTTTCGGAGACCCTGTGCTGGCCGACCGGATCGAGTTTCTGGCCTACAACGCCCTTCCGGGCACCATGACTCCGGACGGATGGGCGCATCAGTACGATCAGCAGACCAACCAGGTGCTCGTGACCGAGGCGCCCCGCGACTGGTCGACCAACGGTGACGCGTCCAATATTTACGGACTCATGCCCAACTATCCCTGCTGTCTGGCCAACATGCATCAGGCCTGGCCCAAGCTGGTTCAATCGATGTGGATGGCCACTCACGACCAGGGTCTGGCCGCGATGATCTACGGGCCCTCTGAAGTCACGGCCAACGTGCAGAACGGGTTTCCGGTGCATCTGAGGCAGGAGACCGATTATCCGTTCAACGGACCCATCCGTATCATCGTGGACTGCCTTCAGCCGGTCCGGTTCCCTGTTTATCTGCGTATTCCCGGGTGGAGCCGAAAGGCGACCGCAACGGTCGGCGGCAAGAAAATCAGGGGAAAACCCGGCACCATGATGCGCATCGATCGAAAGTGGCAGGACGGCGATGTCATTGTTCTGGATCTGGACATGTCCATTCGCACGGAGCGGCGGTTTCTTGAATCGATCTCAATATGGCGCGGGCCGCTGGCCTTTGCCCTGCGTATCGGCAAGCGGTTTGAAAAGATTACTTTCAGGGGAGACCGTTTCTACAGCATTCCGTACAAGGGTTCCTCGGATTGGGAGATCCACCCGACCACGGACTGGAATATCGGATTGTTGCTGGATCCCCGCGATCCGGAAAGCGGCATCGAAGTGATCAGCCGTTCCGTGAGTGAATATCCCTTCGCGGACCGGGAGGATTTGATCTGGGACGAAAAAACCCGGAAGCACCGGGTCTGGACACGCGACGCTCCGGTGACTCTGAAGGTTCAGGGCCGTATTCTGGAAAACTGGTCGTGGCACAACAACTCGGCCGCGGATCCGCCCCGAAGCCCGGTTGTTTCGGATCGTCCTTTACAGCCTTATGTGCTGATTCCCTATGGATGCACCCGGCTTCGTATCGGGGAGTTTCCGGTATTGAAACGGTAGTTTCGGCGGCCCGAATCCGCGTTGCCATTCGACTTTCCCGCTAATCCGTTCAGGGGAATTCCTTCCTCCGCACGTATTCATGTATATCGCCTTGCACAAAGTCCCGACGGATCCGGCATTCGGTTTCCGCCGGGCGGAATCCGCCCTGCGAAGGAAGGTTGGGGTGAATCCTCCTCCTCTTGGTTCCAACCGGCATGGGCGGATTCTTTTTTTGTCCGCAAATGGTTGAATGCCCGAATGCCGGCGTGGATTATTCGCCGGACACATGAGCGGGGATGAATATGAATCGGGCCGCCCCGAAAAACAGGGACGGCCCGTAGGCTTTATTTCACCAGCAGACAGCGGCGGGTCTGGGTGAAATCCGCGGATTCCGCGCGGAAGATATAGACACCCGACGGCGCCTGAATGCCGCGCGCGTCCTTTCCGTCCCAATGAATGACATGACTGCCGGCCGCGTACCGGGTTTCCTGAACCAGGATGCGGACCAGTCTGCCGCGCACATCATACACCTTCAGAGTCAACGCGGCCGCTTTGGGCAGCGTGACCCGAATGGAGGTTTCCGGGTTGAACGGATTGGGATAATTGGACAGAGACAGAGATGTCGGTATCGGATCACCGTGATCCTCGATTCCGGTATTGGTCATGTACGAAATACTGATTCGAAAATCATTGACCCAGGCAGAACCGCCCCATACGGCATAGATGATATCGATCAGCCGGCCGGCTGTGTCATAATTATAAAGGGTCTGGTCATAGTACTGCCATGCCGAGCCGTCCCAGTCAGACCAGGTCTCCCATTGAAGCAATCCCGACGTATAATACGCGTACAGGCCGTACCAGTCGTTCACCCACGCCGACGATTCCCAATACTGATTCAATTCATTGGTGAGCTTGCCGCCGGTGTAGGTGTACAGATACTGATAATTGTTTTCCCAGCCGGAACCGTCCCAATCGTAGTATATTTCACTGACCGGGTTGCCGGAACCGTCATAGGTGATTACATATTGGAAGTAATTTTCCCATCCGGTACCGTCCCATTGCTGATTAGTGCCCGACGTCTCCTTTCCCGCAGCATTGTATGTGTAGATCCATTTAAACATATTCTGGAATTGGGCTCCGTCCCAGTATTGATAGATCCGGGTCAGCTTATTGTCGTTTGCGTCGTAAGTATTGATCGATTTGCTTATGTTCTCCCAGTCACTGCCGTCCCAAAGCTGTATGGTTTCCGTGAGCGGATTGCCGTTCGCGTCGAACGTGTTTACATACCGCAAATCGTTTTCCCAATCGGAACCGTCCCAGGTCTGAAAAAGCAGCACCGTATTGTTTCCGGAGGCGTCATACTCATAGGTCTCCCGCCAAACATTTCCCCATGAAGATGTCGTCTCATTATAATTCTTTGCCAGCACCTCCAGGAGGTTTCCACTTGCGTCATAGGTATACAGAATACGCATCTGCGGCACCCAGGCACCGCCTTGCCATGTTTCCACCAGTTATTCGATCTGGTTGTTGCCGGCAAAGGCTAATGTATTTCTTAGAAGATTTGCCCACGCCGATCCGTCCCACTCCTGAAAAATGATTTCCACCTTATCCGTCCAGATCCCGGTTTCCAGGATCCGGATTGACGGTTTTTTTTCTCTTCCCGGGTGCTTGAAGCGGGTCTGCCCGGCTTCTTCGCGTATCTCGATCAGCCTTGCAATGGATTTCGGAATCAGGATTTCCCGCGCGTCTTCGGACAGTCGATCGCGAAACTCCATCCAACGCTGAATGTCGACCCGGTTGAGAATACTCTCAAGCTTTTCGATCTGGACAACCGGACCGCCGGCCTGCAGCGCCTGCGTGAGGCACAGCATAGCGATGAATACCCATAGCCTTTTTTTCATGGTGGACTCCTCCTGTTTTTTCGGTTCAATGAAAATCGAAAGCCCGCCGGCCGCGCTTACACCGGCATGGAAGCACCCTGACGCGGGACACGGCCGGTTTTCCGGCTTGTTTTTGTTAATGTGATGAATCAGATAAGAGGAATCAAAAACAGGGCATGATTCAGACTAATATGTGACAAGAATGACATTAAAAGCAATCTTTTTTTTCTTGGAAGGATATTTTTTTTCAGGATGGATTTTTTGGCGAATCTGTTTGTCAATCATCAATCCGAAATCAGAAATGCTTCCTTTGCCTCCGGCGGGGACCTTGCTGCAAACCTTCGGTCTGCGACCACAGACCGCGGGCCGCAGACCACGGGCGGCCTCCGGCCGCGACAATAGACCGTAGACCATCGACCATAGTCGACCATAGTCGTCCATCGTCTGCAGTCTATGGTCTATCGTCAGAACATCGTCTGCCGTCCATCGTCTATCGTCCACAAAAGAATAATGCCCTCCCCCCATACCATGAATGATACATAAGACCGGTCTATGGCAGGAAAAAGGGGAAAACAAAACTGTCTTTTTCTTGCTCTTTGCGCTCTGCGCTCTGCCTTTTCACCCTTCCGCCAGTATCTTCTCAATCTCCCGGGCGTAGGACGCACCGGCCTGATCGGCCGTGACCAGTTCGATCCGATCCGGACCGGAAACCCCCAACCCCATCTCCACGGCACGGCGGATCTGCTCCTGCTCGAAAATCGGGGTGGACATGATGGCCTCATTGGAGCCCAGATGCCTGAGCACGGCCAGTCCCACGGCATCCACGGCCACGCGGTCCGTGCCCGCGATGAACACATTGGCCGTCTTCTTCTCTCCTTTGGCGGGTCCGCCGTCCACATAGGCCTCGATGCCGTCCAGCACGACCAGGTCGGGCGCGAAGGGCTGATTCAGCTCCGCGATCATTCGGCGCATGTGTTCGGAACGGTGCATCTGCCGCATGAGCTTGCGGGGCGCGGCCCCCACCCAGTTTTTCAGGGACAGGGTGAATACTCCGCCGAACTGATGGGTTTTCAGGCAGCAGGTAGATACCGTGTACCCCGATTCCGCGACGGGCCGGGCCAGCAGGAAGCCGTCATCCCAGTGACTGCCTGAAAAATTGAACGGCAGCCAGTCCTCATCAGGCAGTTCGGAAAAGTTGATCACATCGAAGTCCAGGCGGGATCCCATCTCCAAAATACCCTTCAGCTCAAGCACCTCGGCCGTGGGCTGGGGCCCGCTGCGGTCGCCCACGGTGATGCGGCCCGCGCCGCGTTCACGAAGCTCTTCGACGATTCGCGCGAGCGTGTCGTTGTGCGTGGATCCCGGAGTGGGATCCGCGGTATTGAAATTGGGTTTGATGAGCACTTTCTTTCCGGCCGGAGGACGAAAACGCGCCAGGCGCATGGCCTGACTCACGCCTTCGGCCCGGTCATCGGTCCGGATTAGAGCGATCCGGCTCCTGGCGCCTCCGCCGCATCCGGAACCCGAAAACAGATTCAGGGCGCTTAAGGATGCCGCACCCGCCGCGGAGTATTTGATGAAATCGCGGCGGCTGAATGGTTTTGAACTTTGAAATGCCATGAAAACCTCCCGGTTATAATGTCGAGCGAATCGGACGGGCCCGTTTCGGAATTGCCTCGGGGGCAGATCCCGTTTGTGCAGAGAGTCATTCCATAGGGGACCGTATCAAATACTATCCAACCCTTCATCGGGTTCCGAAGCCGGATCCGCAAACGCCTGCGTCATTATCTTACCGCTCGGCACGGACCGCTCACGGCGTCGAAACTGATTCCGCGGACCAGGCCTTTGAACGATCACCGCTTTCCCCAGAGTCCGATTCCCTTCTTTCGGGCCTGCCTTTCCAGTTTCCTGAACAGTTTGACGTACTTCACATTGGGAGGATGCGTGGAAACCGTCGCGTACCCTTGCTTCAGCAGTTCGGCATTGAGAAATGTGCCGTCTTCCAGAAAGACATAGGCCAGCAGACGGCCGTACCGGTCCCGCTCCTGCACGTCCGTCACGATTCGGACCCGTTTCCCTTCGGCCAGGCGTCGAGTGAATTCGCCGGCTTCTTTGCCGAAAAATTCGACGCTTTTGAAAGGATGAACCGTCTCGGGCGTGTTGATGCCGATAAGCCGGACTCTTTCTCCGTTTTTCAGCTCCACGGTGTCTCCGTCGATCACTCGTTCGACCCGATGCGTGCCCTGCGAAAGAGCCGGATCAGACATCACCGCCCAGAGCAGGACAGCGGGCAGGAGAATGCCAAGGCGTCTCTGTTTCATCTTTCTCATCCCCGGACGTCTCCGGTCCGGAGTCTGTACACCTCCTTGATTTGATCCGGCAGCCGCTGATCTCTCGCATTCAAGCGGGCCCAATCAGGAACTCTTTCGCCGCAGTTTCAGCGCGGCTCCGCATCGCCGGCAGTAGCGGGCATCCGGTTCATGATCCGCCGTTCCGCAACCCGGGCACGCGGTGGATCGTTTTTTTTCGCCTCCCCGAATGAACTCCGCGGACACGATTCCCGTGGGCACCGCGATGATCGAGTAGCCCAGTATCATCACTAAAGAGGCGAGCATCTGTCCCAAAGACGTCGCCGGACTGATATCGCCATATCCCACCGTGGTCAGCGTCACCACGGCCCAGTAGATGCTGACCGGTATGCTGACGAACCCGTTTTCCGGCCCTTCCACCAGATACATCAGGCTTCCCAGGAGAACGACCAGCGTGAGCACGGCAAAGAGAAACACCACAATTTTTTTCATGCCGCTTTTCAGGGCGGCCACCAGATACCGGGCCTCTTCCAGATAAGCCGCCATTTTGAGGATCCGGAAAATCCTCAGCACACGGATAATCCGGAAGGTTGTGAGGTACTGTGTTCCCGGAATGATCAGGCCGGCGACCGTGGGCAGCCATCCGATCAGGTCCACGACCCCGAGAAAGCTCAGCGCATATTTTCGCGGTTCGGGCGAACACGCCAGGCGCATGAAATACTCCGCGGCGAATAAAATGGTGAAGCCCCACTCCATTATGAACAGCAGCCGGCCGGAAGACTCCCGCACGGACGCGACACTGTCCAGCACGGTGACCAGAACACTGGCCAGAATCAGGGCCAGCAGAATCAGGTCGAAGGCCCTTCCTGCCGGAGTGTGGGTCTCGAAAATAATGTCATACATTCTTTGCCGCCAGCCGGGAGAAAGTGAAGCGCCGCGGGCCGGTTTCACGGGCGGATTTTTCATAAAGGTTCCTCCTGAAAAGCCGGAAAGTACGAACTGAAAAGTGTTTACCGGATTACAATCTTATTCACAAAGAGCCAGACCGGTTTGCCTGTGCTATCACCATAGTCGAGCTCCTATTGGTCCCGGCCCGCCGAAGCAATGGCCGGCTCCGGCCATAAAAAGGCGTGAACCGTGAATTCCACGATCAAGGGAATGCCCGGACCGGTCAGAGCGTTCAATACGCGGAACCCGGCACGCAGTGTGTTCTCTCCGGACTCGACCCGGCCGATCACGTTCATGACAACGCGCTCCGAGGAGTTGGGACGCAGAAAAACCGTTCCCGGAAGCTTGAATTCGTCTGTGCTGATACCTTGCAGGTTGAATGCCATATCCGAATGATTGGTCAGGATGAGATGGACCCGCCTTCTTTCATCGATCTGTACCGTGTGCCGCTGTACGGAAAGGCACTGCTCGACAAGAGGTTTGATCCACTCTTCAGGCCCGGCGAGCGTGTCGTTGAAAAACGCCGCGGTTCTCCGGTACTCAAAGGCCTCGCGCACGGATGAGAGGCTTCGGTCTTCAGCAAAAACGAGCGTCATGGGTCTGCGCTCGTTTTGGGCAGGATCATACAGGAAATCGATCGGACCGTGCACATCGGAATTGGCAAAGACGGTCAGGTTTTTTTCGTCTGCCCAGGCCTGGACAACGGGGTAATATTCTTTTTCATTGAAAATCTCGATGCCGTGCAGCCAGCCTTTTTCGAGATACTCCGTATGGACCGGAAACCAGCGGGTGGTATCGGGCTGCTGGGCTTTCCAGCCGGGATGGTTCCAGATAAAGAAGGCGCCCTGAGCGGCCGCCGCCTCAAACGCGGCATCGATCTCTTTCTGCTGAAGCAGATTGGCATCTTGCAGAAAATAGGCGTTGAAATGTCCGGGCGGCATGCTTCGAGTGATTTCCGCCGCGTGAATCAGGAGAATGCCGTATTTTTCAGCCTCTGGCAGGGCCATCTGCCAGGGCCGGTTCAGATCCGTGCTGACATCCGCCTGATTCGGACGGTACTCCACATGGTCGGTGATGGCGATGATATCAAGCCCGTCGCGCCACGCCTCGAGCACACGGTCTGTCGGCCAGACCGTTCCGTCCGAAAAGGGCGTATGCATGTGAAAATCGCCCTTCAGGGTCAGATATCCCGGAATGTCGGGAATGCGGAAATTTCTTCGAGTCTGCGCCCCGGCCGCTGACAGGATCAGACCTGAGCCGATCACCAGAACCCACCGAATCCCGCCGATGAATCGGAATGCGCGGCGCAGGGCTTCCCGCGCAGTGGATGAATGAATGCTGTTTTCATTGCTGTATTTCATGACGGTTTCTCCTGAAACACCTGTTTATTGTGCGTTTCCATTCTCCGCTTTATGGATACAATGTATGGACGGGAGGGAACAAATACAACCCGATTTTTTCCTTTCAACGTCATCGTTGCCGGTCATTTTTATGGTTGATTTACAATGAATCAAATCATACATTAAAATGAATGCTCCATTAATCCATAAAAACCTGACCCGCCTTTCGGCCGGTTGATTCCAGGAGGAGAACCATGAAGCCGCACCCATATATACTGCTGCCTGTATTCGTTATTCTGATGCTTCCCCTGGACTCTGTGCCGCAGCGGAATCAGGATGCCCGGGCCATTTTACAGAAAATCGATGAACTCTACCGCAGCGATTCCAACCAGGCCCGATTTGAAATGGAAATCGTCACTCCACACTGGCAGCGCACACTGAAAATCAATCTATGGAACCGTGGAATGGAGAAAACCTTTCTCCGTATTCTGGAACCGAAAAAGGAACGGGGAATCGCCACGCTGCGCATCGGAAATGAAATGTGGAACTATCTTCCCAGAACCAACAAGGTCATCAAGATTCCACCTTCCATGATGATGGGGTCCTGGATGGGTTCGGATTTCACAAACGATGACCTGGTCAAGGAATATACTTTTCTTAAAGACTATGATTTCGAGTTCACGGATATCGGCAATCCGGAGGCAAACCGGATTTACATCCGATGCGTTCCCAAAAAGGACCGGCCCATTGTCTGGGGTCATATACTCATCGCTGTAAGGGAAAACGATTACTTGCCGGTGTGGCAGAAATATTTCGATGAAAAGGGCAACCTGGTTCGTGAGATGACTTACCGGGACATCAGAACATTCGGCAGCCGGACCATCCCCTCGGTCATGGAACTCGTTCCCGCCGCCAAAGAGGGGAACCGGACCATTGTACGCTACCTGGAAGCCCGGTTTGACATCGATGTTCCTGATGAAATCTTCAGCCTGAGAAACCTGCGTTCGGGGATTCGACCATGACTCTGCTGAAAATAGCTTTCAGAAACATATTTCGTCAGAAGCGAAGAACCCTTCTCACCGGTCTGAGCATGTTCGGCGGTTTTGTCATGGCTTCCGTTTTTATCGGCTGGGCGGACGGAAGCTACAACCACATTATCGACAACTTCACCCGGCACAATTTCGGTCATATCCAGATTCATGAAAAAAATTACCTGGACCGCCCCTCTCTGTATAAAACCATCGACACCTATCCGCAGATTCGATCCCGGCTCGACCCAATCGATGAGATCGATTCCCATGCCCCGCGTGTGTATTCAGCCGGACTGGTATCCGTGGGTGAAAAGAGCACGGGTGCCCGCATCATCGGACTGGATCCCCTGCGGGAGAAATCCACCACAAAGTTCGACCGGAAGATCTGCGAGGGACGCTATTTTTCTTTGACCCCATGCTATGAAGCCCTGCTTGGAAAAGAGCTGGCCAAAATGCTGGAAGCCGAAGTGCATGATGACATCGTCGTTGTCTCCCAGGGAGCCGACGGTTCCATTGCCAACGACCGCTACACCATTGTCGGCCTGGTGGATACCGGCGACCCGATGACCGATCGCACATCATTTTACCTGCATATTCAGGACGCCCAGGAACTGCTGGTGCTGGGCCAGCGAATCCATGAAATCATCATCAACATCGGCCGCCTGAAAAGGGTGAATCAGATGACGGACCGAATAACCCGGGAATTGGACAGTCCGGAACTCTCTGTTGCTCCCTGGCAGGTATTTGCCCGGGGCTTCTACCTGGCGATGAAAGCGGACATGGAAGGACTCTGGATCTCGCTGGTGATCATCGTGCTGATTGTGGCCGTCGGAGTCCTGAAGACGGTTCTCATGTCGGTTCTGGAGCGCACCCGGGAATACGGAGTCCTGAAGGCCGTAGGCACCCGGCCCGGCCAGATCATCAAAATGATTCTGATGGAAGTCAATATCATGGCCGTGTTTTCCGTAATCTTCGGTTTCGGTGCGGCCTTGGCTGTGAACAGCATTCTGGCTGTCCGCGGCATCGATCTGGGCGTGGAATTCACCTACGGGGGCATGGCCTTTGAAACCTTGAAATCCGAAATCAATGCCCGGAGTTTTATCATTCCGGCTGTCACCATCCTGTTATCGGCTTGTGTTGTCGGATTTTTTCCGGCTCTCAAAGCGGCCCGAACCGATGCCGCCCGGTCCATGCGGACGCACTGAAGGAGAAAAGACATGTGGTTTGATATCAAACTCGCCTGGAGAAACGTGCTGCGCAACAAACGGCGGACCGTGATCGCCGGCATTGCCATCGGTATCGGACTGGCCTGCCTGATTTTTTACGACGGTCTGATCATCGGAATGGAAGAGCTGTCCATCAGGGGAAGCACCGAGACCTTCCTGGGCGAGGCCCAGATTCACCGAAAGGGTTTTCTGGACACCTGGGATACCGCCCTCACCATCCGCGAATCACGGAAGGTGATCGATAAACTGAAAACCGACTCCCGGGTTCAAGATTACAGTCCGCGCACACTGGCCATGGCCATGATCAGCTCTCCGGCCGGCGTCAATTCGGTTCAGCTGGTGGGTCTCGACCCCTCGAGAGAAAGGCATGTGACCCGCATCAACGATGCGATAATGGAGGGCGCTTTCTTCGAGGGAGACAACCCGCGGGATATTATCATCGGCAGTGAACTGGCCAGAATACTTCAAACCGGTCTCGGAGACAGGGTGGTGATCACGGTTTCGATGACCGAAACCGGAGATCTGGTGCAGGAAATGTTCCGTATTTCGGGAATCTACCATTTTTCCATCAAAGAGATGGACCAGGGTATGGCCCTTGTCCGTCTGCCTGTAGCCCAGACAATGCTGGGGATTGATGACCGGATCCATGAAATCGCCGTCCGGTTCACACAGTTGCAGTATGCTTCCCGGAAAGACCTTCCCTTCTGGACCACCTATTCCGCTCACGGGAACGAAGCCGTCAGCTGGGAAGATCGGCTGCCCCAGCTGAAGACCCTCTTTGAAATGACCTGAACCTTCCGGGCCGTGCTCGCTTTTTTGCTGATTGTCGTTGTCATCTTCGGCATCATCAACACCCTGTTCATGTCGCTGTACGAGCGGCTGTTTGAATTCGGTGTGCTCCGCGCCGTGGGTACCCGGCCCTGGGGCATATTCAGGCTGATGGTGGCCGAATCCGGATCCCTCGGGGTAATCAGCGCAATCATCGGTGTGATCATCAGCCTGATTCTCATGGGCCTCATCTCCCTGACAGGAATCGATTACCGGGGCATTGAATTCGCCGGCACCACCTTCCATGATCTGCTGTATCCGGTCATGCGGCTCTATCAGTTTATCATCTATCCTGCCGGACTGCTGGTGTTTACACTGCTGGTGGGTGTCTATCCGGCGGCTGTGGCAGCCCGCATGCCCGTCACAGAGGCCACACGCCGAAGTCTATAACAAGAGGACCTGCCATGAATCGAGATAATGGTTCCATCATCCGTACCGAAGACCTGAAAAAAACCTATCATGATAGCGGAGTGGATGTCAATGCGGTCAGGGGGGTGGACTTTGAAATCCATTCCGGAGAATTTTCCGCCATTGTGGGACCGTCCGGGTCCGGAAAAACCACTCTGCTGAATCTGATATCCGGACTGGACACACCCACTTCGGGAAAAGTGTGGCTCAAAGGCAAACTGTTATCCAATATGAGCGGGCGTCGGCTGTCGGATTTTCGAAGAGATCACATAGGATTCATCTTTCAGGCCTACAACCTGATACCCGTGCTCACGGTTCGGGAAAATGTGGAATACATCATGATGCTGCAGGGAATCGAAAAAACGGAACGGCACAAACGGGTCGGCAATATGCTTAACCAGGTAGGCCTTTCCGGAATGGAGGACCGTCTGCCCCCCAAACTTTCGGGAGGGCAGCAGCAGCGGGTGGCTATCGCCCGGGCCATGGTTTCCCGGCCCGATCTCATCCTGGCCGATGAACCCACGGCCAATCTGGATTCGGAAACCGGTTCCGACCTGATCGATATGATGTATGAACTGAACCAGAAGACCGGCATGGCCTTTCTGTTCTCGACCCATGACCCTATGGTCAGAGAAAAAGCCCGCAGGGTCATCACTCTGAAAGACGGCCGGATCGCGGAAAACAACATAAAGAAGTAATCGCATTATGCGCCGATATCTGATCATTGTCTGTGGGTTTCTGATGTTGCTCCGGCTTCCGGCCCGGGCCGGCAGCCGTTTCGAAGTATCCGGAACCTTTAAGCATTTTTCCATTCTGCTCATACAGCCCCGATTCCATGCGGGTGATGACACACACAGGGAACCCGACCTGGGCGCGGCCAGCAGCCGGATGAGATTGCAGATCGAATATCAGCCCATGAACCGTCTCTCTCTGCAAATCGCCTACGACATCTCTCCCCGGATACAGGACATCCGGCTTTTCCAATCCGGGACCTTTCTTCAAGGATTCCAGCCGGCCGGTTATACCGGTTCGCCGATTTTCGCAGACAGGTCTACCCGGCCCCGGATTCCGCGCCGCAGAGTTTCGCGATTGACCATAACCTGGACCGTCTCTTCTTTACCATACGACTGAACCGGGCCGATATCTTTGTGGGCCGGCAGGCCATTGCCTGGGGAAACGCACGCATCATCAACCCAACCGATATCATCGCTCCGTTCAGCTTCAATGAACTGGATACCGAGGAACGCCGTGGTGTGGATGCGGTTCGCGTGAGAATTCCGCTGGGAATGATGGACGAGCTGGACCTGGGAGTTGTGGCGGGCAGGGATTTTAACCGGGACCGGAGCGCGTTTTTTATCCGGGGAAAAACCTATTTGCTGAAAACCGACCTGTCTTTGCTGATGACCGGTTTCAGGAAGCATCTGATGATCGGTTTTGATCTGTCCCGCTCTGTGGGAGGAGCCGGCATCTGGCTGGAAGCGGCCCATGTGTCTCCCTTTTTTTCGAACGGAACCCGATGAACGTTGACAGTTATTTCCGGACATCGGCCGGCCTGGATTATCATTTCCGCAGCGGTTTTTATGCGTTTGCCGAATACCATTACAGCTCGGCCGGCGAAAAACGGGCCGAGAACTATCTGCGTGTTTTCGAATCCCCTGCCTTCCGGGACGGATCGGTTTACCTGACGGGAAGGCATTATCTGGGAACGGGTATTACCCGTCAGATCACCGGTTTGATCTCGGCCACGGGTTTCTGGCTGATCAACCTCATGGACGGGTCCATGAGTCTTTCACCCCGGGTGGAATACAATATCGCCGCCAATGTGTATGTGGAGGCCGGCGCCTGTATCGGAACCGGACCGTCATTGAAAATGCCGTCGGATCCTTTGGAGGGAAACCCGGTCCGTTCGCAATCCGAATTCGGCGCCTATCCGGATATGGTGTTTGGTTCGTTCAGGGTGTATTTTTAGACATCGATGCACTCGCCTGTCTTTCCCGTTCCATGTACCCGGGACGTCTTCCGCTCCGCCGCCCTGCGCCTTGCGCCGGGTTCCATGCTTCATCCCTCACGTTGTTTCCGATTCACGAATGATGATTCACGGCTGCCGTTCTTCCTCCCCTCCGCCCGTTTTTCAAACCACGCCTCCTCATTGACAGGCGGCGGTTCGATTTCGGATTTGGGCCGCATTCTCAGACTCAGGGCGCCCGATGGGCAGGTGGATATACACAGTCCGCAGCCGTAGCAGCGGATGAAATCCACGGAACAGATATCGTTTTCGAGGCTCAGAGCATGGAACGGACACCGGTCCGCGCATACGCCGCATCCGGTGCAGAGATCCGGATTCAGATCCACGATATAATCCGACCGGTCCATGGCATCGAGACTGCCGTATTGCGTCAACCCCCGAAGCACGCCGCAGGCACAGGAACAGCAGTTGCAGATATAGCCGACCCCTTCCTGAATATTGGTGGTGGAGTGCACCAGCCCCTCCTCCTCGGCCTGCTGCAGAATGCGCATGGCCTCGGTCTGATCGATGGCCCGGATTCGATCGGTTCGATCGAACTGGTCGGGACGGGATGAGAAGACCAGGCAGTTTTCCACCGTATGACGGCAGGCCTGCCCCACCAGCGCTTTCTGCACCCGGCAGATGCATTTCAGTACGCCCCATGATTTGGCATTTCCAATATAATAAGAGGCTCGCTCATAGGGCATAATATCGATATGAACGGGAATGGTTTCCTCGATGGGAATGACGCGGTGCACCGACGGTTTGACTGTCATGATTCGATACAGGGCCTCGTCAAAATATTGCTCCATGTACCGGGCGAACTCTTCGTCGATGCCGGCATTCTGGCGCTCATAAAAGCCCACTATAAAGGGAAGGAGCTTGTAATGGAATCCGCCCTTTCCCCTTTCCAGATCGATGAGGCCTTTTTTCACCATCCCCTTTAGAAGCCGGGACGCCTCCCGCTCTTCCATCCCCGCTCTTTGAGCGATATCCGCGGCGGGCTCGGCCTTCAGTCTCAGATGACAGGCCAGGGCGGCTTCCTCTTCGGAGAACAATTTCTCCAGAATCTTCAGTTCCACCCCGCTTTCCGTGGCCGGAAAGCCGTTGGGGATGGAATCCAGATATTCGGCAAGCTTTTTATACACGGATTTCATGGAGTTTCCTATGCCTGGTGAGATTTTTACAAGGTAAGTGGTTTGAGAGTGAATGTCAAGAATGGAAAATACGTGAGAGATAAAGACGTAAGGAAAAAAACTTTGGTTCAGGACAACAATTGTATGTCATTCCCGCTTTCGCGGGGATGACATGTTGATCGATGTGAATAACATTCTGAATGATTTAAAATCAGGCGGCCTTTCAACAAAGCCTGGCGGATAATTTTTTTTTGAATCATTCCGACAGGTTAAAGATCCAGATTTCGTTTCAGTTTATCAAGCTCCCTGGCATGTTTTTTCCGATCCATGAGATTCAGGTTATGCAGTTTCCACTGAACGCCGGACAATTTCTCGATACCGTTCACTCCGTGTTTTTCCCACTCGGGGCGTCTCTCTTTGACGGACAGGATAAAACGCTTTTCATCTTCCGTGAGCTGTTCGTGAATTGCCTTTAACAGAGACTCCCGGGCGGTTTCCAGATCTTCGGGCCCGATCGGCACCCGGCTCATTCCCGAGAATTCATTTTCAAATGTCCGCCGTATATCCTTAAATACCGGCCGAAGCAGTTCATTTATGGGACGATTGTGGCTGATAAGATACACGATAAAGGCTTTTCGTATTTTTTCGGTCAGGCCTTCATTGTCCATCAGAATCTTGATATCAAACAGATCCCTTGGATGCTGGCGGTCCAGGGCCGCACAGATCTTGCCGCCATACAAATCAGCTTCAGACAGGACCGTTTGTCTCAGAGAAACCTGAAATTCTTCTTTGGCTGCATCGCATATTTCCCTGGTTACTGCTCCGAAAACCGAACCTCTTATGATCAGGTTGGGTTCGAATTTAATTGTCATATTATTCCGATGAACCAGGATTTTAAACGTTTGATTCGCTTCTTTCGATTTCTTTGATATTATTTGAACATGAGGTTCTTTTTCCTGAATTTTATGACAAATACGATTTAAAAGTACGGATATATCTTCAAGACTTTCTTGCCTACTCTTTAATGGAAGATAGGTCAAATCGATGTCCACTGAAAAACGGGGCATGTTCCGGTAAAAATAATTGATTGCTGAACCGCCCTTAAGTGCAAAGATGGATTCACTTTTCAAAAGGGGCAAAAGCCCCATCAGAAAACGGACCTGATCATTATATATTGAAGTTCTCATATTCGTTTGACCTCGGTACGGTGATCCTGTATTTCTTGTCCAGAACACCCCCTTTGATAATTTGTCGTTCTCCGGCTCCAAGATCAATATTCGAAAGATCCAGATCACGAAACCATGGATGTTCCAATTTATCTGCAAAATAGAGAAACAACCTCTTTACTTTTATAAAGTGACAATGAATTAAAAGCTCCTGAACTACGTCAGGCCTCAATGCCATCAGGTTTTCCATGATTTTTTCGGTCTCATCAAATCCGTGCAGCTTTGGCACCAAATAGCACATTTCCATGGCAGCCCTTTCAGCGCAGGATATTCGGATCGTAAATTCACGGTGATTGTAATCTAGAAAAGTTTCAGGGCATCTTTTCTCAAATAGTTTTGTGGGTGTATAGATAATTTTTGTATTCCAACCCCCATTTCTAAACCATGCAGGCAGATGTTCATCTCTGATTCCGAATAAATGGCAACGAGGCAGATGACCGGTCACTAGCACATAATGAGCATAACCCTGAAGTGTGAGAGAAGTCTTGGCACCTACATGGATGTGTAATCCAAGCTGCTTCTGTAAGGCATAGACTCCGCCATACCAGTCTGTCTCATCACCATGCAATTTAAAAGCGCCTCTTCCTGCGGATTCCAGCCAATGTTGTTTTTGATAATAATGAATCAGGCTGTCATCATAACCCTCTTTTTTCATATATGCAGACGTATAGACAGCGCCTCGCGGCCATGATTTAAAAAGTCGATTTAGTTTTGTCTCTTTGGGTTCAGTCATATTATATATAATAATACAATATTAAATAATGTCAAGCCCAAATTTAATATTGTATGATTTTATACAGCATTACTATAACTATATATACATATTCAAATGATACAAATGAATATCTTTTTAATTACAGGCTGTAAGTCCTCTCTGTTCCGTTAATTCTATGATAAAGAGTCATCGGTCTTCACTGTTCAGATGAATTTAAGTTTGTTGATAAAGTTGAATTATGCCACCTGGCATCAGCAATCAGCCATTTGACATTAGAATGGCAATTCATCATTGGTTTCGTTTTTCTTTTTTGCATCATTGATTTCAACAATCAGGCTGATATATTCCTGAGTCAACGAAGGACTCATCTTGGTGATAAACGGAATATCGTTCTTTAAAATCTTTTTCTCAAGACAAAACTGGACTCGTTCCAGATCGGTTGTATATCGGGTCA